>JAESFK010000448.1_pt1 | contig 21291 bp, 18 predicted proteins | sample 9269391 | NCBI WGS metagenome assembly JAESFK01 (sample SAMN14506231, study PRJNA617097) | algae metagenome | isolation source: Drouetiella hepatica UHER 2000/2452 and co-occurring heterotrophs from... | place: Slovakia: Slovak Paradise National Park, Hrabusice, Kosice Region | collected 2000-01-01
GGGCTGGTGCGGTAGAACTTGCGCGGCCGCGACTCCTCGGTGTTCCACTCGGCCTCGAGCAGGCCCTGCTTCTCGAGGCGCCGGAGCAGCGGGTAGAGGGTGTTGGCGTCGACGCCGAACCCGGCGCGGGCCAGCGTCTCGAGCAGCGCGTAGCCGTAGCCCGGGGTGCGCAGGGTCGCCAGCGCGGCGACGACCACCGTCCCCCGCCGCAGCTCCTGGAGGTGGCCGTTCAGCACGTCCTCGTCATCCGTCATGCTGCACACGATAGTGTGCGTCACACACTATCGTCAAGAGCACAACGATGTACGGCTTCCTCGGTGTGGTGAGGCCCCGCGCGGTGGACCGGCCGCGATCAGTCGCCGTGGCGCGCGCGGATGGCGACGAGCTCGACGGCGTGGGCGTCGAGCGCGCGGTCCTCGTCCGAGGCCGGCACCCAGCCCGGGGTCGGGACGGCGCGCCGGTCGGCGTCGATGCCGACGAGGATGGTGCGGCAGTACGTGGTCAGCTCGAGGTCGCCGGGGCCACCGGTGGGGTCCCCGGAGCGCACGTGCACGCCGACGTGCATCGACGTGCGCCCGGTGTGCAGCAGCCGCGCCTCGACCTCGACGAGATGGCCGATCCGCAGCGGCCGGTAGAAGCGCACTCCCCCGGTGAAGATCGCGACGTTGGCCGCGCTGCCCGTCCACTGCGTCGCGAGCACGTGGGCGGCCTCGTCGATCCAGCGCATGACGATGCCGCCGTGCACCTTGCCGCCCCAGTTGACGTCGGTCGGCGCCGCGAGGAAGCGCAGCGTGACCCGGGGGGCGGTGCCGGCGTCGGAGTACACCTGCCCGGCCATCGCCGCCTCGACCTCGGCCCGCACGTCGGCCCGCCGGAGGGCCCAGGCGCGGGCCAGCTCGTCTGCGGTGGTGCGCGGCACGAGCTCGGGCACGGGGGTCGAGCGGCCCGCGTCGTCGACGGCGACGAAGACGATGAGGCAGCGGGTGGCCGGCTCGAGGGACCGGGTGCGCGGGCCGCCCGAGGCGACGTCGACACTGATGTGCATGGAGCTGCGGCCGGTGTGCACGACCCGCGCGGTGACCTCGACGAGGTCGCCGACCTCGACCGGGCGGGTGAAGCGGACGTTGCCGACGTACGCGGTCACGCAGTAGGTGCCGCTCCAGCCCGCCGCCGCCGCGTAGCCGGCCTTGTCGATCCACTCGAGCACCCGGCCGGCCGAGACCGACCCCGAGTGGCCCGCGTCGGTCGGAGCCGCGAGGAAGCGCAGGGTGATCTCGGCGGGCGGGTGCGGTCGGTCGTCCACGGGGGTCATCCTGTCAGCGCGCCTACCACGGCGGCCCGGCGCAGGCGTTCGACCTGCTCGGGCGTGCCGAAGACGATGAGCGTGCTGCCCGGCTCGAGCACCGTCGCGGGCGGCGGCGACGGCAGGAACGGGCCCTTGCGCGGTCGGCGCACGGCGAGCATCTGCCCGCCGCAGACACCGTGGACGTCGACCTCCACGACCGTCCGGCCGACCCATCCGCCGGACTCGCCGAGCCGGACCTGCTCGATGCGCACGTCGAGGTCGTCGTCGTGCATCACCTCGTCGAGGAACTCGGCGACGTCGGCGTGCAGCGCGAAGGACGCCATCCGCCGCCGCCGACGAGCTGCGGGTTGACCGCCCGCGTCGCCCCGGCCAGGACGAGCCGCTCCTTCGAGCCGAGTGTGCGGGCCCGGCTGATGATCACGAGGTCGGGGCGCAGGGCGCGGGCCGAGAGCGTCGCGTAGGTCGTGTCGGCATCGGTGTCGAGGGGACAGACCAGGGCCCGGGCGCGGTCGATCCCGGCCGCGCGCAGGACGTCGTCGCTCGCGGCGTCGCCGTGGACCGACGGCTCGGTCAGGCCCGCCAGCCGGGTCTCGTCGGTGTCGACGACGACCACCCGGTGCCCGCGGTCGAGGAGGTAGCGGGTGGCCGAGCGCCCGACCCATCCGAACCCGCAGACGATGACGTGGTCGCGCAGCCGCGCGATGTCGTGTTCCATGCGGCGCCTTCGGAGGTGCCCGCGCAGGTGGCCCTCGGTGACGACCTCGACGAGGACCCCGAGGTTGTAGAGGACGGTCCCCACCCCGAGCAGGATGAGGACGATGGTGAAGGCCTGGCCCCCCGGCCCGAGCGGCCGCACCTCGCGGAAGCCGACGGTCGCGACGGTCGTCACGGTCTGGTAGACCGCGGCGAGGAGCGGGAAGCCGAGGGCCACGTAGCCGACCGTGCCGACGACGACGACCGCGGCGAGGGCCACGACGATCCGGCGCAGCGCGTCGCGCCCCGAGTCGGTGCCCGTCAGCAGGGCCCGGCGACGGCTGCTCGTGCTCGGCCCGACCACACCTCCATCGTGGCAGCCGGAGCGGGGCCGCGAGCGCGATTGCGGGCAACGCCCCGCGAGGGCCTCAGCGGTCGACGCGCAGCGCCTCCACCGGGGCGACCGCGACGGCCCGTCGTGCCGGAGGCAGCGCAGCGAGGAGCACGAGCACGAGGGCGGAGGCCGCGACGGCTCCGAGGACCGGCCACGGCAGCCCCCACACGAAGCCGTCGGTCAGTCGCCCGACGAGCGACTGGGCACCTACCGAGCCGAACACCACCCCGAGGACGAGCCCGGACAGCGCCGCGGTGCCGGCGAGTACCGCTGACTCCCGGGCCACCATCGCCCGGACCTGCGTCGCCGTGAAGCCGAGAGCCCGGAGCAGCCCCATCTCACGGCGACGGTGGATGACGGTCAGGGACATCGTGCTGACGAACCCCACCGCGGAGATGACCGAGGAGACGATGACGATCCCCAGGAGGACCACCGTCGCCGTCGAGAGGAGGGTCTCGGTCTGCTGCCGCTGGGCAATGCTGAGGTCGTTCCACGCGTGCACGGACGTCTGCAGGGCGCGCATCCCGGAGGCGAAGGTCGTCACGAGGGTCACGCCGATGACCAGGCCCATCGTCGAGCGCGTCGTCCGCAGCCGGTCGGCGACGGCGTTGCGCCGGGCGATGCGGCTCGTAGGGCTGGAGCCGAGCACGACGCTGACCGCGAGGACGAGGCGCGGGATGACCAGACGCGCCCCGACGAGCAGACCCGTGGCCGCAGAAGCACTCCCGACGAACGCGAGCAGGAAGCCGGCGACGCTGCCGGCCTCGGCGAGTGCGGCAGCGAGGACGAGGACCAGGCCCCCACCGCCGATGAGCAGGCTAGAGAGCACGACCCGCCACCGGGCGGTGACCGTCGTGGGTGGCGCACCGGCGTCGACGCTCGACATCGCCTGCACCGGCGAGACCCGCAGGACTCCGCGAGCCCCCACCCATCCCGCGAACAGTGTCGTCACGCCGACCACTGCGACGGGGGCGAGGAGGTAGGGGCTGGTCACCGGATAGTCGACGTCGGGCAGGGTCCCGCGAGCGACGAGGACGACGCGGAAGACGTCGGTGGCGAGGACACCGGCGACTGCGCCGACGACCGCGCCCACACCACCGACCAGGCCCGACGCCCGCATCACCGAGGCCCGCAGCTCCGGTCCTCGAGCGCCGAGGAGGCGCAGCAGCGCGACCTGGCGCAGCCGGCCGGCGACGACGGTGTCGACCGCGTTGACGATGACGACCGCGGAGACGTACACGGCGATGAGGATGAACACGGTGGCGACGACCGCGAGGAGGACGCCGACGGCCGCCCCTCCCTCGGTCGCCGTGGCGCGCAGCAGGCTGCTCGCCGTGACGAGCACACCCGCGTAGGCCCCGCAGAGACTGCCGACGAGTCCCACGGTGCTGAGGTCGCGCCAGCCGCCGAGCACCAGCTCGCGCCTCATGCCGCACCGACCTCGAGGGAGACGAGCAGGTCGGCGATGGACCCGGGCGTCAGCCGCCCGTGGTCGGCGACGAGCCGGCCGTCCGCGATGACGAGGATCCGGTCGGCGTGCGAGGCGGCCACCGGGTCGTGGGTGACCATGAGGATGGTCTGCCCGTAGTCGTCGACCGCCGCTCGGAGCAGGGCGAGCACCTCCCGCGAGGTCCGCGTGTCGAGGTTGCCGGTCGGCTCGTCGGCGATGACGACGCGCGGCTCGCTCGCGAGGGCCCGGGCGATGGCCACCCGCTGCTGCTGGCCGCCGGAGAGGGCCGACGGCAAGTGCTCGGCCCGGTCGAGCAGGCCGAGGCTCTCGAGCAGCCCGTCGACGCGCGAGCGGACCTCGGCCGTGACGGCACGCCCGGCGAGCTCAAAGGGCAGGACGACGTTCTCGCGCGCCGACAGGGTCGGGACGAGGTTGAAGGCCTGGAAGACGAACCCCACGTGGTCGCGCCGGACCAGCGTCCGCTCGGTGTCGTCGAGCGCGTGGAGCGGGTGGCCGGCGAGCCAGACCTCCCCGCCCGTCGGGTCGTCGAGCCCGGCGGCGACATTCATGAACGTCGACTTCCCGGACCCCGACGGACCCATGAGGGCGGTGAACTGCCCGGCGACGACGTCGACGCTGACGCCGTCGAGGGCGCGCACGGCGCCGGGGCCGCTGCCGTAGACGCGCTCGACGCCACGGAAGGCGAGGACGGGTGGGATGAGGGCTCGGGGATCGGTGCTCGTGTCCATGCCGACGACGCTAGGGAGGAGGGCCGGCCCGGCGCGTCTGCCGCAGGTCGTGACCTGCATCCGTCGTGAGACGTACGCGGACGTCGGGCGGCGGGTTCAGACGAGGTCGTGCTCGTAGGCGTAGACGACGAGCTGGACCCGGTCGCGCAGGCCGAGCTTGGCGAGGACCCGGGAGACGTGGGTCTTCACCGTCCCCTCCGCGAGGTGCTCGGCCGCGGCGATCTCGGCGTTCGACAGGCCTTGGGCCGTCCGCCGGAGGATCTCGCGCTCCCGCGGGGTGAGCGCCTCGTACTCCGGCCCGGGGGCTCCCCGGCCACGGGCCCGGAACCGCTCGACGAGGGCCCGGGTGGCCCCCGCGGCGACCACCTGGTTGCCGGCCGCGACGGCCCGCACCGAGGCCAGCAGCAGCTCGGGTTCGGCCGACTTGAGGACGAACCCGGCCGCCCCCGCCTCGATGGCCGAGAGCGCCGCCTCGTCGAGGTCGAAGGTGGTGAGGACGAGCACCCGCGGGGCGCCCTCCCCCAGGGCCGCGACGAGGGCCGCCGTGGCCGCCACCCCGTCGACGCGAGGCATGCGGACATCCATCACCACAACGTCGGGAGTGGTGCGCTCGACGAGGGCGAGGACCTCGTCGCCGTCCCCGGCCTCACCCACGATCTCTAGGTCCGGTTGCGAGCCGAGGACCATCGCGATCCCCGCCCGGAACAACGGCTGGTCGTCCACCAGCGCCACCCGGATGCTCACGACGTCCCGGCCCGGGGCAGCTCGGCGTCGACGACCCAGCGACCGTCCGCGGTCGGGCCGGCCGTGAGTCGACCGCCGGCCCGCTCGACGCGTTCGCGCATCCCGCGCAGGCCGTGCCCCTCCCCCGGCGCGCCCGGCGATCCCCGGCGGTTGGTGACGGTGAGTCGGTGCACGGGGCCGCCGGCCTCCTCGATCCGCACCGGCACGGAGAGGTCGCCGTGCTTGAGGGCGTTGGTCAGGGCCTCGGCGAGGACGAGCCGGGCGGCACCGGCGACGGCGGGGTCAGGGGTGCCCTCGCGGTGCACGTCCACGGTCATGCCGGAGGCGCGCATCCGCGTGACGAGCTCGTCGGGGCCGCCGAGGTCGTCGTCAGCGGCGAGCTCAGCGTCGCGGAGCCGGCCGAGCAGGCGACGGACGTCGGTCATCGCGCCGCGCGCCGTCTCCCCGATCACCCCGAGGGCGTCCTCCGCCGCGGCCGGGTCGGTGCGCATCGCGTAGCGGGCGCCGTCGGCCTGGGCGGCGACGACGGCCCACGAGTGGGCGATGACGTCGTGCATGTCCGCGGCGATCCGCAACCGGTCGCGCTCGATGGCGACGAGGTCGCGCAGCCGGCGCTCCTCCGCGGCCCGCAGCTGCGCGTCGAGGTGGGCGCGCAGGGCCTCACGCCGCTGCCAGCGCACGTAGCCCGTGACCCAGCCGCCGACGAGGACCAGCGCCGCCGCGGTGGCCATCCCGGCAACCGACAGGGCGGGCCCGCCCGTGCCCTGGGAGCCGGTGGCCTCCACCCCGGCCCAGGTGGCGGCCCCGGCGACGCCGAGGAGGCTGGCCACGAGTCCCGCCTGCCGTACGGCCCTGGACCGGTGCGCACCGAGGGTGAAGGCCACGGGCGCGAAGGCGAGGTCGGCGACGATGTTGAGGTCCCCCACCACCACCTGGAGGAGCCCGGCGGTGACGGCGAGCGCGACGGCGGCCCACCACCACCCACGCCGCACGGCGACGGCCGCCGCGAGCAGCCCTCCCGCGAGGGCGGACCACCCGGACTGCGCGGAGCCCACGAAGACGGCGAAACTCCCGAAGGCCAGCGCACCGGCGACGTCGACGAGCAGGCCGCGGCGCCCGGGGCGGTCGTCCTCGACCCAGGCACCGGCGCCGCTCACGGCGCGGCCGTCATCCGCTCGCGGCCGGCGCCGAGGACGGTCAGCGGCAGGAGGGTCTTGCCGGTGGGACCGATCTCGATCTCGGTGTTCATCTGCGGGCAGACGCCGCAGTCGAAGCACGGGGTCCAGCGGCAGTCGTCGACCTCGGTCTCGTCGAGGGCGTCGAGCCAGTCCTGCCAGAGCCACTCCTTGTCGAGCCCGGAGTCGATGTGGTCCCAGGGCAGGACCTCGGACTCCTCGCGCTCGCGGGTCGTGTACCAGGCGACGTCGACTCCCTGCGGGGGAAGCTCGCGCTCGGCGGCGGCCATCCAGCGCTCGTAGGAGAAGTGCTCGCTCCAGCCGTCGAAGCGGCCGCCGTCGCGCCACACCGCCTCGATGACCCGGCCGACCCTGCGGTCACCGCGCGAGAGCAGGCCCTCGACGATGCCGGGCTTGCCGTCGTGGTACCGGAACCCGATGGAGGAGCCGTAGCGGCGGTCGGAGCGGATGGCCTGGCGCAGCTTGTCGAGCCGGGCGTCGGTCTCCTCGGCACCGAGCTGCGCGGCCCACTGGAACGGCGTGTGCGGCTTGGGGACGAACCCGCCGATCGAGACGGTGCAGCGGATGTCGCGGCGCCCGCTGACCTCGCGCCCGGTCTCGATGACCTTCTTCGCGAGCTCGGCGATCTGGAGGACGTCCTCGTCGGTCTCGGTCGGGAGGCCGCACATGAAGTAGAGCTTGACCTGCCGCCAGCCGGCGCCGTACGCGGCCGCGACGGTGCGGATGAGGTCGTCCTCGCTGACCATCTTGTTGATGACCTTGCGGATGCGCTCGGAGCCGCCCTCGGGGGCGAAGGTGAGCCCGGAGCGGCGGCCGTTGCGCGTCAGCTCGTTGGCGAGGTCGATGTTGAAGGCGTCGACCCGCGTGCTCGGGAGCGAGAGACCGGTGTTCGTGCCCTCGTAGCGGTCGGCGAGTCCCTTGGTGACGTCGGCGATCTCGGAGTGGTCGGCGCTCGACAGCGAGAGGAGCCCGACCTCCTCGAATCCCGTTGCGGCAAGGCCGCGCTCGACCATCTCGCCGATACCGGTGATGGACCGCTCGCGCACCGGGCGGGTGATCATTCCGGCCTGGCAGAAGCGGCAGCCGCGCGTGCAGCCGCGGAAGATCTCGACCGACATCCGCTCGTGGACCGACTCGGCGAGCGGCACGAGCGGCTGCTTCGGGTACGGCCACGCGTCGAGGTCCATGACGGTGTGCTTGGACACCCGCCACGGGACGCCCGGGGCGTTCGGCGCGACCCGCTGGATGCGGCCGTCGGGCAGGTAGGTGACGTCGAAGAACGCCGGCACGTACACGCCACCAGTGCGGGCGAGGCGCAGGAGGAGCTCGTGGCGACCGCCCGGGCGCCCCTCGCGCTTCCAGTCGCCGACGATGTCGGTGATGGCGAGCACGGCCTCCTCGCCGTCGCCGACGACGGCGCAGTCGACGAAGTCGGCGATGGTCTCGGGGTTGAAGGCGGCGTGCCCGCCCGCGACGACGAGCGGGTGGGAGTCGTCGCGGTCGGCCGCATGCAGCGGGATGCCCGCGAGGTCGAGGGCGGTGAGCATGTTCGTGTAGCCGAGCTCGGTGGAGAACGACATGCCGAGCAGGTCGAAGTCGCCGACCGCGCGGTGGGCGTCGACGGTGAACTGCGGCACGCCGTGCTCGCGCATCAGCGCCTCGAGGTCGGGCCACACCGCGTAGGTGCGCTCGGCGAGGGCGTCCGGGCGCTCGTTGAGCACTTCGTAGAGGATCATGACGCCCTGGTTCGGCACGCCGACCTCGTAGGCGTCGGGGTACATCAGCGACCAGCGGACGGTCGCGTCGCCGGCGACGTCCCAGGGCTTGACCGTCGAGTTCAGCTCGCCACCCACGTACTGGATGGGCTTGCTCACCTGCTCGAGCAGGGGCTCGAGGGCGGGGAAGACGGACTGTCCGGGCATCTCCCAAGGGTAGGTCGGCGCAGGCAGCCACCCAAACCGGCGTCGGGCGGCCGCCGCGCGGAAGGGGTCCGCGCGACGACTCTCGGTTGCTCCACCACGTGGAGCAACCGAGAGCGGGTTGCGTCAGGGCGTGGTGCAACCTCCTCCCGGTTGCTCCGGTAACGGGTGCAACCGAGAGGAGTCGGCGAGGTAGACCTCGTGAGCCGTCGCGCACCCGGGGCGAACGCCTCCCACGAGCCTGTCCACGACGGCCGTCGGCGTGCAAGGCTCGCCCCATGAGCGCTGACCAGCACGTCGACCTCGTCGTCATCGGCCTCGGCCCGGGCGGCGAGCACCTCGCCACCGAGGCCGCCCGCGCGGGGATGTCCGTCGTCGGCGTCGACGAACGCCTCGTCGGCGGCGAGTGCCCGTACTACGGGTGCATCCCGAGCAAGATGATGATCCGCGCCGCCAACTCCCTCGCCGAGGCCCACCGGGTCGGCGCCCTCGCCGGGTCCGCGACCACCGCTCCCGACTTCTCCGTCGTGGCCGCCCGCATCCGCGACGAGGCCACCGACGACTGGGACGACACCGTCGCCGTGCAGCGCCTCGAGGACGCCGGCGTCACCTTCGTGCGCGGCCACGCCCGGCTCGCCGGCCCCGGGGTCGTCGAGGTCGGCGGCACCCGCTACGTCGCGGCCACCGGCGTCGTCCTCAACACCGGCACCGCGCCGGCCGCTCCCCCGGTCGACGGCCTGTCCGGCACCCCCTTCTGGACCAACCGCGAGGCCCTGCGCGCCACCGACGCCCCGAACTCCCTCGTCGTCATGGGCGGCGGTGCGATCGGTGCCGAGCTCGCCCAGGCCTTCTCCCGCTTCGGCACCCGCGTCACCGTCGTCGAGGCCGCCCCGCGCATCCTCGCCCTCGAGGAGCCCGAGGCCTCCGAGGTCGTCGCGACGGCCTTCGCCGCCGACGGCATCCAGGTGCTGGCCAGCGCCAAGGTCTCCTCCGTCGCCCACGCCGACGGCCGCTTCACCCTGACCGTCACCCCCGAGGGCGGCGACGACCTCGCCCTCGACGCCGACCGGCTCCTCGTCGCGGCCGGCCGCCGGCCCAACCTCGCCGACCTCGGCCTCGACACCGTCGGCCTCGACCCCGCCGCCCGCTCGGTCGAGACCGACGAGCGGATGCGCGCCGGCGAGAAGCTCTGGGCGGTCGGCGACATCACCGGCAAGGGCGCCTTCACCCACATGTCGATGTACCAGGCCGGCATCGCGCTGCGCGACCTCACCGGCACCGACGGCCCGTGGGCGAGCTACCACGCGGTCCCGCGGGTCACCTACACGGACCCCGAGGTCGGCGCGGTCGGGATGACCGAGCAGCAGGCCCGCGACGCCGGCCTCGACGTCCGCACCGGCACGACGGCGCTCCAGGAGTCGACCCGGGGATGGATCCACGGGTCGGGCGGCGAGGGCGTCGTCAAGGTCGTCGAGGACCGCGCCGCCGGCCACCTCGTCGGCGCCACCTCGGTCGGCCCGACCGGCGGCGAGGTGCTCTCGATGCTCGCCACGGCCGTCCACGCCCGCGTGCCCACGGCCGTGCTGCGCGAGCAGGTGCTCGCCTACCCGACCTTCCACCGGGCCGTCTCGAGCGCGCTGGCCGACCTCGACGGCTGAGCGTGACCCCGGCGGCGGCCCTCGACGCGGCGTTCGCCGCGCAGCCCCGCGAGCGCTTCCTCCCCCCTGCCCGGCGGGCCGCCGCGGGAACCGACGGCCCGCTCGACATCGGGCACGGCCAGACCAACAGCCAGCCGCGCACCGTCCGCGCGATGCTCGGGCTGCTCGACGTGCTCCCGGGCCTGCGGGTCCTCGACGTCGGGTCGGGGTCGGGGTGGACCACCGCCCTGCTCGCCGAGCTCGTCGGTGCGGGCGGGCAGGTCCTCGGCGTCGAGCGGGTGCCCGAGCTCGTCGCTCTCGGCCGGGCGAACCTCGAGGGCGCCGGGCTGCCGTGGGCGGTCATCCATCCGGCCGCGCACGACATCCTCAGGGCGCCGACCGACGCGCCGTTCGACCGGATCCTCGTGTCCGCCATGGCGACCCGGCTCCCGGACGCCCTCGTGCAGCAGCTGGCGCCCGGGGGCGTGCTCGTCGTCCCGGTGGCGGGCCGGATGACCCGCGTGGAGCGGGGTGACGCCGACGCCGACGCCGAGCCCACCGTCACCGAGCACGGCCGCTACCGGTTCGTCCCGCTCGTCGGCGGGTGAGCGGGCTCAGCCGGTGTAGTGGGCGTCGAGCAGGTCCTTGTACTTGTCCGCGACGACCTTGCGCTTGAGCTTCAGGCTCGGGGTCAGCTCGCCGTCCTCGACGCTCAGGTCGTGCTCGAGGATGGTGAACTTCTTGATGGTCTCCCAGCGGTTGAGCCCGGAGTTCAGCTCGTCGACGTAGCCCTGGACCATCGCGCGGCAGGCGTCGGAGGACACCACCTCGCTGTAGGGCCGGCCCTCCATCCCGTTCTGCGCGGCCCAGGCGGCCATCGCATCGGGGTCGAGCGTGATGAGCGCGGAGACGAAGTTGCGGTCGGCGCCGTGGACCACGAGCTGGCTGGCGTACGGGCACAGGCCCTTGAAGGTCGACTCGATGATCGAGGGCGCCACGTACTTGCCGCCGCTCGTCTTGAAGAGGTCCTTCTTGCGGTCGGTGATCCTCAGGAACCCGCGCTCGTCGAGCTCGCCGATGTCGCCGGTGTGCAGCCAGCCCTCGGCGTCGATGGTCTCGGCCGTCGCGTCGGGGTTGTTGTGGTAGCCCTGCATGTTGCCCGGCCCGCGCATGAGGATCTCGCCGTCCTCGGCGATCCGGACCTCGATGCCCGGCAGCGGCCAGCCGACCGTGCCGTACCGGTAGGCCTTGGTGCGGTTGACGAACGACGCGGCGCTCGTCTCGGTCATGCCGTAGCCCTCGGCGATGAGCATCCCCATCCCGTCGAACCAGCGCGCGATGTCCTGGTTGAGCGCGGCCGAGCCGGAGATGAAGAAGCGGATGTTGCCGCCGAACCGCTCGCGGATCTTGCTCGCGACGAGCTTGTCGAGCAGGGCGTGCTTGCGGGCGAGCAGGCCGGAGGGGCTCTTGCCCTGCTCGCGCAGGATGCTCACCTCGCGGCCGGTCTCGCTGGCCGCCGCGAACAGCTTGGCCTTGAGCCCGCCCTCGGCCTGCATCATCATCTGGATGCGCGCGTAGGCCTTCTCGAAGATGCGGGGCGCGGCGCCCATGAAGGTCGGCTTGACGACCGCGAGGTTGTCGACGATCTTGTCGATCCGCCCGTCGATGGCCGTCGCGAACCCGATCTGCAGCGGCAGGGTCAGGAGGTTCTTGCCGAAGACGTGGGCGAGCGGCAGCCAGAGGTACTGCACGTCGTCCTCGGTGAGGATGTTGATGGCGTCGGTGGCCGCGCCCTCGTAGGTCCACGCGCTGTGCAGCAGCCGGACCCCCTTCGGGCGGCCGGTGGTGCCGGAGGTGTAGATGATCGTCGCGAGCTGGTCGGGCTGGATCGCGTCGACCCGCACGTCGACGGCCTGCGGGTCGCCGGCGAGGTACTCGCGGCCGAGCTGGCGCAGCTGGTCGAAGGTCAGCGTCCAGTCGTCGGCGTCCGGCACGCCCTCCATGAGCACGACCCGGCCGACCCCCGGCGTCCGGTCGCGGACCGCCCGCAGCTTCTCGAGCTGCTCGGCGTTCTCGGCGAACACGACCCGGGTGCCGGAGTCGGAGAGGATGAAGGCGACGTCGTCGGCGATCGTCGTGGGGTAGATCGTCGTCGTCGCGGCGCCGGCCAGCATGTTCGCCAGGTCGGCGAGCGCCCACTCGTAGCGGGTGCCGGAGGCGATGGCGACGCGGTCCTCGGGCTCGACCCCGAGGGCGATGAGGCCGGCCGCGAGCTCGCGGACGACGACGTCGAGCTCGCGCCAGCTGACCGTGACCCACTCGTCGCCGGCCTCGGACACGACCGCGTGGAGGAAGGCCGGCCGGTCACCCGAGGCCGCGACCCGGTCGCGGAAGAGATGGGCCACGCTCTGGGCCCGCCTCTCGAGGACGGCGTGGTCGACGGGCTCGTCGGCGGGGGTGTTGATCTGGGGGGTCACCCGGTGCATGGTTCATCGTCCTCGGCATCGGTGGCGTGGTGCGCGAATCCTGTCACACCCTGCGCCCCGATGGAATCGATCCGGTTACCCGCGAGTCACTTTTCCGTCAGCGGCGGTCCGAGCCGGCCCGGCAGGCGTCGACCAGACCCACCGCGAGCCACGAGGCGAGCATCGAGGACCCCCCGTAGGAGACGAACGGCAGGGGCAGGCCGGTGACGGGGAGCAGGCCGAGGTTCATCCCGACGTTCTGCACCACCTGCACCGCCAGCCAGGTCGCGACCCCGACGCCGACCAGCCTCCCGAAGGTGTCCTCGGCCCGCGCCGCGACGACGAGCACCCGCACGACCAGCACCCCGAGGAGCACGACCAGGCCGGCGGCCCCGACGAACCCCAGCTCCTCACCGGCCACGGAGAAGACGAAGTCGTTGAGCTGGAAGGGCACGAACCCGCCCTGGGTGCGCGAGCCGTCCATGAAGCCCTGCCCCCACATCCCGCCCCCGCCGATGGCCAGGCGCACCTGGCGCGTCTGGTAGCCGGCGCCCTGGGGGTCGGCGGTCGGGTCGGCGAACGAGGTGAGGCGTGCGCGCTGGTAGTCGCTGAGCAGGGGCGTGGTCAGCGCGAGGACGACCCCGGCCACGGCGAGGGCGACGGCCGCGGCCACCCAGCGCCGCGGGGCGCCGCCGACGACCACGACGACCGTGCCGAGGGCCACGAGCACGAGCGCCGTGCCGAGGTCGGGCTGCAGCAGGACGAGCAGCGTCGGCACGCCGAGGACACCCGCCGCCACGAGCACCTGGCGCCCGCCGAGGTCCCTCCCCCGGTCGAGACGGCCGGCGAGCAGGGCGGCGAGGGCCAGGGTGACCCCGACCTTGGCGAGCTCGGCGGGCTGGAGGGTGAACCCGGCGACCAACGGGATCCACGAGCGCGACCCGTTGACCGTCGCGCCGAGGGGCGTGGGGACGAGAAGCAGGAGCCCCACCGCCGCGAGCCAGGCCCAGGGCGCGGCGGCCCGGACCAGGTCGCGCCCGAGCCGGCCGACGAGGACGGCGACGGCCAAACCCAGCCCCGCGGTGACGAGGTGGCGCACCAGGTAGGCCGAGCCGGTGGTGCGGACCGTCGCCGACCACACGAGGAGGGCGCCGACGACCGACGCCCCGGCGGCCGCGACGTAGAGCCCGACGTCGTGCCGGGCCCAGCCGCTCAGGCGGGAACGATCTTGGCCAGCAGCTCGCGGCACCGCTCGACGTCCCCCGCCATCGCGTCCTTGAGCTCCTCGATGCTCTCGAAGCGCAGCGTCGGGCGGATGTGGTCGACGAACTCGACCATCACGGTCTCGTCGTAGAGGTCGAGGTCGTCGCGGTCGAGGACGTAGGCCTCGACGGTGCGCCGGTCCTCGGTGTCGAAGGTCGGGTTGGTGCCGACGCTGATCGCGGCGGGCATCGTGCGGTCGGGCTCGCCCTCGGCGAGCCCCGTCCGGGTCAGCCAGCCGGCGTAGACACCCTCGGCCGGCACCAGGCCCATCGAGTCGGCGGACAGGTTGGCGGTCGGGTAGCCGAGGGCGCGCCCGCGGTGGTTGCCGTGCACGACCGTGCCGACGACGCGGTGCGGGCGGCCGAGGATGCGGGCCGCCTCCGCCACCTCCCCGGCGCGCAGCTCGCGGCGCACGACCGTGGAGCTGTACCGCTCGCCGTCGCCGACGTCGTCGAGGGCGATGACCTCGAAGCCGAACTGCTCGCCGAGGTCGACGAGGGTGCCGACGTCGCCGGAGTTGCGGTACCCGAAGCGGGTGTCGAGGCCGACGACGACGCAGCGCGCGTCGAGGCCGCGGACGAAGATGGCCCGCACGAAGTCCTCGGGCGTCTGCTGGGCGAACTCGGTCGTGAAGTCGAGGACGAGGAGGCCGTCGACGCCGGTCTCGGCGATCAGCTCGTCGCGCACCAGCGTCGGGGCGATGAGCTCGGGGGCACGCTCGGGGTGGAGCACCGCGACCGGGTGGGGGTCGAAGGTGATGGCCACCGCCGGCAGGCCGAGCCGCGCGCCGGCCTCGACGAGCGCACCGAGCACCGCCTTGTGACCGCGGTGGACGCCGTCGAAGTTGCCGAGCGTGAGGACGCAGGGGCGCAGGGCCTCGGGCGTTCGGGCAGGGTCGGACCATCGGTGCACGGGGACCACTCTACGAACTCGCGGGGGCGAAGACGACGAGGGACCGCGCGTCGGCCCTCTCCTCGTCGAGGACGGCCACGAGCGACCCGTCGGGCGCGAAGGCCGCGACCGGTCCGCGGCGCCCCGGGACCTCCGAGGGGATGCGCTGCCCGTAGCCCAGGGCCCGTGCCTCGTCCGCCGTGAGCGAGCGTGCCGGGAAGGCGGCCCGGGCGGCGTCGGCGAGCGGCAGGGTCGGCATCGGGTCGCCCTGGCGGGCCTCGAGGTCGGCGAGGCGGTGCGCGCCGTCGAGGGTGAAGCCGCCGACCCGGGTGCGCCGCAGGGCCGTGAGGTGCCCGGCGCTGCCGAGTGCGGCCCCGAGGTCGCGGGCCAGGGCGCGCACGTAGGTGCCGGAGGAGACGGTGACCTCGACGTCGAGGTCGAGCACCGGGAGGCCGTCGGCATCGGCCTCGCGCACCTCACGGACCGCGAAGCGGGAGACGGTGACCGGGCGCGCGGCGAGCTGCACGTCCTCCCCCGCCCGGACGCGGTGGTAGGCGCGCTCGCCCTTGACCTTGATGGCGCTCACGGCGCTCGGGACCTGCTCGATCTCCCCGGTCAGCGAGGCGACGGCGGCCTCCACTGCGGCCCGGTCGAGCCCGGCCGCACCCGGGGCGCTCGTGACCTCCCCCTCGGCGTCGTCGGTGAGCGTGCCCTGCCCGAGGCGGACGGTCGCCGTGTAGTCCTTGTCGGTGCCGACGAGGAAGGTCAGCAGCTTCGTCGCCCGCCCGACCCCGAGCACGAGCACACCGGTGGCCATCGGGTCGAGGGTGCCGGCGTGGCCGACCTTGCGCGTGGCGCAGAGCCGCCGGCCGCGGGCGACGACGTCGTGGCTCGTCCAGCCGGCGGGCTTGTCGACGACGAGCAGGCCGTCCGGGGTGGGCGCGGCCGGCTCAGCGCTCGCCGGCACCCGGTGCGTCCTCGGCGGCCCCGTCGTCGGACTCGTCCCGCTCCTTGCGGTACGGGTCGGCCTCGCCGGCGTAGCGCGCCGCGGCGGCGGCAGCGGCCACGGCGGCGTCACGCTCGCGGGCCTCCTTGAGGAGGTCCTCGAGGTGGGCGGCGTTCTCGGGGATGGCGTCGGCGATCCACTCGAGGGAGGGAGTCAGGCGGATGCCGAGCTGGCGGCCGACGAAGGAGCGCAGCCGCCCCTTGTTCTGCTCGAGCAGCCGGGCGGTCGTGGCGCGCTGCTCCTCGTCGCCGAAGACCGTGTAGAAGAGCGAGGCGTGCTGGAGGTCGCCGGTCACCCGGACGTCGGTGACGGTGACGAACCCGAGGTCGGGGTCCTTGACGATGGCCTCGAGGTTCTCGGCAGTCACCGTCCGGATCCGGTCGGCGACCTTGCGGGCACGGGCTTCGTCGGCCACGGCTCCTCCTGGGCTTCGCTGGGCGAGGACCCCACGGCGGTGGGGCCACACCACCCTAGGTGACCGGGCGGGGCGCTCGCGCCCACGACGCGGTGGCTACGACCGTCGCCATGACGAGGGCCGGGACGGGGGTGCTGCGCGCCGCACGCACCGCCGTCGCCGTGCTCGCCGTCCTCGGTGTCTCCGCCGCCGCGCACCAGCTGGGCGGCGGCCGGGTGCCGGGCGCCCTCGCCCTGGTGCTGCTCGCGGTCCTGCTCGCCCCGCCGACGTGGCTGGCCCTCGGCAGGCGGCTCTCCGCGCCGGCCCTCGTGACGCTGCTCGGCGTCGGGCAGGTCGCCGTCCACCTCGGCCTCGCCGCGATGGCCCCCGGTGCCGGCTCGGCCGGTGCACCCCACCTCCACGACGCGCTCCCCACCGGCCTGGCCGCGGGCTCGTCGGCGGCCCCGATGGCCCCGATGGCCGGCGCCGGCGGCCCGATGCTCCTGGCCCACGTCCTCGCCACGCTGGTGCTCGCCGTGGTGCTGGCCCGGGCCGAGGCCGCCCTCTGGCACGTCGTCTCCTCCCTGCTCCCCCGAGTCGTCGCGCCGCTGCGCCGGCCCGTGCTCCTGCGCCACGCAGCGGCCGAGGTGGCCCCGCGTCCCGCCGGTCGGGCCCCCGTGCCCGTCGGGGGCCGCGCCCCACCGCTCGTCCTCGCCTGAGCCGCCGGTCCCCGGTCGGCTCGGAGCCGGTCCCTGCCCTTCGCCGGGCCGCTCGTCACCCGTCCGCGAGTCCCTCGGGCGGCACGCTGCCGCCCCGCCATGCCTGGAGACGCATGCTCACCCTCACCTCCGCGACCCGTCGGGTCACCCTCACCGCGGCCGTGGCCGCCCTCACCCTCGGGGTCGCCGGCTGCGGCTCCGACGACACCCCGTCGACCGGCCCCGGCAGCCCGGCGGCCGCCGCCCTCGTTCTCGACGACGGCTGGGTCAAGGCCGTCGACGAGATGCCGATGTCCGCCTCGCCGTCACCGTCGGCGACCATGTCGATGCCCGAGGCCTCCCAGGGCGAGATGGGCGGCATGGACATGTCGATGCCCATGAGCGCCATGTTCGGCACGCTGCGGAACACGACCGACGCCGACATCACCATCGAGGGCGGCACGTCGTCCAGCGCCGAGATGATCGAGCTGCACGAGACCGTCAAGAACGACTCCGGCGAGATGCAGATGCAGCCCAAGCAGGGCGGCTTCGTCGTCCCCGCCGGTGGCACGTACGTCCTGGAGCCCGGCGGCGACCACGTGATGCTCATGGGTCTCACCGGCCCGCTGCGCAACGGCGCCGAGGCGACCGTGACGCTGCGGACCTCCGCGGGCGAGTTCGCGCTCACGGTTCCGGTCCGCGCGTTCTCCGGGGCCGAGGAGTCCTACGTGCCCTCGCCCTCCTCGTGACGGCGAAGGCCGGTCCGCCGACCGGCGGGGCACCGGCGCCCCGCCGGCGGGCGGTCATCCACTCCGGCCTCGTGGGTGCCGGCGCCGGTGTGGTCACCGGCGCCGGCGCCGCCGTCGCGCGCGAGCAGCAGCAGCCCGCGCCCGACACGCGCCTCGCGCGGGCCCGGGCCACGGCCCGGCCGTTCCGCGGGGCCCGGCAGGCCGGCATCCTCGAGACCCCGCCCCCGCACGCGGCGTTCGTGGCGTTCGACCTGCACGAGGACGCCGACCGCGACGCCGTCCGCCGGCTGCTCACCGTGTGGACCGACGACATCGAGCGCCTGATGGCCGGCCGGGCCCCGCTGACCGACCTCGAGCCCGAGCTCGCCGCGGTCCCGGCCTCCCTGACGGTCACCGTGGGAGTGGGGCAGCGGGTCGTCGACCTCGCCGGGGCGGAGCGCCCGACGTGGCTCGCCCCGCTGCCGGCCTTCCCCGAGATCGACCGGCTCGAGGACGCGTGGTCCGGGGGCGACCTCCTGCTCCAGCTCTGCGCCGACAGCCCGACGACCCTCGCGCACGCCCAGCGCCGGCTGACCGCCGCGGTCGCCGACCTCGCGGCCGTCCGGTGGGTGCAGCGCGGCTTCCGCGAGCCCTTCGAGGGGCCGGGGCTGCCGATGCGCAACCTCCTCGGGCAGGTCGACGGCACCGTGCAGCCGGACGTCACGGGGCTCGACGCGGACCTCCTCTGGGTCGGTGACGCCGGTCCGGCCTGGCTGCGCGGCGGGTCCTCGGTGGTCGTGCGCAGGATCGGGATGCTCCTCGACGCGTGGGACCGGGCCGACCGGGCCTCGCGCGAGAACGCGGTCGGCCGCCGGCTCGACACCGGGGCGCCGGTCACCGGCGGGGGCATCGACAGCCCGGCCGACCTCGAGGCCACCGACGAGCTGGGCTTCCACGTCGTTGACGACGCGGCGCACATGCGCCGCGCGCACGCCACGGCACCCCACGAGCGGTTCCTGCGCCGGCCCTACTCCTACGACGACGGCCCGGCGGCCGCGTCGCGCTCCGGGCTGGTGTTCGTCGCCTTCCAGGCCGACCCGGTGCGACAGTTCGTCCCCGTGCAGCGCAGGCTGGCGGAGATGGACCTGCTGAACCTCTGGACGGTGCCGGTCGGGTCGGCGGTCTTCGCCGTGCTGCCGGGTGCCCGGGAGGGCGAGGTCCTCGGCCAGGCCATGTTCGTCTGACCAGGTCACCGGACCCCACCTGTCGAGAGACGAGAACATGCCGCGCGCCCCGAGGGGCACGCGGCATGTTCTCGTCGTTCGACCGCGAGGGTCACCGCATCACGCGCGCGGCTTCGCCCACGTGGAGCGTGGGACCCGCCGCATCTCGGGGGACGAGCTGCGCTCGAACCCGCGCGCCTTCACTCCGTTCAGGCGCGCGGCTTCTCGCGCATCTCGTAGGTGGTGATGAGGTCCTCGAGCTGGAGGTCGTTGTACGACCCGAGGTTGATACCGCACTCGAAGCCCTCGCGGACCTCGGTGACGTCGTCCTTGAAGCGACGCAGCCCGGCGATCTCGATGTTCTCGGCCACGACGACCCCGTTACGGGTGATCCGGGCGCGGGTGCCGCGCCTGATCTCCCCGCTGCGGACGATCGAGCCGGCGATGTTGCCGAACTTGCTCGAGCGGAAGATCTCGCGGATCTCCGCCGAGCCGAGCTCGACCTCCTCGAACTCCGGCTTGAGCATGCCCTTGAGGGCCTGCTCGATCTCGTCGATCGCCTGGTAGATGACCGAGTAGTACCGGATCTCGACGCCCTCGCGCTCGGCGACCTCGGCGTTCTGGCCCTCGGCGCGGACGTTGAAGCCGATGATGATCGCGTCGGAGGCCATCGCGAGGTTGATGTTGTTCAGCGTGATGGCGCCGACGCCGCGGTCGATGATCCGCAGGTCGACCTCCTCGCCGACGTCGATCTGGAGCAGGGCGTCCTCGAGCGCCTCGACCGAACCCGACACGTCACCCTTGAGGATGAGGTTGAGGGTGTCGACCTTGCCCGCCGCGAGGGCCTCGTTGAGGTCCTCGAGCGAGATGCGCTTGCGGGCCTTGGCCAGGCTCGCCTGACGGTCCGCGGCCTCACGCTTCTCGGCGATCTGGCGCGCGGTGCGGTCGTCGGGGGCGACGACGAAGGTGTCGCCGGCCCGCGGGACCGAGGAGAGCCCGAGCACCTGGACCGGACGCGACGGGGTGGCCTCGTCGACGTTCTTCCCGTGCTCGTCGAGCATCGCCCGGACGCGGCCGTGGGCCGAGCCCGCGACGATCGCGTCACCGACGTGCAGCGTGCCCGACTGGATGAGCACGGTCGCCGTGGCGCCGCGGCCCTTGTCGAGGTTGGCCTCGATCGCGACACCACGGGCGTCACGGTCGGGGTTGGCCCGCAGGTCGAGCGCCGCGTCGGCGGTGAGCAGGACGGCCTCGAGCAGCGCGTCGATGTTCTGTCCCTGCTTCGCGGAGACGTCGACGAACATCGTCTCGCCGCCGTACTCCTCGGCGACGAGGTTGTACTCGGTGAGCTGCTGGCGGATCTTGCTCGGGTTCGCACCCTCGACGTCGATCTTGTTGACCGCGACGACGATCGGGACGTCCGCCGCCTGCATGTGGTTGAGCGCCTCGATGGTCTGCGGCATGACGCCGTCGTCGGCCGCCACGACGAGGATCGCGATGTCCGTGACCTTCGCACCACGGGCACGCATGGCGGTGAACGCCTCGTGACCCGGGGTGTCGATGAAGGTGATCGGACGGTCGACGCCCTCGTGCTCGCGGTGGACCTGGTAGGCACCGATGTGCTGCGTGATGCCGCCGGCCTCGCCGCCCACGACGTCCTCGTTGCGGATGGCGTCGAGGAGGCGGGTCTTTCCGTGGTCGACGTGGCCGACGACGGTGACGACCGGCGGGCGGGCCGCGAGGTCGTCCTCCTCCTCGGAGTCGACACCGATCTCCAGGTCGATGTCGAAGGAGTCGTAGAGCTCGCGCTCCTCCTCCTCCGGCGAGACCATCCGGATGTCGTAGCCGAGCTCGGTGCCGAGGACCTTGAAGGTGTCCTCGTCGAGGCTCTGCGTCGCCGTGGCCATCTCACCGAGGTGGAACAGCACGGTGACGAGCGAGGCCGGGTTGGCGTTGATCTTGTCGGCGAAGTCGCTGAGGCTCGCGCCCTGGCGGATCTGGACGACCGTCGTGCCGTCGCCGCGGGGGACGCTGACGCCGCCGATCGACGGGGCCTGCATCTCCTCGAACTCCAGGCGCTTGGCGCGCTTGGACTTGCGGGCCCGACCGGGGCGACCGCCGCCGCGACCGAAGGCACCGGCCGTGCCGCCGCGGCCGTAGCCGCCGCGACCACCGGGACCGCCGGGACGACCGGCGAAGCCACCGCCGGGACCGCCGCCGGGACGACCGGCACCGCCGGCGCCGGGACGGCCGCCACCGCGCGCCGGGCGCTCACCCGGACGGGCGACCGCACTGCGGTCGGGCATCATGCCCGGGCTGGGACGCGCGCCACCGGGACGCGGCCCCGCGGGGCCACCGGCACCCGGACCGGCCGGGCGCGGACCGCCCGGACGGCTCTGCGGACGCGGCATGCCCTGGCTGGTGGCGAAGGGGTTGTTGCCGGGACGCGGCGCGGCCTCGCGGGACCGGCCCATCCCCTGGCTCGGGGCGTACGGGTTGTTGCCCGGGCGCGGGCCCGCGGGGCGCGGGGCCGGA
>JAESFK010000449.1_pt1 | contig 21286 bp, 20 predicted proteins | sample 9269391 | NCBI WGS metagenome assembly JAESFK01 (sample SAMN14506231, study PRJNA617097) | algae metagenome | isolation source: Drouetiella hepatica UHER 2000/2452 and co-occurring heterotrophs from... | place: Slovakia: Slovak Paradise National Park, Hrabusice, Kosice Region | collected 2000-01-01
GCGCCCGGCCGCCCGCGCGCTCCGTCGCCGCGCGCCTCGCGGGCTGGTTCGGCGCCGACGACCCGTGGGAGCGGCCGCGCCCGGCCGTGGGTCGCGCCGACGTCGCCTGGGCGATCGCCATCGGCGTGTTCGGGCTCGTCGCGCTCGAGCTCGTCCGCAGCGTCGGGGTGCTGCGCGAGACCGAGGCGCCGTGGTGGGTGCAGTGGGTCGCGGTGCTCACCGGGGCCGGGCTGCTCGTCGGGCGGCGGCGCTGGCCGGTCACCGTGGCCGCGCTCGCCGCCCTCCACATGGTCGTCGTCGGCGTGACGATGCCGATGGTCATGGGCCAGGTCACCCTCCAGGTCATCTACTTCGTGGCCCTCATGTCCGGGGTGGCGTGGGCCCGGGACCGGCGCTGGATGCTCGTCGTCGTCGGGGTGATCGTCGTCGTGATGTTCACGTGGATCGCCCTCCAGTTCGCCATCGGGAACGCGGCGCAGGACTACGTCGACGAGACCACGGCCGGTGAGCGGTTCGGGGTCCTGGGGCAGATCCCCGCAGCCGTCCTGCTCACCCTCGTCATCAACGTCGTGTACTTCGGCGGGGCGGTCCTCATCGGGCAGATGCAGTGGCGCTCGGCCCGGGACCGGGCCGTGCTCGAGCGGCAGGCGGCGACCATCACGACCCAGACCGAGGAGCTGCGTACCCGCGCGGTCACCGAGGAGCGGCTGCGCATCGCCCGCGAGCTGCACGACGTCGTCGCGCACCACGTGTCCGTCATCGGCATCCAGGCCTCGGCCGCCCGCCGCGTCATGGACCGCGACCCCGAGGCCAGCCGAGCGGCGCTCGCCGGCATCGAGGGGTCCTCGCGCGAGGCGGTCACCTCGATGCGCGGGCTGCTCGGCACCCTGCGCGAGGTCGAGCGCCCCGAGGCCGCCGAGCTCGGCACGCGCTCGCCGCAGCCGGGGCTGGCCGAGCTGCCGGCGCTCGTCGAAGCCTGTGCCACACCGGGTCGGCGTGTGGCCTACGACCTCGTCGAGGCGCGGCCGGGTGCCGCCGGCCGGCTCGGCGCCCCGCTCGCGCACTCCATCCACCGCACCGTCCAGGAGGCGCTGACCAACGTCGAGAAGCACTCCACGGCCACGCGTGTCTCGGTCGTCGTGCGGCTCGACGACGTCGCCGGGTACGCCGAGGTCGAGGTCGTCGACGACGGTCGGCCGCGCCCCGGCAGCTCGGGCAGCGGGCTCGGCCAGCTCGGCATCCGCGAGCGCGCCGCGTCGCACCGGGGCACCGTCGAGCTCGGCCCGCGACCCACCGGCGGCTACCGCGTGCGGGCCCGCTACCCGTGGCGTGAGGCCGCCGCAGACGTGCCGGACTCGCCGTCCGGCCTGCCCGCCACGGCACCCGAGGGTGCGGCCAGCGAGGCGGTCCGGTGAGCGAGGACCCCTGTGCCGCAGCCGGTCGGCTGCGCATCCTCCTGGTCGACGACCACGCGATGGTGCGCTCGGGCTTCCGGATGATGCTCTCCGTCGAGGAGGACCTCGAGGTCGTCGGGGAGGCCGCGAACGGCGCCGAGGCGGTCGTCGTGGCCCGCGAGGCGCGCCCGGACGTCGTCCTCATGGACGTGCAGATGCCCGTGCTCGACGGCATCGAGGCCACCCGCCGCCTCGTGGCCGAGGACCTCGGCCAGGTCGTCATCCTCACGACGTTCGACCGCGACGACTACCTCTTCGACGCCCTCGACGCCGGCGCCAGCGGCTTCCTCCTGAAGAACGCGGAGCCCGAGCAGCTCGTCGAGGCGGTGCGGGTCGTCGGCACGGGCTCGGGCATCCTCGCCCCCGAGGTGACGCGGCGGGTCATCGAGCGGATGACCGGCGAGCGGCCGGCGCCACCGCGGGCCGCGCCGCCGGGGTTCGAGCGGCTGACCGACCGCGAGCGCGAGGTGCTCGTCCTCGTCGGGCGCGGCCTGTCCAACGGCGAGATCGCCAAGGAGCTCTTCCTCGGTGAGGCGACGGTCAAGACGCACGTCTCGAACTGCCTCGCCAAGCTGCACCTGCGCGACCGCGTCCAGGCCGTCGTCCTCGCCCACCAGGCCGGGCTCATCACCCCGGCGGAGGGCTGAGTCAGCCCGCGGGGGGATCCGCCGACGACGGGACGCCCGTAGCGTCGTCGCCATGTTGGAGATCAAGGACCTCACCCGACGCTTCGGCGACAGCACCGCCGTCGACGGCGTCTCGTTCGACGTCCGCGGCGGCCTGATGACCGGCTTCGTCGGCGGCAACGGCGCGGGCAAGACGACGACGATGCGCATGGTCATGGGCGTGCTCGGCATCGACGGCGGCGAAGTGCTCTGGCACGGCCGCCCGGTGACCCCGCAGGACCAGCGCCGCTTCGGCTACATGCCCGAGGAGCGCGGCCTCTACCCCAAGCAGAAGGTCGTCGACCAGCTCGTCTACCTCGCCCAGCTCAAGGGCATGGGGGCGGCGACCGCCGCCCGGGCGGCGGAGGAGCACCTCGAGCGCTTCGGGCTCGCCGAGCGGGCCTCCTCCCGGCTCGAGGAGCTGAGCCTCGGCAACCAGCAGCGCGTCCAGGTCGTGGCCGCCCTGCTGCACGGCCCGACCGCCCTCGTCCTCGACGAGCCGTTCTCCGGGCTCGACCCGATGGCCGTCGACTCGATGGCCGACCTGCTCCGCGAGCACGCGAGCACCGGTGTGCCCGTCCTGTTCTCGAGCCACCAGCTCGACCTCGTCGAGAAGCTCTGCGACCGGCTCGTCATCCTCTCCCGGGGGCGGGTCGTGGCGTCCGGGGACGCCGAGGAGCTGCGCTCGCGCGGCCCGCGCCGCTTCCGGGTGACCCTCGACCGCGACGCCGGCTGGGTGCGCGAGGTCCGCGGCATCCACGTCGTCGACGTCGACGGCCCGACCGCGCTCGTCGAGGTCGTCGACGACGGTGCCGAGCAGGTGGTGCTGCGAGAGGCCGCCGCCCGCGGCACCGTCCACGAGTTCGCCCCCGTCCGACCGGCCCTCGCCGACATCTACCGAGAGGTGGCCGCCTGATGTCCACGACCCTGCAGACCCCGCCCACCGGCACCGACGAGCGTGAGGAGCTGACTGGCACGCGCTCCGCGTGGATGCTCGTCGCCCGGCGCGAGGTCGTCGTCAAGCTCACCGACCGCGCCTTCCTCATCGGCACGGCCTTCACCCTCGTCCTCATCGCCGGCTTCATGGGCTGGCAGGCCTGGGACTCCGGGCGGACGACGACGTACACGGTCGCCGCCACCGCCACCGACCGGGCGATGGCCGACCGGCTCGTCTCCGGCGCGAAGGCCGTCGACGACACGGTGGCCGTACGCGTCGAGGACGCTGCGGACGCCGGGGCGGCGCGCACGCTCGTCACCGAGGGCGACGCCGACGCCTGGCTGCACCGCGAGGGCGGCTCGTGGGTGCTGACGACCGACAGCGAGGAGGAGGGTTCGCTGACCCAGGTGACCCAGGAGGTCGTGCGCCAGGCCACCCTCGAGCAGCAGGCCTCCGAGCTGGGGACGACCGCCGAGCAGCTCCAGGCGGGCAGCACGGTGCGCACCACCCTGCTCACCGGGGACGCCGAGAAGGCCGGCCTGGCCTCAGGAGTGGCCTTCGCGTTCGCCTTCCTCTTCTACATCGCGACGCTGACCTTCGGGATCACGTTGGCCAACAGCGTCGTCGAGGAGAAGCAGTCGCGCATCGTCGAGATCATCGCGACCTCGATCCCGGTGCGGCAGCTGCTCGTCGGCAAGATCCTCGGCAACAGCGTGCTGGCCATCGCCCAGATGGTGCTCTTCGCCGGGGTCGGGCTGGCCGGGCTCTCGGCGACCCCCTACGCGTCGCTCGTCTCCGCCGTCAGCGGGCCGGTCGTCTGGTTCCTCGTCTTCTTCGTCGCCGGGTTCGTCGCGCTGGCCGCGCTGTGGGCGGTGGCGGGGGCGCTCGCCTCGCGGACCGAGGAGGTGCAGAGCACGGCGACGCCGATGACCATGCTCGTGCTGGCCGTCTTCTTCGGGGCGCTGTTCGTCGACGGCGGCGCCAAGGTGGCGCTGTCCTACGTCCCGCCGTTCTCCGCCGTCCTCATGCCGACCCGGCTGCTCGAGGGCACCGCGCAGTGGTGGGAGGCGGTCGTGGCGCTGGTGCTCCTGCTCGCAGTGGCCGCCGTCGTCGTCCGGGTCGCCGAGCGGCTCTACCGGCGGGCGCTGCTCCAGACCGGCGGCAAGCTGTCGATGCGACAGGCCTGGTCCGCCCCGGAGTGACCTGTCGAACGACGAGAACATGCCGTGTGCGAGGGACTGCACACGGCATGTTCTCGTCGCTCGACCGGATCGTGGGGGTGGTTGACGGAGGGCGTCCGGCTACTTGTAAGGTGAGGCTCGCCTAACTAAGTCTGCCCTTATCACCTGGAGCCCATCGTGCCATCCCGTCGCCGGCTGCTCGCCGCCGCCCCGCTCGCCGCTGCCGCCCTCGTCCTCGCCGCGTGCTCGACCGGCCCCTCGGGTGGCGCGTCCACCTCAGCGGCCGGAGCCTCCACGGCCGACGCCGCCGCCTTCCCCGTCACGATCACGCACGCGCACGGGTCGACGACCGTCGAGAAGGCCCCGACCCGCGTCGCCACCGTCGGCTGGGCCGATGCCGACACCCTCGCGGCGCTGGGGATCATGCCCGTCGGCGCCCCGAAGATCACCTGGGGCGGCAACGAGGCCGGCTCGACCGACTGGTTCGACGCCCAGGTCACCAAGCTCGGCGCCGACGCCTCCGGGATGACGCGCTACGACGACTCGGCGGGCATCCCGTTCACGGAGATCGCCGCGACGACGCCCGACCTCATCCTCGGCCTCAGCTCGGGCATCACGAAGGAGGACTACGACAAGCTCTCCAAGATCGCTCCGACCGTCGCCTGGACCGACAAGGCCTGGGGCACGCCCTGGCAGGAGCAGGTCGAGACCATCGGGAAGGCCGTCGGCAAGGCCGCCGAGGCCGAGCAGCTGACCGCCGCCACCGAGAAGACCATCGCCGACGCGGTCGCCGCGAACCCCGAGATCAAGGGCAAGACGGCGGCCTGGGCCTGGTTCACGCCGACCGACCTGTCGACCATCGGGCTGTACACCACCTCCGACCTGCGCCCGCAGATGCTGCGGGAGTTCGGGTTCGCCGACTCGCCCACGGTCGCCGAGCTGAGCGCCAAGGACCCGTCGGCGTTCTCCGCGAACCTCTCCGCCGAGAAGGCCTCCACCCTCGCGGCCGACATCATCGTCTTCTACGCGGAGGACGGCGCCGGCGCCGAGGAGCTGCGGAAGAACGCCCTCATCGGGCAGGTCCCGGCGCTCAAGGACGGCCACTACGTCGCGAGCGCCGACAACGAGGTCGCCCTCTCGATGTCGCTGCCGAGCCCGCTGTCGGTGACGACCGCCGTGCAGGACTTCCTCCCCAAGCTCGTCTCCGCCGTGAAGGGCGAGCCTGCCGCGTGAGCACCGCCACCGCACCGACCCGGCCCGCGCCGGCCCCCGCCCCGGGGCCGCGGGTCGGGTCGGCGCGCGTGCCCCTGCCGTTTGCCCTGGCCGGGGCCGGGGTGGTCGTCCTCGCGGCCGTCGCCGCCTCCCTCCTGCTCGGGGTCCAGCACCTCGCTCCCGCCGCCGTGGTCGACGCCCTCACCGGGTCCGGCAACGACGCGCAGGCGGCCGCGATCGTGTCGGCCCGCATCGACCGCACGGTCATCGGGCTGGTCGTCGGGGCCGCCGTGGCGCTGTCCGGCGTCGTGCTCCAGGGCCTGAGCCGCAACCCGATCGCCGAGCCCGGCATCCTCGGGCTCAACTCGGGTGCCGCCCTCGCCGTGGTGCTCGGCATCCGTTTCCTCGGGCTCGACGACGTCGGCGGGTACGTCGTCGCCGCGATCGTCGGCACCCTGGTCGTCGCCGTCCTCGTGCAGTCCCTCACCCTCATGGCTCCCCGGGCCAGCGCCCCGGTGTCGATGGCCCTCGCCGGCGCGGCCGTGATGGCCCTGGCGCAGAGCCTCATCGGCGCGGTGCTGGTCACCGACCGGGGCTCGCTCGACAGCTTCCGCTTCTGGCAGGTGGGCTCGGTCGCCGGCCGCGACGCCGGCCAGGTGCTCGACGTCCTGCCCGTCCTCCTCGTCGGTGCCGCCCTGGCCCTCACCGCCGGCCCGACCCTCGACGCCGTCGCGCTCGGCGACGACCTCGCGCGGGGGCTGGGGCAGAACGTCGTCCTGCACCGCGGGCTGGCCGCGGCGGGGGCCGTCCTCCTCGCCGCCACCGCCACCGCGCTCGCCGGGCCGATCGCCTTCGTCGGCCTCGTCGTGCCGCACCTGGTCCGGGTCCTCGTCGGGGTCGACCACCGCCGGGTCCTGCTCGTGTCCGCGCTGCTCGGGCCGGCCTTCGTGGTGCTCGCCGACGTCATCGGCCGGCTGGTCGCGCCGCCGTCGGAGGTCCAGGTCGGTATCGTCTGCGCCGTCGTCGGCGCCCCCGTCCTCGTGCTCGTCGTCCGTCGCGTCAAGGGGGTCTGATGCCCACCGCCACCCCGGTCCGCGGCAGCGAGGCACCCGCCTCCTCGACCGCCGACGCGCTGGCGCTGGCCCGCCGCGGCCCCCGCCGCCGCCGCGTCGCCGTCGTCACCGTGCTCGTCCTCCTCGTCGTCGCGCTCGTGCTGGTCCGCGCGCTGCTCGGCGACTACCGCGTCTCGTTCGTCGACGCGGTCCGCATCATCGGCGGCGAGCCGATCCCCGGGGCGAGCTTCGTGCTCATGGAGTCGACGCTGCCCCGCGCGCTGATGGCGGTGCTGGCCGGGGCCGCCTTCGGGGCCGCCGGAGCGGCCTTCCAGGTGATGCTGCGCAACCCGCTGGCCAGCCCCGACGTCCTCGGCATCACCCTGGGGGCCAGCGCGGCGGCGGTCCTCGCGGTCGTCGTGTTCGGGGTGCGGGGCACGCCCGTCACCCTCGCGGCGCTCGCCGGGTCGGTGCTCGCGGCGCTGCTCATCCTCAGCCAGGCCGGAGGTCGCGGAGGGGCGACCGGCCGGATGGTCCTCGTCGGGGTCGCGCTCGCCGCCGGGCTCTCCGCGGTCGTCCACTGGCTGCTCGTGCGGGCCAGCATCTACCAGGCCCAGGACGCGCTGGTCTGGCTGAGCGGGAGCCTCAACACCGTCACGTGGACCGACATCGCCCGCCTGCTCGTCCTCGACCTGGTGCTCCTGCCCCTCGCCCTCGTGCTCGCCGGGCGGCTGCCCGTCCTCGGCCTCGGCGACGACCTCGCGGCGGCCCTCGGGGTCCGGGTGACCCGCCTGCGCATCGGGATGACCGTCGTCGTCGTCGCGCTGGTCGCCGCGGCGACGGCCGTCGTCGGGCCGGTCGCGTTCGTCGGGTTCCTCAGCGGTCCGATCGCCCGCCGGCTCGTGCCGGGCCGGCCGTCGGTCGGGGTCGCCGCGCTCGTCGGGGCGGTCGTCGTGGGCGGCGGCGACCACGCCGCCGCGTACGCGATCCCCGGCACCGCGCTCCCGGTCGGCCTCGTCACCGGCCTGCTCGGCGCGCCCGTCCTGCTCTGGATGCTCCGCTCCCGCCCCACGACCCAGGAGGGCCGATGACCGTGACCGACACGCCGGCGACCACCGTGCCGCACGACGCCCCCGACGCCCCGTCCGGCTCCCGGCTGCGCACCCGGGACCTCAGCCTCGGGTACGACGACCGCGTCGTCGTCGACGGCGTCACGCTCGAGGTGCCCACCGGTCGCACGACCGCCGTCGTCGGCCCCAACGGGTGCGGCAAGTCGACGCTGCTGCGCGGGCTCGGCCGGCTGCTGAAGCCACGCGGCGGCTCGGTCCTCCTCGACGGCGACGAGATCGGCTCGCTGCCCACCCGGGACGTCGCCCGCCGGCTCGGGCTGCTGCCGCAGCAGCCGATCGTCCCCGAGGGCGTCAGCGTCCTCGAGCTCGTCGAGCGCGGCCGCCATCCGCACCACGGCCTGTTCCGCACCTGGAGCCGTACCGACGAGGAGGCGGTGGCCTCGGCGCTCGAGCGCACCGACATCGTGCACCTCGCGCACGTCGGGGTCGACAGCCTGTCCGGCGGTCAGCGGCAACGGGTCTGGCTCGCGATGGTGCTGGCGCAGGCGACGCCCGTGCTGCTGCTCGACGAGCCGACCTCCTTCCTCGACGTCGCCCACCAGCTCGACGTCCTCGACCTCGTCCGCCGGATGTGCGACGACGACGGCACGACGGTCGTCATGGTCCTGCACGACCTGGCGATGGCCGCCCGGTACGCCGACCACCTCGTGGCGATGCGCGACGGCCGGGTCGTGGCCGAGGGCAGTCCGGCCGACGTCGTCACACCGGCCGTCATCGAGGAGGTGTTCGGCGTGGCCGCGACCGTGCTCGCCGACCCCGAGACCGGCGCGCCCGTCGTCATCCCCCGCCGGAGGACGTCATGAGCTCCCCCGCCGCCGTGCGCGCCGCGGTCCGTCCCGACCCCGCCCTCGGCGCGGCGCTGGTGCGCGCCGAGACACCCCAGTTCGAGGCGACCGTCGTCGAGGTGGTCGAGCTCGGCGGCGGCATGCGCCGGATCGCCTGCGAGGCACCGGGTCTGCGCTCGTTCGTCCCCGTCGGCCCGGACGAGCACGTCGGGCTCCTGATGCCCCCGGCCGGCCGTCCGCTCGTGATGCCGGACCCCGAGCCGGACAACGTGCGGGCCACTGTCGCCGCCCTCCCCGAGGCGGACCGGCCGGCCCTGCGCTGGTACACGATCCGCGAGCACGACCCCGCCCGTGGCCGGGTCGACATCGACGTCGTGACGCACGGTGACAGCGGCCCGGGCTCGGCGTGGGCGACCCGGGCCCGCCGCGGCGACCCCGTCGGCATCCGGACGAGCGGAGCCCTGTACCGCGGCTTCGAGGCGCGGGGCCGGCAGGTCCTCGTCGCCGACGAGACGGCCGTGCCCTCGGTCGCGGCGGTCCTCGATGCGTGGGGTGGCCCGGCCGACGCCGCCGACCACGGCATCGAGGTGCACGTCGAGGTCTCCGACCCCCGGGTGCTCGACTCCTACGACCTCGGCGACGCCCGGGTGCACGTGCGCACCGGCCGGCCCGGGAGCGCCGTGGTCCCCGCCCTCGACCGCGCGCTGGCCGCCGGCGGCGGGCCCATCGCCTACGGATGGGCCTGCGGCGAGGCCGACCTCGCGACCGGCGCGCGCCGCGTGCTCGTCCGGCACGGCGCCGACAAGTCGTCGGTCTTCTTCTGCGCCTACTGGAAGCTCGGCCGCCCGCGCCCGTGACGCCTCGGCGCCGACCGACCCCGCACGTGCGGGGTTGTCGCGGTCGCGTGCGGTGTGGAAGGGCGTTGACCGCGCACGTGCGGGGTTGTTGCGGTCGCGTGCGGTGCGGGAGGTCGATGACCGCGCACGTGCGGGGTTGTCGCGGTCGCGTGCGGTGTGGAAGCGCGATGACCCCGCACGTGCCGGGCCGGCCTCGCCCGTGAGCCGTCCATCGTCCGTTCACCCGTCGTCGGTAGCGTGGCGCCCGATGACCACCCCACACCTCGTCTGCCTCGACATCGACGGCACGACCGTCGACCACGACGGCCACCTGCACCCACCCGTCCACGAAGCGGTCCGCGCGGTCCTCGACGCCGGACACCACGTCGTCCTCGCCACCGGACGCGCCATCATCGGCACCCTGCCCGTGCTCGAGGCCCTCGGTCTCCTCCACGGGTACGCCGTCTGCGCGAACGGCGCGATCACCCTGCGCCTCGACCCGGCCCTGCCCGACGGCTACGAGATCCTCGAGGCGGTGACCTTCGACCCGGCGCCGGCCCTGCGGGTGCTGCGCGAGGAGTTCCCGACCGCCCTCGTCGCCGTCGAGGAGCTCGGCGTCGGCTTCAAGGTGTCGGCCCCGTTCCCCGACGGCGAGCTCGACGGTGAACCCCGCGTCGTCGCCTTCGAGGAGCTGATGGCCGAGCCGGTCACCCGACTGACCATCCGTGACCCCGACAGCACGAGCGAGGACTTCGACGCCCGCACCGAGAAGATCGGCCTGCACGGCGTCGAGTACGCCGTCGGCTGGAGCGCCTGGCTCGACATCACGCCCGAGGGCGTCTCCAAGGCCGCGGCGCTCGAGGGGGTGCGCCGCCGCCTCGGCGTCGAGCCCGCGCTCACCGTCGCGGTCGGCGACCAGCGCAACGACCTCGAGATGCTGCGCTGGGCCGCGCGCGGGGTGGCGATGGACAACGCCCCCGACGAGGTCAAGGCCGCGGCCGACGAGGTCACCGGGCACGTCGACGAGCACGGCCTCGTCGCGGTCCTGCGCTCGCTGCCCTGAAGCGCTCGGTTCCGGGGCCACCGCGACCGGGTCGCCGGTGGCAGGGTGACCCCTTATGAGCAGTGACGTGAGCCGCGCGACCCGCAGTGCCAACGAGAGCCCCCTCGTCGAGTGGGGGGCCCGGGCCGGGTTCGCCATCCTCGGGGTCCTCCACCTCCTCATCGGGTACATCGCCGTCAAGGTGGCCTGGGGCATCGGCGGCGGCTCCAAGAGCGCCGACCAGTCGGGCGCCCTGGGCACCCTGTCGAGCTCGGGCACGGGCAAGGCCCTGCTCTGGGTGGCGGTCGTGGGCTTCGCCCTCCTCGCCGTCTGGAACCTCACCGAGGCCGCGCTGAGCCACGGCGAGGCGTCCGACCGCGGCAAGCTGGCGGCCAAGGGCGTCATCTACGCCTTCTTCGCGTGGACCTCCTTCAAGGTCGTGGCCCTCGGCTCGGGCGGGTCGGGCTCGAGCGAGCAGCAGACCGAGGACGTCACCGCACGGCTCATGGGCAGCCCGGCCGGGCAGGTCCTCGTCGGCATCGTCGGGCTCGTCGTCCTCGGCATCGCGGGCTACCACGTCTACAAGGGCTGGAAGAAGAAGTTCCTCGAGGACCTCACCGAGCACCCGGGGGACTGGGCCGTGCAGGCCGGGCGGGCCGGCTACGTCGCCAAGGGCGTCGCGCTCGTCGTCGTCGGTGTCTTCTTCGTCGTCGCTGCGTGGACGCAGGACCCGGACCAGGCGCAGGGCCTCGACGGTGCGCTGAAGTCGTTGAAGGACATGACCTTCGGGCCGGTGCTGCTCACCGTCGTCGCCCTCGGCATCGCCGCGTACGGCGTCTACTCCTTCGCGCGCGCCCGCTACGCCCGACTCTGACCCTTCGCCGGGTCACGCCGCAGGTAGGCCCAGGCGAGCAGCGCGCAGACGCCACCGTTCAGCAGCCCGACGACGATGTCGGTGATGTGGTGCGCGCCCCGGTGCAGGCGGGCGAACGACACGGCCAGCGGGGCCAGGACGCAGAGCGTGATGACGACGCGGCGCACCACCGGGTTCGGCAGCCGCGTGGCCATGAGGACGAACGACACGTAGAGCGCCGTGGAGGCGCCGACGTGCCCGCTGGGGAAGCTCGAGGTCGGCGGGGTGGGGTCGAGGCGCTCCACCGTCGGCCGGGGCCGACCGACGACGTACGCGGCGATGACGAAGATGCTGGCCTGCAGCGAGATCGCCAGCACCGGCACGAGCGCGAACCACCACGCCCGGGTCCGCCAGAGGACCACGAGGGAGACGAGCACCCCGACGGCGATGACGTACTCGGTGTTGCCGATCATCGACATGACGTTCGTGATCGCCTCCCCGGTCGGGGTGCGCCGCTCCTGGAACCAGCGGTTGACCGCCCGCTCGGCCTCGAACCCGCGCAGTGGCTTCATGATGATCCAGCCGAGGCCGCAGATGACCGCGAAGAGGACCACCCCGGGCAGCACGGCCCGTACGGCGACGTCGCGCAACACCTCGCGGACGCTCGGGCGGGACGTGTCGTCGTCCCAGCGGGTGAGGAAGGACATCACGGCTCCTGGTGGTGGGGGCGGTGGGGCGCTGCCGGGCCGGGCACGTCGGGGTCGTCGGGCACGTCGGGCACGTCGGGGTCGTCGGCCGGCACCGGGTCGCGCGGGTTCCAGCCCGCGTAGCCGGCGTAGGAGGCGAGCACGAGGCCGACGCCGGTGACGACGCCGACGGAGACGTCGCTCGGGTAGTGCACGCCGAGGAACATCCGGTCGAAGGCGGTGACCAGCACGACGGCGGCCGCGGCGGCGACCATCGCCGCCCGGCCCGCCACCGAGCGCACCACGGGCCAGAGGAGGACGACGAGCACGGTCACCCACGCGGCGGAGTTGACGGCGTGGCCGGAGGGGAAGGAGAACCCGGGAGCCTCCGACACCGGGTCCTCGACGACCGGCCGGGCCCGCTGGAACAGGTACTTGGCCCCGAGCCCGACCGACCACGAGAGCATCAGCGTCGCGAAGGCCCACCACGCGCGGGTGCGCAGCCCGGCGCGCCACCACACGAGGAGGCAGACGAGGGTGCCGGCCACGTGCAGGTACACGGGACGGGTCAGCTCCTGCCAGCCCAGCAGCGCGTCGCGGAACCCCGGGTGGTCGCGGGTGACGTCGGTGAGGCGCGCGATGACGGCGTCGTCGAGGGAGATCAGCGGGTCCCACCGGCTGCGGACGAGGAAGCCCACGCCGAAGAGCACGACCGCGGTCACGGACGCGTACACGGCGGCACGACCCAGCCGGCGGGCCCGCGTCCGGGGAGGACTGGCCACGCCGGTGCTGGTCATCCGGCCTTTCTACAGCACCGGGAGGCCGTGGACCGGCGGGGGTGCAGGCTTCTGCCGCAAGCCCGGTCGGCGCCGGTCACCCGACCCGCGACGTGGGATGCTGGGCCGGCCATGGCCGAGCTCCACGTCACCTCCGCGACCAACCCCCGCCTCAAGGCGGTCGCCGCGCTGCGCCGCCGCCGGGTCCGCGAGGAGGAGGGGATGACGGTCGTCGACGGCTACGACGAGCTCGCGCTCGCGGTCGACGCCGGCGTCGTCCCCGACCTGCTGCTGCACTGCCCCGAGCTGATGCTCGACGCCGACGAGCAGGGCCGGCTCGTCGAGCGGGTCCGGGCGCTCGGGGCCTCGACCATCCGGTGCGGCCGGGCGGCCTTCGAGAAGGTGGCGTACCGGGAGGGCCCGGACGGGTTCCTCGCGGTGGTGCCGGTCGCGGGCGTGGCGCTGGCCGACCTCGCGCTGCCGGAGGACCCGCTCGTCGTCGTCGTCGAGGGGCTCGAGAAGCCGGGCAACCTCGGCTCGGTGCTGCGCAGCGCCGACGCCGCGGGGGCCTCGGCCGTCGTCGCGGCCGACCCCGCCACCGACTGGGGCAACCCCAACGTCGTGCGCGCCAGCAAGGGCACGGTGTTCACGGTGCCGGTGGCATCGGCTCCCCTGCCCGAGGTGCTGGGCTGGCTGCGCGACCGGGGCGTGCGGCTCGTCGCGACGACCCCGGACACCGAGGTCCTCCACACGGCGGTCGACTGGCGGGGGCCGGTGGCGATCGCCGTCGGCACCGAGAAGACCGGCCTCACCGACGCCGCCCTGGCGGCCGCCGACGAGCGCGTGCGCATCCCGATGGCCGGCCGGGTCAACTCGCTGAACGCCGGTGTCTCCGCGGCGGTCGTCCTCTACGAGGCGGTGCGCCAGCGGTCCTGAGGTGGCTTCTGTGACGGGTGGTGCTGGAAAGGCCGGGCTCGGGTACCCGTGTCCGGAGCACCTGCTCGCATATGGGACCATGAACGGCATGCGAGTTGACCACGTCGTCTATGCGGCCGAGCACGATGGCGTGCGCGCGACGGCCGAGCGTCTCGCGAAGCTGATCGGTGTCCGGCCGGTCGACGGGGGAGTCCACCCGCGCTTCGGGACGCGCAACGTCATCCTTCCCCTGGCGCACGAGCGCTACGTGGAGGTCGTCGAGGTCCTCGACCACCCCGCGAGCGACAAGGCCCCGTTCGGTCAGGTCGTCCGGGCCCGCTCGGAGGCCGGCGGGGGCTGGCTCGGGTGGGTCGTCCAGGTCGACGACATCGCCGAGCAGGAGGTGCGCCTCGGTCGCGAGGCGGTCACCGGCAACCGGCACCGTCCCGACGGCGTCGAGCTGCGCTGGCGCCAGCTGGGGGTCAAGGGTCTGCAGGCCGACCCGCAGCTCCCGTTCTTCATCGCCTGGGAGGAGGGCACGCCGCACCCCTCCGAGGACGCCGACACCGAGGTGACCATCGAGTCGCTCACGATCGCCGGTGACCCCGACCGGGTCCGCGACTGGCTCGGCCTCCCGGCCGACTACACCTCGTCGGTCATCGACTTCTCGTGGGTCGCCCCGCACGGCACCCCGGGCCTCATGGCCGTCACCTTCGAGACGCCCCAGGGCGAGGTCACCATCTGACCCCCTGTCGACACCGAGGGCCCCCACCGCACACGCGGTGGGGGCCCTCGTCGTCCGGGGTCAGCTGCGGGGGGTCCAGCGGCGCAGCCGGAGGCTGTTGGTCACGACGAGCACGCTCGAGAGGGCCATCGCCGCGCCGGCCACCATCGGGTCCAGCAGGCCGGCCACGGCGAGCGGGATCGCGGCGACGTTGTAGCCGAAGGCCCACACGAGGTTCTGCCGGATGGTGCGCAGCGTCGCCCGGGACAGGTCGATGGCGTCGGCGACGGCCGGCAGCTCCGAGCGGAGCAGGACGATGTCGGCGGCGTCGGCCGCGACGTCGGTGCCGCTGCCCATCGCGATCCCGAGGTCGGCCTGGGCCAGGGCGGCCGCGTCGTTGACGCCGTCGCCGACCATGGCCACCACCCGGCCGCGCCGCTGGAGGTCGGCGACCATCGCGTGCTTGGCGTCGGGTCGGACGTCGGCCACCACCCGGCCGACCGGGATGCCGACGTCGCGCGCCACGGTGAGCGCGGCGCGGTCGTGGTCGCCGGTCAGGAGGTAGCAGACCAGCCCGGAGTCGTCGAGGGCCCGCACGGCCCGGCCCGAGCTGCGACGCACGGTGTCGGCCACCGTGAGGGAGGCGCGCGCGGTGCCGTCCCAGCCGACCCACACGGTCGTGCCCTCGGCGGACGGGGTGGCGACGTCGGCGGGCACGGTGTCGAAGAGGTCGGCGCGCCCCACCGTGACGCGGGCACCCTTGATGGAGGCCACGGCGCCCGCCCCCGGCAGCGCCTCGAAGTCGGTGGTCGCAGGGACGTCCAGCGCCCGCGAACGAGCCGCTGCCAGAACGGCCTTCGCGACCGGGTGCTCGCTGCCGGCCTCGACGGCGGCGGCAGCCCGCAGGGCCTGGTCCTTCGGCAGCCGGCCGTGGGTGGTGACCTCGACGAGGGTCATCTCGCCGGTGGTCACCGTGCCGGTCTTGTCGAGGACGACGGTGTCGATGCGGCGGGTGTCCTCGAGGACGTCGGCGCCCTTGATGAGGATGCCCAGGCGTGCGCCCCGGCCGGTGCCGACGAGCAGTGCCGTGGGGGTGGCGAGCCCGAGTGCGCAGGGGCAGGCGATGACGAGCACGGAGACCGCGACCTCCAGCGCCCGGCCGAGGTCCCCGGTGCCGATCCACCAGCCGACGAACGTCAGCAGGGCCAGCCCGAGGACGACGGGGACGAAGACCGCCGAGACCCGGTCGGCGAGACGCTGGACCGGGGCCTTGGAGGTCTGGGCCCGCTCGACGAGCCGGGCGATGCCCGCCAGCGTGGTCTCGGCGCCGACCCGCGTCGCCTCGACGACGAGCCGGCCCGTCGTGTTGACGGTGCCGCCCGTGACCTCGGAGCCGGAGCCGACCTCGACCGGCTGGGACTCGCCCGTGACGAGCGAGGCGTCGAGGGCGCTGCGGCCGTCGCGCACGGTGCCGTCGGTGGCGACCTTCTCGCCGGGGCGCACGACGAACCGGTCGCCGACGGCGAGGTCCTCGACCGGGATGCGCTCCTCGACCGTCGCGCCGCTGGCGGCATCGGTGCGCAGCACGGCGACGTCCTTGGCGGCGAGGTCGAGCAGGCCGCGCAGCGAGTCGCGGGTGCGGTCGGTGGCGCGCGCCTCCATCCAGCGGCCGGTGAGCAGGAAGGTGGTGACGACGGTGGCCGTCTCGAACCAGAGGTGCGAGGTGCCGCCCATCGCCTCCATGCCGGTGCCGGCCCGGCCGGTGAGCACGACGACGAGCGAGGAGAGGTAGGCGGCGAGCACGCCGAGCGAGACGAGGGTGTCCATCGTCGAGGCGCCGTGCCGGGCGTTCAGCGCGGCGCTGCGGTGGAACGGCCAGCCCGCCCAGACGACGACCGGGGTGGCCAGCGCGAGCTGGACCCAGGGCTCGGCCGGGACCTCGAACCCCGGGACCATCGCCAGGGCGACGACGGGCACGGTGAGCACGGCGGCCACGACGGCCCGGCGGCGCAGGTCGTCCTGGCGCGAGACCTGGTGGGCGGCCACGGGCGCGACCGCCCGCTCGGCGGCATCCGTCCCCGGATCGACCAACAGGTCACGCGAGGTACGCCGCTCCGTCCCCGGATCGACCAATAGGTCACGCGAGGGACGCTCGGTGGCAGGCGCGCCGCCTCCGATGGGCTCGGCGCCGTAGCCGGTGCGCTGCACGGTGGCGATGATGTCCTCGACGGTCAGCGGCCCGCTCCAGGTCACCCGCGCCTTCTCGGTCGCGAGGTTGACGACGGCATCCACGCCCTCGAGGCGGCCGAGCTTCTTCTCGATGCGCGCGGAGCAGGAGGCGCAGGTCATCCCGGTGATGGCGAGGTCGACCTCGTGGACCTCGTCGGCGGGGCGGTCGGCGGTCTGGGTCACCTCAGCTCCTCACGAGCCGGGTGACGGCGGCGATGACCTCGTCGACCTTCACCGCGGCGGCGTCGTCGGACTCGCGCGCGGCGTCGACGACGCAGTGCGCGACGTGCTCCTCGAGCAGGCCCAGGCTCACCGCCTGCAGCGCCCGCGTCGCGGCACTGACCTGGGTGAGGACGTCGATGCAGTAGGTGTCCTCCTCGACCATCCGCGCGATGCCCCGCACCTGCCCCTCGATGCGCCGCAGCCGCTTGAGGTGGGCTTCCTTGGTGTCGGAGTAGCCCGGTGTGACCGGTGGTGTCGGGCTCGTCGCGCTCATGCCACCACCATACCCCTCTGGGGTATCGGGTGGCGAGTTCGGCACGGGCCGCCGGGTCAGCCGGCGGGGTTCTCGCCGTGCACCTCGTCGAGGCCGCGGACGACGGCGTCGGCCACCGCGTCCCGCGCCTCCCGAAGGTACCGCCTCGGGTCGGTCGCGGACGGGTCGGCGGCCAGCCGGTCGCGGACGGCCGCGGTGAACGCCTGGCCGAGGAGCGTGCCGACGTTGACCTTGGTCATCCCGGCGGCGACGGCCCGGCGCAGCTCGTCGGCCGGCACGCCGCTCGACCCGTGGAGGACCAGGGGGACCGGGACGGCCGCGCGCAGCCGGGCGACGAGGTCGTGGTCGAGCCGGGCGGTGCGGGTGGCCATCGCGTGGCTGCTGCCGACGGCGACGGCCAGGGCATCCACCCCGGTCGCGGCGACGAACGCCGCGGCCTCCCCGGGGTCGGTGCGCACGCCCGGTGCGTGGGCGCCGTCCTTGCCGCCGACCTCGCCGAGCTCGGCCTCGACGAAGAGGCCCTGGTCGTGCAGGGCGCGGGTGGCCCTCGCCGTGACGGCGACGTTCTCGTCGTGCGGTAGACGGCTGGCGTCGACCATGACGGATGAGAAGCCGTGCGCTGCAGCGGATGCGACGAGGTCGAGGTCCGTCGCGTGGTCGAGGTGCAACGAGGCCTGTGCCGCCGACTCCTCCGCCGCGACGCGGCACGCGGCCGCCAGCGCCCCCACCCGCCCGCCGTGGAAGGCCACCGCGTTCTCGCTGACCTGGAGGACGACGGGATGCCCCGCGCGCTCGGCGCCGGCAAGCACACCCTCGAGCTGCTCGAGGGTGACGACGTTGAACGCGAGCACCGCGCGACCGGCCGAGGCGGCGGCCTCGACGAGGGCGGCGGTCGTGGTCAGGGGCATCAGTGTCCTCCGGAGGGCTCGGGCGCGACGGTCGGGTTGGGGACCGCGTCGACCGCCGCGAGCAGCTCGGCGCGGGTGGGCTGGCCGGCCGTGCCGCCGCTGTGACCGGTCGAGAGGGCGCCCGCCGTGCAGGCCCAGCGCAGGGCCTCGGCCTCGGGGCGGCCGTCGAGCAGGGCCGCGACGAACGCCGCGTCGAACGTGTCGCCGGCGCCGGTCGTGTCGACCGGGACGACCGGGGTCCCCGGCTCGTGGAGGGTCCGGTCCGCGGCGACGAGCAGGGCGCCGTCGCGCCCGTCCTTGACGACCACCGTCGGGCCCTGGGCGGCGAGCGCCCGGGCCGCGGTCACCAGGTCCGGGCTGCCGGAGCCGAGGGCTCGCGCCGTCGCCCGGCACTCGTCGGCGTTGGGCAGGAGCAGGTCGACGAGGGGCAGGACCTCGGCCATCCCGTCGTACCGGTCGGCGGGGTCGAGGTTGGTGTCGAGGGAGACGGCCGCGCCCGTGGCCCGCACGAGGGGGAGGAGGGCCGGCAGCGCGGCGGCTCGTCGCCGCTGGAGGAAGTAGGACGAGACGTGCAGGTGCCGGGTGGGAGGCACGTCGTCGGCCGTGCGCCAGGCGGGAGGCGGCGCGTCGATGGCGCCGATCAGGGTGAGCGTGGCCCGCGAGGCGCCGTCCGAGAGGACCACCGACAGCCCGGTCGGCTCCGGCCCCACCTCGACCAACGAGCAGTCGATGCCGGCCGCGCCCAGCAGCCGGAGGGTCTCGGCGCCGAACACGTCGTCGCCGACCCGGGCGAGCAGGCCGACCCGCAGCCCGAGACGGGCCAGCGCGTGCGCGGTGATGGCCCCGGACCCCCCGAGCACGAGGTCGGCGTGCTGGAGGAGCTGCTCGGACTGCCCGAACCGGGGCACGACGTCGCCGCGCAGGACGAGGTCGGGGTTGGCCTCGCCGAGGACGAGGACGTCGAGCGGGGTACCGGTCATACGAGGTGGACCTCGACTCCCGCCGCTCGCAGCCGGGCGACCTCGTCGGCCGGCGCCCCGACCTCGGTGAACAGCATCGAGACCCGGGAGGCCGGCACGATGGGCGACAGGACGACCTTGCCGATCTTGCTGGCGTCGGCGACGACGAAGAGCCGCTGCGAGCGCTCGGCCATCTTCTGGTCGGTCCGGGCCTCGACCGCGTCGTGCGTGGTCAGCCCGCCGGCCACCGAGATGCCGTCGACGCCCATGACCGTCACCCCGAAGTTCAGGCCCTCGAGGAAGCGTTCGGTCCAGGCCCCGACGGCCTCGTAACTCTCGGAGCGCATCGTCCCGCCGGCGATGATGACGCGCAGCCGCGGGCTCGTCGCGAGCTCGGTGGCGATGTTCACGGCGTTGGTGACGACGGTCAGCTCCGAGCGGTCGTGGAGCCGGCGCGCGACCTCGGTGGTCGTCGTCCCGCCCGAGATGGCCACGGCCATCGCCCGGCGCGGGATGGCCTCGACGCAGGCGGCGGCGATCCGGGCCTTGGCGTCCCGGCGCTGCCCGTCGCGGTAGCGCACCGGCAGCTCGCCGGCGAGGACCCGGCAGGTCGCCCCGCCGTGGACCCGCTTGAGGAGGTCCTGCCCCTCGAGGACCGCGAGGTCGCGGCGCAGCGAGGCCTGGGAGACCCCGAGCTCGGCCGCGAGGTCGGTCACCGACACCGTGCCGCGCTCGGTGAGCAGCGCGAGGATCGCCGCGAGCCGCGAGGTGCGGCGGTCGGACACCTGGGCGCGCGAGGAAATCTGGGGAGAGGTCATGACGTCCATGATCGGGCGACAGTCGAGCACGGTGTGCGCGAACGGCCGGGGAAACGCGCAACCGGTCTGCGCATCCGGGCAGCGTGGTCGTCCGGATCGGGTCGGCCGGGTGCCGGCGGTGGGCACCATCGCCCCATGACCCGCATCGCGTTCGTCGGCGCCGGGAGCGTCGTCTTCACCCGGCAGCTGCTCCACGACCTCCTCCGCGTCCCGGAGCTCGCGGAGGTCGAGGTCGCCCTGCACGACGTCGACGAGGCGCGCCTCGACACGGCCCGCCGGACGGCCGAGCACCTCGCGGCCCGCACCGGCACCTCGCCCGCCATCAGCGCCACGACCGAGCGGGCGGCCGCCCTCGAGGGCGCCGACTTCGTCGTCAACATGGTGCAGGTCGGGGGCTTCGAGGCGACCCGCACCGACTTCGAGGTTCCGGCCCGGTTCGGGGTGCGACAGACCATCGGCGACACGCTCGGGGTGGGCGGGGTCTTCCGGGCGCTGCGCACCTTCCCCGTCCTCACCGCCATCGCGGAGGACATGACCCGGGTCTGCCCGGACGCCCACCTGCTCAACTACACGAACCCGATGGCCATGAACATGTGGTGGCTGGCGGAGACGGCGCCGCAGGTGCGCTCGGTCGGGCTGTGCCACAGCGTGTACTGGACCGTGCACGACCTGTGCGAGCTGCTCGGCGTCCCCGTCGAGGAGGTCCACTACCGCGCCGCGGGCGTCAACCACCAGGCCTGGCTCCTCGAGTGGACGCACCGGGGCGAGGACCTCTACCCCCGGCTGCGCGAGCGGGTGGCGTCCGACCCCGAGCTGCGCCGCCGCGTGCGCGTCGACATGTTCCGCCGCCTCGGCTGGTACCCGACCGAGACGAGCGAGCACTCCAGCGAGTACGTGCCCTGGTACCTCCACCTGGACTCCGAGATCGAGCGGCTGCGCATCCCCGTCGGCGACTACCTCGGCATCAGCGAGGACAACGTCCGCGAGTACGAGCACACCCGCGAGGTGCTCGACGCCGGCGGCGACCTCGACCTGCCCGACGAGGTCGCCGAGTACGCGCCGCAGGTCATCCGTGCCATGACGCTCGGCGAGGAGGTCATCATCCACGGCAACGTGCCGAACCGCGGGCTGGTCGACAACCTGCCCGAGGGGGCCTGCGTCGAGGTGCCGTGCACGGTCGACGCCCGCGGCATCCACCCGCAGCCGATGGGTGCGCTGCCGCCTCAGTGCGCGGCGCTCAACCACTCCTTCCTCGACGTCGCGGGGCTCACGGTGCGGGCCGCCCTCGACGAGGACCCGATGATGATCCGGCAGGCCGTCATGGTCGACCCCAACACCTCGGCCACGCTGGCCGTCGACGACGTCTTCGCGCTGTGCGACGCCCTCGTCGAGGCGCACGGCGAGCTGCTGCCCACGTGGGCCCGGGCTCGCGTGGCCGTCTGAGGCGCCCCCGGGCCGGCCCGGGGGCGGGCGCCGAGAAACGGCAACACGCAGACTCGACGCCGGCGGCTTCAGGGGGTGATTGCAACACGACCCTGGAGGTGTGTTGTGACGTTGAAGTTGGCCGGCAGGTTCAAGGACGCGTTCTGGCTCGAGTACCGCCGGCATGGTCAGGTGGAGGTGGCGGC
>JAESFK010000450.1_pt1 | contig 21239 bp, 17 predicted proteins | sample 9269391 | NCBI WGS metagenome assembly JAESFK01 (sample SAMN14506231, study PRJNA617097) | algae metagenome | isolation source: Drouetiella hepatica UHER 2000/2452 and co-occurring heterotrophs from... | place: Slovakia: Slovak Paradise National Park, Hrabusice, Kosice Region | collected 2000-01-01
GCTTATTCTTCGGCTTTAGCTTCATGGCTCGCTTCTCTGAGGGATGGGGACTAAACTATCTTCCCCCCACAAGAAACCTCGATCCTGCTTTTAGATGTCAATGAAATTTAAGATGCGTTTGCCCTGGATCTAATTTGCTCTCGCAAAACTGTCTGAACTATTGTTACTTGATTACTGTCTGTTACATCTTTTGTTTCAATCCCTGAAAGGGTTTTGTGGTGGTTGGTGCAAGGGCTGACGGGCTTTCTCACTGTCACCCACAGGTTTCAATCCCTGAAAGGGTTTTGTGGTGGTTGGTGCACTTTGCAGCGTTGAGGCTTTGAAGCTGGAGGAATGTTTCAATCCCTGAAAGGGTTTTGTGGTGGCTGATGCCTGACGAGGCGACAGAAGCACAGAGAGCCGTCTTTGACCGTTTCAATCCCTGAAAGGGTTTTGTGGTGGCTGATGCCAAAGCACTTTCTCTTGTGCATTCCAGGATGCTGGTTTCAATCCCTGAAAGGGTTTTGTGGTGGCTGATGCTTTAACTGCGAAAAGCCTTGATAATTAGGAATGAGTTTCAATCCCTGAAAGGGTTTTGTGGTGGCTGATGCGGTAGAAGGAAGTGATTTCAAGCACTTGAGCAAAGTTTCAATCCCTGAAAGGGTTTTGTGGTGGCTGATGCAGTATAAAATTACAACTTTACTCGCTGGGATAACTGTTTCAACCCCTGAAAGGGTTTTGTGGTGGCTGATGCTGACGTGTTCATCTTCGATCGCTGCCCAGTCCTTAGTTTCAATCCCTGAAAGGGTTTTGTGGTGGCTGATGCCATACCCCGATGAGGCGATATTGCCCTTCAGTTTCGTTTCAATCCCTGAAAGGGTTTTGTGGTGGCTGATGCCATCAATCAGGGTTCCATCAGGAATGCTTGTGAACGTTTCAATCCCTGAAAGGGTTTTGTGGTGGCTGATGCTTTGAAGAATGCCCCTGTTGACTGGAATTCTTTAGAGTTTCAATCCCTGAAAGGGTTTTGTGGTGGCTGATGCCTGTGCATCAGCCAGCTTTTGGTACTCTCCCGTTTGTTTCAATCCCTGAAAGGGTTTTGTGGTGGCTGATGCGGTGGGCGCTTAGAAAGTTGTCTGTATGCAATTTTCAAGGTTCGACTGCGCGGATGCCATCGATCGTAGCATTTTTGGCGGCTGGATTGGGGAACTGTCATCTTAATTTTATCCCTACAAAGCTCACTCAGTCAGGGTTTGAGAGTTTGCGCGGAAAAGAATTTAAGGAGATTGGCTAAAACTCAGGTGGGCAGAGTGATTCAGCTTCATTTCTAAAACACTGGCGCAAAACATCTACCTACTCGCGCACTACCAGCAACTAGAGAGGGGTGGGAGAGGGGGCTGTCCATAAAATTACTTCAAGATCAAAGGAGGATATTTGCTGATTTCTGTCATCCAGTATTTTGCCAGCAGCCTTGCCCAAATAGTTTCTAAAGCGGCAGTTTAGCTGCAACCCCTACAGGACGAGGCAAGCTGATGGGAGTTGGGGCAACTTTTTTGAGATAGAGGCAATGGCGATCGCTCTGGCTCACAGGCGTTTTGAAGGCTTCTGTTGCAGTCAATTCACCGCCTAGCTGTTCCAGCGTTCTCTCCAGAACGATCGCCTCTTCCTCCGTCCACTGTCCTCGATACAGCACAGCAACTCCGCCAATTTTTAGCAATGGCAGCGCGTATTCGGCACAGACAGCAGCATTAGCAACGGCACGAACTAACGCCAGATCGTAGACTTGCCGATGATAGGAACTATGACCAATTTGCTCAACGCGATCGGTCAAGGTTACAGCATTGGAAATCTCTAGTTCAGTCAGCAGGCTATCGACAAACGCCATTTTCTTGCGGGTAGAGTCGAGGAGCGTGACTTGCCACTGGGGCAGAGCGATCGCCACAGGCAGACCTGGAAACCCCGCTCCTGTGCCAATATCAATCACTTTAAAGCTTGTCTCCGCTGAAGGGACTGCTTCTGCCATGTCCCATGTTCCATTCCCCAGCCAAGGTTTAATCCCTCGCAGCGAGTCCCACAGATGCTTTTCCAAAAAATCCTGCGGGTTAGTAATGCGAGTCAGATTAAGCTGACGATTGCCTGCCAAAATCAGCTCGTACAGTTTTTGAAACCGTGTCTGTTGGCTTGAATCAGGCTGCCAGTTTAGCGTTTGCTGCCAGACTTCAAGATCCTGCGGCAGAACAGGAATTTCTACAGAGGCTTGCTCCTGTATTTTTACAGGCATTTCTACAGGCACTTCAGGCACTTCCATACTCACTCTTCACTTTTGCTCCCTGAAATAGTTGTCCCTGGAACAGTTTGACCTAAAACGGGCTGGTTAAATAGAGCCGGATCAATGGGAGTCAGCTTACCGTAATTGAGCGTCCAACAGCGATCGGCAATTGCCGCCATTTCGCCCGGTTCATGAGACACCACGAGCAGACTCCATTCTTTTTTTAGCTCAGTCAGCAGACTAATCACCTGCTTGCGCATCGACCAATCCAGCCCTGCGGTAGGTTCATCTAGCAGCAGCAGAAAAGGTTGTCTGATCAACTGCACTGCCAGAGCCAGACGGCGTTGCTGCCCGCCGCTGAGCGATCGTGGAGCCGTGCTGAGCGGCAGATGTCCTAAGCCCACAGATGCCAGAGCGCTATCAATTTTCTCTTTACTCAACTCTGGATGACCCAGCCGCAGCTCTTCCAAAATCGTGTGCCCACAAAAGTGCCGCTCAGGAAACTGAAACACCAGCCCTGCCAACTGCTGTAAAGAGTCAGGTGCAAGCTCTTGATCTCGCCAAAGGATTTTGCCCGTCGTCTGCCGCGCCAGCCCTGCTAGAACTTCGAGTAGAGTGCTTTTTCCAGAGCCACTAGGCCCAACAATTAGCCCAAGCTGCTGAGGCGCAAGTTCTAAGCTGATCGATTTGAGAATGGCGGTATGGGTGACGGCAGGGTGGTAAACCAGGTCTTTGAGATAGAGCATTCAGGCGATCGAATAATTGTGAATCGAATCATGACGCGAGGAAGTCATCTTAGCAATCAGCCCCAACCCAAAACTTGGAGAGGGTAAATCGCTGTCTCCATCTTAGTGGAACGATAGGAGTTCAGTAGGAGTTCAGTGATGGCTGAGCCTAACTCCGCCCTAGCCAGAATACCCGATCGCTGGAACCTGAAAAATGCCGATCGCGTCAAAGCTGCTATTCGCCTAATTTTTTAGATTTACGGCTTTTCTGGCTTGAGGGATGAGTTTTTTGTGAGGGGGACATGCGTCCCTCACAAAAAACTCATCCCTGATTCAGCAATGCCCTTGCTCCAGCCCATTCATAAAAAGCTAAATTGGAGTTCAAAGACTTTAGATCAAGACTTTCAGCAAAGACTTCTAGGACAGCAAAATAGGACAGCAAAAACAGCTATGACACGCTTATTTCAGAAGTTTCGCCGATCTCTCATCATTAGGACAGGTGCGGCGATCGCCCTCACTCTCCTGCTCAGTTTCTGGTTTCATCCGGCTCAGGCTGATCCTTTTCGGACTGCTAATGCCCATGCGATCGGTTCTAAGACAGAAGCTGCGTTTAAGACGCTATTTGAGCAGGGCAACTACCAGCAGGCAGAACAAATGCTGCAATCTGCCGAACCCGATGAACCCCTTGCCCATGCCATGCAGTCTGCTCTGGCTTACGTGAGCCAAGACTGGGAAAAAATGGGTGAAAACGCCCGACTCACCCGCGAAACAGCTGAGAAGCTAGTATCAACGGATGCCTTACGAGGACATCTCTATGTCGCTGCGGGTCAGTTTTTAGAGGGCGCCTACACCCTGTCAACTCAGGGCACCGTTGCAGCAACGCCGACGATCTTGGCAAAGCTCCAGCAGGTGTTTGATAATATTTCTCAGGCAGAAAAAATTGACCCTCAAGATCCAGAGCTAAATCTGATGAAGGGATTTATGGACTTGATGCTGGCGGTTAATCTACCGTTTGCCAATCCCGATCAGGCGATCGAGCGTCTTGCCTCAAATGCTGCCCCTGTTTACCTGGCGCAGCGGGGGATTGCCATTGGCTATCGCGATTTGGATCAGCCTGACAAAGCGTTTGCCGCCGTTGAGGAAGCCATTAAAACGACGCCGGGAAGCAATAACCCTGAGCTGTTTTACCTGAAGGCACAAATTCTGCGGCAGAAGGGCGACAAACTGCAAGGCGATGAGCAAGCTAAAACTCGCCAGGATAGCGTTCGCTTTTTCCGAAAAGCCTGGGCGCTGCGCGATCGCTTCCCCGAAAGCCTCGTGCGTCAGCTAAGCCGAGAAGGGTGCCGTACCTTTCAGCAGTCGCGCAACCGCAACCCAGATGCTTGCAGCAGCGGTTCTGTAAATTGGCAGGGCAACCAGCAGAGGCAAGGGTAAGCAGAGAAGAGACAGGAGTAAAAAGATACTTTTAGGATAAGGCGATCGCCCACCAAGCATAATCGTAGGGCAAGCCCCCATAAAATGGCTGGAAGTGAACCCAGAGCTTTTACAACGGCCGGGTACTCTTCTGGAGAAATTATTATGATGCGATCGCGCCTATGTTTAATTCTGAACTGGTTTACCGATCGCATTTGTCCAGGAGAAAGCTTTCAGGGTGTTCGTCTGATCCGCTTCCAAGGTGTTTCTGATGCCTGGAACCGAGTCTGGATATTGCGTCTGGCATTAGGAATTTTTTTGGGTGGGCAAGTTTTGGTACATTTGTTCACTGGCAAGATCTATCGGCGCAATGTGCTAGAGCATATGGCAGCTGTCGCCGATTCTCTGAATCCGGTGCTGATGACTAACTTCTTTGCGGGCATGATTTTCACGGTGCAAACGGCGCGGCAGCTTGTCCATTTTGGCGCAGTTAGCATGGTGGGCGGAGCCTTTGCGATCGCCTTCTGTCGGGAGCTAGCGCCCATCTTGACGGCTTGTGTGCTTGCTGGGCAGGTGGGATCTGCCTTTGCAGCCGAGATTGGCGGTATGCGCGTCACGGAACAAATTGATGCGCTACACATGCTTAAAACTGACCCAATCGATTTTTTGGTGGTGCCCAGAGTCATCGCCTGCTGTCTAATGCTGCCCACCCTGACTCTGCTAGGGCTAGTCGCCGGAATTGGAGGTGGTGTTTTTGTTGCAGCCTATTTTTATCACCTGCTACCTTCTGAGTTTCTCAGCTCAGTGCGATCGACCTTGCAGGTTGCAGATCTGTTTAACCTGGTGCTGAAAGCTTTTATTTTTGGGGCGATCGTCGCTATTTTGGGCTGTAGCTGGGGTTTAACGACAACAGGCGGAGTCAAAGGCATCGGTCAATCGGCAACAGCCGCCGTTGTGACGACCTGGGTTTCAATTTTTGTGGTCAATTTCTTCCTCTCGCTAGGCTTGTTTCAGGAGTTGGGAGCACATTAGCTTCCAGCTCCTGAAACAGGCGGCAGGAATAAAAGTCACTTTCTTAAACTGTTGATAACCACTAAAGATACACTATTGTGCATTGCCGTGAATATTTTCATACTCTTGAGTTGACATACAGATACTTCTCTAGAGAATGATCTATGCCTTTTGAAGGGTTTGTTGCAAGTTATACAGCTATTACGCCAATAAGACGCTAACTAAGACATTATTTTTAACAACAGTGTGTCATCCTAGTTGATGTACACAATGGTTTTAAAGACCAAGGTTGAACATAAATGGCTGACATTGTTGATACTGCTGTTCAGGCGGGTTCTTTCAATACCTTAGTGGCTGCGGTGAAAGCTGCTGGTCTAGTCGAGACGCTGAAGGGCGCAGGTCCTTTTACCGTATTTGCACCCACCGATGAAGCGTTTGCTAAATTGCCAGCAGGCACGGTAGATGGATTGCTCAAGGATATTCCTCAGCTCAAGAAAATCCTTACCTACCACGTTGTCTCTGGTAAAGTAATGGCAGCTGATGTGATGAATCTAAAATCCGCAAAAACGGTGGAAGGTTCAGAAGTGAAGATTGACACGACAAACGGAGTCAAGATCAATTCCTCAACTGTGGTGACTCCCGATGTTGCTGCTGACAACGGAGTGATTCACGTCATTGATACCGTGTTGATGCCCGCATAGGCGATCGCACTCAATAGGCGTAATCCTCAATACTGAATGCGTTTGCCTGTACCTTTGACCTTTCTTTTCCAAAAGAGAGATGAGGTGGGGGCAACGTAGGTAGTTCTAAAGGACTGCAATAAAAGTCCCTTTCCAATATCGGAAAGGGACTTTTCAATTGACGTAGTTTAATCCAATTCTGGGAGGGGGTCAGCGTACCTCTATCAAAAATCCAGATCGATGAGTCTGATGTATGGCTGTCGCCAGCCTGCTAATGCAGTGCAGAGTTCAAAGGCATATTTTCTCATCAGATATGCGAATATATCAGACAAGGATTCACTGATTTGAATAAAAGGATATTTTCTCAATGAATAATACTAAAAGACAGTTAATGGGTTCAGTGGCGATCGCCAGTCTGCTCTGTGCAGAGATTACGTTACCTATTGCTGCTCATGCTGCAACTCCTGAAGCTTCCATCCGCTTGAGTCAACTTCAACCTTGGAGACAGGCTTATGAGTGCGGTGATTTCGCAATCGAGCTGGGCGAAGAAGGCAGAGACCGCTATTCCTATGAAGCTGTAAATGCCAGAGGGCAGAAGCTTTCCCTAAGCGACGGTACGCACCATGGTGGTCGCAACTATTCCTCCATCTATACGTTTAACGGCAATGACGGCACTCAGTACGTGCTGGAGGACTTTGGCGGGGGTAAAGCAGCGCTTAGCATTGGAAACTATCCAGACGCTAGTGTTACCTATGACTGCACCACAGATGGAAACCCGTAGAAGCGTTTCTGTGGCTGTTCTTTAGATGCTTTGAAGCTTAAGTTTTATAAGATTTGCAGCTCTAGCGATGTAGTAGCGTCGCGCTAGAACGAGACTCAACGCCCAGACTATCTTGCCTCTGGCGTTAGGTTGACTCGTAATGCTGTTGATCAATTATTCAAGAATGTGTATGCTAAGTCTGTGCAGACAGCCATGTGCAGATAGCTAGCGTTAGTGCGAAGGCACACGCAGGAGCTTTGGGATGCCTCTTCAAAATCTAGATTAGCAGGTGAGGCTGCAAATCCTGACTTGCTGGCGATCGCTGGTTGAAATCGAATTAGGTGGGGATGCGATCGCTGGATGAATTCTGCATTACTGCGTCTCTGAAGCCAAGCATTGCTAAAGCCCTTGCGTCACCCCTAAAAATCAGAAACGACGCTGAATTGCTAGGTTCTATCAGGTCTAAAGAATGAATTCAGGAGTCGATCATGTCTACCGAATCTGATGCGCAAAGTATGGCTCTCGATTCAGCGCTGATTGTTGAGAATGAAATGATTCCTGGCGGAGCCTATTGGTCTCGCATGATTCAACGTGGGACAACACTGCGAATTGCCGCACCTGAAGGCTCTAGAGGCATTGCTCTCCTCTGCTACAATGCCGATAATCTGATCGAGCGATATAACGCTGCTGACACCGCTAAAATTCAGTTCAATGCGTTCTTGAAGAAGGGAATGCTGCTCTACTCCGATATGGGACGCATACTGTTTTCTATTACGGAAGATACCTGTGGATTACACGATATGCTGAGCGGATGCAGCAATGTTGTGACCAATGCGAAGTATGGCGAAGGTGATTTTAAGAACTCACGCGATAACTTCATGCTGGCGTTAACCAAGCGGAATCTGAGCAAAAAAGACATCATGCCTAACCTCAACCTGTTCACTCGGATTGCGGTTGATCCAGAAGGAAACTTAGCTTGGACAGAACAAACAGCTCAGCCTGGAAACTTTATCGATTTACGGGCAGAGATGAATGTGTTGGCAGTTCTATCCAACTGTCCACATCCGCTCGATCCTAGTACGGTTTACGATGCCAAGCCCATTCAGGCGATCGTCTGGAAATCGCCGCTTCCTGCTGATGACGATCGCTGTAGAATAAGCAATCCTGAAGCAATTCGGGGCTTTCAAAATACAGATGCCCTGTTTGCATAAGCATCCCCTGATTGAAACTTCCACCTCAGAACCTTGAGAATAAACAGGAGCCTTTCTATGACTTCAACTTTTATGCCGCAGCTTGATCCGAAGCTGGCAATTTATGATCAGGTGCTGCCTGCCCGCAAACCTTGGGCGCAAGTGATCAAGAAAGGGCAAACGCTGCGAATTGTGGATTTGGGCGGCAATCAGGCTGTCGATTTCTTGGTATACAACGCCGATGATCCTAGCGAACGCTACAGCGCTCCTGATACGATTCGGGCACAGGGCAATATTTTCATTACAACCGGAACAAAGCTCTACTCCAATGACGGTAACGTATTGATGACCGTTTTGAGTGACACCTGCGGAAAGCATGATACCTCTGGTGGGGCTTGTAGCTGCGAAAGCAATTCAGTTCGATTTGGGCTAGACAAAAAATGGCAGCATGCCTGCGTTGAGAATTTTCTTTACGCCCTCAAGGACTATGGTTTAGGCAAGCGAGATATGACCAGCAATATCAACTTTTTTATGAATGTGCCGATCAGCCTTGATGGCACCCTAGAAATCGTAGACGGCATTTCCGATCCGGGCAGCACGATCGATCTGCGGGCAGATATGAATGCGCTGGTGGTGATTTCCAACTGTCCGCAAATGAATAATCCCTGTAACGGATACAACCCTACGCCAATTCAGCTCATCATTTGGGATACAGTCTAGGGAATTGAGGAGGATCGATCGCCTCTTCACAGAAATTTTGTTGCTCAGGCGGTTTTGACAGTTTCCTCGTGTTCTCCAAACCTATGTTTACCAAAGTCTTGATTGCCAATCGGGGTGAAATTGCCTGTCGGATCATTCGCACGCTCGATCGTCTAGGAATCGCCTCGGTTGCCGTTTACTCTGAAGCCGATGCTTACGCGCGTCATGTGTCTATGGCAGGGGAATCGGTGGCGATCGGCTCGGCTCTGGCAGCAGACAGCTACCTGCGCTGGGAGCGAATTTTGGCAGCCGCCCAGCAGACTGGAGCCGAGGCGATTCATCCCGGCTACGGCTTCTTGAGCGAAAACGCAGAATTTGCCGAGGCTTGCGCGGCGAAAGGCATTGTCTTCATCGGCCCAACACCCGCTCAGATGCGCAGCTTTGGGCTAAAGCATACGGCGCGAGAGCTGGCGGCTCAGAATCAGGTGCCTTTGCTGCCCGGAACTCCGCTGCTTGATACCGTGCAGCAGGCGCAAACGGCAGCGGCGGCGATCGGCTATCCGGTCATGCTCAAAAGCACGGCAGGGGGTGGCGGCATTGGCTTGCAGCTTTGCCATAATGCAGACCAGTTGGCAGATTTATTTCAAACCGTGCAGCGGCTGAGCCAGAACAATTTTAGCCAAGGGGGCGTTTATCTAGAGCGGTATGTGCAGCAAGCCCGCCATATTGAAGTGCAGATTTTTGGCGATGGGCAAGGACAGGTGGTGGCTCTAGGTGAGCGCGACTGCTCGGTGCAGCGGCGCAATCAGAAGGTGATTGAAGAAACGCCTGCGCCTGGAATTAGCGACGATTTGCGACAGCAGCTTTATGGTGCTGCCCTGAGTTTAGGTCGCGCCATCCAGTACCAATCGGCAGGAACCGTAGAGTTTGTGCTGGATGTCGATCGCCAAGAATTCTACTTTTTAGAGGTCAACACGCGCCTTCAGGTGGAACATGGTGTGACCGAAGCGGTGAATGGCATTGACCTTGTGGAGTGGATGGTGCGGTTAGCCGCAGGAGACTCTACTTTTCTGAATGGCTACTCGCTTCAGCCCCACGGACACGCGATCGAACTACGAATTTATGCGGAAGATCCGGCGAAAAACTTTCAGCCTAGCTCTGGCATTTTGACAGAGGCAAGCTTTCCTGACAACATCCGGTGCGATACCTGGATCGAGCGAGGCAGCGAGGTCACCCCCTACTATGATCCGCTGGTGGCAAAGCTGATTGGGCATGGGGCATCTAGAGAGGAGGCGATCGCCCAGCTCAAATTAGCCCTCGATCGCTCCCAACTGGCAGGCATCGAAACTAATCTCGACTATCTGCGGCAGATTTTAGATGATCCGACTTTCAATAGTGGCACCCTAACGACTCAATTTCTAAATTCTTTCCAGTACCAGCCGCTCACGATCGATGTGTTGGAACCAGGAGCCTTTAGTGCTATTCAGGACTATCCGGGGCGAATAGGCTATTGGAATGTGGGAGTGCCGCCCTCCGGCCCGATGGATTCTCTGGCGTTTCGGCTGGGCAATCGCTTGGTGGGCAATCCAGAAGCCGCCGCTGGGCTAGAGCTAACCGTCACAGGTGCAACGCTACGCTTTAATTCAGATACGGTGATTTGCCTGACGGGTGCACCTATGGTGGCAGAACTGGAAAACAATCCCGTACCTTTTTGGACGGCAGTGGCGGTTGCTGCGGGCAGTATCTTGCGGATGAAGTCGATTCAGGCCAACGGCACCCGTACCTATTTGTCAGTGCAGCACGGCTTCGATGTGCCCGATTATTTGGGGAGCAAATCGACCTTTACGCTGGGAAAATTTGGGGGACACTGTGGGCGATCGCTGCGCATAGGCGATGTGTTGAAGCTGAATCCTGCGGGTGCCATTTCTAAGCCAGCCTCTCTCCCTGCTGAACTGATTCCCCAATATCCCGATCGCTGGGAGATTGCGGTTCTGTACGGGCCCCACGGCGCACCCGATTTCTTTACGCCCGAAGATATCGAGATGCTGTTCTCTACCGACTGGGAAGTTCATTACAACTCGGCGCGAACGGGAGTGCGCCTGATTGGTCCCAAACCCCAATGGGCGCGACGGGACGGCGGCGAGGCAGGTCTGCACCCCTCTAATATTCATGACAATGCTTATGCAGTAGGCACGATCGACTTCACAGGCGATATGCCGATTATTCTGGGTCCCGATGGCCCTAGCCTAGGCGGATTTGTCTGCCCAGCAACGATCGCCCTGGCAGATCTCTGGAAAATGGGTCAGCTCACCCCCGGAAATACCGTCCGGTTTCATCGCATTTCCCTGACTGAAGCCTTACAGCGAGAACGTCAGCAGGATCAGCAGATCGCTATGTTGGTGGGCAGCCCTCAGCCGATCGCGCCACAAGCATTGTCGCTGACAGCCTTGAACCCCTCAGCCTTAAATCCCTCAGTAAACCCCTCAGCCCTAGACCATGATGCCGTACTGCATGAAATCCTGGCTGCCGATCAAACGGCTGTCAAATATCGCCGCGCTGGGGATGATTACGTCCTGGTTGAGTATGGCGATCTGGTGCTAGATCTGAATCTGCGCTTTCATGCCCATGCGCTGATGGAATGGCTAATGGCGCATCCACTGCCCGGAATCCTAGATCTAACGCCCGGAATCCGCTCTCTGCAAATTCACTACGATCACCAGGCGTTATCCCTTGAGCAGTTGTTGGAGACTTTAATCGCGGCGGAACAAGAGCTACCTGCGATCGATACCCTGGAAGTTCCCACGCGCATCGTACATTTGCCCCTGTCGTGGGATGACGACTCGACCCATGTGGCGATCGATAAGTATATGCGATCGGTAAATCCCAAAGCTCCCTGGTGTCCCAGCAATATTGAATTCATCCGTCGCATCAATGGGTTAGAGAGCATTGATCAAGTCCGCGAAATTCTGTTTAACGCCAGTTACCTCGTGTTGGGATTGGGAGATGTTTATTTAGGTGCGCCTGTCGCAACCCCTGTTGACCCACGCCATCGCTTAGTGACGACAAAATATAACCCTGCCCGCACCTGGACACCCGAAAACGCTGTAGGCATTGGGGGTGCCTATATGTGCGTGTACGGCATGGAAGGCCCTGGCGGCTATCAGTTTGTGGGACGAACCGTGCAAATGTGGAATACCTTCCGGCAGACCGCAGATTTTCAGGCGGGCAAGCCCTGGCTACTGCGCTTCTTTGACCAAATTCGATTTTATCCGGTGTCTGCGGCGGAGTTGCTCCAGTATCGAGATGATTTTATTCACGGCAAAGTTCAGCTCGAAATAGAAGAAGAAATTTTCAGCTTGCAGCAGTACAACGAGTTTTTGAAGACGATCGCTCCCGAAGCTGCCGCATTTAAAGCGACCCAGCAAGCTGCATTTGAAGCAGAGCGCGAACGTTGGGCGGCAGAAAATCTCTTGGTTGAAGTTAGCGAAGCTGCGCCTCCACCGCCCGATGAAGCCACCTACGATCTGCCGCCCGATAGCCAAATGGTTGCGGCTCATGTTCCGGCTAGCGTCTGGCAGATCGCGGTTGAAGCAGGGGCAAGGGTTGGAAAGGGCGATCGCCTAGTCGTGCTGGAGTCGATGAAGATGGAAATCGCCGTTACGGCACCTGTCGCAGGCACGGTGATTGAAGTGCTTTGTGCTCAGGGACAAATGGTGGCTGTGGGGCAAGCGCTGCTGATTATTCAGACAGAATCGCTCTAGTGGGCATCATCCCGCAAAGCATGAACAATCTCGCGCTTGATTTCAAGGAACTCAGAGGACAGCTTCATTTCCAGGTCGCGATGCTCAGGTAAGTTTACCGATATCTCCATCTTCATCCGACCTGGACGTGAACTCATCACATAAACCCGCTGAGACAGAAAAATCGCCTCTTCCACGTCGTGGGTAATCATCAGTACGGTGGTGTGGGTCTTCTCCCACAGCTCCATCAAAAACTGCTGCATTTGCTCCTTGGTCTGAGCATCAAGTGCCCCAAAGGGTTCGTCCATCAGCAGTACGGCAGGCTCATTGGCGATGGCACGCGCGATCGCCACCCGCTGCTTCATGCCCCCCGAAAGCTGCTTGGGAAAAGAATTTGCGAACTGAGTCAGTCCAACGACATTGAGAAAATAGGCAATACGCTCGCGCTGCTCGGCTTTTGGCATCTTGCGAAGCTGTAACCCAAAGGCAACATTCTGAGAAACCGTCAGCCAAGGATAGAGCGTATAGCCTTGAAACACCATGCCGCGATCAGAGCCAGGTCCCTTGACGGCTCGACCATCCACCAAAACTTGACCGGCTGAAGGTGAAACCAGCCCCGCCACAATATTGAGAAGCGTAGATTTGCCACATCCCGATGAGCCGACTAAGCAAACAAACTCTCTGGGATAAAGCTTAAAGTTGATGTCTTGCAACACCATTAGCTGCTTTTTCCCCTGAATGGGATAAGACTTAAACAGCTCTCGAACCTCCAATTTAGGATGCTCTGAGCCACTCAGTTCGTCACCAGTATGGGCTATCATTTCCCGCGAGCTATGAGTTGGGCGGGCATCGAGCATGATTCTAAAGATCCTGTCGTGTGACGCATATTCTTCTTAGTTAAGCTTATGCAAATAACTGAAAATGTTAAATCGGAGACATTCTTTCACTGAGTTTGTGGATGTGTTTTGCAGATATGTAAGGTGAGAAGAGCATTCCCAAACTATTTTCCCTGTTCGTATTCAGAGATACAAACTAGAAATTTAAGACATTCATAGACTGTGGGGACTCATTTATTAAATAAATCCTAGCATTCTCATCCCCAGACCCTTCTCGGTCAAGGATAGATCGACCCTGAGCGAATATACGGAAGTTGCAGCTGTGATCAATTCCATCCCAGTCAAGGTCAACCCCATTGACGGTTCACAAGCCCTGCGATCGTGGCGACAGCGATCGCTCCAGCGGGAAGCTACAGCCTTACCTGCGGAAGTCTATTATTCTCCAGAAATTTATCGGCTAGAGCAGGAGCAAATCTTTGGCAAATACTGGTACTATGTCGGTCATGTCAGTCAGCTAGAGGGTGCTAACTCCTATTTCACCGTAGACATTGCCGAGCAACCTCTGGTGATTTTAAGAAATAAGGAAGGAGAACTGCGCGCCTTTTACAATATCTGTACCCATCGGGCAGGACCCGTGGCGATCGGCAGCGGTCAATGCAATCGGCTCACCTGTCTGTATCACGCCTGGAGCTTTGACCTAGAGGGCAACCTGCGCGGTATTCCAGATATGGAAATGGCTGAGGGTTTTGATGTCGCCGATCACGCCCTGACGTCAGTTCAGGTAGATATTTGGGAATCCTTTATCTTCGTCAATCTTGACCGCAACTGTGAGCCGCTCCAGGTACAGCTGGGAGAACTGCCGGAGATGTTCAAGCGGTATCGCTTGAGTGATTGGAGGCGAGTCCATAGCATTGACTACTGGACAGATACAAACTGGAAGCTCTACGTAGAAAATAATACCGAGAGCTATCACGAACCTTCAGTGCATCCGATTTTAGCAAAGTATTACCAGAGCGTTGAAGCAGAGGCAAGACATCACTACTACCTGCAATACACGCCTTTTGTGGGAAATGATGATTTGCCGATTAGCCTTGATCCTGACCTGTATATCCATGGGTTAAACGATCGCGAAATGGCGGGTGTTTCAACCATGAGCTTTTTTCCCAACTTTGCCTGGATTATCTCTCCTACCTGCGCCATTATTTACCTAATTGACCCACAAGGCCCCAAGCGCACCCGCATCCGCTGGGATTGGCTGGTGCCTGACACGGAAGCAGCAACCTCTGCCGAAAATCTGGAGCCACTGATTGAGTTTTTTGACAATATTCAAAAAGAAGATCTAGATCTGCTTCCGGCTGTGCAAATGCGGATTCAGTCCATGGGCTACAAGCAGGGGCGACTTTCTCCAACACGTGAAGTGGGAACCCATCTCTTTCAAGAGCTGATCATGAGCGCGATCGCTTCCTCTCCCCATAGCAACCGCCAAGGCGGTTGCTATGGGGACATACGCAAACTAGCGACAGCTATGGATACTCTTCGGGTGCAATCCTTCAGTTTCCACAATCGTTCTTACCATTCAAATGTCCGAACTCCAAACTCCTGAACTAGAAGCACTCAGACAATCCTTAGAAGATCAGGGTGTGAAATATGCCTTGGCGAGCTTCGTAGACATTCACGGGATGTGCAAAGCCAAAGCGGTGCCGCTTTCCCACATGGGGCAAATGATGGCAGGATCAGAGCTGTTTACGGGCGCGGCATTAGATGGGGTACCGCAAGATGTTAGTGATGAGGAGGTGTCTGCCCGTCCCGATCCCGACTCAGCAATCATTTTGCCCTGGAATGGGCAGATTGCCTGGTTTGCTAGCGACCTCTATTTGAAAGGAAAACCCTTTGAGGCTTGCTGTCGGGGCATCTTGAAAAAGGTGTTGGCGGAAGCCGCCGCCATGGGTTTCACCTTTAATCTCGGCATTGAGACAGAATTTTTTATCCTCAAAGAAACGGAGGCGGGGACGATCGCCCCGGTGAGCGATCGCGATACGTTAGCCAAGCCTTGCTATGACGTTCAAGGTCTGCTGGACAACTTCACCTGGGTGACTGAAATTGTCGAAGCTATGAATGGTCTGGGCTGGGATGTCTATTCCTTTGATCATGAGGACGGCAACGGACAGTTTGAAACGGACTTTGCCTACTGCGATGCCTTAAAGATGTCCGATCGCCTCACTTTTTTCCGGCTGATGGTGAAGGAAATTGCTAAAAGGCACGGCTATTTCGCCACCTTTATGCCCAAACCTTTTGCCGATCGCACGGGCAGCGGCGCACATTACAACATGTCTTTGGCTGACCTGCACACCGGAGCAAATCTGTTTGCGGAATCCGATGACCCACGAGGTTGTGGTCTGTCTAAGCTGGGATACCAGTTTATCGCAGGGGTGCTCAAACATGCTCCTGCAATCTGCGCCGTCATTGCTCCGACGGTCAACAGCTACAAGCGGCTCGTTCCCAGAGGCAGTATGTCGGGGTTCACTTGGGCACCTGTTTACATTTGCTACGGCGACAACAACCGAACGAATATGCTGCGGATTCCCTTGGGGGGCGGTCGGGTTGAGTGCCGCGCTGCCGATATCTCTAGCAATCCCTACCTGGGGGCAGCCATGATCTTGGCGGCTGGACTGGAAGGGATTAAAGAACAGCTTGATCCGGGTGAACCCCACACTGAAAATATGTACAAACACTCTCTAGAGCAGCTTGCACAGATGGGCATTCAGTTCTTGCCGCGCAATTTGGGAGAAGCGATCGCTGCCTTTTCTACCGATCCCTTGAGTGAACAGGTGATGGGTTCTCTGATGTATCAAACCTATGTGGATTTCAAGACTCAGGAATGGCACGAGTATCACAATCATGTATCTGACTGGGAACGGCAGCGCTACCTCAAATTCTTTTAATTTTCAATTCCTCTACCCTATTTCTCTTAAGCTATGGCTGTTGCACTCATCACGGGCGGAAGTTCCGGAATTGGTCAAGCAGCGGCAATGCTGTTTGCTCAACGAGGATATCAGGTGGCGATCGCGGCTCGGCGAACTCAGCCCCTTGAAGCGGTTAGACAGGCGATCGCTGACGCAGGATGTAAAGTGATGTCAGTCACAGCCGATGTCGCTGTCTCATCAGAAGTCAATCAAATGGTGGATGCTGTTATTGCTGCCTGGGGACAAATTGATACCCTGATCCATGCCGCAGGCATTGCCCACGAAGGCACCCTTCTAGATACCACCGAAGCCCAATGGGATGAAACTATTAATATTAACCTTAAGGGAACTTACTTGGTGAATCAATCCGTTCTCAAGCACATGGTCGATCGCGGTCGGGGATCGATCGTCAATGTCGCCTCAGATGCGGGGCTTACCGGAGGACGAAATCTTGCCGCCTATTGCGCTTCTAAAGGGGGAGTCGTGCTTTTAACGAAGGCAATGGCGCTCGATCATGCGCGGCAGGGAGTCCGGGTGAATGCCCTTTGTCCTGGGCCAGTAGATACCCCGATGACGGCGGGAATGTCTGCCACAGAAATGGCGCACTGGCAAGCCATGCTTCCGATTCAACGCTTTGCCTCTGCGGCAGAAATTGCTGAAGCTGCCTATTTTTTGGCTCATGCCGAATACGCAACAGGAAGCTGTTTATCTATTGATGGAGGGAATACCGCCGGTGGCTCAATCTAGTTTCAATCAACCTAGCTCTGACGCACCTCTTGCAGATGCAACTCGCGAATATCGCTATCTCCAGCCCTCTGTGTTTTGGAATATTCGCCAAGGATTTCCTCGCAAGCTGGCGCTGTTGGTAGTGCTGGCTTCTTTGGCAGTACCGCTGGTGCTGTGGGCGATCGTCAGCTATGGGGGACTGGTTCCAGCAATATTTCTGCCAACGCCCACGGCAGTGCTGCAAGCAGGCTACAAAATGTTTACGCAGGATAATCTAATTAATGATGTCCTAGTGAGCTGTGGTCGAGTTTTGGCAGGCTTCTTGGCGGCTGCTCTGATTGGCGTGCCCATGGGAATCGCAATGGGTACATTTGGCAGCATGAATAGTCTCTTTGCTCCCTTCGTGGGCACAGTTCGATATATGCCCGTTACAGCATTTGTGCCCCTGATCATCATTTGGGTGGGTTTAGGTGAAGAAGCCAAGATTCTAATTATTACGCTTGGTGTGGTTCTGTACAACGCAATTATGGTTGCCGATGCGGTTAAATTCATTCCCAATGAAATGATCAACGTTGCCTATACTCTAGGAGCCAATCGCCGCGATGCGCTGTTCAAGGTGATTATTCCTGCGACTTTTCCCAGCGTCCTAGACACCCTGCGAGTCAATATTTCTGGAGCCTGGAACTACCTCGTCATTGCTGAACTGGTTGCAGCCCAAAGTGGTTTGGGCTTTAAAATTGTCCAAGCCCAACGATTTTTACAAACGGATAAGGTTCTGTTCTGTATTGCCATCATTGGTTTGATTGGCTTAATCATTGACTACGGATTAAAGTGGATTTCTCAGCATCTGACCCCTTGGGCAGATCAGGTTCGTCACTAAATTTTTCAGCCCTACTCAGGCTGAATTTGCTGAGGATAAAAAATTTAATGCTCCGAAAACTGTTTAGCAGACCCTTGGGACGGTTGTCACCTGGCATTGCTTTTGCGATCGCAGCTCCGCTCTTTTACAGCTTGACCATTCCCCTATCTAAAATATTTCTGCGCCAGGTCGAACCCTGGATGTTAGCGGGTCTACTCGATCTGGGGGCGGGTTTGGGCATGGCGATCGTCTATCTCCTCCGGCGAGTCATAAGCCATCGACCCACTCCCAATCTGATGAATAGGCAGGACTGGTACTGGCTCCTTAGCTCAATTTTTGCAGGTTCGCTAATGGCTTCTGTCTTGCAGGCTTATGGCATTGCTAACAGTACAGCCGCTGTCGCATCGCTGTTGCTGAATCTAGAAGGGGTATTTACAGGACTGATCGCCTGGTTTGTCTTTCGGGAAGCCTTCAATTCGCAAACTGCCATAGGACTGGCTATCATCACGACTGGCAGCGTCATTTTAGTCTGGGCAGGGGATTCTACCCTCAAGTTTTCCTGGGGAGCGTTAGCCATCGTGGGAGCCTGCATCGGCTGGGCTACCTCTAGCAACCTTACCCACAAGGTTGCTGCTAAGAATGTGATCCAGTTGACCATGGTTAAGACCTTCATCGGCGGCTTTCTCAACGTTATGCTTGCCTCAGCCGTAGGCGAAACCCTGCCCAACCTAACGCTCGTAGGAGTCATTGCGATCGCCGGGTTTCTCTCGATTGGTCTGACCTACTTCTGTCTGATTTTGGCGCTTCGGCAGCTCGGTGCCTCCAGAACTGGCGCGTTCTTCTCAATATTTCCGTTCGCGGGTGCAGTTTTAGCCGTCATCACGCTAGGAGAATCGATCACACCGCAGCTCTTGACAGCCGCAGCGTTGATGGCAACAGGTCTGTGGTTTTGCCTGAGAAAGAAAAGTTCTAACTCAGCCGTTGGGTAATCTCAGTCGATCGCAAAGCTTACACTTGCTAGAAAACCCACATTAAGATGTCCATACTAAGATATTTATCCTGAGAATTGAAATGAACTGTTTTAAGAAAACTAAGCTGTGAATTTATAGTTCATGCGATGTGCGACTCTTTTTCTAAAGCTCTTGATCTGTATGGGGCAGGCAAGATATCTGCCCAGATTTGGACGGGCAAGATGCCCATCCTACAAGACTTTCAGACCAAGCTGCACATTGCGTGAGTTCGTTGTTTTGCAAATCTTGAGCAAAATTGAGATAAGGTTCGGTGACTTACCCTCCGATCGCCCTGTTATCTCTAGGTTTTAATCAGGAGATTGTATCTCTCCTAACATTTCTATCGTTCAGAACTCAGTTTAATGACTTCTTAAGGTCAACTTGTGAGCATGGTAAGGAGTTTTAGATCATGAACGTCCCCCAAAGGATTTCGCGTCGTCAGGCACTCTGGTTAGTCGGTGGCTTGGCTGGGGGAGTGGCTCTCCATGGCTGTACCCAGCCCTCCGCCTCGACGGCGGCGGCTCAAACCTTGCTTGCTGGCATTAGCCCGTGGCCAGGATACTCCGGTCACTATGTTGCTATGAAAAAGGATCTTTTCAAGGCGGCAGGTGTCAATGTCCAGGAAACATTCTTCCAGAGCGCCAGTGAGCTGATCACGGGATTTCTGGCAGGTAAAGTAGATATTGCATCTACGACTTCTGGAGATGCGATCGAGATGATTCACAAAGATCCAACCATCCGCATGATTTATGTGGTGGATTATTCCGACGGTTCTGATGGCATTATTGGACGAGATATCAACAGCCCCGCCGATTTGAAGGGAAAAACTGTCGGGCGGGAAAACCTGCTGTTTGAAAACGTTTTGCTGCGCGCATACCTGGAAAAAGGAGGGCTAACGGAGAAGGATATTGTGATTAAGGATTTAACGGCTGCTGATGCGGCAACAGCATTTGCGGCTAAACGAGTGGATGCAGCAGTTTCCTATGAGCCCTGGATGAGTAAGGCAGCCGCACAGGGCGGCGGTAAGCTCATCTTCAGCACTAAAGGCACTAACTTGATTGCAGATACGATCGTGACGCGACAGAAGGTGATCGAGACGCGAAAAGCCGATCTTCAAGCTTACATTCGAGCCTGTGCTGAGGCGGTGAAACTTGTGAATGGTAAAGATGCTGAAGCCATTAAGATTGCGGGGGATAAGCTGGGTGTTTCGGCGGCAGAGATGGAAATGCAGCTTGCAGGTGTGAAGGTGTTTGACATTGAAGGCAACAAGACGATCGCTTTCAACCCTAGCAATCCCAATAATGTGATGAAAAACTTTGAATTAACGGTCAAAGTTGCCTACGAATCAAAGCTGATTCCTGAAATGATGGATATCAATTCTTTGTACGATGACTCGATCGTAAAATCACTCTAAAGCGGTTGTTATCCTTTCACCTCACTCAAGTCTGCCTGCGTGACCTACCCCAAATCCGTCTGTGAAAGCTGGTTTTCGACACAGCGCATTAGTGACAACCTCTATCTTATTACTGAGCCTCATTACTATTGGTGGAATCGAGCTAATCTGTGGTTGATCAAAGGTCGAACTCAGGATTTACTCATTGACACTGGATTGGGTGTTTCTAGTTTGCGGCAGTATATTGCCTCTCTGATTGATAAGCCCTTGCTGGCGATCGCTTCTCATATTCATTTTGATCATGCTGGAGGAATGCATGAATTTGAGCATCGCGCAATTCATGCCGCAGAAGCAGAAGCACTACGAAAGGGGGACAACTATGAGGCATTGTGCAAGCCTGAACAGGGCTGGGTCTTGGAGGAACATTTTGCACAGCTCCCCCACGCCGAGTTTACCGTCCAAGAATATACCTTGACAGCATCGGAACCCACGCAAATCCTGCAGGAAGGAGATGTGTTGGATCTGGGCGATCGCGCCTTTGAAGTCATGCACCTACCGGGTCATTCGACCGGGTGTATCGCCCTCTATGACCCGATTGCCAAGGACTTGTTTTCGGGCGATGTTATTTATGAGGGCGAGCTGCTGGATGAATTACATTGCAGCCATATTCCCACCTATGTTGCCAGCTATGAGCGTTTGCAGAACTTGCCGATCGCAACCGTCTATCCAGGACATTACAAAATTTTTGGGCAGACGCAATACCAGCAGATTATTGGTGAATATTTAGAGGCAAAACGACAACTGGGGTGTCCATCAGAATTGCTGCACAAGCATGAGTAAACTAGAGTCAATACCTGGGTGATATAGCGCTACGAGAACGAGTTAGGACATTATTGTAGAGGTAGAGAAGCGTTCAAATACGACTATGCCTGCTCCTTACAGTTACGACCTGCGCCAAAAAGCAATCGAAGCCGTTAAAGGCGGTG
>JAESFK010000451.1_pt1 | contig 21218 bp, 16 predicted proteins | sample 9269391 | NCBI WGS metagenome assembly JAESFK01 (sample SAMN14506231, study PRJNA617097) | algae metagenome | isolation source: Drouetiella hepatica UHER 2000/2452 and co-occurring heterotrophs from... | place: Slovakia: Slovak Paradise National Park, Hrabusice, Kosice Region | collected 2000-01-01
CGCTCGCCCGCATTCTCGGCGAGCACGTCTCGAAGAACCTCGGGCGGCCTGTCGTGGTCGAGAACCTGCCCGGCGCGAGCGGTGTCATCGCGGCGCAGAATGTCGCCCGCGCAGAACCTGACGGCCACACCGTGCTGATCACCACCAACACGACGCACGGCGCAAACCAGAGTCTTTTGAAGACCGTGCCTTATGATGCGGTCAACAGCTTCGAGGCGGTGGGCAAGCTCGGGACGATCACGCTGGCGCTGGCCACCCACCCCGCCGTGCCCGCCAAGACCGTCCAGGAATTCGTCGCCTATGCCAAGGCCAATCCGGGCAAGCTGACCTTCGGCGCCGGCTCAAGCTCGTCGCGCATCGCAGGCGAAATGCTGAAGTCGCTCGCCGGCCTCGACATCACCTATGTGCCCTATCGCAGCAATCCGCAGGCGATCACCGACCTGCTCGGCGGGCAGATCAACATCGTCTTCGCCGACATCTCGACCACGCTCCCGCAGATCAAGGCAGGCAAGGTCAACGGCCTTGCCGTCTCGACGGCCAAACGCAGCGTGCTCGCGCCCGAGCTGCCGACCATGGAAGAAGGCGGTGTGAAGGGCTACGACCTCGCGGCCTGGTTCGCCGCCTTCGTGCCGGCCAAGACGCCGCGCGCCTCCGTCGACAAGCTGAACCAGGCACTGATGGCGGCGGTCAACGATCCAGTGACCAAGGAGCGCCTGCTGGCGGCCGGGATCGAGCCGGAGACCAGTACGCCCGACGAGCTCAGGGCCTTCGTCGGCACCGAGATCGCAAAATGGGCCGCAATCGTGAAGGCCGCCGGCATCCAGCCGGAGTAAATCTCTTCGCCGGTGGCACCTCTGTCGCCGGCGCCAAGCCTCGAGGATAATCGCATGAATGCCGGGCCTGTCATCGAACATCTGCTGCAGCGCCACGATGCCGTGCTCGACAGACTCAGCGCGTTCCTCAGACTGCCCAGCGTCAGCACCGATCCCGCCTATGCCGGCGGCATGGAAGCCACGCGCAGCTTCCTGCTCGACTGGCTGGCCGAGATCGGGCTGTCGGATGTGCAGCTGCTCGATGGCGGCGGCCATCCGGCCGTCTATGGCGCCTGGCTCGGGGCGCCGGGCGCGCCCACCATCATCGTTTATGGCCATTACGACGTTCAGCCGCCCGATCCGCTCGCCCTGTGGCGGACGCCGCCCTTCGAGCCGACGATCCAGGGCGGGAACCTGCATGCGCGCGGCGCCTCCGACGTCAAGGGCTCGACCACGATCGCGATCGAGACCGTCGCCGGCTTCCTGGCGGTGCATGGCGGCTGTCCGGTCAACATCAAGCTCTTCCTGGAGGGCGAGGAGGAGACCGGCAGTCCCAGCCTGCGCGAGATCGTGCGCCGCTACGGCCCGCTTTTGCAGGCCGATGCGATGATCTCGGCCGATGGCGGGCGCCAGAGTGCGACCGTACCGACGATCAATGTCGGCGCGCGCGGCCTCGCCAAGCTCGAGCTCGTCGTACGCTGCGCGGAGAAGGAGCTGCATTCGGGCCGCTATGGCGGCGCCGTCCGCAACGCGCTGCACGAGCTCGCCGCGATCGTCGCCTCGCTGCATGACGAGGACGGGGCGATCGCCATCCCGGCCCTGATGGCGGGGCTGCCGCCCTTGCATCCGCAGGACCGCTGCGATGCCGCGGCCTTGCCTTTCGACGAGGCAGCCTTCGTCGCCGATGTCGGCGGTATCGCGGCGGGCGAGCCCGGCTACAGCCTGCGCGAGCGCCTGACGCTTCGCCCGGCGATCGACGTCAACGGCATGTGGGGCGGCTATACCGGCGCCGGCAGCAAGACCGTCATCCCCGACGAGGCGCGCGCCAAGATCACCATCAGACTGGCGCCGGGACAGGATCCCGAGCAGGCCATCGTGGCTCTGCAGGACCATATCCGCTCCGTTGCCCGTCCCGGCGTGCGCATCGCGTACGCGGGCCTCGGCGGTGGCTCACCGGCCTCGACGCTGGCGGGCGAGCATCCGCTGGTCCAGGCGGCGACGCGGGTGCTGCGGCAGGTCTGGCAGCGCGATCCCGTCCATGTTCGCCTTGGCGCGACGGTCCCGATCACCGCCATCTTCAAGGAGCTGCTCGGCATGGACACGCTGATGTTCGGCCTCAATTTGCCGGACGAGGATGTCCACGCGCCCAACGAGTTCTTCCACCTCGACTCGATCGCGCTCGGGCTGCGCAGCTGGCCCCTGCTGCTGCAGGATCTCGCGACATTCACGCCGGCGGAGTTTCGCGCGAAAGGATGAATGACTGGGAACTGCGCGCCACATCCGGAGGATTGGGGACTGCTTTAGCGAACCACCTGAACGGACAAATTGCCGAAAAGTCCGGAATCAGGTCGCGAATTTCTGCGCGAGTTCGCTCAGCGTCCTGATAATCACCTTCGGCGCATAGGGCTTGGGAATGAAGCGGCCGTCGTCCGGCAGTTCGCCCGACGTGATCATCGCAACGCCCGAGGTCACGATGATTGCGAGGTCGGGCTGGCGCTTGCGGGCCCAGTGAGCCAATGCCACGCCGTCCATCGACCCGCCCATCTGCACATCGGTAAAGAGCACGCCGACGTCGGCATTCTCCTCAAGCAGCTTGATCGCCTGTTCCGCGTTATGGGCACCGTAAGGCTTCAGGCCTGCCTCCTCGGCCAGATCCATCGCATCCATGAGGAGGATGGCGTCATCCTCGGCAATGACAACGCCAATGATCTTGTTTTGATTGCTGTGGGGCATGATCGGTGAAGTCGCTGCGCAGACGGATGTTCCACGAGGTAACAGAAGAACGACAACTATTTTACTCAGCGGTTGTTCCCGTCAGGTTAAACACAAGGCCTGCCGGCAAGTAGGACAGGTTCGACGTCCCCTTGAAGTACGGCGCAACGATGCGCTCGATCAGCCTTGAGCCAAACCCGTGCCGCGTCGGCGCAACCACTGCCGGCCCCCCGCTTTCGCGCCATTGGAACGTGAAGCTCCGGTCCCGAAATAGCTCCCACTCGATCGCGACCTTCCCGACTGCGTTCGAGAGCGCACCATATTTTATCGCATTGGTCGCCAATTCGTGGATGGCGAGGGACATTCCCAGGCTCTGCTGGGCGGTCAGCTTCATCGGCGGGCCGTGCAGCGTGAAACGGTCCGCGGCATCCCTGTGCGGCTCCAGAGCCGCATCGACGATCTGCCGGATGTCGGCCTCCGCCCAGCTGGTACTGGTCAGGATGTCCTGGGCCCTGGCCAGGGCGGCGACACGGCCGGTGATGGCCTCGCGGCCCTCCTCGATCGTGCTCACCTGCTTCAGGGTCTGAGAGACGATCGCCTGCACGACGGCCAGGGAATTCTTAATGCGGTGCGAGAGCTCGTTGGTCAGCTCGGCTCTCTGGTTCTCTAGCGCCTTCATCGCGGTGATGTCCTGGACGAGAGCATAGAAACCCTGAACGCTTCCGTCCCCGGCTATGCGGGGGACATACTCCACCTGGATGTGGCGAGGCGTCGTCGTGGTGTAAGGCATCAGCTGCTCGAACTTGATGCGCTCGCCGGCAAGCGCGGCATCAATGCGAGGCTTTGCCTTGGCGTAGGCCGGTTCGCCGACGACGTCGCGAACCTTCTGCCCCCGGATCGCGTCGCGGCCCTGGGAAAACCACTCGTCGTAGATCTTGTTGTTGAACTGATAGCGCTCGTCGGCGTCGATATAGGAGATCAGGACTGGGAGGGCGTCGGTGAGCGTCTGAAGCTCATGCTCGCGCGCGGCCAGTCCCTGCAGGGCCTCCACGTGCTCGGTGACCTCGTATCCGCCGACGAAGATGCCGGTGACCTCGCCCGCATCATCGGTCAGCGGCTGGTAGATGAAATCGATCCAGCGGTCCTTCTTCTCTCCTTTAAGGCGCAGCTGCATGGCGCTCGCCGTAAACGATTCGCCCGTTCGATAAGCCTCGTCCAGCGCCTCGAAGTAACCCTGCCCCTCCAGCTCCGGCAGTGCCTCCTCGACGGGCAGGCCGATAAGGGGGCGCCCAGCGATCCGGACATAGGCGTCGTTGGCATAGCGATAAACATGGTCGGGACCGTCGAGCAGCGCGATGAAGCCCGGCATCTTCTGGAACATCGCCCGCTGCCGTTCCGCAATGGTCGACAACCGGCGCTCGTTCAACACGTTGTCGGTGACGTCGTTGGCTGTGACGAAGACCCCGAGTACGTCTCCGGATTCCCCGCTGATTGGGGCAAACGAATAGTCCCAGAAGGTCTCCTCGGTCCGGCCGCGACGCTTCATCATCAACTGCTGTCGTTTGATCGAGAAGCCGTTCCCCGAGGATACGACCTCCTCGAGCTGCGGTCCGAGCACGTCCCAAATCTCGCGCCAGACGACGCAAAGAGGTTGACCGAGCGCGGAGGGATGCCTCTCGGCCAGCGCGGGGGCATAGGCGTCGTTGTAGATGACGCGGAACTCCGGACCCCAATAGAGCGCGCTGACGACCGAGGTGTTCAGGCAGATGGAAAGCGAGGTTTTCAACGACTGTGGCCACTGATCAGGAGGCCCCATCGGCGTGCTCGACCAGTCGAACGAGCGAATGAGCAAACCGAGTTCGCCACCGCCCGCCAGGAATGTGGCTGAGCCGCTTGCCGATGACCCGGCATCTTTAGTGTCCGAACCGTATCCGAGCATACCGCTTTCACCGAACTCAACGCAGAAACGAGTAGAGACGGATCATGCAGTGGACAACGTCAAAATGCATCGCGAGCGCTCACCTCGTCATGGCAAGGGCTGGGTGTCCGCTAACCGAGCGCTGAGCAACTCGGGCTGCGCCCCGGCCGCCCAGCATTGCCGATCCAGCCAGCGCGAGGGAGTGCAGGACCATGCCGCTTCCCGTGAGGGGCAGGAAAGCCAGCGTTGGTGGTGTCAGTCCGGCGGCGGATCCAGCCGACCAGTGCGGATCGACGCAAGGGGATGCGACCCTGAAGAATCGGCATAGCGGATGTTGCCGCCCTTAGCTCAATCGAGCTGAACTCTCTCAGGATGTTTTTGCGGCAACCGACCTCGAAGCCCTCGTGGACGGCACCGATTGGCGCTATTCTGGCCCGCGCAACTGCCGCCTGATTACTGCGCACCTGTGGCACGAGGGTTCGTGACATGCTGGCTGGTCTCGAAAGGAAGTCGAATCCGGACTGCTGTTCGGCGCCGGCTCTGCGTGCCCAAGCCAGCTGCATGCAGGCAAATAGGGCAGTCGGTGGACCACCAGCGCTGGACGAATTTGGATCTGCGCCGGTCGAACGAACAGCCGGAAACGCTCGACGCACTGATGCATGAGATCGATAGCATTCCGGTAACCCGGAGGGCTTGAAGGAGGCTGGAGTGGGTCTTGTTCTCGACAAGGTGCGTCGCGACGTCGGAGCGCAGACGCATATTCACGAGACGACGCTGCGGCTGCCTCCGGGAACGATGACCGTGTTGCTCGGCGCGACGCTGGCGGGAAAGACCTCGCTGATGCGGCTGATGGCTGGCCTCGACAGGCCGACGTCAGGGCGCATCCTGGTCGATGAGGGCGGCCGAGAGAGGGATGTGACCGGCCTGGCCGTGCGCGAGCGCTCGGTCGCGATGGTCTACCAGCAGTTCATCAACTACCCCAACCTCAACGTCTTCGAGAACATCGCCTCGCCCCTCAGGGTCAAGGGACTGCCCAAGGCGGAAATCCAGGGCAAGGTGCACGAGATGGCGCGGCTGATGCAGCTCGAGCCGTTTCTGGAACGGATGCCGCTCAACCTGTCCGGCGGGCAGCAGCAGCGTACGGCCATGGCTCGCGCGCTGATCAAGGGCGCTGATCTTGTCCTGCTCGACGAGCCGCTCGCCAATCTCGACTACAAGTTGCGCGAGGAACTGCGCGAGGAACTGCCGAAGATCGTCCGCATGTCGAATGCGACGGTCGTCTACGCCACCACAGAACCGCAGGAAGCGCTGCTGCTCGGCGACCATACCGCCACGCTCTGGCAGGGCCGGGTGACGCAACATGGGCCGAGCGCAGCGGTCTATCGCCGGCCACAGGATCTGATCACGGCACGCATTTTCTCCGATCCGCCTCTCAACATTCTACCCGTCACCAAAAGTGGTGCGGACATCCGCCTGCCCGGCGGTGCGAGCGCCCCAGCGACCGGAGCGCTCAGCGGGCTGGCAGACGGGGACTATCAGCTCGGCTTCCGCGCGCATCATCTGGCGCTGCGAGGCGGAACCGGATCGAGCCTGCGCTTCGACGGCACGGTGACGGTGGCCGAGATCACCGGCTCGGAAAGCTTCGTCCATGTCGAATGCGCTGGTGCGCGCTGGGTGGCGCTTGCGCCGGGCGTGCACGAGTTGGAGCCCGGTGCCGCGATCTCGGTGCATGTCGACCCCACGTCTGTCTTCGTCTTTGATTCCGGCGGGCGGCTCGCTCACGCCCCGGCCTTCCTTTCGGCTGCTTGAGGAGACGCTCCATGGCGCGCATCGAGCTTTCCGATCTCGCGCATTCCTACAAGCGAGGCGCCTCGGCGCTGGCCGATTTCGCCCTGAAGCCGATGACGCTGACCTGGCGCCAGGGTGGCGCCTACGCCTTGCTCGGCCCCTCCGGCTGCGGCAAGACGACGTTGCTCAACATCATCTCGGGCCTCCTCGTCCCATCGCATGGCCGCGTGCTGTTCGATGGCCGGGATGTCGCGCACCTGCCAACGGAGGAGCGCAACATCGCCCAGGTGTTTCAATTCCCGGTCGTCTACGACACGATGACCGTCTACGAGAATCTCGCCTTTCCGCTGCGCAATCGCGGCATGGAAGCCAGAGCCATCGATGGCCGCGTCCGCGAGATCGCGACGCTTCTGGAACTGACCGAGGAGCTCAACCGCAAGGCGAGAGGCCTTACGGCCGACGCCAAGCAGAAAATCTCGCTCGGTCGCGGCCTCGTGCGCCCCGATGTTGCAGCGATCCTCTTCGACGAGCCTTTGACCGTCATCGACCCGCAATTGAAGTGGGAGTTGCGTTCCAAGCTCAAGGCGCTTCACAGGGCGCTCGATGTCACCATGATCTATGTGACACATGACCAGACCGAAGCGCTGACCTTCGCCGACACCGTGGTCGTGATGCATGATGGCAGGGTCGTGCAGGCCGGGCGGCCGGACGAATTGTTCGAGAAGCCGGCCCATACCTTCGTCGGCTATTTTATCGGCTCCCCGGGCATGAACGTGATTCCGGCCTCTGTCGCGGGCAACCGCGCCCATGTCGCGGGAGCGACGATCGAGTTGCCACAGAGCTACGACGTTCCGTCCGGCAAACGGATCGAGATCGGGGTCAGGCCCGAATTCGCCACGCTCGCCCGCCGGGGCCAAGGGGTTCCGGTCACGGTCGAGCGCATCGACGATCTCGGCCGCTCGCGGCTGGCTCGCCTGCGCTTGCAGGGCCAGGCGGTTGCCGCCGGCGTGCCGGACGGGTTCGGCGAGATCGGCGAGGCCGCTGGGCTCATCCTCCAGCCCGAGCACATCCATGTCTATGCCGACGGCGAACGGCTGGAGGGGAGAGCGTAATGGACAAGCCATATGACAACCGCGCCTGGTTCCTCGTCCTGCCGGTCCTCGCCATCGTCGCCTTCTCGGCGGTGATCCCGCTGATGACGGTGGTGAACTATTCGGTGCAGGACACGTTCGGCAACAACCAGTTCTTCTGGAACGGCACCGGCTGGTTCAAGGAGTTGCTCGACCCGTCGAGCGACCTGGGCGGTCGCGTGCGCGACTCGTTTTGGCGCAACCTCCTGTTCTCCGCGATCATCCTCGCGATCCAGGTGCCGCTCGGCATCGCGGTCGCGCTCGCCATGCCGCGCGAGGGCTGGAAGGTGGCGGCGACGCTGGTGCTGATGGCGATGCCGCTGCTCGTGCCTTGGAACGTGGTCGGCACGATCTGGCAGGTCTTCGCGCGTGGCGATATCGGGCTGCTCGGCTACACGGTCAACCGGCTCGGCATCGACTACAACTATGTCGCCGACCCGCTTGCGGCCTGGATCACCATCATCGTGATGGATGTCTGGCACTGGACCTCGCTGGTGGCGCTGCTCTGCTATGCCGGCCTGAAATCGATCCCGGACGCCTATTACCAGGCCGCTCGCATCGACGGGGCCAGCCGCTGGGCGGTGTTCCGCTTCATCCAGCTGCCGAAGATGCGGCGCGTGCTGATCATCGCCGTGCTGCTGCGCTTCATGGACTCGTTCATGATCTACACCGAGCCCTTCGTCGTCACCGGCGGCGGACCGGGCAATTCGACGACCTTCCTCTCGATCGAGTTGGTGAAGCTCGCGCTCGGCCAGTTCGATCTCGGCAAGGCCGCGGCGATGTCGATCGTCTACAACCTGATCATCCTCGCCGTGTGCTGGGTCTTCTACACGGTGATGACCAATCTCGATGTCGAGCGCCGGCGCCCGCCGGCGGATGCGTGAGGGCGGCCGATGACAACGGACAGCCTCGGCTCGACCGCCGCGCTCGCCGCCGCCAAGGCGACGCCGAAGGCGCGTTCGGCCTTCCGCTTCAATGGTGGCGCGCTGACGCTCGGCCTCTACCTGATCTTCCTGATCCTGCCGATCTATTGGCTCATCGTGATGAGCCTGAAAACCAATGCCGAAATCAATTCCGGCATGACGCTCTGGCCGCGCGAGATCACGTTCGAGAACTACCGGACGATCTTCACCGATCCGTCCTGGTACTCCGGATACATCAACTCGCTGACCTATGTGGTCATGAACACGGTGATCTCGATCACGCTGGCGCTGCCGGCAGCCTATGCCTTCTCGCGCTACCGCTTCCTTGGCGACAAGCACCTGTTCTTCTGGCTGCTCTCGAACCGGATGGCGCCTCCGGCGATCTTCGCCCTGCCCTTCTTCAACCTCTATTCGGCGATCGGCCTGTTCGACACGCCGCTCGCGGTGGCGCTGGCCCATTGCCTGTTCAATGTGCCGCTCGCGGTCTGGATCCTCGAAGGCTTCATGTCCGGCGTGCCTCGGGAGATCGACGAGACCGCCTATCTCGACGGCTATTCCTTCCCGCGTTTCTTCGTGAAGATCTTCACCCCGATCATCGCCAACGGCATCGGCGTCACCGCCTTCTTCTGCTTCATGTTCTCCTGGGTCGAGCTCCTGCTGGCGCGCACCCTGACCACGGTCAACGCCAAGCCGATCGCCGCCACGATGACGCGCACGGTCTCGGCCGCAGGCATGGACTGGGGGCTGCTCGCAGCGGCCGGCGTGCTGACGCTGATCCCCGGCGCGCTCGTGATCTGGTTCGTCCGAAACTACATCGCCAAGGGCTTTGCCCTGGGGAGGGTTTGATGCCCGACTTTGCCTCGATCGATCTGGCATGGATGGCGTGGACACCGCAGACCGGGCTGTTCTTCGCCGGACTCTTCGGACTGCTCGCCCTGATGACGGCCCTGGCGGTCTGGCGGCCCGAACTCGAACGCGTCGGCGTGCTCGGCATCCCGACGACGCGCGGCGACCGGCTCTTCCTGAGCCTGCTCGGCTCGGCCTTCATCCACCTTGCCTGGCTCGGCCTCACGGCGGCTGATCTTTGGTGGGCGTCCGGCCTTTCGCTTCTCTATGCCGCGGCGGTTTTCCGCTTCGTCTAACCACCCACGGAGGCTGCTCTCGAACGATCCCCGCCTTCGCAACAAGAGGCCGACAAGGCTCGCAAGAACAATCATCCAGTGGAGGAAACGATGAGAAAGCAGATGCTAGCCGCTACCGCGCTCAGCTCTTTGCTCAGCGCCGTGCCCGCCCTCGCCGACATCGACGCGGCGCGACGCTGGATCGACAGCGAATTCCAGCCTTCGACGCTGGCCAAGGATGCGCAGCTCAAGGAAATGGAGTGGTTCATCAATGCCGCGAAGCCGTTTGCCGGCATGGAGGTCAATATCGTCTCCGAGACCATCACCACGCATGAGTACGAAGCCCGTACGTTGGCCAGGGCCTTCAGCGAGATCACCGGCATCAAGCTCAAGCACGACCTGATCCAGGAAGGCGACGTGGTCGAGAAGCTGCAGACGCAGATGCAGTCCGGCCGCAATGTCTATGATGGCTGGATCAACGATTCCGACCTGATCGGCACGCATTTTCGCTACAAGCAGACCACCAACCTGACCGACTGGATGGCGGGGCCGGGCAAGGATGTCACCAACCCGACGCTCGACGTCGACGACTTCATCGGCAAGTCCTTCGGTACCGCGCCAGACGGCAAGCTCTACCAGCTGCCCGACCAGCAATTCGCGAACCTCTACTGGTTCCGCTACGACTGGTTCACCCGCCCGGACCTCAAGGAGAAATTCAAGGCCAAGTACGGCTACGAGCTCGGCGTGCCGGTCAACTGGTCGGCCTATGAGGATATCGCCGAATTCTTCTCAAACGACATCAAGGAGATCGATGGCGTCCGGGTCTATGGTCATATGGACTACGGCAAGAAGGATCCCTCGCTCGGCTGGCGCTTCACCGATGCCTGGCTCTCGATGGCCGGCAATGGTGACAAGGGTATCCCGAACGGCAAGCCGGTCGATGAATGGGGCATCCGCATGGAGGGCTGCCGGCCGGTCGGCTCCTCGGTCGATCGCGGCGGCGACACCAACGGCCCTGCTTCGGTCTACGCGGTGCAGAAATATGTCGACTGGCTCAACAAATACGCGCCGCCACAGGCCCGTGGCATGACCTTCTCCGAGTCCGGCCCGGTGCCGGCACAGGGCACCATCGCCCAGCAGATGTTCTGGTACACCGCCTTCACCGCCGACATGGTCAAACCCGGTCTTCCGGTGGTGAATGCCGACGGCACACCGAAATGGCGCATGGCGCCCTCGCCCAAGGGTTCCTATTGGAAGGAGGGCATGAAGCTTGGCTACCAGGATGCGGGCTCGCTGACCCTGCTCAACTCGACCCCGCTGGAGAAGCGCAAGGCGGCCTGGCTTTACATGCAGTTCATCGTGTCCAAGTCGGTCAGCCTGAAGAAGAGCCATGTCGGCCTGACCTTCATCCGCGAGAGCGACATCTGGGACAAGAGCTTCACCGAGCGGGCACCGAAGCTCGGCGGCCTGATCGAGTTCTACCGTTCGCCGGCGCGCGTGCAGTGGACACCGACCGGCAGCAACGTTCCAGACTACCCGCGCCTCGCCCAGCTCTGGTGGCAGAACATTGGCGATGCCTCCTCGGGCGCCAAGACCGCGCAAGCAGCCATGGATTCGCTCGCGGTGGCGCAAGACTCGGTGCTCGAACGGCTTGAACGCTCCGGCGTGCAGGGTGATTGCGGCCCGAAGCTGAACCCGAAGCAGACCGCTGAAGCCTGGTTCGCGAAGTCGAAGGCGGATGGCAATATCGCGCCGCAACCCAAGCTCGCCAATGAGAAGCCCAAAGGCGAGACGATCGACTACGACACCCTGATCAAGTCCTGGCCGGCGACGCCGCCCAAGAAGAACTGAAACAGAAGCTCCAGGTGTGCGGGCGGTCGATGCGAGCCGCCCGCACACCCTTCGGCAGCCGGAAGAGCTGGCACGCCTACGACGCCGACCTTCGGTTCGGACGCGCTTTCACTCGACGGCCCACTCGCAAATCTTGAAGTCGCGCGGCCTCTTGCGCATGTCGAGATGGAGATGGTCCTGGTGGGAACTGTCGGACCCCGGACCGAGAACCGTCGTGAAGCGAGCACAGGAGCTCTTTTGAAGGGATTCACGGAACGAGCGCGTCGCGCCGTTCTGGCCGGTCAGGCTGACGGTTCGGCCATCCCGCAGAAGCAAGCCGCTGAGATCGAGCGCGTTGCCGGTCGCATGTTCGCTGAGGGGCGCTCCCGCCACCGCGTTGCGTGGCCGGCACGCGTGCCCCCCAACGCCGACGAGCCTGGCCAGCTTGCCGTTTTCGCTCGTCAGGATGTCGGGCAGATCGTCGCGTATCCAGCCGACGATCTCCAATGCAAAGGCACAACGAACAGTGACCGCGCTGTCGAGTTCGACCTTGGATCCATCGGGCATGGCCACGCTGTCGAACGTGACGGGATCTTCGATGCCGCATGCGCCGTTACCGCTTTCCAACGCAGATGGAAGCGCGATGCCACCGCGCTCGGCAAAGGTCGCGATACATGTCGAGGGCGTTGCCGGCTTGTCGGGTTCGGGAGCAGGTGTCGTCTCGCTGGCAGTCGGCGCCAGATCGGCAGGGCGCCGCGGCGGCAATGGGTTGAGGACGTCGGGGCTCGCAACCGCCTGATTGCCGCCCGCACGATCACGGCTCTCCGCCGCAGCGGACGAGCACAGGTGCAAGGCGCAAAGGCCTCCCATGATCGCAGATGCGTATCGCTGCCAAAGTCGGTGCATGCCGATCAATCCACGAAGCGCACCGGGACGCCGGGTTTCACGAGGTCGGCGAGTTCCTCGGCGTCCCAATTCGTCAGCCTGATGCAGCCATGCGAGGTCGACTTGCTGACCTTGGCGGGCTCGGGCGTGCCATGGATGCCGAAGGTCGGCTTCGACAGCGCGATCCAGACCGTGCCGACTGGACCATTGGGGCCTGGCGGCAGGACAAGCGTTTCGGTGTTCTTGCCCTGCTGGAAGTTCTTCTCGGGATCGTAGGTGTAATTCGGGTTCCGTGCGACACGCTCGATCGTGTATTCGCCCGACGGCGAAGGCGTAACCTCGCTGCCGATGGTCGCCGGATAGCTCGCCAGCACCTTGTCTTCCGCGCCGAAGACGATGACCATTCCCGTGCTCTTGACCGCGTCGACGCGCAGGGCGGCGCCCTTCTCGGGCGATCGACGCCCCGACGCCACGAGAACGCGCGCGCCGGCCTCCGAGAACGCCTGCCTCGGATTGAGCGCACCGAGCAGCGTCTCGCTCATGTGGAAGCGCTCGCCCAGCATCTCCTTCGGGCTCGTATAGGAGAGCCGCTTCATCCTCGCCTGTCTGGCATAGTCACGCGGGATCTCGTCAGCGAAGTCGTAAGCCGCGTCCTTATCGGTCAGCGTGTACTCAGCGATGACGTCGTTGGCCGTCTCGCCACCGAGGTTGAGCCAGGTCAGTTCGTCGATCTCGTCGCCCTCTGGAAGGCGTACCTGTCGCCGAAACTGTGCCACCGCCTTGCTGAAGTTCTCACCGTCAACGCCATCGATCACACCTGGCGATACACTGCGGCGGCTGAGCAGGACCTGCGCCTTGACGATGAACGGGTTGGGACCAGGCTCCGCCTGTCTGTCCCGGTCCGCGAAGGTGACCGCATTCACCTCTTCGGCCGTGAGCGCCATCGCGGGCGCCGCCAATGACGCCAACACCGCCGCTAGGATGGTGATGCGGAGGTCGGTCTTGCCTAGGTTCACGGTGTTCATGGCTGCTCCAGCGACCCGCGGCGGCCTTCTCAAGCAATACGGTTGGAACCGGCAGATGTTCCGCCACTGCTCGCGATCATGCTCGTGTCGCTGGCCGGCCTGACGCTGCTGGACGGCCGATAGGAACCGACCTTCGCAGGGACCGACTTTGCAGCGGCGGTTGTGTCCGCCAGGTCTTTGAACCGCTCCGGGTTTGCCCTGGAGGAACCATCCTCGTGACTGGCTAGTTCATCGCTCGCGTTGCTTCACCGACGCAGTTGGGGAACGCCAATGGCTCCACGCGCTGTCTGGAAAGGCGTTCTCAAGATCGCCGAGGTCACCTGCCCGGTATCCCTCTACACAGCCGCGTCCACGTCGGAGCGGATCTCGTTCCACACCCTCAGCCGCAAGACCGGAAACCGCGTCCACCGCCAGTTCATCGACGAGGTCTCGGGCAAGCCCGTCGAAACGGAGGATCAGGTCAAGGGCTACGACAAGGGCAATGGCGACTACGTCATCCTCGAGCCCGACGAGATCGCAGCCGCAATCCCCGAAAGCGACAAGACGCTGACCGTCGAGACGTTCTTGCCCTATGACGAGATCGACGACATCTTCTTCGACAAGCCCTACTACGTCTCGCCCAGCACGCCTGCCGCGTCCGAGGCCTTCGCGCTGATCCGCGAGGGCATGAAGGGCCAAAAGTCGGCCGCTCTCGCCAGGACCGTGATCTTCCGCCGGATGCGCTCGATCCTGATCCGGCCGCATGGCGACGGACTGATCGCGACGACCCTCAACTTCGACTACGAGGTCCGCTCAGCCGAAGATGCGTTCAGCGACGTACCCGCGATCAAGATCGACGACGAGATGCTCGAACTCGCCGAGCACATCATCAGGACGAAGGCGGGTAAATTCGATCCCAAGCAGTTCGACGACCGCTACGAGAGCGCGCTGGCCGAACTCGTCAAGGCCAAGATCGAGGGCCGCAAGATCAAGCCCCAGAAGCGGCCCGAGCCGGCGAAAGTCGTCAGCCTGCTCGACGCGTTGCGCGAGAGCGCAAAGGGCGGCGGCGCCAAGAAGGCGAAGAAGGCGCCCGCATCCGCAAAGCAGGTGCCGCGGAAAAAGGCGAGCTGATCACGTTCGGCGGGGTTCGAGGCTCTTCTTGAGCGCGTCCATGATGCTGACGACATTGCCCTCGGTTGACTGACGCGCGGTGGCCTTCGTTGGCTTGCGGCCCTTCTGCTTGGCCTTGATGATGGCAAGCAGCTCGTCCTGAACGGGGTCCTTCGCGAGATCGGGCGACCAATCCTTGGTTCGGGCCGCGATCAGTTTATCCATCAGCGGCCGAAGGTCAGCGTCGGGTTCGGCGTCACTGATCCCGGCGAAATAATCCTTCTCGGTTCTGACCTCGTCACCGTAGCGCAGCGTCCACAGGACAATGCCGTTATCGCGCGCATCCAGTAGCACGGCACGTTCGCGCCGATACAGGACGACGCGGGAGATCCCCACCGTCTTCGTCCGCTTCATCGCCTCGCGGATGACGGAGAAGGCTTCCTCTCCGACCTTCGAGTCCGGCACGAGGTAATGAGGGGTGTCGTACCAGATCCAGCTGACGGAGGACCGTGGAGCGAATGTCTGGATGTCGATCGTCCGGGTGCTCTCCAGCGCGACCGAATCCAGCTCGTCATCCTCCAGCACGACGTAGTCGTCGTCTCCCTTGGGATAGCCTTTGACCTCGTCATCGTCGGCGACGGGCTTGCCGGTGACGGCATCGACGAAGCGGCTCTGGACGCGGTTTCCGGTCTTGCGATTGAGGGTATGGAACCGGACCTTCTCGCTCTCCGAACGCGCCGGCATCATCGCGACCGGGCAGGTCACGAGCGACAGCTTCAGATAGCCCTTCCAGAACGTCCGCGGCGCCATGATCACTCTCTCCGACTGTCCCGGTGAACGCAGTGTTCTGGTCGTTCGTTCCAGAGCGAGCGCTCGCTGATACCCGTCAGGCAGTCTCGGTACGGCGGCCGAGCTTCTTGATGGCGTCCCTGATCGACCCGCATGCGTCGTGATAACCCTCCCAGGCCTTCGTCTTCTTGAGCAGGCCGGGCACGGTCCTGACGGTGAAGCGGCTTGGATCGAGATCGGCTTTCACCTGCGACCATGTCAGCGGCATCGATGCATGTGCGCCCGGACGCGCCCTGGGGGACAGCGGCGCGACTGCGGTCGCCATCCGGTCGTTGCGCAGATAGTCGAGGAAGATGCGACCATTGCGGAGGCGCTTGGCCATGTTGACGACGTAGCGCGACGGATCCTCGCTGGCCAATTCCGCACAAACCCGGTGGGCGAAGTCCTTGGCCGTGGGCCAATCGACGGCGGCGCGCTTGCCGGATGCCAACGGCACGACGACGTGCATGCCCTTGCCGCCCGTCGTCTTGCAGAAGCTGACGAGGCCCAGTGCCTCGAGCCGCTCGCGCATCTGCTTGGCCGCATCGATCACATCGCCAAAGGTCACGCCCGGTCCTGGGTCCAGATCGAAGACGAGGCGGCCCGGGGCCTCGGGATCGCCGGGCACGCAATTCCAGGGGTGAAGCTCGATGCCACCGACTTGCGCTGCCGCCGCCAGCGCCTCGATCCGGTCGATCTGGAGATAGGGCTTCTTATCGCCGACGACGCGGACGAGCTCGAAGAGGTTCGATGTGCCCATCCCGGCATGGCGCTGGAAGAACATCCCGCCGCCGATCCCATCAGGGGCGCGAACGAGGGAGCACGGCCTGCCCTTGATATGCGGCAGCATCCAGTCGCCGACCGCTTCGAAATATTCGGCCAACTCCTGCTTGGAGACGGGGCGTCCGTCTCCCGCATCGGGCCACAACGGCTTGTCGGGATGGCTGATGCCGACGCCCATGACATCGGCTTTGCCGCCGTGTCCGCGCGAGCGAGAAGGCTTGGGCTCGGGCATTTCGGTCTCTGCCGGATGGGCCGGCAATTCAGTCTCGACCTCTTCTGCAGGCTTGTCCTCGCGCAACCCTTTGAACGCCGCCTGCCGGACCATGCCGTCGCCGGTCCAGCCGGCGAACTCGATCTCGGCGACGAGCTCGGGTTTCAACCAGGTCACGCCAGGCTCGCGCTTGGGCGCGCCGGCCCCCGTGAAGGGCGACGTCGTCGCTCTGACCGCCTTCAGCCTCGGTAGCAGCGCCGCGACCTTTGAGGCGCTGTAGCCAGTCCCGACGCGGCCGACATAGACGAAATGGGGACCCCGATTGACGCCGACGAGCAGCGACCTGAACTTGCCGGCCGTGGTCGACCAGCCACCGATCACGACCTCATGGCCCGCGCGGCACTTGGCCTTCGTCCAGGTCTCGCTGCGTCCTGATACATAGGGCGCGGCGACGGCCTTCGAGACGATGCCCTCCAACGACAGCTTGCACGCCGATTTCAGGACAGCGTCGCCGCCGGTCTCGAAGTGCTCGACGTATCGGAGAATGACGCCGTCGGCGTGGTCGTCGAGACAGGTCTTGAGCTTCTCCTTTCGCTGCAACAGCGGCTGCTCGCGCAGATCGGCTCCGTCATCGAAAAGCATGTCGAAGGCGAAATAGACCAGATCCTCCGTCTTGCCCTCGGAGAGAGCAACTTGGAGCGCCGCAAAATCGGGCGCGCCGTGGCTGTCGAGGGCGACGATTTCCCCATCGATGATAGCGTCACGCAGGCCCTTGGCGGCCTTCGCGATCGCGCCGAATCTCGACGTCCAGTCGAGCCCCTTGCGCGTCTTCAGCGTCACCGTGCCGGCTTCGATCCGCATCTGGATGCGGTAACCGTCGAACTTGATCTCGTGCACCCACTTCTCGCCGCTGGCGGGACGCATGACGCTGCGGCAGAGCTGTGGCGCGATGAAGGATGGCAGTGCGACGGGAGCGGATACCTTCCGGAAGGCAGGCGCCCCAGACTTTGCGCCGGGCCCGGCCCGCTGACGCCGTTCATTCGCCGCCAGACCCTTCCGGCTATCCCATTCGGCGTCAGGCGCGAGGATATCCTCCTTCAGCATGAACGGCTTGGGCGAACGGCCCTTGCCGGCAGCGATCGTCGTCATGCTGCGACCCGACGCTACGGATTTGTCGTCCTTGAGGATCGCATCGCCGTCGCCTTCGACGACATGCGCGTCGCGGTGCTTGATCAGCAGCCAGTTGGTGCGCTTGCCGCCGTCCCGGTCATGACGCATGCGCACCAGCACGAAGCTGCCATGCAGGCGCTCGCCGTCGAGCTGGAATTTCAGCTCGCCCTTTTCGATCTGCTTTTCCGCGTTGACCTTGCCTTCTGGCTGCCAAAAGCCGCGATCCCAGAGCTGGACCGTCCCGCCGCCATATTGACCTTTCGGAATGGTGCCCTCGAAGTCGCCATAGGGCAGCGGGTGATCCTCGACCTCGACCGCCAGTCGCTTGTCGCCGGGATCAAGCGAGGGTCCCTTGGTCACCGCCCATGAGCGGAATACCCCGTCAAGCTCCAGACGCAGATCGTAATGCAGCCGGGTCGCATCGTGCTTCTGGATGACGAAGCGCAGCCGGTTCGACGCCGCAACGGGAGCGGCGCCATCCGGCTCCCTCGTCTTCTCGAAATCGCGCTTCTGGCGATACGCCTTCAGCTTTTCCAAGGCACGCCCTCTGCGTCCGGCATCCGAGATCAGGCTGCCATGGGGCGATGATGCGTGGCCGAAGCCGCCAGTCGATCGGCGCGATTGAGATCCTCCTGTGACCAAGCGGAGATGGGGTCCTCAAGCAGCGCTATCAGCACCTCACGGTCGATCTGCCCGTTGGCGACGACATTTGCGATGGCCGCTCGCGTCTCGCGTTCGGCGCCGAGCTGTGCCGCGAGCGCGCGGATCAGCCTGTCCCTGGGATCGTTACGCATGACCAACTCCCTGTTCAGGAGCAAAACAGCGCTGGGCGTCGTCTGTTCCGCTTCGCTCAAGCGCCGTCTTGCCCCTCGACCAGTGCCATGATCTGCGATTGCGAACAAAACCGGAAACTGTTGGAATCCCCAACATGCTCGCCATCGATTCGCCGCCACTTGCCACACCCTATTTGGAGGCGTTGAACCCGGCGCAGCGCCGCGCGGTGACCCATGGCGTCGGCAGCGATCGGGCATCGCCCTTGCTGGTGATCGCGGGCGCGGGTTCGGGCAAAACCAACACCTTGGCGCATCGCGTCGCGCATCTGATCGTCACGGGGGCCGATCCGCGCCGCATCCTGCTGATGACCTTCTCGAGGCGGGCCGCTGCCGAGATGACCAGGCGCGTCGAGCGCATCGCCCGCAAGGTGATCGGTGACGGCGCGAGCGTCATGACCGACGCCCTGAGCTGGGCCGGCACCTTCCATGGTCTCGGCGCGCGCCTGCTGCGTGACTATGCCGATCAAATCGGCCTCGATCCCGCCTTCACGATCCATGATCGCGAGGACGCTGCCGATCTGATGAACCTCGTGCGGCACGAACTCGGCTTCTCGAAGACCGAGACGCGCTTTCCGGCGAAGGGCACCTGCCTTGCGATCTACTCGCGCTGCGTCAACGCGCAGACATCGATCGAGACTGTGCTGACGCGATCCTTTCCATGGTGCGTCGCCTGGGCGGCGGAGCTACGCGAACTGTTCGCGGCCTATGTCGAGGCCAAGCAGCTCCAGAACGTGCTCGATTACGACGACCTGCTGCTCTACTGGGCGCAGACCATGGCTGATCCCGATCTCGCTGCCGACATCGGCGCGCGCTTCGACCACGTCATGGTCGACGAGTACCAGGACACCAACCGGCTGCAATCCTCGATCCTGCTGGCGCTGAAGCCCGATGGGCGTGGCCTCACCGTCGTCGGCGACGACGCGCAGTCGATCTACGCCTTTCGCGCCGCGACGATCCGCAACATCCTCGACTTTCCCGCAGCGTTTTCGCCGCCAGCCGAGATCATCACGCTCGACCAGAATTATCGCTCGACCCAGGCCATCCTTGCGGCAGCCAATGGCGTGATCGACCTCGCCGCCGAGCGCTTCACCAAGAACCTGTGGACCGACCGCGCAACCGGCGCGCTTCCGCAACTGGTCAATGTCCGCGACGAGGCCGACCAGGCGCGCTTCATTGCCGGGCGCGTTCTGGAGAACCGCGAGGCGGGCTCCACGCTGAAGCAGCAGGCGGTGCTGTTCCGGACGTCGCACCATAGCGGCCCGCTCGAGGTCGAACTCACCCGGCGCAACATCCCCTTCGTGAAGTTCGGCGGGCTGAAGTTCCTCGACGCCGCGCACATCAAGGATGTGCTGGCGATGCTGCGCTTCGTCGAGAACCCGCGCGACAGGGTTGCCGGCTTCAGGCTGATGCAGTTGCTGCCGGGTGTCGGGCCGACATCGGCGCAGCGCGTGCTGGAGCACATCGCGGCGGCCGCCGACCCGATGGAGGCGCTGGCGTTGGCTCCTGCACCGCCCCGCGCTGGTGCAGACTGGACGTCGTTTCTGGGCGCAGTCGAGGAACTGCGCTCAGGCCGAGCAGGGTGGCCAGCCGAGATCGAACGGGCGAGGCTCTGGTACGAGCCGCATCTGGAGCGAATTCACGAGGACGCCTCGACGCGTCAGGCCGATCTCGTCCAGCTCGAACAGATCGCCTCCGGCTATCCCTCGCGCGAACGCTTCCTGACCGAGCTGACGCTCGATCCTCCCGACGCGACCAGCGATCAGGCTGGGGTGCCGCTGCTCGACGAGGACTACCTGATCCTCTCGACGATCCACTCGGCCAAGGGCCAGGAGTGGAAATCGGTCTTCGTGATGAACGTCGTCGATGGCTGCATCCCCTCGGATCTGGGTGTCGGCACCAGCGAGGAGATCGAGGAAGAGCGCCGATTGCTCTATGTCGCGATGACGCGGGCGAAGGACGATCTGCATCTGATTGTGCCGCAGCGCTTCTTCACCCACGGCCAATCTTCCACCTGCGACCGCCACGTCTACGCGGCGCGAACGCGCTTCATCCCAAACACGCTCCTTGGCCAATTCGAACGCATGGCCTGGCCACTTGCGGCGCCAGAGCCGACGCGGGCATCGGGCGATGGTCCACGGATCGACGTCCGTGCCCAGATGCGAGGAATGTGGCGTTGACGGTCATTTGAACGTCGTTGTCGCCGAGTGCCGCTGGCTGAACGTGTGTCCGAGTGCGTGCGCAGCGCGCGGCCTGCGCCTATTGCGAAGATCTGCAGCCGGACCAGCACTAAGCGGACCCCATTGCGTCCTACTGCGCGCATTTTTGGGGTGAAGTGAAGCGCGGCTGCAGGGTGGATAGCGCCCTTATGGGGTGCATGACAGCGCTGTGCCGCACTCCAAAAATGAGCCAATCAAACTGCCTAAGTCATTGATTCTTCGTCGACAGTAACCCTCATAACAATGTCGCATCGCACCCCATAAAACCGTGACATGTAGGGGTTTGCACCCCATAAATCGTAACCTCGTATTTTTTTATAAGCCTTAGCATCAGCGCGACGATTTCTGGCGGCTCAACTCTGTAGAAAGCGGTGATCTCTCCACAGCCAACCAATCCCTCCCCAAGAGGCGGGTGGAATCGATTGGCGGACCTGAAAGTGCCGATGCCTATGAGAGAAGGCCCCCCCCACCTCGCACGGCTAACCACCTCGCCGAGACAACGATTAGCCGAGACCTGCGTGGCATCGGCCAGGCGGCGGGAGTGGCTGAAGTCCCAGAACGCGGGCTTCGCCCGTGAGACCAGATTATGTTGCCGCGAACCAAACGTGGACTCGGCTTAATGCGGCCATCGGTCCCGTGGAAGATCCTAACCGCCGCATTAGTCACCCGCGGCCTCGATGCAGTGGACTGCACGCGCGCCCTTGATTGCAATCATCAACGCTGT
>JAESFK010000452.1_pt1 | contig 21156 bp, 18 predicted proteins | sample 9269391 | NCBI WGS metagenome assembly JAESFK01 (sample SAMN14506231, study PRJNA617097) | algae metagenome | isolation source: Drouetiella hepatica UHER 2000/2452 and co-occurring heterotrophs from... | place: Slovakia: Slovak Paradise National Park, Hrabusice, Kosice Region | collected 2000-01-01
TGCATCATCCACCAGCCGAGCTATTCGATGCTCAACCGCTGGGTCGAGGATGACGGCCTTGTCGATACGCTGGAAGAACTCGGCATCGGCTCGATCGTGTTCTCGCCTTTGGCGCAGGGCATGCTGACGACCAAATATCTCGGCGGCATCCCGACCGACAGCCGCGCGGCGCAGAACCACTTCCTCAAGAAGGATTTCATCCGCCCGTCAATCATCGATAACATCAAAAAACTCAACGAGATCGCCGAAAAGCGTGGCCAGACGCTGGCGCAGATGGCCATCGCATGGGTCTTGCGGGGCGGCCGCATCACATCGGCGCTGATCGGCGCCAGCCGCTCAGCACAGATTATCGATTGCGTGGCAGCGCTTGATAACGACACGTTCACGGCGGAAGAACTGGCCGAGATCGACGTCTACGCCAAGGAAGCCGATATCAACCTGTGGGCCTCGTCGGCGGAGCGCGATTAGGCTCTGGACTCATTAATCGAGCCAATAGCAGCATGTTGCGGCGATGATGATTGCGGATAGGAAAGTATGAGCGCATCGGTCGTATCTGGTGGCGATGCGCCTCCAATCCTTGATCCTGCCAAACATGTTCTCGATACGATATCGTTGCCTGTAGAGGATTTTGTCGTAGCCGGCCGGGTTGCTGCGCTTTTTGCGTGGTGGAATACAGGGCGAAATGCCTTTGTCTTTCAAACCGTTGCGAAACCAGTCGGCATCGTAGCCACGATCTGCCAGCAATTCCTTGGCTTTGGGCAGGCGGTCGAGCAAGTGCCGGGCACCCTGATAGTCGCTGACCTGGCCCGCGGTGAGGAAAAACAGCAAGGGTCGGCCCAGCCCATCGGTGACGGCGTGCAGCTTGGAATTCAGGCCGCCTTTTGTTCGTCCGATGCAGCGGGAAAGAGCCCCTTTTTTAGCAGGCTGGCTGCGGTACGATGGGCTTTGAGATGTGTGGCATCGATCATCAGCCTGTCGGGTTGGCCCGCCTTGCCGGCAAGGGCCTCGAAAATCCGGTTGAAGACGCCCAACTCGCTCCATCGAATGAAGCGATTATAGAGCGTCTTGTGAGGACCATATTCCTTCGGTGCATCTTTCCACTGAAGTCCATGTTTCAAAACGTAAATAATGCCGCTGACAACCCGGCGATCGTCAACGCGCGGGATGCCGTGAGCCAGCGGAAAATAGGGCCTGATCCGGCTGAACTGAGATGGCGTAAACAAAAACAAATCACTCATGGCGAATCCTCCTGCCAGGAGTGAATCAAAACAATCCAAAATTGGGAAGCCCCTTAATCAATGGGGCCTGAGCCTAAGCGCCCAACCCGCTGCGGGACAACAGAAAGGCACCGGATCGGCTGATCCGGTGCCTTTCTGATTGATGGCGACGTCATCGCGAAGCATTGCCAGGGTGTTGGCGCTTTCATCGAATGTCTTTGAAGCGTTCGGTGAACGACATTGAAAAATCTCTTGCCGCCGATCGCAGGCCCCGCGTGGCAAGTATGCTCCGTGAAAGGTCACGGCCGCCTACTGACGTTACGTCAGGCTCGATAGTGCTTATTCCTGCTGTAACGCGAGGCATGTGCGGAAAGCCAAGGGTCGTCACCATGAAAGCCGATGCCATCCTGTGCGTCATGGCGTTGCCGGATCCCATGGAGATTGCCGGCGAAGAAAGTCCGGCTTTCCGTAACGAGACGTGGCTGGTTCTGCCGTCAGTTCTGTTTGGTCAGGCCCGTTATGCGTTCGATGAAATCGGCGATCGCCAGCGTGTCGTCGAGATCGAAGATGGCGAGCCCGCTGTCCTCGACCGCATGATCGGCGGCAATCGCGATAATATGCGGATCGGTGGGGGCAAGCGGCTCGCGGTTCTTGGCCTCCAGCCGCCGCGCCTCGATCTTCGGGATCGGTTCGCGCTTGTAGCCTTCGATCAACACGAGATCGCACGGGGCGAGGCGAGCAAGGATTTCCGCAAAGCTCGGCTCGGGTGCGCCGCGCAATTCGTGCATGATGGCGTAGCGGGTGCCCGAGACGATAGTGACTTCATGGGCGCCTGCCTCGCGGTGACGAAAACTGTCGGCGCCGACCTTGTCGATATCGAAGTCGTGGTGGGCGTGCTTGACCGTCGAGACCCGGTAGCCGCGGCCGGTCAATTCGGTGACGAGGCGGACGGCAAGGCCGGTCTTGCCCGAGTTCTTCCAGCCGGCGATTCCAAAGATTTTGGGACCAATGGTTTCTGGCGGTATCATCTTTCAATCCCCTCGATCAGCGGCAGCCAGCGTTCGGCCGCTTCGAGGTCTGCCGGCGTATTGATATTGAAGAACGGATCGATCGGACCGTCCACGGTTTCGATCATCGGAAACTCGACCTTCGCCACCGGATGATGCTCGATGAACCCGCGCACCCGGCGCTTGTCGTCGGTCAGTAGCCAATGTTCGAGTTCATCGGCAAGGGCGACCGGCCAGAGGGCGAAGACCGGGTGCATGATGCCAGCCGAAAAGGCAACGGCGATCTGGCCGGGCTCGGTGATCGCTGCCTGAAGGCGCGCAACGAGATCTGCTGGAAAGAAGGGGGTGTCGGTCGGCACGGTGGCGACGTGACTTGCCACCGGGACATGTCTTGCCGCATGGCGCATCCCCGAAAGCACCCCTGCCATCGGTCCCACATGGCCTGGAACGGTATCACCAAAGACGGTAATGGCAGGAGTAAGGTTCAAGCCGGTGCTCATGTTGCTGTTGACGCTGAGGCCGTCCGTCTGTGGCGCGAGGCGTTCGATGACATGGTGGACAAGCGGCTTGCCGCCAAGCATCACCGTCGCCTTGTGGCTCCCCATGCGTGAAGACAGGCCGCCGGCGAGGACGACGCCGCGCGGGAGATTTGCCGATGGGCTTGCCGATACATTCATCGCACCTCCTTGCTGATCGATCCGGTCATTTCGGCGATCCCGGCTCAGATTGTTGCGCCAGGGCCGTCCGCCGCTTGTTTTCACGGGCGAATGTATAGAGCCCGGATGCGATGATGATCGCCACGCCCGTGACCATCCAGACGTCAGGCTCCTCGGAAAAGAACAGGATGCCGATGCTGATCGACCAGATGAGGCTGGTATAGCGGAAGGGGGCGACGATGGCGATTTCGCCGTTGCGCATGGCGAGCACAATACACTGGTAGCCGACGAGAAGCAGCAGGCTGGCGCCGGCCAGGATGCCGATCGAGGTCATCGACATCGGCTGCCAGCCGCCGAGTGGGATGATCATGACAGCACCTGTCAGCGTAATCACGGTGGCGGTGATGACCGAGATGAACAGCGACGGCACGGCCGGATCGATCCGCCGGGTACACAGGTCCCGGATCGCCGCGAAGATCACCGAGGCCACGACGCTGAGTGCCGCGCTGGTAAACCCCTCCGGTCCCGGCCTCAGCACCATCAGAACGCCGGCAAAACCGGTGAGGATTGCCAGCCAGCGACGCCAGCCGACGGGTTCTGCAAGGAACAGCGCCGCACCCAGCGTCACGGCCAGCGGCAGCGCCTGCAGGATTGCCGAGGCATTGGCGAGCGGGATCTGTCCGAGTGCGTAAATGTAGCAAATGGAGGCGCCGACTTCGGCGGCGATCCGCAGTGCGACCGCAGGCGAGCGTATCAGCCGGAACGACCGCATCGCACCGAAATGGCGGGCGATAAGCAGCACCAGGACGGATGTGAAGAAGCCGCGCACCAGCATGATTTGGCCGGCATTCATGACGCCGGTGACGGATTTGATCAGGGCGTCGTTGCAGGTGAAGCCCGCCATGGCCAGACACATGAAGATGGCGCCGCGAAAATTGGCGGTGGGTTGCATTTTTTACAGGTCCGTTCTCGTCGCTGCCCGGTTCTTGGAAATCAGCGATGCGGCGGGCCGAAAGTCTGCGCTGCTGGTGTTGCCTCTGTCTAAAGCATCGGCATTTCTTTTATGCAACTGCTATCCTTCATCTGTCTGAATTGACGGTGCAAATGTAAGAATAGCGATTTCCAACCCGCTTGTAGAACCGTGAAATATGGCCGTGCCGATTTTTTAATCACCAGACTAAACCTAGGATTTTTTGGCGAAATATTAAGTTTCGCTGCTTATCGTGCCGGAATTCCGCTGCCCTTCGCATGATGCGAACAAGGTTGACCTGACGGCAAGTATTTCCGTTCGGCTCAACCGGATGACATTCCGGCAAGCGCCATGGATGCGCCCCGGTTCGTTCGTTCTCAACCAGAGAGCAATCTGGCGGAAATGTCCGATTTGCTCAACATCTGGAGTTCGGAATGTCCCTGATCGATCGTTCTTTGCAGCGTCTGCGCATTGTCACCAAGGTTTTGCTGTTCGTCGTGCCGCTGGTGGCGCTGATCGCCGGTATCGGCCTTGTCGGTTATTTCACCGCAAGCACGCTGAACGGGCACATGACCGTGACGCGCGAAACGATCAACAACCTCTCCGATTTCCAGTCGCTGCGCAGCGGTCTGCAGAGTTTTGCCGATAGTCCGACGGAGGAGGCGCGCTCGGCGCTTGCCGGCCGGATCGACGAACAGGAAAGCGGTATTCGCACGCTGGATGGCCTGCTGTCGGCCGAAGACGACAAGGCCAAGGTCAGCTCTGTGGTTTCGCTCGGCGAAGCGATGCGAGGGCAGCAGGACAAGCTCTGGTCGATCAAGACAGAGCGCGACAGTGTCACGGCATCGCTCGATGCGGCCCTGGCCGATATGACGGCGCAGGGCAACACCGCCTTCAAGCAGATCGATATCCTGCGCAAGGAATCCGGCGAAAAGGAATCCTTCGCCAAGGCGCTGCTGTTCGATGCCGCCGCCTATCAGGGGCTTGCCGAACGCATCAAGAAATTCCGCCTGCCTGTCACCATGGCGATCGCGCCGGATGCGAAGGTGCAGCAAGCCACGACATTGCTGCCACATCTGTTGAAGCAGATCGCTGAGGCCGAAAAGATCGCATCCGACAAGGTCTTGAAAAAGATCGCCGAAGTGAAGGCCGACACGCAGAAGATTCAAGGTATCCTGAACAGCGCTGATACCAACGACATCAAGAAGGGCCTGCTCAGCACCGCGCTGATTAAGTTCTCCAAGTATGAAGCCGATTTCGCCAAGGAAGCCGTGACCAATTCGGACACGGCCGCCAAGCGCTTCGTCGGTATGGACAGCGAGATTTCGACCCTGAAGACGTTGATCGGCCTGATGAACGAAACCTTCAAGGGCCTCGACGACACGCGCCTGCATATCAGCGAACTGCACCGCAAGCTGGATGCGGCAAGCCGCGATAATGTCATGGCCGATATCGCTGCCGTGCGCGCGAGCGTGACGAAACTGTCCGAACTCGGGGCTAAGAATGCGGCGCTGCGCGATCTCGCCGGCAAGCTGTCCCCGTCGCTTGAACAGATCGACACTGGCACGGCCCAACTGATCGATGTGGGCGCGCGTTGGCAGGCGGCCAAGACGGAAGCCTCGACGCTGGTGGCCGATGCCAGCCAGACGCTGGAGAATTTCGTCAGCAGCGCCCAGGAAGCCGGCAAGAAGGACAGCCAGCGCTCCGCCGATGTGTCGATCATCGCCATGGTTGCCGGCACGCTGCTGGCCATCGTCGGCGGCCTGATGCTGATCGAGACCCTGCGCGGTCCGTTGAAGCGGGTGACCGAGACGATGACCCGACTTGCCAATGGCGATCTGGAGGTTGCCATCGAGGGCCGCAACCGCGGCGACGAAATCGGCGACATGGTGCGCTCGGTTGCCGTCTTCCGCGACAACGCGGTGGAAAACGTCCGGCTGGGACAAGAAGCCGAAGCCGCCCGCACGCTGTCGGCTGAAGAGGAAGCCCGCCGCCGCCAAGAGCGCGCCCGGATCGAGGCCGATCAGATGGAAGCGCTGACGGCGTTGTCCGACGTGCTCGCCAAGCTTGCCGACGGCAATCTGGAAGAGGGCATGGCGGAAGATCTTTCCGAAGACTACATCGTCATGGCGCGCACCTATAACAATGCCGTGGATGCATTGCGCGCGACGCTGATCGATGTCCGTTCGGTGACCGATGAAATCACCAGTGGTACCGGCAATCTCGCGACCTCGGCCGACGATCTTGCCCGCCGTACCGAACAGCAGGCGGCGGCGCTCGAAGAAAGCTCGCGTGCCCTTGGCCAGCTGACGGAGATCGTCCGCTCGACGGCCGAAAGTGCGCGCAAGACCACCGTTTCCGTCGACCAGACCCACAGCTATGCCAAGCATTCCGGCGAAGTCGTCGGCAAGGCGATCGACGCGATGGCGGCGATCAACAAGTCGTCCGACAAGATTTCGACTATTATCGGCGTCATCGACGAGATCGCCTTCCAGACCAACCTTCTGGCGCTGAACGCCGGTGTCGAGGCGGCGCGTGCCGGTGAGGCTGGGCGTGGTTTCGCCGTCGTCGCGCAGGAAGTCCGCGAGCTGGCTCAGCGCTGCGCGGGTGCCGCCCGCGAGATCAAGGGGCTGATTTCGGAAAGCTCCGTGCAGGTGCGCGGCGGCGTCGAACTGGTGCAGGAAACCGGCAAGGCGCTGACCGTCATCAACGATCATATCTCGACCATCCACCAGCTGGTGAGCAACATCGAATCGGCCGCCGCAGACCAGTATCGCGGCCTCAACGAGGTCAACCAGGCCGTTCGAGAGGTTGAGCTGATCACCCAGCAGAATGCGGCGATGGTCGAGGAAAACACTGCCGAAATTCACGGCCTGCGCCATCAGGTCGATATCCTCAACGAGAAGATCGAGCGTTTCAAGACGGGGACGAGCCGTTCGGTCTCGGGTGGCCGGGTTCAGGGATACGGCCGAAGCTACGCGGCTTGAGCAGGCGGTTCAAAATGGAAAAAAAACGGCCGCCCGGTATAAATCCGGCGGCCGTTTTCGTTTTGGCTTCGCGTGGCTGGTAAGGCGTCAGCCGCCGGTGACGCTCATATGCCTTGCAACGGCAGGCTTGTTGCGGGTGCGGTCGATGATAAAGTCGTGGCCCTTGGGCTTGCGGGTGATCGCCTCGTCGATGACAGTGGACAGGTAGGCGTCGTCGTCGGAGGCGCGCAACGCGGTGCGCAGGTCGGCGGCATCGTTCTGGCCGAGGCACATGTAGAGCGTGCCGGTGCAGGTCAGGCGAACGCGGTTGCAGCTCTCGCAGAAATTATGGGTCATCGGCGTGATCAGGCCGAGCCGGCCGCCAGTTTCTGCGACCTGGAGATAGCGGGCTGGGCCGCCGGTCTTGTAGGCAATGTCGGAGAAGCTGAATTGTTCTGCCAGCGTGTCGCGCAATTCCGACAGCGGCATGTAGTGGTCGGTGCGGTCCTCGTCGATCTCGCCCATCGGCATGGTTTCGATCAGTGTCAGGTCCATGCCGCGTCCATGCGCCCAGCGCATCATGCCGGGCATTTCCGCGTCGTTGAAGCCCTTCAGAGCGACGGCGTTGATCTTGACGTGGATGCCGGCGGCCTGCGCGGCATCGATGCCTTCCATGACCTTGGAGAACTCACCCCAGCGGGTAATCTGCTTGAATTTGTCGGGATCGAGCGTGTCGAGCGAGACGTTGATGCGGCGGACGCCGCAATCGGCGAGTTCGGCGGCGAATTTTGAAAGCTGCGAGCCGTTGGTCGTCAATGTCAGTTCGTCGAGGGCGCCGGAATGGACATGCTTGCCGAGTTCGCGCACCAAAAACATGACGTTCTTGCGCACCAGAGGCTCGCCGCCGGTCAGCCGAAGCTTACGGACGCCCTTGGCGATGAAGGCGGAACAGAGCCGGTTCAGCTCCTCGAGCGTCAACAGGTCCTTCTTCGGCAGGAAGGTCATGTTCTCCGCCATGCAATAGGTGCAGCGGAAGTCGCAGCGGTCCGTCACCGAAACCCTGAGATAGGTCACGGCCCGCCCGAAGGGGTCGATCATCGGGGCTTTGGCATCGGTGAGCGGATGAGCGCTGGTCCTGTCGATGGTGACGGTATTCAACGAAATTCTCCCTGTTTCATCAATGTCGTGACCAAACCCGGCGGCGTCAAGGCAAAAGCGGTCAAAAGCATCAGAAAACAGACGCGAAACACTTTCTTATGATCGGGGGAAGTGCAGACCGTGATCAGGGGGAGGTGGTGGATGGCTGCAGGCAATTCCCTCGCGCCGGAAACTGCGCTAGTGCTCTTGGCACCAATGGAGACTGCATAGCATGAGCGATATCTGGCCGACCGAACTGCGCGTGTCAAAGGACCGTCACCGGCTGACGGTTGCTTTCAACAACGGCACGTCCTTCGATCTTTCGGCGGAGATGCTGCGGGTCCTGTCGCCTTCGGCGGAGGTTCAGGGCCATGGGCCGGGGCAGGGCCTGACCGTTCCCGGCAAGCGCAATGTTTCGATCATCTCGATGACGCCGACCGGCAATTACGCGGTGCGGATCGGCTTTGATGACGGCCACGATACCGGCATCTTCACCTGGAATTATCTGCGGGAACTGGGCGCTACTGGCGAGACGCTGTTTGCAACGTATGAACACCATCTGGCCGAGAAGGGCATGACGCGGGACAAGGCGGAAAAGCCGCGCTGACGGCCGCTGCCTAGTCGAGGTCACCTTCCTCTTTCAATAGCTTGACGATCAACCGTTCCATCGACTGGGCGATCATCAGGCACTCCTCGATCGGTTCGCTCTCCAGCGACTTGTTGATCAGCGCTGTCTGAATCTCCATCGCCTGTTCGGTCAGGAGGCGGCCGCTTGCCGTCAGCGACAGCCGCAGCACGCGCTTGTCCTTTTCGTCGCCACGGCGCTTGATCAGTCCGCGCTTTTCCAGAAGCGGCAAAAGCATGCTCATGTTGGAGCGGCCGACCAGCAGCTTTCGCGCCAGTTCCTGTTGCGATATGCCGTCGAAACGATAGAGGTTGATCAGGATATCCAGATGCGGCGGCTTTATGTCGAGCTCGGCTAGCTTGCGTGTCAGCGTCTGCTGCACCAGCTGGCAGGCGCGGGCAATGGCGACCCAGCTGCGAAAACGCGGATGATCCCAGGGAAAATGATGGTGTTCGATCGTCTCTTGCTTTTTGTTCATCGTTGTACAATAATGTTCATCATTGAACATTTAAGGGGAATCCCACTATGGCATCCTTTGCGATCAAGGTCACCCGCCTTGCGCTGAAAACCGTTTCCGGCTTTTCACCCGAGACCGCCGGACGGCTGGCATTCCGCCTGTTCAGCATCACGCCGTCGCGCAAGCCGAAGGGCGGCAAGGAAAAAGCAGCGCTGGCGGCGGCAGAGCCCGTCATGGCTGGGGCCCGGCCGGTCACGCTGTCCTTTGAGGGCGGCTGGGTGATGGCGAAGCATTTTGAGGCGCGGTCCGTTGCTGGCGCAACCCGGCGTATTCTTTTGGTACATGGCTGGGGATCGCGCAGCGACTATCTGGCGGCGATGATCGACGGGTTGACCGCCGGCGGCGCCGAGGTGGTCGTTTTGGACTGGCCCGGGCACGGTGCCTCGCCGGGGCGGACCTTGACGATGCCGGCCGCAGTCCGCGCCATCGATGCGGCGTGGCGGCATTTCGGCGGCTTCGATGCCGCCGTCGGGCATTCGTTCGGCGGCGCCAGCTTGGCCTGTGCGGCAGGCGGTCTGGTGGACGACGTGCCGTCGCATGTTGCCGGGAAAATGGTGCTGATCGGCGCCCCCAGCGAGATGACGTGGCTTTTCAAAGGTTTCGGACAATATCTCCGGCTCTCCGCCAGGGCCCAGGCGGCGCTTGAAGACATGGTCAAACGCCTATCCGGCCGCAGGCTCGAAGAGTTCGATGCGGCCCGCATTGTCGGCATGCTGGCAGTGCCGGTGTTGGTGATCCATGCGCAGGATGACAAGGAAGTGTCCGCCGATCATGCGCGCCGTTATGCAGCGGCAGGAAACAATATCGAACTCGATTGGGCAAACGGCCTCGGCCATCGCCGCATCGTCTCCGCGGCCCCGGTGATCGCGCGGATCAATGCCTTCATTCATGCGGCAGCGGCAGATAGACAAAAGGCCGCCTGAACGATTTTCGACGATGCCGTCATAAAGGCGTCATGCTATCGGTCGAAAGGATCGCTACGGGCTCTGTGGCGATGGCCGATGGGACGGGATCGATGGAGAACGGCATGACGATCATTCGCACGGTGGAAGATCTGACAGCGCTTTATGGCAGTAGCAGCGAGGCATCGCTGGTCAAGGTAACCAGCCGGCTGACGCCCGACTATGCCAGCATGATCGAGGCTTCGCCTTTTGCGGCGCTCGCCACCGTCGGGCCGGAGGGGCTCGATTGTTCGCCGCGCGGCGACGATGTCTGCGTCGTCAGGATCGCCGACGACAAGACCGTGCTGATGCCGGACTGGCGCGGCAACAATCGGATCGATTCGCTCGCCAACATCGTGCGCGATCCGCGCGTGGCGCTGATGTTTCTCGTGCCCGGCTCGAACACGACGATGCGGATCAACGGCACGGCGGTCGTCAGCGTCGATCCGGAACTGACCGGCTCCTTCGAGATCGACGGCAAGCATCCGCGCAGCGTTATCGTCGTCACCATCGGCGAAGTCTATTTTCAGTGCGCCCGCGCGCTGATCCGCTCGCAGCTATGGAACCCGGAGCGGTTCATCGATCCGGCGTCCCTGCCGACGCCGGGCACGCTGTTGAAAGCGGCAAAGGCCGATTTCGACAAGGACGCCTATGATCGCGAATGGCCGGAGCGTGCCGCAAAAACCATGTGGTAGCGGTGTAGAACCGGTCGAACAACACCCTGTGACCAAACGTTTTCCAGCAACGGGCATCAGGTTTCGTTGAATGGATGCGGAGAACGGATCCTGTCTGTTGGGGAAATACATCAAATACAGGACCGCATTTCTGGCAACGGTCGTGGTGTTTGGCCTCCCGGCGGGCCGTTGTCCGGGCTGGCAGGCTGGTCGAGGCGTACAATGCCTGTATCGGTGAGGAAGACCTTTACAATTCCCGTGGCGTCTCAGCCTGCCGGTAACGCGGCCGTTTCCCGGAGGGGCTAGAACGACAAAGGGCGCCACATGGGCGCCCCGGGTAACAATGGCATCGCCGCCTATTTCCTGTAGATCAGCCAGTTCTTGCCGGTATCCTTCTTCATGCCCTCTTCAAACAGGATCGTCCTGTTGCGGCCGGCGTTCTTGGCGCAATAGAGCGCGATATCGGCCTTGTTGTAGAGATCGATCGGATCGTCGGCCTGCGATGCCTGGCAGACGCCGACAGACAGCGTGATCGGGCCGTAATTGACGCCGGTCTTCGAGTTCTTGAAAGGCGTGGTTGCAAGCGCGCTGCGGATGCGCTCGGCGACCTGCAGGCTTTCCTCCAGGCTGCTATCGCCGAGAATGATGGCGAATTCCTCGCCGCCCGTGCGCGCCACAAAGGCGTCGCGGCGCAGATTGGCGCGGATGACTGTTCCGACTGTGGCCAGGATCTTGTCGCCGACCGGATGCCCGTAGCTGTCGTTGACCTTCTTGAAATGGTCGATGTCAGCAATAAGCAGGCCGGTAAAACTGAGCTGCTGGTCGGAATTGTAGATCGCCGCCAGTTTCTCATCAAACGCCCGGCGGTTGGCAAGGCGGGTCAGCGAATCCGTGTTGGCGATGCGCTTGTATTCGTCGAGCTCCTGGCGGATGACCTCCATCTCGAAGGATTTGAGCGAAACGTTTTCAGCGCGTTCCTTGCCCTGGCTCATCGTGTCCGCCGTCGCCTCGGTCAGCAGGCTGACGCACTGGCGCAAGATCTCGGCGCTGGAACTGCTTTTGCCGGTGATGTTCTGATAGGTCTCGTCCAGCAGCCTGTTGTAGTTCTCAAGCGCGAACTGCTCATCCTTCAAGAGCTTGAGAAGTTCGGCAAGTTCACTGGTCAGATGGCTATGGGCCCGGTCAATGCCGGCTGCATGGTGGACATGGCTGAAATAGCGGGCACCGATCTCGTCCAGTTCTTCCTGGGTTGCGCGGCTGCCGAGTGCTGCCAGTTCCTTGGTCAGCTTGGGATTGGAGCCGATATAGGCTTCATAATAAAGCTCATAGTTGCGCGGTAGCGGCGAAATACCCATGATGCGCATCGCATAGGTCACCTGCGCTGCAATGTCGGGTACCTGCGTCTTGTTCGAAGCCGCTTGCATCGCAAGCTCCTGTTTTGTTGTCTCACGTCGCTAGTTCTAGGGGGTAAAGATTTTGGAAGGCTTAACGTTTGGCAAATTGGGTCATTTAGATTGCACAAGGATAAACGTTATCTGCTTGTAAAACAGAAAACGGGCAGCCACCGGGACTGCCCGTTTGATCTACCGCAGATTGCGCCGATAGTGTCTCAGGAAGGGCTGATCATCGTTTCGGGGCGAACCGCCGCGTCGAACTCGGCGTCGGTGACGTAACCGCCGCCGACAGCTTCTTCGCGCAGGGTCGTGCCGTTCTTGTGCGCGGTCTTGGCGATCTTGGCCGCGTTGTCATAGCCGATCTTCGGGGCCAGCGCCGTGACCAGCATCAGGGAGCGGTCGAGCGCCGCTTTGATGTTGTCCTCCCGTGCCTCGATGCCGGCAACGCAGTTGTCGGTAAAGGAGACGACGGCATCCGCCAGCAACTGCACGGACTGCAGGAAATTGTAGGCCATCAGCGGATTGTAGACATTGAGTTCGAAATGGCCCTGGCTGCCGGCGAAGGTGAGGGCTGCGTTGTTGCCGAAAACCTGCACGCAGACCTGCGTCAGAGCTTCGCACTGGGTCGGATTGACCTTGCCCGGCATGATCGACGAGCCCGGCTCGTTTTCAGGCAGCGACAATTCGCCAAGGCCGGAGCGCGGACCGGAACCAAGGAAGCGGATGTCGTTGGCGATCTTGAACAGTGCGGCGGCTGCCGCGTTGATGGCGCCGTGACTGAAGACCATCGAGTCGTGGGCGGCCAGCGCTTCGAACTTGTTGGGTGCGGTGACGAAGGCGATGCCGGTGATGCCGGCGATCTCTTCAGCGACCTTTTCGGCAAAGCCGATCGGCGCGTTGAGGCCGGTGCCAACGGCGGTTCCCCCCTGGGCGAGTTCGCACAAGCCCGGGAGGGTCATTTCGATGCGCTTGATCGAGGAGGCTACCTGGGCTGCATAGCCGGAGAATTCCTGGCCGAGGGTCAGCGGGGTGGCATCCTGTGTATGCGTGCGGCCGATCTTGATGATATGGTCGAACGCCTTCACCTTGGCGACGAGTGCCACATGCAGATGCTTCAGCGCCGGCAAGAGGTCGTGGACGACGCGCTCAGCGCAGGCAATGTGCATGGCCGTGGGGTAGGTGTCGTTCGATGACTGGCTCATGTTGACGTGGTCATTCGGATGAACCGGCTTTTTCGAGCCCATGACGCCGCCGAGCATTTCGATCGCCCGGTTGGAGATGACCTCGTTGGCGTTCATGTTCGACTGCGTGCCGGAACCGGTCTGCCAGACCACCAGCGGGAAATGATCGTTGAGCTTGCCGTCGATGACCTCCTGGGCGGCCGCGATGATCGCATTGCCGACCGCCGGATCAAGCCCCTGCAGTTCCATGTTGGCGCGGGCGGCGGCCTGCTTGACGATCCCCAGCGCACGCACGATCGAAAGCGGTTGCTTTTCCCAGCCGATCTTGAAATTGCCGAGCGAGCGTTGCGCCTGTGCGCCCCAATAGCGGTCGCTGGCGACTTCGATCGGGCCGAACGTATCTGTTTCCGTGCGCGTTGATGTCATCGTAATCCCTGCTTTCGTCATGCGGTGCAAGACCGGGCGGTTTCAAGGCCGGGCGGTGCGACACCGGAAGGTGGGTCTGGCCGTCGCGCTGCGACGGGCCGAAGCTGTGATGCGGTTCTCTCTGGCCCAGGTCGCCGGTGCTTGTAAAGAGCTTGCGGGGGCGGGCGCCATGCTACAATCGTTTAAAATACTCTTCGTCGAATGTTTCCCGTGATTGCTTGAGGCGACACCTGTTCGCGTATGCTTGCGGCGGTTGGTCTGTGCCTTTTCAGACACAAGCGGGCGGATAGTTTGGCCGGTGTTCTTCGCAGTTTTTGCGCAGTCCGCCAATTTTCTGTTGCCGTGAAGAAATAATGCAGGGATTTCAAATTTTTGGATGCCCTCATCCGTCTCCTTCATGCGGACGCTCTCACACATTTGTGACGGTCTGCAGAGGCCTTCCAGGGTGGGCGTTTCCTTTTCATTCACCATCCTTTCTTATAAGTACGAAAGCCTGGTGACATGACGGAGCATCAGGCGCGAGCCGCTGATGGGCGGCAATGCGATACGGGGACGAGTGAGCCAATGAAGTTGATGAAGACTGCTGCGATCGTGACACTGATGACCGGGTGCGCGTTCGCCTCTCTCGGTGTGCAACGTGCCGAAGCACTGAATCTGCTGGATATTTTCCGCAAGAAGAGGCCGGTTGTCGAGGAGTATCAGCCCCTGCCTGGCGTCGAGCAGATGCAGCCCTTGCAGAAGCAGGCCGCCCGCCCGTTGCCGAAGGTGACGTCGCCGAAATATTACACCTACAAGGCAGAGCCGCTGCGCCGGATCGCCACCGCAAAACTGGTTGATCCGGTGGTGACCGGCTCCGTTCGCGCCGATGTCCTGCCGCCGGCGCCGGCTTCGGTGCTCGCCGATGCCCGCCGGTTTCTTCCCGAGGTCGCGGCTTACGCGCCTGCTGATGTCGCCAAGGCGATCGAGACGTTTTATGCCGGCCGGGATGAATTTGTCTGGATCGAAGGTGAAGCGCCAAACGCGGCCGCCAGGGCAGCGCTGACGGTTCTGGGGCAGGCGGCCAGTGTCGGCCTTGACCCGCAGGATTATGCCGTCACCGTTCCCTCAGATAGCTTTGAGCGCACCGACATGGCCGCGCGCGAAAAAGCGCTGGTCGAGTTCGAAATCCAGCTTTCGGCTGCGGCGCTCACCTATATTGCCGACACGGTGCGCGGCCGCATCGATCCGAACAAGATTTCCGGCTATCACGACTTCAAGCGCAAGGACGTCAATCTGACGGGCAAGCTGGGCAATATCGCCAGAAGCCACGACGTCGCTGCCTATCTCAATTCTCAGACGCCTTCCGGTCCGGAGTTTCTGGCGCTGAAGCGCGAACTGGCGGCGCTTGAAGCAAAGACCGGCGATGCGCCGCGGATCGAGATCGCCCCGGGGACATTGCTGAAGCCGGGCATCAGCAATCCGGAACTGGCCAATGTCGTCGCTGCCATTCGCCTCAAGGGTTCGGATGCGCTGAAGGTCGAACATGCGCTGACGCTCTCGGCCTATCAGGGTACACCGGACTACACGCCGGAACTTGTGGCGCTGGTCGAAAGCTTCCAGACGGAAAACGGGCTGAAGCCGGACGGTGTCGTCGGCAAGGCATCGATCCGCATCCTGACAGGCGGAGACACGACTGAAAGCAAGGCTGCGAAAGTGCGGATCGCCATGGAGCAGGCGCGCTGGCTGCCTGCCGATCTCGGCGGACGCTATGTCTTTATCAATCAGCCAGCCTACATGGTCTATTATCACGATCAGGGCGTCGAGCAGTTCTCGATGCGGGTTGTCGTCGGCTCCAAGGCGCACCAGACGTTCTTCTTCCAGGATGAGATCCAGACGGTCGAGTTCAATCCCTACTGGGGCGTGCCGCAGTCGATCATCATCAACGAGATGCTGCCCAAGCTGCGCAACGACCCGGGTTATCTCGATCGCCTCGGTTATCAGGTGGAAGTCCGCGGCCAGCCGGTATCGTCTTATGGCGTCAACTGGTATGGCTCGACGGCAGGCGTCGCCGTACGCCAGCCGCCAAGCAGCGACAATGCGCTGGGCGAACTGAAGATCCTGTTCCCGAACGCGCATGCCATCTACATGCACGATACGCCGTCGAAGAGCTTCTTCAAGAAGGACGATCGTGCATTGAGCCACGGCTGCGTGCGTCTGGCCGATCCGCGTAAGATGGCGGCGGCCGTACTCGGCACGACGGTCGAGGATGTCGGCAAGCGCATTGCCGGAGGCCGCAACACCGGCGTATCCGTTCCGGAGAAGATTCCCGTCTATGTCGCTTATTTCACGGCATGGCCGAACAAGGACGGTACGGTCGAATATTTCCACGACGTTTATGATCGCGATATGTACATGGACCGCGCCCTTGAAGCGACGCGCTTGGCGCGCCGTGCCCAAGGCTGAGGGCTTCCAATCGAACAAGGCATGAAAAAGGCGGCTTCAGGCCGCCTTTTTCATGCCCGGGCGATCAACTGCTCGATGAGGCCGGGGGTCAGTTCGTCGAAATGATGCACGATGAGGTCGGGCTTGAGGCTTTCGACCGGCACATCGGAATAGCCGAAGGGCACGCCGATCGAGCGCACGGATGCGTTGCGTGCAACGAGGATGTCGTTGAGGCTGTCGCCAATCATCACCGACTTTTCAGGCGCTCCGCCGGCAAGGCGGATGGTCGACAGCAGATGTTCGGCGTCGGGCTTGCGCACGGCAAATGTGTCGCCGCCTGTGATGGCGGCAAAGCGGGACGCCAGCCCCAATCCTTCCAGCAGGCTTTTTGCCAGCATTTCCAGCTTGTTGGTGCAAACGGCGAGGGTATAGCCGGCCGCCGCCAGGCGGTCCATGGCGGTGACGACGCCGGGATACGGAAAGGAATCGCCGGGCATCGAGCCATGATAGAAGTCGATGAATTCCTTCATCTGCCAATCCAGGTCCGTGCTGGAAAGTGTATGGCCGCGCAGTGTGAAGGTCCGCTCGATCATCGCCCTGGCGCCATGGCCGACGAGATGGGTGAGGTCTGCATATGTCACCGGGGCAAGGCCTGCCTGCGTCACCGCATGGTTGAGGCTGGCAACAAGGTCGGGAGCCGTATCGACAAGAGTTCCATCAAGGTCGAAGACGATTACGGATTCGCGCACGGGGGCCTCTTGAAGCAGGTATGAAATCCTGCAGTCCGGGTAGGGGAACCGGACGGAAAAAGCAATCGCGACTTTGCCCGCCAAGGCAGATTCGTCATTTGCAGTTCGCCTGCTATTTGGGCTTTTGTTTGCAGTTGCCGCGGTGTAAACGTCTCAACGGAACGAAGGATGCGGCGTCTTGCCCGGGTCCGGGAGATATATTTTGAGGAGAGCGTGGCGCATGGACGCCCGTGAAATGAAGATAAAGGCTGCAGCGGCAGCGCTCGACTATGTCGAAGATGGCATGCGGCTTGGCATCGGTACCGGATCGACGGCCGAAGAATTTGTCCGGCTGCTGGCTGAAAAGGTGGCGTCCGGCTTTCGTGTCGAAGGCGTTCCGACGTCCGAACGCACAGCCAGACTTTGCCTGGAGCTTGGCGTCCCCCTGAAATCGCTGGAGGAGCTGCCCGAGCTGGACCTGACGATCGATGGCGCCGACGAAGTGGACCCGCAGCTGCGCCTGATCAAGGGTGGCGGCGGGGCGTTGCTGCGGGAAAAGATTGTTGCCTGCGCCTCGGCGCGGATGATCGTGATTGCCGACGAGACGAAGGTTGTCGAGACGCTCGGCGCTTTCAAACTGCCCATCGAAGTCAACTCGTTTGGGCTCGGTGCCACGCGCATCGCCGTTGAAAAGCTTGCCGCACGGCAGGGACTTTCCGGTGACATTTCCGTGCGCACCTCCGGCGACGGACCCTTTCTGACCGATGGCGGACATCTGATTCTGGACGCATCTTTTGGCCGCATTCCTGATGCAGATGCGCTGGCACGCGAATTGAACGCCATTCCCGGCGTGGTCGAGCATGGGCTGTTCATCGGCATTGCGTCGCTGGCCATCATTGCTGGCCCGGCAGGCGCCAGAGTGATGACGGCCTGATCGGGTATGGTCCGGGTGGCGAATGCTCGCGGTCCTGACGAGAGTTAAAGCTGCGACCCGGTACGGTCGCGGAACAAAGCGACAGCGTCGCAATCCGCGCGGCATTGCCCGGCACGGTGGCGACGCTTTGGAAATTGGATTATGCAGGGGTTCGCAGATGCAAGACGCGCACGCAACCCGGCGTCAACTGACAGGAGCGTTACAGACATGATCAAACTCGCAGGTCTCGGCCGTACAATGGCAGCAACGGCCATCATCCTTTCCGCCGTCATGGTTCCTGCCCTGCGGGCGCAGGATGTGACGGACGATCAGATCAAGGCCGCGCGCGCCGCAATCGCCGCGATCAACGCCACCAACGGTTTTGACAACATCCTGCCGAACCTGGCCGAACGCCTGAAGACGACGCTGATCCAGTCCTCGCCGAACTACGAAGACCTGATTTCCACGACTGTCGACGGCAAGGCGCTAGAACTGGCCGCCCGCCGTGCCGATCTGGAGCGTGAAGCCGCGACGATCTATGCCAAGACGTTCACCGTCGATCAGTTGAATGCGATCACGGCATTCTACACCTCTGACGCCGGCAAGAAGCTCTTGAACGATGGCCCGATCGCCTCGCGTGAAATGGTCAAGGCTGCCGATATCTGGGCCGCCGGTATTTCCCGCGATCTGAACGCGGCCGCAACCAAGGAACTCGGCGCGACCCTGAGTGCCGGTCAACAGCCGATCGATGGCACGACGCCCCAGACGCCCGCCCAATAAGCAACGCCTTCCGGTTTACAGGTTGCACGCCTCACGCCAAATTACTCAAGCCCGGGTCATTCCGGGCTTTTCATTTTGTATCCTGCCACCCTATATCACCATCACACGGCGGAATCGCCGGTGAGGCGCCGCATCGCCCTTCGCGGACGCAGCCTTACCCACGCCCCGCCTCCCTTCGCATGTGACCCGGCCGGGAGTATTTCAGCATGGCTTCTTTCGATTATGACCTTTTCGTTATTGGCGGCGGTTCTGGCGGCGTGCGCAGCGGCCGTCTTGCCGCAGGCATGGGCAAGAAGGTCGCGATTGCCGAAGAATTCCGCTATGGCGGCACCTGCGTGATCCGCGGTTGCGTGCCGAAGAAGCTGTATGTGTACGCGTCGCAGTTTGCCGAGCATTTCGAGGATGCGGAGGGGTTTGGCTGGACCGTCGGCGCGCGCACGTTCGACTGGAGCAAGCTGGTTGCGGCCAAGGAAAAGGAAATCACCCGGCTGGAGGGGCTCTATCAGAAGGGGCTTGCCAATGCCGGCGCGGAAATCCTGCATACAAGGGCGGAGCTGACCGGACCGAACACGATCAAGCTGCTGGACAGCGGCAGAACCGTGACGGCCGAGCGTATCGTGATCGCCGTTGGCGGTCATCCGACGCGGCACGCTTCCCTGCCAGGCCATGAACTCTGCATCAGCTCGAACGAAGCCTTCGATCTGCCGGAATTGCCGAAATCGATCGTGATTGCCGGCGGCGGCTATATAGCGGTTGAATTCGCCAACGTCTTCCATGGCCTGGGTGTCGAGACGACGCTGATCTATCGGGGCAAGGAAATCCTGTCGCGCTTCGATCAGGACATGCGGCGTGGCCTGCATGCGGCCATGGAGCAAAAAGGTATCCGCATCCTTTGTGAGGATCTGATTCAGTCGGTCACCAAAAATGCCGGCGGCAGGCTGGCGGTGGAAACGAAGAAGCATGGCACGCTCGTCGCCGATCAGGTGATGCTGGCGCTCGGGCGCGTGCCGAACACCAAGGGGCTTGGCCTTGAGGCGGCAGGCGTTGCGGTCAATGAGCGTGGCGCGATCATCATCGATGCGTTTTCGCGCACCAGCGCTCCCGGCATTTATGCGCTGGGCGACGTGACCGACCGCGTGCAGTTGACGCCGGTGGCGATCCATGAGGCGATGTGCTTCATCGAAACGGAGTACAAGGGCAACCCGACATCGCCGGATCACGATCTGATTGCCACTGCGGTCTTCTCGCAGCCGGAAATCGGTACGGTCGGGCTGTCGGAAGACGAGGCCTCGACGAAATTTAAGGATCTGGAAATCTACCGGGCCGAGTTCCGTCCGATGAAGGCGACGCTTTCGGGACGCAGCGAAAAGACCATCATGAAGCTGGTCGTCAACGCCGCCGACCGCAAGGTTCTGGGTGTCCATATTCTGGGACATGAAGCCGGGGAAATGGCGCAATTGCTGGGAATCACGCTGAAGGCCGGCTGCACGAAGGATGATTTCGACCGAACCATGGCGGTGCATCCGACGGCATCGGAAGAATTGGTGACGATGTACAATCCGAGCTATCGCATCCAAAACGGCACGCGGATCGGATAAGCCGACCGGGTGTTGGGCCAAGCACGGACGGCAAAGGGTAGGGCACGCCGGGACAACGCATACTTTGCTGGCACAATGGCTTTGCAATCCCCATGTTAACGTTTATAAGCCCGCATCCGCAAAATCGCCGTTTTCCTGAAAGGGGAGCTGCGGTTCAGGAATTGTGCCGTTGATACACGGTTCAAAACCGGTTTCAGGCGGCATTGCCCGGACGGTATCCGGCGATGCGACTGCTGCTGCGGCGGACCTTGCGCAAGAGAACAGGTGATCGACATGGTACAGAATTGGACCCCGAACAGCTGGCGGCAGAAGCCCATCCAGCAGGTGCCGGATTTTCCGGATATGGCAGCGCTAGCGAGCGCCGAAGCGCAGCTCGCGACCTATCCGCCGCTGGTTTTTGCCGGCGAGGCGCGCCGCCTGAAAAGCCAGCTTGCCAATGTTTCGGAAGGCAAGGGATTCCTTCTGCAGGGCGGCGATTGCGCCGAGAGCTTTGCCGAACATGGCGCGGACACGATCCGCGACTTCTTCCGCGCGTTCCTGCAGATGGCCGTCGTCCTGACGTTTGGCGCGCAGCAGCCGGTGGTGAAGGTCGGCCGCATCGCCGGCCAGTTCGCAAAGCCACGCTCCTCCAACATCGAGAAGCAGGGCGATATCGAGCTGCCGAGCTATCGTGGCGACATCATCAACGGCATAGAATTCAACGAAAAGGCCCGCATTCCGGACCCGGAGCGGCAGATCATGGCGTATCGCCAGTCGGCTGCGACGCTGAATCTCCTGCGCGCCTTCGCGATGGGCGGCTACGCCAATCTTGAAAACGTGCATCAGTGGATGCTCGGTTTCGTCAAGGAAAGCCCGCAGGCCGAGCGCTACCGCAAGCTCGCGAACCGGATTTCCGAAACGATGGATTTCATGAAGGCGATCGGTATCACCTCGGAGAACCATCCGAGCCTGCGCGAGACCGATTTCTTCACCAGCCACGAAGCGCTGCTGCTCGGCTACGAGCAG
>JAESFK010000453.1_pt1 | contig 21137 bp, 18 predicted proteins | sample 9269391 | NCBI WGS metagenome assembly JAESFK01 (sample SAMN14506231, study PRJNA617097) | algae metagenome | isolation source: Drouetiella hepatica UHER 2000/2452 and co-occurring heterotrophs from... | place: Slovakia: Slovak Paradise National Park, Hrabusice, Kosice Region | collected 2000-01-01
GAACTGAAAGCAGAGAGCTTTCGGAAGAAATCAGCGATCTCTCGCACAAAATCTAAGTAACGGGTCGGAGGCTACTGCTTCTTGTCCTGACTTCTCCACCACTGAACCGAAAGTAGTGGGCTAATTTAATCGGGTAAACCCCCAGCTCTGCTGGGGGACTCCCAAAGTTTGACGGTTCCGGGAGTCGCAGTTTGACAGAGAGGTAAGTGTAGGAAAGAGTCTCTTTACCACCGACCAAGGAAGGGTAGGTGCAAAGAAGACTCATGAAAGACACAGGCAGTTTAAGTCATACCAAGTGGGAGTGCAAATACCATGTGGTGTTCATCCCGAAGTATCGGCGTAAAGCGATGTACAAAGAGCTACGGCAGTATTTGAGAGAAGTGTTTCATGAATTAGCGCGGCAGAAGGAGTGCCGGATTGAGGAGGGGAATTTGTGTTCAGATCATGTGCATATGTTGATCTCAATTCCACCAAAGTACTCGGTATCTCAAGTGGTGGGATTTCTCAAGGGCAAGAGTGCCATTGCGATTGCGCGCAACTACGGAGGCAAGCGGAAGAACTTCGTGGGGCAGCATTTCTGGGCACGTGGCTACTATGTTTCAACGGTGGGACGGGAAGAAGCAACGGTGCGGCAATACATCCAACGACAAGAAGCGGAAGATCAACGCATAGAGCAGATGCGACTTAGCGATGAGTGGTAGGGACAAGCCGCTTTGAGCGGCTCCATCTTCAAGCCTCCGGCTTTGCCGGAGGTTGGTGACTTGCGTTGTCTGTTATTGAAGCAAGGCAAAATCCTCATAGCGAATCACGGGAGAATTCATTGGATTAGTACAACAGCCTGATAATTGTCGTTTTGAGTCAGCCGCGATCTCTTCTGTTTTTGATCTCTCAACCGATCTCAGCAACTCAATAAGAGAAGAAAGTGCCTTTAAATTCACACGCCTATGTAATTGACATTTCACAGCAGGGTAAAACAACCATTTTGATTAGCCATCGACCTAGAGTAATTTTGCGAGCCGATTGGGTTGTCTTCCTTGAGAAGGGAGAACTGAAGTTACAGGGTTATTCCCAAGAGTTAAGCCAAGTTCCCGGTGAGCACTTGGATTTCATCATTCCGCAGCTTCCAAAATCCCATGAACTAGCGGAGATGGCATAATTCTGCCAAGGGTTCTGGGGAAGCTGTAGCAATGAGGATCAATTGACCGCGATCGTTTACTCTCCAGCTTTCAGCTTCTGTAATGGAGTTTTTTAAGGAATTTTGTGTTGTCGTCGTTGATGCCACAGAGCTAGTTGCATCAGATAAAATATTTACTTGAGAGGGGAGGCGGACATCGCTCAGGATATCGTCACTGCTGAGGGGTTCGTAGGGAGTGGGAGGTAAGCCACCATGACCTGTATCGAAAAATGAAGCGGCGGCTTGCCCTCCCTCAACCTGGCAACCTTGCACAAGCTCAGTAGCGATAGGAGTGATAGGCAGTTCAGTGAGCCCTTGAGTAGGGTCGAGATTGATGGCAGAAAGGCTGACTGTACCAGATATCCCAAACCGAGAACTTGCATCAATATCATTAGTACCATTGCCTTCGACAAAAGTACGTTCCTCATATCCCTCAAATCCCAGAACGCCTCGCACAGTAATATTAATGTTGCCACCCCGACCTGCAAAGGCACTGGCGAAGATATCATTATCCTGTTGCGGGGCTGCAATCAGGAAGCCGTCGGGCGCATCAATGTGGATATTTCCCGCTCCAGCAGTAAGATTCGCATCTGTAATTGATGCGGCAGAGATTCGGCTGCCATTTCGCATAATCAACAAGTCTGGATCTTGGATATTAATTGTTCCAATCCCTTGTCCAATTTCACTCTCTGCCGCAGTGAAAGCAGTCAATCTTGCCTGACGTCTCTCTCCCCCATCTAGAAGGATGGAGTTAGCTGTAATGTTCAAGGTACCCCCTTGTCGACCGAAGTTTCTGACTGATATGGCAGCCCCATTCTCAACCGTTAAATTTGGGGTGGTAATATCTACCGTTCCAGCATCACCTGTTGCACCTGGCTCAGCTGAAGCAAAAAGACCGCTCTCGATTAAATTATCAAGATCTGAAAAATCCCCTACAGCTCCACTCAAACGGATGGAGTCTGTCGCTAGGATCGCTAGCCTTCCCGCATTACCACTCCCAAAGGTTGTAGTAGAAATCTGCCCACCCTCCTGAGCAATGAGCCGATCGGTTCTAATATCTATGTTACCTGCATCACCCTGACTCCCTTCCGCAGCCTCAGCGACAATGACAGGAGGACTAACTCTCCCAGGTTCATCTTGGGTCGGTTGCACTCCAAATAACTGGATATCTGAAGCTCTTATGCGAATATTCCCTGCTCGACCGATATCAGAAGTACCATTCTTAATTCCAGAATTCTGGAGTAGCAGACGTTGAGTATTAATGATCAGGTCTCCATTATCATCTCTGCTGCGAGTATCTATACTTATAAATGAGCCTTCTCTTAAAGCGATAGAGTTACCAGTATTTATAGTTAGCGTTCCTCCTATTACATTCCTTGCAGGGATGGAATCATTTTCTCCACTAATAGATTCAATTTCTTCACTAATAGAATTAACGCCTGAAGCCTCAGTGAGGGCAAGGTCTCTACCTGCTCTCACCGCCACATCTCCAGTACGACCTCCGTCAAGCGCAAGGTTTTGTATTAATGAACCTCTCAAGCGAACGGAACCAGCAGCATTGAGCCTGAATTCTCCTCCTGTTCCGCTCCTTGTGCTGGAAATAATGCGCGAACGATCGAGTATTATTTCGTTACCCCAGATCTGAATTGTGCTGCCAACTTCGTCTATTAGAATGGCTTGGGAAAAGTTAGAGAAGCCGACAGTAAAGTTGGAAAGCCGGATGTTCTGAAAGTTTTGAACATGTTTATAGCCCAGAACAAAACCTTCTGAACTTGTGCTTAAATCGACCCGAGCTGTGGTAACGCTCCCCAATTCAATCCGTCCTCCTACTGCTGTATTAAGTCCTCCTACTGCTAGACTTTTATCTGACAGTATGATGTTACCTCCTACTAATGCTAGCGTTCTGTTCGGAGCAACTTGCAAATCACCTCGGCTACGAATCTCTCCTGGAGCCTGCCCGAATTGCAGACCCATAGGAACATTGACTGCAAGGAGAGGAGGAGCCTGAGAATTGCTTGCACTAAACTCAGCGTCATTGGGGAAAACAAAGCTATTGGCAGTCGTGGCGACAAACGAGCCTCGAAGATCTAAACGGGCATTACGTCCGAAGAGGATACCGTTAGGATTGAGTAAAAACAAATTTGCTCCCCCCTCCTCTATACCCAGAGTGCCTCGGATACGAGAGGGACTATCGCCCGTTACCCGTGTGAGGATGTTTTCAATTCCATTTGGATTGGCAAACCTAACCTGCTGTCTTTCTCCAACATTGAATTCTGTGAAACTGTGAAACAGGTTGCGACCTCGGATTGTTCCACCCATAACTCTTGTACATTGAGTGCTGCACTCTTCTAAATTTGTTGGAGTTGAACCATCTTGAACGATCTGCGCCAGCACTGGCTGAGACACCATCAGCCCACAAAGACAAACTCCACCAAACCAGAAATAACTGCACCACTTCATGAGAGTCTCCTAAAACAAGTCCTGCCAGGTTACCACAGGACATTTAGCAAGTAGGGGCAGACTGTAATCCACCCCTACCCGACTTGAAGCAAGTATTCACTGGGCAACTATCGCCAGTAGATCAACATCAACCTATCTTCAGACTATCACTCACTTAAGCTAGTGAAATTAAGGAAAGTTACAGGTTGTTCTGCTCAGGTGACGCTGTCATCTTGGATTGAGCCAGTCGACTAAAACGCCTGCGACCTTTTAAGAGCAACACTACACCTACAGCCCCTGCACCCAGCAGACTACCTACTGGATTTTCAGGAATTGCCTTTGGTCGTCCCGAAGTATTACCAGATTGGTTGTACCTCCCTCCGTTGAGGTCGTAAGCAGCGGTATCGCCGAAGGTAACTGAGGCAAAAGCAGTTAAATCTAGGTTGGTTCCTTGCCTTCTACTTGTAGTAAAGATACCATCGAACCTGGATAGACGATCTACAGTAACAATAATATCTTCAAAAGTAGTTATAAAATTGACTCGCTGATTCGTATCAACAGTGAGCCGCCGAAAGGAGAACAGATTAGTGTTACTTCTGACATTGCATTGGTTTGGAGTGCATATTGCTCCTATGGTAGTTGAAGAATTTGGAATTGGAACAATGTTGAAGGCTTGAGCCGCTGTTGAAACAAAACAAGCGCCGATCGCGAGTGTTGCTACCGCTGAAAATTTCAGGCTGTTCTTTGTCATTAGACCGATCGCTAGTTTCATGGGTTTTCTCCTATTTTTTAGATCAACTTGCTTGTAAACCACTCACACCAAACTTTTTAGAGCCAGTTGCCCTTAGTCTTGTCAACCTAAAAATTTTGCCGACGCTGCCGTGCCCATGGCGTTCCCCGCCAAATGCTAATGAACAGCAGACCAGAAACGAGAGCGCCCAAATTCCACTTCACAGCTTTTTTCAGTAGATCAAGCGACTGAGCTTGCTGAGCTTGCTGAGCCTGAGCATTAAGATTTTGTTCCCCTTGGGCGATTGCCTGAGCCAGCTTTTGCTTTACCTGCTCTACTGGTTGAGTAGGGGTAATTTCTGGCGCAACTCCAGCACCATCAAGACTAATGAGGAGTTGTTCTAGCTCTCCGACTGTTTTAGCCTGATTTAATTTATCTTTTACCTGTTGAACGGCTTCCCGTTTTTCACTAACCTGACTGAAAATTTGTTGGTTCGCTTGTCGATGAACCCTAACGGCATCAACGATACATAGGGGAATCATTAGAAGATACATTAAGCCAACACCCAAAGCCAGCCATGATAATCCTTTTAGAATAAATTCGTCCCATTTCATCAGGCGATCAGGATCGACCAAAAACACCATGAACAGCCCCACTAAAATTAATGGAGATTGTTCAATGATGGCTCCCATCGTCTGGAATTCCCAGACCGGATTCATAAGGTCAGTTGGAACTAACGCATCAACTAAGCTGATTAAGCTTAGGATTAACAGTCCGTAACCAATCCAGTGCAAAGGCTTAACGAATTGCGCCACTTTGTAATTCGGAGATCTAATAGGTGTTTCAAATTGATGTACTTGATTATCTAATGGCTTAACCATAATAGATGCACCAGGGTTTGTGGCTCATAAAAAATCTGTCGATCGACAATCTTTAGAACTTCTGGTCACTGATTCGTTGCTGTTTACATATCAACCAATAGCACAGCCCAAAAACTAACATGGCAACCACACCGAAGATTGAAGAACCTTCTCCCTCATGCCAGTAATGAAACAATTCCTGGTTTTGAGCAGTTCCTAGAATTGCCATGAGTGCCACTCGAACTCCATTCACTCCGAAGCCGATCAACAGTGCAATAATTGGCACCAGAATTTGCTTGCTCCGAGAAACAGGAAACAGGATCAGACCAATCACTGCTATGCCCAATAGGTAAGCCATGCTCTCAATTCCAGAACAGCCTGTATAAACTTTGACCCCACCTGTTGGCAAGTTGATATAGACATCTTGTACCGAGACATTAAAACCTGTATACCAAAGTAGAAACGTTGCAAACCTAGCAGTGATCGGAGAAATATCAGGTAACAAGGTAAATATTACACTAGGACCACCCAGAAAAAACAGCAGGGTGAGTTCCTGCCTGTATCGTTTAAGACCCTGAAGCCCTGAAGTCAACAAGCTAATCGCTAGAGCAGAAACAAATGGGAATAGGCGAAGCACTGGGTTAGGCAGATCACTCGTTAACTGTGGATCATGGAGCAAAATACTGCCTCCCCATAAAGAAAAACCAATTAATGCTGCTCCTAAGACTTTAGAGAGAACGCTGCTCTGCAACACCAAGCTATGGCGCTTTTCCCAAAACACAATCATTGCAGATAGATAAAATAGAATGCTCATCCCGAAGTGAGCAATGTTTCCTGAAAGCCAGACTAACGTCATGTAAATTGCCACTAAAGCTGCAGCAGTTCCCAGTAGCCAGTACTGGCTTTTCTGAAGCAAGCGCGCTGAAATAGGATGAATTACCTTCATGCTGATTCAAAGAAGAGAACTGAGAGCGATCGCCAGAGATCTCAGCAACCTTGCTAGATCTTTAGCAGCAGCTTATGGAATTTTGGTAAAGTCTGCGAATTACTCGGATAGTTTGGGGATAATCATACGTAACTATTGATACGGGTCTTACAAAGGTATGGTAAAGATTATGGTCTGAAGTATGAATGTTAGGCTAACTTCACCCTCATCACAAAAAAACTCCGGAGGTAAAGCTCTAAGGGATTAGGAAGATATATAGGGAAAATCATCTAACTTTCTAAATCAAATCACCCAATAGCCATTCTTGCGCCAGTATTGTTCTCGTAGAGCTTGTTCTAGCTGCTCATCAGAAATCAGATTTTTTTCCATCAAGAGTTCTCCCAATTTCCGATCGCAATAGTTTTGATGAATTAAAGCCGATTCTAATTGAGGTGGAGAAATTAGTTTTTTGTTGACTAAAATTCGACCCAGCTTAATCGCTTGATCATTAGGAGAAACAGGGGAAGCGATCGCAAATTGTTTCTTTCCACGAGCACCTGAGAGAGTTGTTGGGACAATTACCGGTGGTGCAACAATTACGGGTAGTATGGGGTTAGGGCTGGGGACTGGGACTATGGAGGGCGGTATAGGGCTGGGGTTGGGGGCTGAGACTATGGAGGGCAGTATAGGTCTTCCCATGTCTGTAATCTTCCTTAAAATTTGAGGGATTAGGTTCGGGCAAAGCTCTTCTACTGACATGTAGGGATGAGGTTTTAGTTTTATTCACCTCAGTTTTCCGCTAGGTCGCTTAAACCGTAGTAATGACTTAGAGAACGTATTGAACACTGGTGCTGAAAATGCTGCCTAGAATTCAGCTGAGAGGATCGCGTCTGCTGCTGTTCGCGTTACTTATTTGCTTCGGCTGTCTCTCTGCCTTGGGCATTCCAGCTCTTTCGGCACCCCCTATACCTGCCCCGGTAGGGGTTCAAACCGCTCTACCTCTCTCTAATACATCCCTGCTGCAACAGGGTATCGATCGCTACGAAGCTCAGCAATATTTTGAGGCGATCGCCCTATGGCAGCAGGCACTCAGTCAGTTGCACGAACAGCCACAGGTACAAGCCTTTACCCTTAGTAACTTATCGCTGGCTTATCAGCAGTTAGGGCGCTGGTCTGAATCAGAAATCGCCATCAATCAAAGTTTGGCGCTATTACAAGATGAACTGGCGCCACCTGATATTTTGGCAAAAGCGTTGAATACACAAGCCCGCCTCCAGTGGTTTCAGGGACAGCCCGAAACCGCTCTAGAGACTTGGCGGCGATCGACAGTTGCCTATCAGCGAGCAGGTGACTTTTCTGGCACTCTGATGGGGTTAATCAATCAAGCGAAAGCCTTGCAGTCCTTAGGCTTTAGTGTCCAGGCAGAAGCACTGCTCAATCAGGTGCAGCAGGGAGCGCGATCGCAATCTGATCCCAAGCTTAAGGTCACCGGATTGCAGAGTTTGGGTGTTGCTCTGCGGCGGGTCGGCAAGCTGAAGGAATCGCTAACGGTACTGCAGGAGAGCAGCCAGGTCGCTATAGATGCTGACCTCGCAGCGCTGCATGGCTCAACGCTACTAGAGACTGGCAATACCGAAACAGCCCTGTGGAATAAAGCGATCGCCATTGGTCAAACGATGCAAGCTCAGAGCCACCGCCAGGCAGCGATCGTTGCCTATCAACAGGCAGCAATCGTTGCTCCCTCAATTCAATTGCAAGCTCAGTTAAATCATCTGAGCCTGGAAGCAGAAGCCGGACAAACGGCTGCTGCCACCCTGCTTTGGCGATCGATTCTGCCCCAGTTTACCCAGCTACAGCCTAGTCATAGCCACATTTATGCCCAGCTCAACGGGATTAAAAGCCTGACTATATTGCAAGAGCGCGATCGCACATTTCAACCCAGTTGGGCAAGCCTAGCGCAACTGGCTGTAACTGCGATTCAAGATGCCCGCAAGCTGCAAGACAATTCTGCCGAATCCTATGCTCTGGGTCAATTGGGTGAGCTTTATGAAAAAACTGGACAGTGGACAGAGGCAACAAGCTTGACAGAACAAGCGCTGTTGAAAGCTGAGCAGGACTCCGTGATTCGCTATCGCTGGGAATGGCAGCTAGGGAGACTCCTAGAAAAGCAGTCTGACTTGTCAGGGGCGATCGCCTCCTACACCGCAGCGGTGAAGTCGCTGCAATCTATCCGCAAGGACTTATTGCTGATCAACGCTGATATTCAATTTTCTTTTCGGGATGCCGTAGAACCCGTTTATCGGCAGTTAGTAGAACTGTTGCTGAGTGCCACTGCTCAACCCAGCCAGGAGATATTGCAACAGACCGTGCAGCAGGTGAACGCATTACAGTTAGCCGAGCTAGAGAACTTTTTGGGCTGTAACGTGGCGCAAACGGTCACGATTACCGACGTGGCGAATGACCCGACAACCGCTAAACTCTATCCGATGATTCTGCAAAATCGGCTGGCGGTTGTTTTAGAGTTACCAGGACAATCATTGATTTATCATGCTGTGGACTTGCCGCAGACAGCCGTTGAAACGAAACTCCAAACGCTACGAGAGAATCTCAGTACCGCCGATCACACGCCAGAGGCGATCGCAGGACTCCAAGAGGTTTATCAATGGCTGATTGCACCGTTTGAATCAGAGCTAGCAAAGTATGAATTCAAAACCTTGGTATTTGTTTTAGATGGGCAGCTCCGCAATGTGCCCATGGCTGCACTTTATGACGGAGAGCAGTTTTTGATTAGCAAATATGCTACGGCAATCGCGCCCCGCTTAGAGCTGTTTCAGCCTAGTCCGCGCCCAAAACAATTCAATGTATTTTTGGGTGGAGTTAGCGAACCGCAAACGCTAAACCAGTTGGCTTTTCCGAAGATCGAATATTTAACGCCTGAGCTAGAGCAAATTCAGCAGATTGCTAAGGCAAAAGCACCGCTCTTAGAAACAGATTTTACTGAGAAAAACATTGAAGCTCGTTTGAGTCAGGAAAATTTTTCAGCCATTCATCTGAAAACCCATGGGATATTCAGCTCCGATCCCGAGGAGACTTTTATTGTTGCCTATCGAGAACTAATTACGGGAAAAGATTTAGGACGACTGATTCAAACCGATCGCCAAACCGATCGACTAGGCGAATCAAGCGCTGTAGAGCTTTTGGTGCTGAGCGCCTGTTCGACTGCAAAAGGAGATAATCGTGCGGTACTAGGGATGGCAGGTGTTGCGGTGCAGGCTGGGGCACGTAGCGTCGTTTCTACCCTTTGGGAAGCGCAAGATTATCCCAATACGCAGCTAATGATTCGTTTCTACCAAGAGCTACAAAAAACAGACATTACCCGATCGCAGGCTTTGCGAAATGCCCAGATCTTCCTTATACAACAAGGCTACACAACACCACATATTTGGGCAACGTATGTGTTGGTGGGGAATTGGTTGTAACGGAAACTGGCATAGCCCTATGGCTCTGTTACCACCTCGCCCACAATGGGCTTTTGCACCGCATCTGCCGCCCCAGCAATGGTCAACAAGCTACGCCAGCGTTCCCTAAGCTGTGCATTCTGCGGCATTGCAGAGATGTGATCGGCTAACTTAGCCAACGCGTCATACCAGACTTCTGGAGTTCCAGCTTGAATCTGGCGATCGCGCTCAGGTGTCGCCTCTACACGCTGTATCCAACCATCCACCTGCAAATCAGCTTTCGAGGTGGTGTTGCCTGTACAGTACAGCTTGAAATACCAGTGGTATGATTTGCCCAGAGTTAGGGCTGTATCAGCAGTTTCTGGAAGCTTGACGCTGACAATTCCAGGGGAGCTAGGTAGTTTGAATCGGGCACGATAGAGCCGAGTCATTTCATTCGGCCCAACCAAAACTGAAAACTCGCCAGATTGCACATCGCTAGCACCATAGGGAACATAAAACAAAACTGTTGGATGCGCTAAGGTTGTCACCACTGGATTTTCGGTCGGTACGATCGCCAGCAGATTTTCTGTGGAACTCGTGCAGGCTTTGGCATCACTCAACGAACCCCCGGCTCGTGTTCGGTTGGGGGGCGGAGTCCAAGGTGGCGGCGGCAGTTGACTAATCTGTAATGGACTCATCTGCATTTGGGGTGACATCGTTCCACTCGTAATCTCATCCGCCCAACCGCTTGTCCAGTTGCTCGTCCAGCTATTGAGTCCCAACCACAACGCTATTCCCAACAGCGATATTTTTTTATAAACCATTTCAGAAACCTCCGTGATTCGATCGAGTGAATGAGTTGACTACTGCGGAATAAATGATCACAGCCGTGCTAGTGAGCAAGACTGCCAGCACCGATGGCAATAGCGGCAGCCAAATGCCTTGCACTAAAAACCACAGCGATAGATAGTACAGCATCAGCACCATGACACCTGTGGCAATTGCCGTGAGCCACAGCAATCGCAGCCGCACAGTAGTCCAGCCCGCGATCGCAGCCCATCCTAAGATCCACAACCCATCGCCCCACTGGATATCTCGCCACTGCGGCAGACCGCTAATGAAGGGACGCTTTTGGCTAACAGCACTCAATATCTGGCTAATTTGGTGGGCATGAATCCAGATTCCTGGCATATCGCCGTAGGGGGTATTGAAACTGTCTCTAGCAACTGGGGCAGAAGTGCCGATCAAAATAATGCGATCGCGAATCCAGCTAGCGCTAACCTGTCCTTGCAACACCTGCTGTAGCGTTACCCGCTGCCCCGGTGGATCGGTACGGTAGTTAATTAAAATTTGGCTCATCCGTCCGTCAAGTCTCTGGTAAGCACCAAACCGACTAGGCAGCTTTTGCAGAACAACCGAACCAAACTGCCAATTGCCGTCGGGAGTAACGGCGGGCGGGATACCTGTTGCCGCCAGATAGCGATACGCCAATTGCAAGTTGAGGCTATAGGGAGTAGTACAGGAAGTGGGTGTATCTGTTAAGCCAGGTTCATAGGAAAGTATCTGCCGTCGCACTTGATCTTCTGGATGAATCGCCTGTTCGCTACTGACGGTATCGGTACGAGTTACGGTCTGGGTATCGCCACTGTCTAACAAGAGATCGCTGAAGCCCATCTGAGTCGTGCGCTGCGCTTCAGAAAACTCTGGGGGCGGGGCAGAATTGCGATCGTTAGAGCCAAAGCTACAAACCAGATACAGATTGGGATTAGTAAATTGCTGAATGAACTGCGATCGCCCCTGCCCCCGAGACTGATAGCGATGCATATCTAACCCGATGGCTCTGGGTCGGGCTGTTTCCAGCTTTTCGATCAACTGTGCCAGCGTCTTGTCCTCTAGAGGATAGCCGTACTGATTCGTATCATCCTGAGTGACTTCTACTACAAGAATTCGTGGGTCTGTGCCTTCTCCCGGACGCGATCGCAGAAGCCGATCAAATAGTGCCAGCTCCGACTGCTCTAGCCCACCTAATGCCCGTATTCCCAACACTAAACTTGTGATTGCCAAGCTTAGCATCAGACCCATCTTGACTGATGTTCTGCGGAACTTGTTGACATGGGTCGATAAACTGGGAGTAGTCGGCTGAGCCTCTTTTAGAGTTGACCAACTAATTGGCGTTTCTGCCGGATTTTGGCAGATGACAGGTAGCCAGGAGGCGCAAGGAAACTCATCTTCCAATCCTTGCAGTTTCTCTCTCGCTTGCCGCACCGATTGATAGAAGGATTTGCCGTTCGCAAAGGTGGTCAGGAGATCTGTCACAAAGACTTGAGCGACACGATCAGGAACAGGTTCACGCATCACGACGAGTTGGGGGATATTGAGATCCGCCATGGCTCGTGCTAGCCCTAACCCATCGCAAGAGTTAAAGATTGCTAGACTTAAGCCCCGTCCGATCGCTGCTTTGAGCGCATTTTTCAGATGTGCAATGGTGACCGTATCGCTGCCATTAATCATCATCTCTCCGGTTTCACCATCAGCATGACTGGTGCTGTGTCCGGCAAAAAATAAAATATTCCAGCCCTGCTCGTCCCAAAGCCAGCGATCGAGATCTTGCCGCTGGGGTTCTACCAGAAATACCGTTTCGGTAGCAGGTAAGTTCTCTAATAGAGTACGATCGTGTTGAATATCAATCCCTTCACTGTTACCCAAAATTGCCAAAATTCGTACTCGATCAGGCGTACGGTGCGTCAGGACTGCTTTGCCATACTCTGGTGCACTCAGCGCGACTTCTGCCTGGGGATAGTCTTCAAAGAAGCTCCAGAGATGCCACGGCAGTCGACGGAGATAGGGATCGTCAGTTTCTATAATGACGCGGATTTCTTCGGTGGGCAGTAGACGCGTCCGGAGCCGCCGCTCAGCTTTACTAAAGGTGCTGCTGTCGAGCCAGCGATCGATCTCCTGCTTAAGCTGCTGACACACTAAGTCAAAATCAGTCACAGAAACGTTGGTAATGCCCTCATCTTCTATATCGATTGACGATCGCCGTGACAATCTTCTCCAAGTCATTCGCTTCGAGAGAGCCATGTAGAGCGTGCGCCAGCGATCGCACAGCTCGGGCAACTGGGCATTAGGAGTCAAACTGCCTGCCCATTGCGTCGGAATTTGGGGCGGAGCGGTCTGCCAAAGCTGAAGGGTTACAGTATGAAAGCCCTGTTGCCAATCCCCTTGACCCAGTTTGAGAACAACAAGTTGGCTCATACGACGAAATCTTCTGTAATGCTGAATTCTGCAAACTGTATCTGCAAACTGAACTGTGTTCCGACTGGACAGCGGAAGCGTCGCAATTGAATGTAGCTATCCTGTGGTCTAGCTTGAACGGATTGGAGCGTTTCACCCGTATCTGCCAGCAGATTTAGCGTCAGATTCGCAGGCGTGACCTGACTAGAATCGAGATGCAGTTGCGCCATGATTGCAACTCGCTCATCCGCCTCTGAAGCTAGGCTGAGCAGCAGTAAGACCGTTTGCGGAGGCTCTGTAGACAGGATGATTTGCTTGCCCTGGGTGAGGGTTGTATCTCTAGGAGCTGATCGCAGGTTAATTGCCAATTGCAAATCGTCGTTAAACAAGGCTTCTAGGCTCTGCCAACCTGTTGCCACATGTCGCTGGAACCACCGGCTCAAGTTTGTTAGTTCACTGATTATTAGTCCACTGGACTGCTGCCGATACATCTGCTGTCGCCAGTCATCCTGAGACAGCAAGGCTCCCCACATTGCAAAAGGAAGGACCAGCCGGGGAATGACGGCATTGCTGAGGCGCTGAATCAAATTTTCTGCCTGAACATTGCTTAAATCGGCGAGAGGAAGAGCCGCAGCTTTAGTCTGAGCTTCAGGGCAAAACTGTAGCGTTACCCACAATGCGCCTATATCTCTGATTAGGTTTTGTGCTTCTAATCTATAGGTTCGATCATCAGCATCGTAATAACCATGCATCTTCAGATCTTGATGCGTTGTATATCCCCAAATCCTGACCCAGTGCGTGTTCTCTTGTTCATCCAACTGTATCTGTAAGGCTAAATAGTAATCAGCGGTCCATTCAGGAATATCAATCCATTCCTGTGGCACTTCCAGTTCGCCATTGTCGATCGCCTCGCTGGGCAGGAGTACTAACCGCTGATTGCCAATAACGATCGCGGCTCCGTTCACCACATCCCAAATGCTGGACAAATTCTCCTGACTCTGCCAGATTGTAGCCTCTGGTGCATGCTCTGCCTTAATCCAGGGAAGTACTGTGTCTAAACATAGACGATTTAGATAAGCGTTCCAGCGGCGATTAGGAGCATGGCATTGGCTGTGCTGCCAAACTGTCTCTTGCTGAGCGGGGGAGATTTCCAGCCATGCATCAGTTGGATCGGCGAAGGTAATCATATCGTTTAGGTCTTGCTACAAGTGCTAAGTGGCTACAGGTGCTGAGGTACACACTAAAGGGGAAAAAGCGCATGGACTCTTTAAAACTTAAGTTGGATTTACAGCAGTCTGGCTGTATCGGGCGCAAAGCCACTCTTCTAAACCTGTACTCATACTTCCTATTAGGGTTGGTGTAGGTAGATTATTCAGCTCTGCCTGACTCCACTGCACTAACGCAGTCAAAAGGAATTCTCTGGCTTTACTCAGCCGCCGCGATACGGTTGCTTGACCTAGGGCTAGTTGCTTCATAATCTGCTGCTGCGTGTAGTGCTTTTGATAATAAAGTTGCAAAATCATCTGCGTTTGAGCATCTAGCTCCGCGATCGCTCCCTCCAGCACTTGAGTAATTCGCGTGTACTGACTCTGGCGCTGCATGATCTCTTCTCGATCAATAAGCGCCCCTAAGGGCGTATCAATATCAGCAGCAACCCTGTCTTGAATTTCGCTAGTATTTTCGTCCACAGAGGACACATTTAGTGAAGCAACGGATGGATAAAGATAAGAGCGAACCCAGACAGCACAGCGGCTCAACCATTGCTCGAGTTCCCTAGCTGTGATGGGAGGCGAACCGGGGTTTAGCTCCTCATTATACAGACGAGCAACAGCCTGCCACAGTGCTAAATCTGGCTTAGGCAATCGCTCTGTAGAGGACGCTGGTACATAGAGAGTCTTAAAGCAAGTCCAGGCTAGTTTGTATTGAGTCATTGCCATTGCCGATAATCCAGCATGCTGCAGACTTTCTATTAACCGCTTTTTGCTAATCTTGCGGAGTAGAGTCCAATCTGTGCAGAGATCTGCTGCCTGCCGCTGCCGCAATCCATCCCGTAGGATGCTCTGAAATACCATTTCCGCATAGGTGCGTAGACTAGCGCCGCGATCGTTCCTGAATCCTCGCAGAACGGTGCTGACCTCTGCGATCGCTATTTGGAAATAGTCTAGCAGTGTAAATTGGCTGCCGCTGAATTTATTAAAAGTGCGGTAGGCTGCCCAGTAACAAGACTCTTGCAAATACGCCGACAAGTGAAGGCTTGCCAGATTGTGAGCAGATTCCGACCTTGTTTGATCCCAGATGCGGTGCCAGTAGATTGTCCAAACCAACTCTGACGGATCAGGGGATTGGGCAAACACGCCTTGAAAACTGCGCCGCAGCTTTGCATCTGTCGTCCAGCGGGTAATAATGTCAGTTTCAAATTGCAAGAAAGTTGAGAACAGCTCAGTAATATCTTGGCGGTGGCGCATAGAGGCATAGAGGCAGTTGTAAAAAACTGTTATGAATGTTAATAAAAAAGCCTTACAGCGATTTTCAGCAATGCCCGATTTTCAAATGAATAGACCTCTTTCAGATTAGCTGTTGCCCTCTGTGCAAGCTGAGCGAGGAATAAGGAAACATTAGGACATCACACTTTATCTGCGTCCTAATAATGCACTATACAATAGCTCAAACCCTATCATCCGAGCACTTCAAACGTCGATTTTGCATTCATCAAGAGACTTTAGAACAGGGCTGATTCAGGGAGGCTTTCTTGTGTAACTCTCCAGGTTTTATCTCCCTGGTTACACAAGATTTTCAAATTATTTCCTCAGCAGATTCTTTGAGACGGCAGCCTACAATTTAGGGCACCTCACCCAAATTGCAGCCTGATAAAACTCTCCTCTCTGCCCTAACTCAAAGCCGCCTAACAACAGACCTAACCACACTTCAACCCACGGCATGCTTAGGTGACGACACAGTTCAGTGAACGAAACCCTCTCATCAGGCGCAGATTGAAGCCTTCGCTCGATCGCCTCTGTCCAGTCAGACACCTTCTCCTCATGGGCGATCGCCCACACTTCCTGATTTCTCTTCTGCTTCATCCGCTGCCGATGCCTCTAGCTGCTCCACCATTGCCAGCACTGCTGCCTTACCCACCGGAGCCGCGATCGACCCCTCTGGTTTCTGGGTTGATTTCACCCGCTGCCTCCGGGGTGAAATTGGCTCCATCAACTCACTCAAATCCACCGCCATCGTCTGCCGCACCACCTCGGCAAAGAAGCCACGCTCGACAATGGGATCACGAGAGGACTCCTCCCATTCCGTCATCCATAGAGCCGATCGCGCTACACAAAGCTCAGCCACTTGAAGCAACGCCTCTCCCGCAAACCGCAGCTGCTCAGACTCAGGCAGATGAGCCACCGTCGCTTCTACAGCATCCAGCATCGACTCCACATCCAAGAACTCTGGGCTTTGCTGCGCCCTTTGCAGCTCATCCCACAACGCTAACTCCAGCTGCTTTGCCTTCACAGACTCTCTTCCACCTCATGACGATGCAAATGCTCAGCATGGTAAGAGCAAGGTCGAATGGGACATTGGGAAACGGAGTGCTGTTCCTCACGGGCAAAGCGCTCAAATCCACTGCGGCGATCGTTGCCATAGCGCTGGTAAAGCGCCTCCAACAATTGACGCGCATACTCCTTGACCATTCGCGGGGGTAGCCCAAACGTATGTTGGGGTTGCGTCATCGCTGTCGGCTTATTTCCCAGCCACAGCTCTGCACACAGCGCGTGGATCACCACCGCGTCATTAATTTGTCGAGGCTTGTCCACATAGGAATGCAGCACCACATAGGGAACTTCAGCAATCGGCACGACTAACTCTTCAATCTGGAGTTGTCGCCTGACGCCTTGAGTACGGCCCTTGCGGTAGTACAATCGCCGACTGCGGCAAGTGTCATCACTCCAGCAGCCATCGCCACCCCGATCTGTCTCATGCAGCTTACGGGCTTCGTTCACCGTTAACAGGCTGCATGCCCAACACTTCTCGTTTGTGGGTCTACCCATGCGGCTAATTTCATTGCCTTGAATCTGATGATAAGTGGATTTGGAGAGTCGATCGCTCCAGCTTACATAATATTCTTACAATAATCTGATATAGATAAGTGAAATTATCTGCACCTAAAGTCCCAGCATTAATCCGATCGCCCATGAACTCCTCTCCACCTGACCCCGTTTTACCGATTGTGATTGTTTCGCTCGAAGGCGGAAAGCCGGAGGGTGGGGGAAGAGGCGATCGTCCTCCTGATTTGCGCGATTGGCAGATTGAGGAGTTTCTCAGACAGACAGGTAAAGCAGACAATACCCAGCGAACCTACCGGGGACAGCTAAAACGATTTGCTGCCTGGTCTAACAAATCCTGGCTGGATGTCTCTCCTAGCGATCTCGGCAAATATCGCCGGGATCTGAAGCTCAAGGGCTTGAAGCCTGCTTCGGTGAATCATGCTCTCAATACGCTGCGATCGTTCTATAACTGGTTACGTCGCAGTAATGGCTATCCGATGAATCAACCTTTGCCCACCGACGCGATCGACTTGGAGAGGAAGGAGGAACCGCAGGCGGCTCACATTGAGGCGGAGGAGTTGGGTGATCTATGGTCAGTGCTAGAGCTGGATGATAAGACTCGGATGCGCGATCGGGCCATCATTGCGGTGCTTAGCCATGGTTTGCGAGCATCCGAGGCTTCAGCGTTAAATGTGGAACACTGGAATGGCAAGATGCTCACGGTGCATCGCTCCAAGGGACAGAACGTAGGTCAAGTGCCGCTCAGTCGGGAGGCGCGAACTTATCTGGAGGCTTATCTGGAGTGGCGAGGGCAGCAGGGGGACGGGTTTGCTCCAGCGCTGGAGAGTCCTATGTTCTTGGCACAAGACCCGAAGAGTGCAGGGCAGAGGCTGGGCTATCAGGGGTTGCACAAGATGGTGAAAAAGTTGGGAACTATCGCGGGGATTGAGGGCATCCATCCGCATCGGTTTCGCCATTCGTTTGGCACGGAGGTGACGCGGCGAGGGGTCGATCCGCTGTTTGGCAAGGAGTTGATGGGCATTAAGAGCGACCGCGTGTTTCAGCGCTACACTCAGGGCGTATTCAAGCAGGCGGCGGCTGAGGCGTATTTGAAGGCGATCGGCGAGGGGGAGGACAACCTATAGTAGGGTCTGTCAGCTCGCGAGAAAACCAGTCCTCATTCATCGTTTGTTCAGGAGGATCGCTACCGGGTTGGGGCCACAAAGGTTGGAGGAGCGAGCGACGTGAGGGCTGTTGTAAAACACCTGTCAGCAGGGCAAGCCCTGTGGTGACACCCGTTGCTTTGAGTCATGCCCAGGGTTCATCAAACTTGAGATACTCCTGATAGGTGAAGTCGGTTCTATAGGGTTCCTGCCACTGTTTGTAAAGGGCACAACTGCGGCGTACCACCTGAGTATTGACTGCTCCCCATAAAGAAGGGTGCAACCCAGGTGTTGAGATCCAGATCAAAGCAGGGCAGCTGTGGATCTCGATTACGGGTCATTCCAGCCGGAGTGTGAATGGCAGGCGGGTTCAGCAAAAAGGATCGCTGACCTGCGTTAACTGGTCTGAATCGTAGAGGTTCAAACTGGATGTCAGTGTGCCCCCGTTTAAGTCGCCATAAGCTTGAAAGTATGCCGTTACGGTTTGACAAGCCACTCCTAACTGTTGTGAATAACGGACAATCAGATAGGTACCCAGATCGGAAGGGACAGAGTCAAAGCCACAGCAGGGAATGATGCGGGTTCCATCTGATAGAGAACGTTGTTGCAAAAAACTGATATAACGTTATCTCAGAGATAATTTTTTGATTCAGCCACGAACTTGGACAAGCAAATACTTTATGTTTCTAAGAATCTCAAGCTGCTGCTGGAAACCGCAGTCATTCAGATGTTACTTCTTATCCTTGAGATTCAAAAAATCATTGGTTAAAGCAAGCTTTTTTGTAGAAACTTCTCACTTAGCCTACTAGTAACTCCACTTTGCATGACCGTAGGTCTGACTTAAAAGTTCAGTTAAAGCCTGAGATAACGTTATAGCATTAGGAAAATTATTATGCCGAACCAGCTACGTTCGCAGGTCATCTTGTCTATTGAAACCAATGCAGGTGGTGTTGCAAAGTCAACCACTGCCTATAACCTTGCTTACGAATTAGGAGTTCGAGGCTACTCAGTTGCCTTGCTGGACATTGATCCTAATGAATCACTCACTTTATTTTGTGGATTAAGAGAGAGTAGTCATCCTGGCACAATGGCAGATGTTTATGATCCAAGTTTCGCGGGTAATTATCCGCTAATGACTGCCTGGGCAAGTAAGATTGACAAAATCCAGGTCTGTAAAGGGGGTAAAGAACTTCATGAAACAATTCGCCTAGTTTCAAAAGATCTGCGTGGACCTTATGTCCTGGCAGATCGACTGAGTGATTATCCTTTACCTCATAACTTTGTCATCATTGATTGTCCTGCCACTCTAGAACCTTTACCTTTAACTGCATTGGCGGCATGCACTCATGTTTTAATTCCAATTCAGCCTGAGTACAAAGCTTCTCAAAGTGCTGCTGCCATGATTGAGTGGTACTACCACAACTGTAAGCAGCTCAGGCTCAAACCAGCACCTAAGATTATGGGCATTGTTCCAACGCGTTGGAAAAGCAATTGGGGAGCACATCAAAGTATTGTCGAAGAGTTACCGATAGTTTGTCAGCAATTGGGCATTCGGTTCTTTAATCCAATCCGCGAGTCAGCCGATATCTTGAATGCGTCGGGGCGAGGGTTACCACTCGGAATTTTTCGACCCGGTAGAGAAGCACGGGCCGACTTTCAGCCAATTGTAGATGCTCTAATTCAAGAACTGGCAGAGATGGGAGATAGATAATGCCAAAGTCAAATAAACCTAGTGTCCTTGGAATGTTTGCTGGAGCAGCAGGTTCGCAGCAAGTGTTTGAGCTTGAGGGTCACATTGATGAACTTCAGGCTGAAATTGTTCGGTTGAAAGCTAATCAAACAACAGTTGAACTTGCCGAAGCGGAACGGAATCAACTCAATCAGATTATTGAAGCTTTGCGAGATCAGCTGAAAGAAGTGGGCGGAGTTGTTAAAGTTCATCATAAAGATATTCAGCCAAACCTTAAGCAGCCTAGGCAAACCTTTGCTCCTAATAGCATTCACAGCATGGCGGTGTCTATCAAAGCAGAGGGACAACAACAGCCAATCATATTGCTGCCCGGCAACCTTTTATTTGACGGTGAACGTCGATGGCGAGCGGTATCTGAGTATTTACAGCCTGAGATTGAAACCTTGGATGCCGTAATATTGCCAAGGGAGCTTTCAGAAGCAGAACTGCACTCATGCGCTTTACTAACTAGTCTGCATCGAGAAGGATTGAATGACCTGGATTTAGCAGAAGGGCTAACTCAACAGGTTAAATTTGAGCTTGGTGTCGAGCCAGAGGAAACGATTAAAGCAGTCAGAAGAGCAATCGCTCGGTTAAATACGAGGAAACTTTTGCCACAACTAACTAAGTTAGTAACTATGACAAGAGATAAGCAATCCAGATGTGTTAATACGTTTGAACTAGACAATATCGAACGTGACATCTTCTTGCTGTTACTCCGCTTCCAGCAAAACCCAGCGTCGGTAGATGCTAATGTCTTTCCGTCTTTAAAATTTCCAATTGATCTTAAGCAGGCTATTCGCCAGTCTGGATTGGGTACAAATCATGCTCGACTGATTCAGCAGCTTAATGCCAAAAAACTGGGAATTCCTGAAGAAAAAGCCTTAGAGATTCGCCAAGATAGTGTGATTCAGATTTTAGAGAAAAAACTAACGATTAGCGAGACACGCACTTTAATTGGCAAAATCATTGCTGAGCATCAGCCAGAGAGGAAGCATGTAGCGCTCAATCGTAAAGTTGAATCCTTAATCCGTAACGTGTCGGATATCTCGTTAGAGGATACGGGTCTAGAGCAATTGCAAAAACTATTAGTTGCTCTAGAGACTAAAGCTAAAGAGATCCGCAGCAACTTGCCATAAAACTAGTCTTAAAGCCGTGTCAGATAAACTCCTTTCATTTCCAGAGAACTATGATGACTTTTTGAGCACTCTCAAAGAACACATCCGTCATGCCCAAGTCAAGGCAGCACTGGCAGTCAACCAGGAACTCGTTACACTTTATAGCGCTACGCACATACGTTAGGACACTCTTTAAAGGCAGCATCAACGCAATCTCGAAAGGTATCAAACTCATCCCATCGCTGTCGCATCCAATTCTTTAGCACGCTCCACCAGTGTTCAATC
>JAESFK010000454.1_pt1 | contig 21108 bp, 20 predicted proteins | sample 9269391 | NCBI WGS metagenome assembly JAESFK01 (sample SAMN14506231, study PRJNA617097) | algae metagenome | isolation source: Drouetiella hepatica UHER 2000/2452 and co-occurring heterotrophs from... | place: Slovakia: Slovak Paradise National Park, Hrabusice, Kosice Region | collected 2000-01-01
CGTCGCGTTCGTCGCGTCGGCCCTGGCGCGGCTGGGACGCCCCGAGGAGGCCGTGGCCCAGCTGCGCTTCCTCGCCAGGGTCCAGCGGCCCGACGGGTGGTTCGAGGCGCGCTACGACGTCCGGAGCGGGCGCGCCCCGGACGAGCGGCTGCCCCAGCTCGACGGGTCCGGCTGGGTGCTCTGGGCCGCGGCCGAGGTGGCCGCCCACGCACCCGGGCGGGCCCCCGAGCTGCTCGCCCCGCTGCGCCCGATGCTCGTCCGCAGCGCGCGCCGGCTGCTCGCCTCCCGTGATCCCGGCACCGGCCTGCCGCCGCCCTCCTCGGACTACTGGGAGCTGGTCGAGGACCGGCTGACCCTGGGCACCGCGGCGGCCGTCCTCGCAGGGCTGCGCGCCGCGACCGACGCGCTCTTCCACGTCGGCGAGATGGCGCTGCGCGAGCGCACGGCGGCGGCGGGTGCGCAGCTGGCCGAGCAGGTCCGCGCGCACTTCGGCCCGCTCGGCTACCCGCGGCTGCTCGGTGGCGACGCACCCGACGCCGCGGTCACCTTCCTCGTCGCGCCGATCGGCGCCGACGACGAGCTCGAGGTGCTGCAGGCCGTCGACCGCGCGCAGACGGCGATGGCCCGGCCCGCCGGGGGTCTCGCCCCCGGCGCGAGCTGGAAGGACGACGGCATCAGCTGGACCCCCGAGACCGCCCTCTTCGCGGCGGCCTGGGCGGCCACGGGGTTCGAGACCAAGGCCGAGCACCTGCTCGGGTGGCTCGGACGGCACCGCACGGATGCGGGGTCCTTCCCCGAGAAGGTGCTCCACGACGGCCGGCCCGCGGCCGTGGCGCCGCTCGCGTGGACGGCCGCCCTCGTCGTCATCGCCCGGCACGAGCTGGTCCCGTCGTGAGGCGCCCCTCGCCCGGGTCGTGGGCGCGGGGGTCCGCCCGGCTGGTCGCGCTGCTGGCCGTCCTCGGCGTCGGCGGATTCCTCGCCGTGCCGTCGGCCGACGCCGAGGAGCTCGTCGAGCCCGTCGAGCGCGTCGTGCTCGTCGGGGCCCCGGGCCTGGCCTGGTCCGACGTCGACGCCGACACCACGCCGACCCTGGAGCGCCTCGCCGCCGACGGCGCGGTCGCGTCGATGACCGTCCGGGCGGTCCGCTCGCGCTCGTGCGGGGTGGACGGCTGGCTGACCCTCTCGGCGGGGCGCCGGGCCGGCGACGCCGGGGAGTGCGCCCCGGCCGGCCCGGTCACCGACGGCGGGGTGAGCGGGTGGACCGGGTACGTCGCGGCCGCCCGCGCCGCGTCCTACGGCGCGGTGCCGGGCACCCTCGGGCAGCGCCTCGGTGCCGCCGGGCGCTGCATCGAGGCCGTGGGGCCCGGGGCGGCCCTCGCGGCGGCCGACACCGGCGGACGGGTCGAGCGGTACGCCACGACCCTGCCCGCGACCCTCGGGTGCCCCGTGCTCCTCGTCGACGGCGGGACCCTCCCGGCCGAGGGAGCGGCGCGCACGCAGGCCCTGCGAGCCCTCGACGCCCTCGTCGCCGAGGTCGTCCGGGCGGCGGGGTCGGGCGCGCGGGTCGTCGTGGCCGGGGTCGGCGACGGCGACTCCGCGGTGCGGCCACGGGCGGTCCTCGTCTCCGGGACGCCCGGGGTGCTCACCTCGCCCTCGACCCGCCAGCCGGGCCTCGTCCAGCTCCAGGACCTCACCGCCTCCCTCCTCGCGTGGGCCGGGGCCGACGACGCCGCCCTCACCGGGCGTCCGGTCGTCGTCGAGCCCGACGACCGTCCGGTGGCCGAGCGCCTCTCCGACCGCGTGGGCTTCGAGGTGCGCTCGGCGACGCTGCGGGCGGTCAGCCCGCAGGTGACCGGCTGGCTGGCCGTGGCCTTCGCGCTGTGGTGCGTCGGCGTCGGCGTCGCCTGGTGGCGCCGGCCGGGGGTCAGGGTCCCCGGTGCGCTCGCGGCCGCGGGCGTGGCGCTGGCCGCCGTGCCGACCGCGACCTTCGTCGCCAACCTCGTCCCGTGGTGGCACGCCGGGTCGCCGGCCTGGGCCTTCGCCGGGGTACTTCTCGCGGTCGTCGCCGTCGTGACGTCCGCGGCCCTGGTGGCCCAGCGGCGCCGCAGGCACGGCGCGCTGGCCGTCCTCTCGGTGCTCACCCTCGTCGTCCTCGGCGGTGACGTCCTCACCGGGTCGGGCCTGCAGCTCGCCTCGGTCTTCGGCCAGAACCCCACGGTCGGCGGCCGGTTCTACGGGGTCGGCAACACCAGCTACGCCCTCTACGGGGTGTCGGTGCTGGCGGTCGTCGCCCTGGTCGCCGCGTGGCGCCGACCCGGCGTGCTGTGGTCGTCGGTGACGGCCGGCGGGGTCCTCCTGTTCGCCGCGGTGCTCGAGGGCCACCCGTCCTACGGAGCCGACTTCGGCGGGCCGCCCGGCCTGTTGCTCGGCGGGCTCGTCGTCCTGGCCTCGGCGATCGGTCTGCGGCTCACCGTGACCCGGGTCGTCGGTGCCGTCGGCGCGGTCGCGGTGGTGACCGTCGGCGTCGCCGTCCTCGACTGGATGCGGCCCGCCGCCGCGCGCACCCACCTCGGCGAGTTCGTGCAGACCGTCCTCGACGGCGGCGCCGACGACGTCCTCGGCCGCAAGCTGGCGCAGAACCTCACCAACCTCGGGTCCCCGCCGCTGCTGACCACGGCGGTCGCCACCGCCGTGCTCGCCGTCCTCGCGTGGCGGCTCGGGCGGCGCCCGGACGCGGTCGGCGCGCGGGTGCTGCGGGGGAGTGCCGTGCTGGCGCTCGCCGGCTTCTTCGTCAACGACTCGGGGCTGGTCATCCCCGCCTTCGCGGCCCTGCTGCTCGTGCCGCTGCTCGTCAGCGCCGGCCCCGACCCCGGCGGGCGCGGCCGGTCAGTGGGCGGCTGAGGCGGCCGGCTCGACGAGCTCGACGAGGATGCCGCGCGCGTCCTTGGGGTGGATGAAGTTGACCCGGCTGTCGCTCGTGCCGCGCTTCGGGGTGTCGTAGAGCAGGCGCATCCCCCGCTCGCGCAGGGTGGCGCAGACGGCGTCGAGGTCCTCGACCCGGTAGGCGAGCTGCTGGATGCCCGGGCCGCTGCGGTCGAGGAACTTCGCGATCGTCGACTCGGGGGAGAGGGGCGCGAGCAGCTGGATGCACGAGCCGGAGTCGCCGACGCCCATCATCGCCTCACGGACGCCCTGCTCCTCGTTGGTCTCCTCGTGGAGCAGGCGCATCCCGTAGGTCGACTCGTAGAAGGCGATGGCCTCGTCGAGGTCCGGGACGGCGACGCCCACGTGGTCGATGGCGGTGAAGAGGTCGCTGGCGGTCATGGACCCAGCCTAGGAGCGAGGCCGGCGGGGCTTCCGGACACGGTGGCGAGCGTCACCGTGCGGTGGGGTCGGCAGGGTCGGGGGGCGCGGTCTAGCATCGAGGCGATCCCCCACGTCCCAGACCCGGAGGCCTCCGCATGTCCACCGACCCGACCGTCATCGTCGCCGGCGCCCGCACCCCGATGGGCCGGATGAGCGGCTCGCTCAAGGGCTTCAGCGGCTCCGACCTCGGCGGCTTCGCCATCAAGGGCGCCCTCGAGAAGGCCGGGGTCAGCCCCGACTCCGTCGACTACGTGATCATGGGCCAGGTGCTCACCGCCGGCGAGGGCCAGATCCCCGCCCGGCAGGCGGCCACCAAGGGCGGCATCCCGATGTCGGTCCCGGCCCTGACCGTCAACAAGGTGTGCCTCTCCGGCATCGACGCCATCGCCCTCGCCGACCAGCTGATCCGCGCCGGGGAGTTCGAGGTCGTCGTCGCCGGCGGCCAGGAGTCGATGACCAACGCGCCGCACCTGCTGGAGAAGAGCCGTGACGGCTTCAAGTACGGCGACGTGACGATGCACGACCACATGGCGCAGGACGGCCTCTGGGACGCGTTCACCGACCAGGCGATGGGCCTGCTCACCGAGACGGCCAACACTGGCGACGTCGCGTTCACCCGTGAGGAGCAGGACGCGTTCTCGGCCCGCAGCCACCAGCTCGCCGCGCGGGCCTGGAAGGACGGCCTCTTCGACGACGAGGTCGTCACGGTGACCATCCCGCAGCGCAAGGGCGACCCGCTGGAGTTCCGCACCGACGAGGGCATCCGCGCCGACACGACCACCGAGTCCCTCGCCCGTCTCCGCCCGGCGTTCTCGAAGGACGGCACCATCACGGCCGGGTCGGCCTCGCAGATCTCCGACGGCGCCTGCGCGGTCGTCGTCATGAAGAAGTCCAGGGCCGAGGAGCTGGGCCTGGAGTGGCTCGCCGAGATCGGCGCCCACGGCGTCGTCGCCGGCCCGGACTCCACGCTCCAGAGCCAGCCGGCCCGGGCCATCGCGAAGGCCTGTGAGCGCGAGGGCATCTCGCCGACCGACCTCGACCTCGTCGAGATCAACGAGGCGTTCGCCGCCGTCGGCCTGGCCTCGGCCAAGGAGCTGGGCCTCGACGAGGACAAGGTCAACGTCAACGGCGGGGCCATCGCCCTCGGCCACCCGATCGGCATGTCCGGTGCCCGCATCGCCCTCCACCTCGCGCTCGAGCTGAAGCGCCGCGGCGGCGGGGTCGGCGCGGCCGCGCTCTGTGGCGGTGGCGGCCAGGGCGACGCGCTCGTCGTCAAGGTCCCGGCCCGGGGCTGACCCGCTGGCCCCGGCCCGCGACGTCGACATCCCCTCCCTCGTCTCCGCGGCGCGGGAGGGGAACCCGCGCGCCGTCGCCCGGCTGATCTCCCTCGTCGAGGACGCCCACCCGGCCCTGCGCGAGGTGATGGCCGCGCTGGCCCGCGACACCGGTCGGGCGCACGTCGTCGGCCTGACCGGCGCCCCGGGGGTCGGCAAGTCGACGACGACCAACGCGCTCGTCACGGCGCTGCGGGCCCGCGGCGACCGGGTCGGGGTCCTCGCGGTCGACCCGTCATCCCCGTTCTCCGGCGGGGCGCTCCTCGGCGACCGCATCCGGATGTCCGAGCACGCGGCGGACCCCGGCGTCTTCATCCGCTCGATGGCCTCGCGCGGGCACCTCGGCGGGCTGTCGTGGGCCGCACCGCAGGCGCTGCGGGTGCTCGACGCGGCCGGGTGCGACGTCGTGCTCGTCGAGACCGTCGGCGTCGGGCAGAGCGAGGTCGAGGTGGCGGGCACGGCCGACACCACGGTCGTCCTCGTCGCCCCGGGCATGGGCGACGGCATCCAGGCGGCCAAGGCCGGCATCCTCGAGGTCGCCGACGTCCTCGCCGTCAACAAGGCCGACCGAGAAGGTGCCTCCCGCACCAGCCGCGACCTGCGGCACATGGTGGCGATGGCCGCGCGGGACGACGACGGCTGGACCCCGCCCGTCGTGCGCACGGTCGCGACCTCCGGCGACGGCGTCGACGAGCTCGTCGAGGCGGTGGATGCCCACCGCGCGTGGCTCGGGGAGCAGGGCCTGCGGGAGCGGCGGGTGCGCCGGGCCTCCGGCGAGGTCGAGGCACTGGCCCTCGAGGCGCTGCGCGCCCGAGTGGGTGGCGTCGCCGGCGCCGACCGGCTCGAGGCGCTGGCCGCCGAGGTCGTCGACGGCCGCACCGACCCGTGGGCGGCGGCCGACCGGCTCGTCGAGGCGGTCGGTGGGGAGGGCCTCAGCTCGTCGGGTCGGTGACCGGCGCCTCGGTGGCGTCGATCTCGTCGAACGGGATGGGGTCGGGCACCCCGGCGGTGATCCGGGTCCCGTCCGAGCGGGTGCCGCCGGTCTGCGGCCGTCGCCCGACGCGGCCCGCGAGCCGGGGACCCTGGTCGGCCAGGGGGAGGACGACCGGCTGCCCCGGAGCCACGGAGTGGGCGTTCCCGCGCACCGTGACCGGGACCGGCGACTCGCCCTCCTCGACCTCGAAGGCCATCTCGGACGCGGTGAGTCGCACCCGGATCCGCGTGCCGCGCCACGTGAGCCGGAAGGTGAGCGACGGCCAGCCCTCCGGCAGGCGCGGGTCGAAGCGCAGCTCCCCGCGGTGGTCTCGCATGCCGCCGAAGCCGCCGACGAGCGCCGCCCAGACCCCGCCCGCGGAGGCGACGTGGAGGCCGTCCACGGTGTTGTCGTGGAGGTTCGCGAGGTCGACGTAGAGCGCCTCGTGGAAGTAGCGCAGCGCCACCTCGTGGTAGCCGACCTCGGCCGCGACGACCGACTGGACGACCGCCGAGAGCGTGGAGTCGCCGGTGGTGATCGGGTCGTAGTACTCGAAGTCGGCGCGCTTCTCCTCGGCGGTGAACCGGTCGCCCTGGAGGTAGAGCGCGAGGACGACGTCGGCCTGCTTGAGCACCTGGAAGCGGTAGATGACGAGGGGGTGGTAGTGCAGCAGGAGGGGGCGGACCGACTCCGGGGTGCGGCTGAGGTCCCACACCTCGCGGTCGAGGAAGAAGTCGTCCTGCGGGTGGATGCCCAGTCCCTCGTCGAACGGGATGTGCATCCCCGCCGCGCAGCGGGCCCACTCGACGACCTCCTCGTCACCGATCTCGAGGGTGCGGGTCAGGCGCTCCCACTCCTCGGGGTGCCGGGCGCGCACCACCTCGACCGCCGCCACGGCCTGCTCGAGGTTGAGCCGGGCCATGACGTTCGTGAAGAGGTTGTTGTTGACGACCGTCGTGTACTCGTCGGGCCCGGTGACCCCGTGGATGTGGAAGCTCGGGGTGCCGTTGCTGCGCCAGAAGCCGAGGTCGGTGTACATCCGCGCCGTCTCGACGAGCATCGCCAGGCCGTGCCGGACGAGGAAGTCGTCGTCGTCGGTGGCCGCGAGGTACTGGGCCAGGGCGTGCGCGACGTCGGCGTCGATGTGCACCTGGGCGGTGCCGGCCGCGTAGTACGCCGAGGCCTCCTCGCCGTTGATCGTCCGCCACGGGAAGAGCGCGCCGCGCTGCGACATCTCGCGGGCCCGGTCGCGGGCCGCGGGCAGCATCTGGCTGCGGAACAGCAGGAGGTTCCGCGCGACCGACGGCTGGGTGTAGGTGAGGAACGGCGCGACGTAGACCTCGCTGTCCCAGAAGTAGTGGCCCTCGTAGCCCGAGCCGGTGACGCCCTTGGCCGGCACGCCCTGCCGGTCGGCGCGGGCGCTGGCCTGGGCGAGCGAGAACAGGTTGTAGCGCACGGCCTGCTGGACGGCGTCGGCGTGCTCGTCACCCGTGTCCACCTCGACGTCGCTGGTCTCCCAGAAGCGGTCGAACCACGCCCGCTGGTGGGCGTGGTGCTCGGCGACGGCGTGCCGACCGGCCCGGTCGAGGGTGCGCTCGCACCGGTCGGCGAGCTCGCGGACGGGAAGGCTGCGTGAGGTGTGGTAGGCCACGAGCTTCTCGAGCCTGAGGGTGTGGCCCTCGCGGGCCTCGACCCGGAAGACGGCCTTCGCGAGGTCGTCGTCGTCGCGGACGACCACCTCGAGCGGGTCCTCGATCTCGACGCGGTGGTCGGCCGTCACCGCGACCGTCATCCCCGAGTTGGCGCACCGGTACCCGAGCGCGAGGCGCCGCTCGTCGGCATGGCGCAGCCGGGGGAGCAGCACGCGGCCCTCGAAGGCGCCAGCCTTGCGGGGGTCGACCATCGAGACCTTGGGGTGCGGCTCGTGGTACTCGTCCTCCCCGTCCTGGCGGTTGAGCAGCTGCGAGGAGACGACGACCGGCGCGTCACCGGAGAGCATCGTCACCTCGAGCGTGAGCACGGCGAGGTGGCGCTCGGTCATCGACACCATCCGCGTGGAGGCGACCCGCACCCGCTTGCCCGACGGCGTGCGCCACACGAGCGAGCGGCGCAGGATCCCGTCGCGCAGGTCGAGGCTGCGCTCGTAGGACTCGAGGTCGGCCTGGTCGAGGACGAGCGGCTCGTCGTCGACGTAGACCTTCATGAGCTTGGCGTCGGGGACGTTGACGATGGTCTGGCCGGTGCGCGCGAACCCGTAGGCGGCCTCGGCGTGCCGGATCGGCCAGGTCTCGTGGAAGCCGTTGACGTAGGTGCCGTGCTCGTGGACCTCGCGGCCCTCCTCGGGGTTGGCGCGCATCCCGATGTAGCCGTTGGCGACGGCGAAGAGCGTCTCGGTGACACCGAGGTCCTCCAGGCCCGGGGCGCACTCGACGAGCCGCCACGGGTCTGCCGGGAACCGGGTGCGGTCGAGGGGGTCGGGTCCGGCGGCCGTGGTCCTCACGCGAGGATCCCGAGGTCGGCGACGACGAGGTCGGCGCCGGCGTCGGTCAGCGCCCGCTCGCCGGCCCCGCGGTCCACCCCGACGACGAGCCCGAAGTCGCCCGCCGCGCCCGCCCGCACCCCGGACACGGCGTCCTCGACGACGACCGAGGTCGCCGGCGTCGCCCCGCACTCGCGGGCCGCGTGGAGGAAGGTGTCCGGAGCCGGCTTGCCCGGCAGGCCGAGCGCCGCGGCGACCCGTCCGTCGACGACGGTCACGAAGCGGTCGGCGAGCCCGGCCGCCGCGAGCACGGCGGGGGCGTTGGCCGAGGACGAGACGACGGCCAGGGGCACCCCGAGGTCGCGCAGGTGGTCGAGGAGGGCGACCGAGCCGGGGTAGGGGGCCACGCCGTCGCGCTCGAGGACGGCGGTGAACGCGTCGTTCTTGCGGTTGCCGAGCCCGCAGACCGTCTCGGCGCTCGACGGGTCGTCGGGGGAGCCCTGCGGCAGGGTGATCCCGCGCGAGGCGAGGAAGTCGGCGACACCCTCGTAGCGCGGCTTGCCGTCGACGTGGGCGAAGTAGTCGGCGTCGGTGTACGGAGAGGTGTCGGCCTGCTCGAATCCGGCTCTGCCGGAGTCGACGCCGGCGAGGAAGGTGCCGAACATCTCCGCCCAGGCCGCCATGTGCACCTCGGCCGTCGGCGTCAGGACGCCGTCGAGGTCGAAGAGCACGGCGGCGTGGTCGCGCCAGGCCACGGTTCTCGAGCCACTCACCCGCCCCACGCTAGGGACTCCGACACCGAGACACCCAATCAGCCACGCGGTAAAACGGATAGCGTGCACGGGTGAGCGAGCCGGTCCGTCTCCCCTTCGACCCGATCGAGCGGGCCCGCGAGCTGTGGGTCCGCCGGTGGGGCCCGGGGTCGCGGGCCGACGCGATGGCCTCCGCGACGTCGGTGATGCGGGTCCAGCAGCTGCTCCTGGCCCGCTTCGACGCCATCGCGGGGCGGCACGGCCTGACCTTCGCGCGCTACGAGTGCCTCGTCCTCCTCGCCTTCAGCCGGGAGGGGCGGCTGTCGATGTCCACGATCGGCGAGCGGCTCATGGTCCACCCGACGAGCGCGACGAACATCGTCCAGCGCCTCGTCGCGCAGGGCCTCGTCGAGCGCGTCCCCAACCCGCAGGACCGGCGGGGCGCCTTCGCCGTCGTCACCGACGCGGGGCGGGAGGCGATGGAGGCGGTGACCGCCGACCTCGAGGCCGCGGACTTCGGGCTGGGGATGCTCGAGCCGGCGCAGCACGACGCCCTGTTCTCCCTGTTGCGGGAGGTGCGGGTGGGGGCTCGGGACTTCACGCCCTGACGGGCGGGATTTGTCGCGACGCCCGGGCGTTTGTCATCGTGGAGGGTACGTCTCACCCCCGGAGCCCGCATCCGGGGCCCCCGGACCGAAGGAAACCTCGCCCCATGCTCAGGACCGTCACCCGCGTCGCCGGTGCGCTGCTCGCCCTCGCCGGGCTCGCGCTCACCGTGGTCGGCGTGTGGTTCGCGACCAGCCTCGGGGGCTCGGGGACGGCCGAGTTCACGACCCGTCCCACCGCGGGTCAGCCGGTCGTCATCCCCCCGGACGTCCTCAACCGCGTCGACGCCGACGTCGTCGTCACCGCGACCCCCTCGAGCGGGGCGAGCGTGTGGATGGCGCTGGCCAACCCCTCGGACGCGCGGGCGGTCCTCGGAAACACGACGCGCGTCGAGGTCACGGGGGTCTCCGTCCGCGACTGGGCGCTGGAGACCTCGACCCGGGGCACGGGGAAGGCGCCGACGCTCGGCACGGCCGACCTCTGGCGCCAGCAGGACGACGCCGAGGGGCCCGTCACGCTCACGGTCGAGCAGGCCGACGCGCCCGAGACGCTCGTCGTGGCCGCGGACGGTGGCGACATCTCGTCGCTGACCCTGCGCGTGGTCGACAAGACGTGGTTCGTCGAGGCGGTCGTCGCGGCGCTCGTCGGGCTCTTCCTCCTCGTCGCCGGGGTCGTCGTCCTCTGGCCGCGCCGGGGCCACCACCCGGGCGCACCGGTCGCCGACGCCGCGGACGAGCCGACCACGGGGGAGCCGCGCACGGTGGAGGCGGCCACGGTGGAGCCGACCCCGGTGGAGCCGGACGACCGACCGACCAGCGACGACCAGGAGGTCGCCCGATGACTCGCACCCGCCGACTGGCCGCGACCGCGGCCGCCGCCACCCTCGCCCTGACCACCGCCGCGTGCGGGACCACCGACGCCCTCGTCGGCCTGCGCCCGGCGCCCACCGAGTCCGCCGTCGCGGCGCCCCTCGACGTCGACGGGGCCACCGCCATCGCCGCTCGCCTCCTCGACGGGGCTCGTGCGGCCGCCACGACGAAGGGCGACGCCGGCCACGACGCGCGCGCCGAGGTGCTCGCCGGTGACGCGCTCGAGTTCGCGGACGCCGCCGCCGCTCGCGGCGCCGCCACCGCGAGCGAGGGCCCGCTCACCAAGGAGCAGCAGCCGACCGTGCTCGCCCAGTCGCGGGGCCGGGAGTGGCCGCGGGCCATCCTCGCGACGACGCTCGACGAGGCGACGAGCACCCGCTACCTCCACGTCATGGTCTCGGGCTCGCCCGAGGAGCCCTTCCGCCTCACGTCGTCGGTCCCGATGCTGGCCGGCGCGGAGCTGCCCGGCCTGGGCTCGCAGGAGACGGGTGCGCCGTTCGTCGAGGTCACCGACGGGGAGGGCCTGGCGATGACCCCGGCGAAGGCCTTCGCCGGGTACGCCGCGGGCCTGGCCCGCCCCGCCCCGAAGAAGGCTCCCGCGGGCATCTCGGTGAAGGACCCGTTCGGCACCGCGCTCCTGGGGTCGGCGGCCGTGCAGGCCAAGGCCCTCGGCCGGCTGGCGACCTTCACCCAGAAGCACACGCCCGCCCTCGAGGACGCCGTGGCCTTCCGGCTCGCCGACGGCGGTGTCGTCGCCTTCGGGACGATGCGCCGCGCCGACACCATCGCGGTGCGCTCGGGTGCCAAGGAGCTGGTCCTCCCCAAGCGCTACGCCACGCTCGTCGGGAAGACCAAGGTCAAGAAGTCGGTGACCCTCACGAGCCTCGAGCCGGTCGTGCTCGTCGTGCCCGCCGAGGGCGACGTGACGGCCATCGGCGCCACCGAGCTGCTCGTCGCCGGCAAGGGCTCCTGAGCCCCGGCCGACCCCCGGCGCCACCCGGCCACCGGACTGCGGGAGAATCCGACCATGACGCAGACACCCGACCCCGCCGGCACCCGTGGTGCCGTCGACCTCTCCGCCGTCACGGCGATGACGACCCCCGGTGTCGCCACGACCGGCGCCGGTGCCCCGGGGGCGCCCGCGACGGGGACGCCGGCGGCCTCGGCACCGCCGGCTGCGGGCGCCGCCGCCGTGCCCGACGGCCTCGTCGTCGAGGTCACCCCCGCCACCCTCCAGCAGGCCCTCACCCGCACGGTGCAGGTCGCCGGGCTGCTCGTCCTCTGGTCCTCCGGGCACCCGCAGACCCGTCAGCTCGTCGACACCGTCGCCCGGGTGGCCGCCCGCCAGGAGGGCCGCCTCATCGTGCTGACGGCCGACCTCACCGGCCACCCCGAGCTGCTCCAGGCCTTCCAGCCGCTGCTCGTCCAGGCCTTCGGCCAGGCCACCGTGCCGGCCACCTTCGGGTTGCTCCAGGGCCAGCCGGTGCCGCTGTTCCCCGGCATCGCCGATGACGCGCAGGTGGGCGAGGCGGTCGAGCAGCTGCTCCAGGCCGCGGTCCAGAACGGCATCACCGGCCGCGTCGACATCGGGCCGGTCGCCGGCGATGAGGAGGACGACGAGCTGCCGCCGCTGCACCAGGCCGCCTACGACGCCATCGAGCGCGGGGACCTCGCCGCGGCGGCGACGGCGTACGAGCAGGCGCTGGCCGCGAACGACAAGGACGAGGACGCCCGGCTCGGGCTGGCCCAGGTCCGGCTCATGGAGCGCACGAGCGGGGTCGACCTCGCCGCCGCCCGGGCCGCGGCCGCCGCCGACCCCACCGACGTCGAGGCCGCGGTCGTCGTCGCCGACCTCGACGTCCTCGGCGGCCACGTCGAGGACGCCTTCACCCGGCTGCTCGACCTCGTCCGCACGAGCGCGGGGGACGAGCGCGACCGCGCCCGCACCCACCTCCTCGAGCTGTTCGCCGTCGTCGGCAACCAGGACGAGCGGGTCCGCAAGGGCCGCACCGCGCTCATGAGCGCCCTGTTCTGACGGTGCCTCCCGAGCTCGTCGACGGCCGCGTCCGGTTCCGGTTCGCGGCCGAGGACCCCACCGTGAGCGCCGTGTCGCTCGACTGCGACCGGGCCGTGCCCGGGCCGCGTGCCCTCGTCCTCGACGACGGGTCCTGGGTGCTCGACCTCCCGCAGCCCTCGCTCGGCCGGGTCGAGTACCGGTTCGCCGTCACGCGGGGCGAGGCCACCGAGGTCGTCCTCGACCCGGCGAACCCGTGCACGGTGCCCACCGCCTTCGGTGACCGCTCGGTCCTCGAGCTGCCGGGGTACGAGGCCCCCGGGTGGCTCGACGCGCCGGGCGTCGAGGGCGTCGTGGAGCCGATGACCCTCGCCGGGGAGACCACCGACGAGGTGCCGGTCGCGGTGTGGTCACCGGGCGGCCTCGCCGCCGACGAGCCGGCGCCGCTGCTCCTCGTCCACGACGGGCCCGAGTACGACCGGCTGGCCGCGGTGACCCGCTACTCGGCGGCGCAGGTGGCCTCCGGCGTGCTGCCGCCCCACCGCGTCGCCCTGACCCATCCCGTGCTCCGCGACGCCTGGTACTCCGGCTCGCCGCAGTACCTGCGCACCGTCGCGGACGCCGGGCTCCAGCGCATCGGCGAGCGCTTCGCCGTCGAGCGTCCGGTCGTCGTGCTGGGGGCCAGCCTCGGCGGGCTGACGGCCCTGCTGCTCGGGATGCTCGCGGCCCCGTGCGTCGGTGGCGTGGTGGCCCAGTCCGGCTCGTTCTTCCAGGTGCGCCACGACGACGCCGAGAGCGGCTTCCCGTTCTTCGGCCGGATCTCCCGCTCGGTGCAGGCCGTCCTCGACATGCGGGAGGCCGAGCACCCCCTCGTCGTCGGGATGACCTGCGGCGCCCTCGAGGAGAACGCCGCGAACAACCGCGACATGGCGGCGGCCCTGACCCGCGCCGGCCACGACGTCCGCTACCGCGAGGTCGCCGACCTGCACAACTACACCGCGTGGCGGGACGCCCTCGACCCCACGCTCACCGACGTCCTGCGGACGGTCTGGTCCCCGGAGGGCGCTCCCGGGTGACCCGCCGCTAGGGTCGTGCGGCATGGAGCAGCGCAGCGTCCGGCTCGGGGTGCCCGGTCACGACGCCGACCTCGAGGTGGTGCGGTACGGGCACTGGGGCCGTCCGGTGCTGCTCTTCCCGTCCGAGGCCGGCAGCGCCCGCGATGCCGAGGGCAACGGGATGCTCGAGGCCGTGCGTCCGCTCGTCGAGGCGGGCCGGATGAGCCTGTTCTGCGTCGACTCCCTCGACGGCTGGAGCTGGTCGGACTCCTCGCTGCCCACCGAGGAGCGGGCCCGCCGGGCCGGCGCCCACACCGCGTGGCTGTCCGAGGCGGTCCTGCCGTGGGTGCAGGGCGAGACCGGGGGCAGCACCGACCTCGTCGCGGTCGGCCCGTCGCTCGGGGCCTACCACGCCGTCCACCTCGCCCTGACCCGCGCCGACGTCGTGCCGCTCGCGATCGGGCTCTCCGGGAACTACGACCCCACCACCTGGAACGGGTGGGGCGAGCTCGGGGACGCGACGTACTTCGCGAACCCGAGCGCCTACGTGGCCCACGCCGACGGTGACCACCTCGAGTGGCTGCGCTCGCGGGTCTCCATCCTGCTGGTCGTGGGGGAGGGGCCCTTCGAGGTCTCTCCCACCCGGTCGCTCCCCGCCACCCGCGAGTTCGCGGACGTGCTCTCCCGCAAGGGGATCCGCCACGAGCTCGATGTCTGGGGGCACGACAGCGCCCACGACTGGCCGTGGTGGCAACGCCAGCTCGCCCATCACCTGCCTCGCTTCGTCTGACGGAAAGGACACCCGTGCCCGCACCGACCGACCACCTCGTGGGGTTGCTCCTCGGCGCCGAGGAGGACTGGCCCACCGCCTTCGAGTCCCTGGCCCGCCGGCTGGGGGTGCTGCGCGCTCCCGACGGCACCGAGCACACGCTGACCACCGAGCGGATGACCATCGAGCCGTTCAACCTGCGCGACAAGGCCCGCCACGAGCTGGTCATCGACCGGCTCGCGCACTGGTACTACCACCCGCGCGAGTGGCTCAAGAAGGTCGCGCTGATGGACGACGTGTACCTGCTCAACAGCCCGTTCACGTTCCAGTCGATGGAGAAGCACTCCGCCTACTGCGCGCTGATGCGTCTGGGCTTCAACGTCCCCGAGACCGTCCTCGTCCCCTACAAGAACCCCGTCGACAACGCGCGCTGGGCCTACACCTCGGCGAAGTACAACCGGGGCTTCGACCTCGACCGGATCGCCGACTCGCTCGGCTACCCGCTCTTCATGAAGCCGTTCGACGGCGGCGGCTGGCGCGGGGTGTCGATGGTCAGCGACCGCGACGACCTGCACCGCTCCTACGACGACTCCGGCGAGATGCTCATGCACCTCCAGGCCTCGGTGCCGGACTTCGAGCACTTCGCGCGCTCGCTGACCATCGGCCCCGAGACGATGGTCATGAAGTTCCGTCCCGACGAGCCGATGCACGACCGGTACTCGGTCGCCCACGGCTTCCTCTCCGACGAGGTCGGCCGCGAGGTCCTCACGACGAGCCAGACCGTCAACGCGTTCTTCCGCTGGGAGTTCAACTCCTGCGAGATGCTCGTCAAGGACGGGGTCGTGTACCCCATCGACTACGCGAACGCCTGCCCCGACGTCGCGGTGACCTCGCTGCACTACTACTTCCCGTGGGCGATGAGCGCCCTGCTGCGCTGGACGGCGTTCTGCACCGTCACCGGGCGCCGGCCCCGCACGCAGGTGGAGACCGGGCCCTGGTTCGCCGTCGCCGACGACGAGTCGCTCGACCACGAGGGCCGGCTCGCGGCGTACCAGTCGCTGGCCGACGACTACTTCGAGACCGAGCGGTACCGGGAGTTCTGCGCCACCACCCTCGGTCACGTCGACGAGCTGGTGCTCGACTGGATCGGCGGCGACGACTTCCGGCGGCTGCTGCAGTCGACCATCCAGCAGACCTACCCGCCCCAGGAGTGGGACCGCTTCGAGGCGCACTTCGGCGGGCTGCTCGGGATGTGGCTCTCCGACGAGCAGGCCCGGCTGGCCCGGCCCGCCGACGCCTGAGTCCCACGGTGTCCGCGCCCGGCCCCACGGTGGCCGCATGAGCACCAGGATCGGGTTCCTGCGGGCGGTGAACCTCGGGAAGCGCCGGGTGCCGATGGCCCGCCTCGTGGCGGTCTGCGAGGACCTCGGGTACGACGACGTGTGGACCTACGTCAACAGCGGCAACGTCGTGTTCGACGCGACCGGTACGAGGGCGGCCCTCGAGGCGGAGATGGAGAAGGCCCTGGAGGCCGAGTTCGGCTTCGAGTGCACCACCTTCGTGCGGACCGCGTCCCAGGTGCGAGGTGTTCTCGACGTGCAGCCGTTCACCCGCTCGGCCGGCGACACGTACTTCGTCACCTTCCTCAAGAAGGCGCCGAGCGCGGCCGACGCGCGGCGGCTCGAGGGCCTGTCCAACGAGTTCGACACGCTCCTCGTGAAGGGCGCCGACGTCCACTGGCACATGCGCGGCACGTCCATCGAGTCGCGGCTCGTCGGCCGCGACTGGGCCCGGATCCTCGGTCCCGTGAGCAGCACGAGCCGCAACGTCACGATGCTGACCCGGCTCGTGGCGAAGCTCGACGCCCGGTAGCCCGCGGGCCCACGAGGAGGTCTCAGCCGCCGAGGGCGGCGCCGACCACGTCCTTGGCCTCGGCCTGGACCTGCGCCAGGTGCTCGGGGCCGCGGAAGGACTCCGCGTAGATCTTGTAGACGTCCTCCGTGCCGCTCGGGCGCGCCGCGAACCACGCCGACTCCGTGACCACCTTCAGCCCGCCGATCGCCGCGCCGTTGCCGGGCGCCTCGGTGAGCGTGGCGGTGATCGGCTCGCCGGCGAGCGTCTCGGCGCTCACGTCGGCGGGGGAGAGGGCCGCGAGCTTGGCCTTCTCCTCACGGTTCGCCGGGGCGTCGATGCGGGCGTAGGCCGGCTCGCCGTGGCGGGCGGTGAGCTCGCGGTAGTGCTCGGAGGGGGACTTCCCGGTGGTCGCGATGATCTCGGAGGCCAGCAGGGCCAGGAGGATGCCGTCCTTGTCGGTCGTCCACACCGAGCCGTCGCGCCGCAGGAAGGACGCGCCGGCCGACTCCTCGCCCCCGAACGGCCCGGAGCCGTCGAGCAGTCCGGGGACGAACCACTTGAAGCCCACGGGGACCTCGACGAGCCGGCGCCCGAGGTCCTCGGCGACGCGGTCGATCATCGAGCTCGACACGAGCGTCTTGCCGACGAACCCGTCGGCGCGCCAGTCCGGCCGGGCCCCGCCGTAGAGGTACTGGATCGCCACGGCCAGGTAGTGGTTGGGGTTCATCAGGCCGGCGTCCGGGGTCACGATGCCGTGTCGGTCGCTGTCGGCGTCGTTGCCGGTCGCGACGTCGTACTCGTCGCGCCGGGCGATGAGCGAGGCCATCGCCGAGGGGGAGGAGCAGTCCATCCGGATCTTGCCGTCCCAGTCCAGCGTCATGAAGCGCCAGGTGGCGTCGACGAGCGGGTTGACGACGGTGAGGTCGAGGCGGTGCCGCTCGGCGATGGCGCCCCAGTAGTCGACGGCCGCGCCACCGAGGGGGTCGGCACCGATGTGGACCCCGGCCTCGCGGACGGCGTCGAGGTCGAGCACGGAGGGGAGGTCCTCGACGTAGGTGCCGAGGAAGTCGTGGGTGCCGACGGTGGCCCGCGCCCGGGTGAACGGCACCCGCCGCACCCCCTCGAGCCCGGCGCGGATGTAGGCGTTGGCCGCCGCCGCGATGATCTTCGTCGCGTCGGAGTCGGCCGGGCCTCCGTGCGGCGGGTTGTACTTGAAGCCGCCGTCGCTCGGGGGGTTGTGCGAGGGCGTGACGACGATGCCGTCGGCGAGACCGCGTCCGGCCGGCATGTCCGAGACCCCCGACACCTTGCCCCGGTTGGCCACGAGGATGGCGTGGGAGACGGCGGGGGTCGGGGTGTACCGGTCGGCGGCGTCGACCAGCACCGTGACGTCGTTGGCGACCAGCACCTCGAGCGCGCTCGACCACGCCGGTTCGGAGAGCCCGTGCGTGTCGCGCCCGATGAACAGCGCTCCGTCATAGCCCTGTTCGCGCCGGTAGTCACAGATCGCCTGGGTCGTGGCGAGGATGTGGGTCTCGTTGAACGAGGTCCTGAGGCTCGACCCCCGGTGCCCGGAGGTGCCGAAGGCGACCTGCTCGTCGACGTTCTCGGGGTCCGGCTCGCGCGTGTAGTAGGCGGTGACCAGCGCGGCCACGTCGACGAGGTCGGAGGGCTGGGCGGGCTGTCCGGCGCGCGGGGAGGTCATGGCCCCGATCCTCGCAGAACCGCGTGCCACGGGGACAGGAGCGGTGTCCGGGAGATCACAGCAGCAGAATGCCCCTGGGGGTACCCTTTGGGTACTACGCGGAGTAGTAAGGAGGTATGGACAGCGCCCCCCGCAACCTCGTGGTCCTCGGCGCCGGCACCGCCGGCACCATGGTCGTCAACAAGCTGCGCAGGCGGCTTCCGGCGGAGGAGTGGACCATCACGGTCGTCGACCGGGACGACGTCCACGACTACCAGCCCGGGTACCTCCTCATCCCGTTCGGCCTCAACGAGCCCGAGCAGATCCGGCGGACGAAGCGTCCGTTCATCCACTCCGGCATCGAGCTGCTCCTGGGCGAGGTCGAACGCGTCGACACCGAGGGGCACGAGGTCCACCTCGCCGGGGGCCGGCGCCTGCGGTACGACCAGCTGGTCATCGCCACGGGGACCACGCCACGCCCGGACCAGACCGAGGGCACCCTCGGGCCGCAGTGGCACCGCGAGGTCGGCGAGTTCTACACCTTCGACGGCGCCGTGGCCCTGCGCGACCGGCTCGACCGCTTCACCGGCGGCCGGCTCGTCGTCCACATCACCGAGCTGCCCATCAAGTGCCCGGTGGCCCCGCTCGAGTTCACCTTCCTCGCCGACGACTGGCTGCGCAGGCGCGGCCTGCGCGAGCGCACCGAGCTCGTCTTCGTGACCCCGCTCGACGGCGCGTTCACCAAGCCGGTCGCGAGCCGTGAGCTCGGGAAGGTCCTCGCGGACAAGGGAGTCCACGTCGAACCGGACTTCATGGTCGAACGCATCGACCAGGAGCGGAAGGTCCTCGTCTCCTACGACGAGCGCGAGATCGCCTACGACCAGCTGGTGACCGTCCCCCTGAACATGGGCGCCGACTTCGTCGCGGCCTCGGGCCTCGGTGACGAGCTCAACCACGTCCGGGTCGACAAGCACACCTTCCTCGCGACCGGGCACGACGACGTCTTCGCGCTGGGGGACGCGAGCAACATCCCGACGAGCAAGGCCGGCTCGGTCGCGCACTTCTCGGTGGAGGTGTTCGTCGACAACTTCCTCGAGCACGTCGCGGGTCGGCCGATGACCCACTCCTTCGACGGCCACGCCAACTGCTTCGTCGAGTCCGGGCACGGCAAGGCGCTCCTGCTCGACTTCAACTACGACACCGAGCCGCTGACCGGACACTTCCCCATCCCGAAGATCGGGCCGATGACCCTCCTCGGGGAGTCGCGCACCAACCACCTCGGCAAGCTCGCGTTCCGCCACGTGTACTGGAACGCCCTCCTCCCCGGACGCCCGCTCGGCCTGCCCGCCGCGATGTCGATGTCCGGCAAGAACCCCGCCCGATGACCCAGAGAGGACCAGCACGATGACCACCACGACCATCGCCGGCCACGCGGTCGACGTCAACGAGGAGGGCTTCCTCACCCGCCCCGAGGAGTGGACCGAGGACCTCGCCCCCGAGCTCAGCCGGCTCATCGGCATCGAGCTCTCCGACGCCCACTGGGCGCTCATCCGCTTCCTGCGCGAGGACCACGCGGAGCAGGGCGAGACCGCGACCCTGCGCCGCGTCTCGACCCGGACCGGGACCCCGGTCAAGACCCTCTTCGCCCTGTTCCCCGGCAAGCCGGCGAAGAAGATGGCCTACGTGTCCGGCCTGCCGAAGCCCAAGGGATGTGTCTGACATGAGCGCCACCGACACCGCACCCGCCATCGTCCCGTCGTTCGACAGCCCCGGCAGCGAGGGCCGCAAGCTGGCCATCATCTGCTCCAAGGGCAGCCTCGACATGGCCTACCCCGGCCTGATCCTCGCCAACGCCGCCGTCGGCGAGGGCGTCGAGACCCACCTGTTCTTCACCTTCTGGGGCTTCGACATGATCACCAAGGCGACGATGGGGGACCTGAAGTTCTCCTTCGTCGGCAACACCGCGATGCACCCTCCGGGGCACTCCGGCCTGGGCATCCACCACATGCTCGGCGCCCTGCCCGGCGCGACGGCCGCGGCCACGGCGATGCTCAAGAAACAGATCGCCGAGCAGGACGTGCCCGAGGTGCCGGAGTTCCTCGAGCTGCTCTCGGCGTCCGGGGTGCACCTGTGGGCCTGCCGGATGTCGGCGGACATGAACCACCTCACCGAGGACGACCTCTACGAGGGCGTCGAGGCGATCATCTCGGCGAGCGACTTCATCGAGCTGACCGAGGGCGCCCAGCTGCTCTTCATCTGAGGGCTTCCGCGTCGTCAAGGTGACGGCGGGGAAACCGGCCCACGACGCGGATGCATCGCCGTCACCAGCCGACTTCCGCGCCATCCCTGTGACCGCGTGGAACCACTGGCTGCGAACGGCGCGGCCCACACACCAGCCGGGTCGAGGCCTCGCGGTGTGGACGAGCCGTCGCGACCTGCAGCGTTCGAGCGCCCACGCACCCTCTGACGTGCAACGATCCCCCGGTGATCCGCTACCTCCCGTTGCTGCTCGAGCTCGCGCTGACCGTCTACTGCCTCATCGACGCGATCCAGACCGATGAGCTGGTCATTCGCAACCTGCCGAAGCTGGCGTGGATCTTCATCATCCTGCTCTTCCCGATCGTGGGGTGCGTGGCGTGGCTGGTCGCCGGCCGCCCCACCCGCGACACCTGGTCGGGGCGCACGCAGCAGCAGCGCTGGGAGGACCACCGCCGCGAGCAGGAGTGGCGGCGTGAGCAGGAGCGGCGCCGCTCCCGCGGCCCGGACGACGACCCCGACTTCCTCAAGGGCGTGTAGGGCCCGAGGCCGCCTGGCTGCTCGTCATCCGAGCGCGTCCGCGTCGTCACCGTGACGGCGGGGGAACCAACCGACGACGCGGTGGTGTCCCGTCACCAGACGACGTGCGCGTCACACCGGTGACCTCGTACAGGACGTCCGAGTGCTCCCGCTGCCGGACCACTGACCCGGCGGCTGGAGCACACGGCCATGTGCTCCGCGGGTCGGGCGATGGCTCGCGACTCGGAGCATCCGGACGTCCCGGACACGACCCCCGCGCCCGTTGTCGCCGCGCGTCGGGAGCGTCAGAGGGTCAGCTCGGGCTCCGGCACCTCGGTGCCCGGCACCGGGACGAGGTAGAGCGTCGAGAGGCGCGCGGCCCGGACCGTCACCGAGAACGGCTGGTCGTTCCACGGCACGGCCTCGGCCTCGACGCGGGTGCCGGCCGTCGACGGGCTGGACGCCTCGTCGTAGCCGCTCGTGTCGAGGACGACCTCCCACTGCCCGGAGCGCGGCACGCCGATGCGCACCCATTCCTTGTCCTCGCCGCTGTAGTTGACGACCGTCGCGACGACGTC
>JAESFK010000455.1_pt1 | contig 21050 bp, 32 predicted proteins | sample 9269391 | NCBI WGS metagenome assembly JAESFK01 (sample SAMN14506231, study PRJNA617097) | algae metagenome | isolation source: Drouetiella hepatica UHER 2000/2452 and co-occurring heterotrophs from... | place: Slovakia: Slovak Paradise National Park, Hrabusice, Kosice Region | collected 2000-01-01
GGTCGCGGCCGGTCCCGACGCGGTCTGGGAGAGGGCCCGCGAGCTCCTCGCCGGCATCGTCCCCGACCCCGACGCCGAGGAGCACCTCCGCGACCTCGAGGACCAGGTCGTCGCCGACTACCGGGAGAGCATCCGCCTCCACCGCCGCCGCCGCGACCTGCGCGCCAAGACCACCGCCGCCTGACGAGGAGACGACCCACCATGAGCGACACCCTCCCCGGCCTCGAGCCCGAGCGCATGACCCGCGACGCCCAGCTCTCCGACGACGGCGTCTACCGCTACAGCCTCACCCGCCGGTGGGGTCCCGGCCGGCACGTCACGTTCGTGATGCTCAACCCCTCCACCGCCGACGCGCTCGTCGACGACCCGACCATCCGCCGATGCATCGGCTTCGCCCGCTCGTGGGACTTCAGCGCCCTGCGCGTCGTGAACCTCTACGCGCTCCGCTCGACCGACCCCGGCCAGCTGTGGGACCACCCGCAACCGGTCGGCGGCCCGGAGAACGACGGCGCGATCCTCGATGCCCTCCGCAACGGTGGCCTCGTCATCGCCGCCTGGGGTGCGCACGCCCGGCCACACCGCGTCGCCGGGTTCCGCGCCCTCGCCGCCGAGGTCGGCGTCCAGGTCCACGCGCTCCACGTCACGAAGGCCGGCGCGCCCGGCCACCCGCTCTACCTGCCCGCCTCGACCCAGCCGACGCCGTACGTCTTCCCCGACGAGATCGGAGCACTCGCGTGACCGACCCCTCCCGCCTGAGGCCGTGCCCGGAGTGCCGTGCCGGGAAGCACGGCAACTGCGACGGCGTCACCTGGGACGACGTGACCGACTCACCAGCGAAGTGCCCATGCACCCACGAGCCCGTCGACGAGGCCCGCCGCGGCCGCTACCACGCCGCACTGGCCACGGCCCGGCTCGACGCGGTGCTGCGGATCGCCGACGAGGAGCAGGCCGAGCTGCGGGCCGAACTCGATCGCCTACGAGACGTGGCCCGCGGGCTGCACCACGTCTGGTCGACCGTCCAGCCCTCCGGGCTCATGTCCCGCCGGCGAGCGGCCGAGGTCCTCGCCGACACCTTCACCCTGCCCGAGCCATCCAGGAGCACCCCGTGACCACCACCCACACCCTCAACGTCGCCCACTCGCGCTGGCACAACGAGGACGACCCCGACTTCGACCTCAAGCTCACCTGCTCCGACCCGGCCGCCTGCCCCGGCTGGACCGAGTGCATCGGCGACCACTCCGCCGCGACCGACGAGGACGTCGACAACGGCATCGACGGCGATGAGGTCGTGCTGCACGGCGTCGCCCACGGGTACCACTACGGCTACGGCTGGACCGTCCCGTTCAAGGGCTGCCCGGTCGTCGAGAACGACTGGGTCGACGAGGCCCGCGACATCGCCCGCGACAAGGGCCCCGGCTCGTACCGCGTCGACGCCGAGTGGGACGACGAGTGCATGACCATCACCCTCGCCGAGGACCAGTCGTGACCGCCACCGAGCCGATCAAGTACGTCGACTACGACCCGCCGATCCCGGGCCACGTCGCCACCAGCGCCCTCCACGTCCACGTGCGCACGACGGACCGGTGCGTGAAGAACGCGACCGGCGAGCCGTGCCTGACACCGCCTGAGCTCCGCGACGAGGTGAAGCGGCTGCGGCGCTGGAAGGACGAGGCGGCCGAGGTGATCCTCGGCCTCCAGGACCTCGGCAAGGCCCTCGGCGTGCCCCTCGGTACGCGCATCACCGGCGATGGGGCAGCCAAGATCGCCGAGCGCCTGGTGGCCGAGCGTTACGTCCTCCAGCAGCGGCTCGACAACGCGAGGGCGCTGGTCTTGTCCTGGCGTCGAGGCACCGTGACCGAGTACGGCCAAGCCGTCGACCAGTGCCGCAACGCCGTGCTCGCCGTTCTCGACGGTCCTGCCGCCCCGCCCCAGGAGCCGCACCTCACACCCGAGGCGGGCGCCGGTCCGCTCCGAAACGAGCCGGCTGTCGACGGGCCATGCGACTGCGGCACCTGCGTTGCCATCGCCGAGGACCGTGCCGCCCGACAGCAGGTCGAGGAGCCGTACGTCGAGCGGATCACCGACGACAACGGCGACGAGCTCGAGCGTGGCGCCGACACCGACGCGCCCGCCATGGAGGCGCACCCCACCACCGGCCCGGTCCGCGAGCCACGGCTCAAGGCGTGCGTCGAAGCGTGGCCCGAGTGCTACGAGGGCGGTTACGACCCCGCGTGCTGCCGCTTCCCGAAGTCGTGCAGCGCCGACGTCTACGACCTCGAGCACGTCACCGACGACCAGCTCGAGTACCCCCACCCCGCCCGGCAGCACACCGGAGGGCAGCCGACATGACCATCGACCAGTGCACTCCGGGCACCCCCGTCGTCTACCGGGCCCACCCCGACGCGAGGGCCGAGGACGGGGTCGTCACCGGGGTGGCGACCGGCGGCCGCCTGGTGTTCGTCCACTTCGTCGGCGACCGAGCCGCGAAGGCCTGCGACCCTGCGACCCTAGAGCGTGCACGATGACGGCCGGCCGTTGGCGCCTCAGCGCTGCGTTCGAGCCGCGCGACCTCTGGGTCGGCGCGTTCTGGGAGCGCCGCCCCGACGGCCTCCACATCTACGTCTGCCTTCTCCCGACCCTCGTGCTCCACGTCCTCCGCGCCTCCACGTTCGGCTGCGGGTGCTTCGCCAACCCCGACCGATGGGCAGCCGACCCGACCGCCGTCGACCCGGAGGGCTGCTACTGCGGCTGCGATGACGAGTACGACGAGGGCTGCGACCACTACCGCAGCCGCGGCAGCGACCTCGAGGGCATCGCCGACCAGGACCTCCTCGACGAGCTCGAGCGGCGCGCCCTCAGCCACATCCTGAAGCGCCGGCTCGCGGCCCGGCGCGGGGCCTTCGGCGAAACCGAGGGCGACACCGAGGACGTCGTCGCCTCCCAGCGCGAGGTCGCGAAGCACGCCGCCGCCCGGCTCGGCTGCGACCCGGAGGACCGCGTGCTGTGGTCGTGGGTCCGGCTCGTCACCGTGGCCGCGGTCGAGGCCGACTGGATCCCGAGGTACCCGGCCCGGCTCTCTGTCGTGCCCGACTCCGAGGAGCCGCGATGAGGCCGCGCCGTGCCAAGGGCGCCCGACGACCGGTCCCTGCACCCGCGAGCACGCTGCCCGCGGGAGAGGTGCAGTGCCGCTGCCAGTGGTGCGGTGCACCGTTCGTCTGGATCCGGCCCACCCCCAACCAGCGGGCCCCGCTCTACTGCAGGCCGCTCCACGCCAAGGCGGCCCGGAACGCCGCCGAGCAGCGCGCCGCCCGCGCCACCACCTGCCCCACCCCCACGAAGCGGTCCTTCCCCTCCCAGCGGGAAGCCAACCGCGCCATCGCGCGCGCCGGCGTCGGGATGCGCGAGGCCCACGCCTACCAGTGCGGATGCGGCGCCTGGCACATCGGCCACCCCCGCTACCTCCGACCCACCGGCCCCGAGAGGACCTCCCGATGACCGACACCGCCACGACCACCCTGCCGAAGGTCTACATCGTCGCCGGCCGGCGCGAGGATGCCTACACCGGCGACCTCGGCGGCGCGCTCCACACCGCCGACGGCGAGCTCCTCTGGAGCCACGTCTCGTCGACCACCGGCTGGCTCCGCCGCGACCTCACCACCGGCTTCACCGACCGGAAGCGCGACCTCGAGCGGCGCTACCCCGACGGCTACGACGTCGTCTGGCTCGCGCCCGGCGACCCGCTCCCCTGGGAGGACGCCGCCGACGCCGAGATCCGTCAGCTCCGCGCCCAGATCGAGTCCCTGCGCAGCGTCGAGCGGCAGCTCCGACACGTCGGCGAGTGCGGCAGCCTCATGCCCTACCCGGCCCTCCGGCGCGCCGGCACCGACGCCCTCGCCGTCGCTGACCTGATCCGCGACGCCCTGGACGTGCGATGACGCGGGCCGCCGGCGCGTTCGTCGCGCGCGTCGAGCAGCAGCGCCGCCGGCTCCCACCCAGGTGGTGGTGGCGCCCATGACCGAGCCCGTCGGTGGCTACCGCTGCCCCTACTGCAAGTACCGAGCCGTCGTCGGCGTGCTCGTCCGAGACCACATCCGCAAGGTCCACCCGAAGGAGAACCCGTGACCCGCCCGCCCATGCTCGCCGCCGACCACGTGCGCGAAGCCTGCTCCGTCGCGGGATGCGACCGACCTGTTCGGCGGACCATCTACTGCAACGCGCACCTTCGCCGACTCCAGACCACCGGCGACGTCCGGGCTGACGAGCCGATCCGATACCGCCCGACCGCTGCCGCTCGTGACGACGTCTCCACGCGCATCCTGAACCACGCCGTCCTTGACGAGCAGACCGGCTGCCTGATCTGGACCGGCATGCTCGACGCCGCCGGGTACGGACGCATCAGCTGGCAGGGGCGGATGTGGCAGGCGCACCGAGCCATCTGGACCCACCAGGTCGGGCCGATCCCCGCCGGCACCGCTCCCGACGGCTCCGACTGGACCCTGGATCACCTCTGCTTCCGCCGCCCCTGTGTGAATGTCGCCCACCTCGAGGTCGTCAGCCGGACCGAGAACAGCCGCCGCGCAGGAGGGCTCGAGCAGGCCCAGAAGAACAACGTCGGCCCTCGGTCCCAGCACGGGACGGCCGCCCGCTACCGATACGGCTGCCGATGCGACGACTGCCGACGAGGGCACACCGCCGACACGCGGCGCCGGCGTGCCGCGAAGAAGGGATCAACGCTGTGACGAGGCCCCCCATGCTGGCTGCGGATCATGTTCGCGAGCTGGTCCAGCCGTACACCACCTTCGAGGCCGAGACCACGCAGGCCGGGGTGCGGGTGCCGGTGCCCACGACGAACCGGCGCGACCTGCCCGCGTGGATCGTCGTGCCCCGCGGCACCGGCCTGTCCGTCACCCACCCGTCCCTCCTCACCCAGCTCCGCCGCGCCACCGCCGGCGCCACCGGCCTCTCCGACAGCGACGCCGCAGCCGGCACCGCGAAGTCGAAGCCCGCCGCGCACCTCGAGGCCCTCGACGTCCTCCGCCGCATCGACGCTCAGTCCCACGAGTACGCCGTCGAGCTCGACATCGAACAGCCCCGCCGCACCCGGACCGTCGTCCCCAGCCTCGCCCTCGAGGACCGGCTCCTGGCCATCTCCGGCAAGGTCGGGTCGGAACCCGACCGCCGCGTCCGGTCCTGGTGGGCCTCCGCCCGGCTCGTCACCCACTGGGACTCGCCACCCCTGCGGCCGCACGGCGCGCCCTGCCCCTCGTGCTGGGAGACCGACACCCTCCGCATCCGCCTCGACGACGAGCTCGCCGTCTGCACCGGCTGCGGCGACACATGGGACCGCACCGGCCACCCCGACCACGGGTCCCTCGACATGCTCGGCCAGCACGTCCGCTGGTGCACCGAGCACGACGTCACCAAGCCCCGCCACTGGATGCTCGACGCCAACACCGAGCTCGCCGAGTGCACCGAGTGCCTCCCGTTCCGCGACGCCTACACCGACTGGAAGATGGGGCGCGCCCGCGCGCTGCTTGACGAGCAGCCCTCCGCGACCGCATAGTGGGCCTCGGCGATTCGGCATGCCCGGATCGCGAACGCCTCGGTCAGAGCTTCGGGCTCACAACCGGGGCGTTCGGCGTTGGCGGCCCACGCGACAGGGCACGCAACACACTGCGCCGGACGCGGCGCACCCGCCCGCCCGGGCCCGAGCCCCAGGCTCAACAGCTCGGGCGGGCGGCCACCAGCTGGTCCCGCCGCTACCCCACGACCCCTCACCTCCGACACGCAGTGCCGCCACGAGCGGCCTCCCGGAGTGCACGAGGCGCGGCGAGCGGCGGGACCGAACACCCGCAGGAGGCGCCGTGGCCCAGCGACGCTTCGACCCGGCGCGCCCGGTCAAGCAGACGGTCCACACCGTCATCGCCCGACCTGCGGATCCGCACTGTCCGTCGCGGTACCTCACCCTGATGATCTACCCCGACGTCGAGCAGATGCGCGCCGGCGCCCACGCCTACAACCAGCGCCGGGGCCAAGTCAGCGACGACGGGAACTGGGACGCTCTCGGCGTCACCCAGTCCAGCCCGCTCGGCGAGCGCTACGACCGACGCACACGCTCCTGGGTCGACTGCACCGGACGCCACATCGGCGTGGTGCGACTCGCACGGGGATGGCTGACCCCGGAGGTGCTCGCCCACGAGGCCACGCACGCAGCCCTCCACGTCGAGCGCATGCACCAGTGGGCGCAGGCCCACACCGCGGGCCTCGAGATGCCCGACGCCGTGGAGATCACCGACGACAACGAGGAACCCTTCGCCGCCGTCGCCGGCCAGCTGGCGAACATCCTTGCCCGCACCGTGCACGAGCTGGTGGTCGACGGCTGGTGCGAGGAGCCCGGCTACCGGTTCGTCGGACAGTCCTGAGCCGTCAGGCCCGGTGCTCCGTCCACCGCTGGCCATCCCACCAGCGCAGCCCCGCACCGTCGTTGTACCAGCCCGGCACCGCCGACCGCTGCTGCGGCTGCTGCGCCGCCGCGGCCGCCTGAGCCTGGTGCTGCTGCGCCAGCCACTGCTGGTGCGCCGCGTGTGCCTGAGCCTGAGCTTGGGCCTGCTGAGCCTGAGCCAGCTGCCGGGCCGCCTTCGCCTGCTGCCGCATCACCGCGGTCTGCCGGCGCGCCTCGTTCCGAGCGGCCTTCGTGTACGCCGCCGTCCGCTCCTTGTCCGACCGGAAGTCGACCAGCCCCAACGAGCCGACCGACATCACCTTCCGCGTGAAGCCCATCCCCTGCCCCTTCCCTCGTGCCAGACCCACGAAGGCTATCCCCGCACCACGCCGGGAGGAACCCACATGGCCGATCTGCACCCCGGCGACGGCGGCGACCAGCTCAAGCGGTACTGGATCGCCGGCCCCGGCCGCGCGAAGTGGAACACCTGGACCGAGCTCTACAACCACCTCAAGAAGTACCTCGGCCCCGAGCGCGCGAAGCGCGTCGCCGCCGTCTGGTACCACGAAGCCACCGGCCTCTGGGCCGGCTCCGACGCCAACCGCGTCGCCCACGGCAAGCCGCCCCGCGGCAAGGTGATCGGGCCCGGCTGATGCCCAGCCCCGGCTCAGTCCCCTGCCCCGGCGGGTGCGGCGGTCGGATCCGGCTCTACGTCGTCGGACGCCGCGGCCACCTCCGCTTCCTCGAGGGCGACGCCGCCGACGTCCGCCGGCACGCCCTGTGCATGACCCCCGTCGACCAGGCGCCCGCCAACACACCTACACCGCAGGCCACAGCGTGAGAGCGCCCAAGCCCTGCGGCCACCACGGCTGCCCCGAGACCGTCACCGGCCGCACCTACTGCGACCAGCACGAAGCCGACCGCCAGCGCATCATGGCCAGCCGCCGGGGCACCACAGCCGAACGAGGCTACGGCTCCGTCCACCAGGCCATGCGCCGCCACTACGCACCCACCGTGCGGGCCGGCAAAGCCACCTGCTGGCGCTGCGGCAAGCCCATCCGCCCCGGCCAACAGTGGGACGTCGGACACGACGACCACGACCGCACCATCACCCGCGGCCCCGAACACGCCCGCCGAGCCGACTGCCCCGAACACGGCAACCGAGCCACCAGCGGACGAACACCCCCCCGGGGTACCCCCTCCCCACCCCCTCGACCTTGACCGCGACGTACGGCCAACTGCGCCGCCTACGGGTTCCGGGAGGGCCCTAGAACCTGCAGAACCTCGGCCCGTCAGGGCGCCCCCACCCATCCCGACAGGGAGTCCGTCATGACCGGTCCGGCACCGAAGCACCCGAGCGTCCGCGCTCGCCGCAACGACGCGCGCAAGGACTTCGTGTCCCTCCCGTCGGAGGGCCGGAAGGGCAAGGCACCGGCGTGGCCGCTGCGTCCGGACCTCGACACGGCGGCGCGGCTGTCGGTGGCGGTGGGTCTGTGCGAGACGCTCGAGGAGCAGCTGGCGAACGAGGACGACGGCCGGAAGCGGCGGACGATCCTGCGACAGCTGGAGAAGGCGCAGGTCGACGCCGAGCGGTGGCGCGCGATGGTCGAGAACGGGCAGGAGGCCGAGCTCGCGCTGTGGGCTGAGCTGTGGCTGACGCCGCAGGCGGTGGAGTGGGAGCGGTCGCACGCGTTCCGGTCGGTCGCGACGTACGTGCGATGGCAGATCAAGGCGGAGAACGGGAGCCTCGACGCGGCCAAGGAAGCCCGGATGTGGTCGGACCGGCTGGGGCTGAACCCGCTGGCGCTGCACCGTCTGCGCCAGGAGGTCGAGCACACCGAGCGCACGGAGGCCGACGGCCGCCGCCGACGCGAGCAGGCCGCGCCGGCGACGAAGAAGCCGGCCGCGAGGAAGAAGCCTGCCGACCCGCGCCTGACGCTGGTCCAGGGCGCGGGCTAGTCGGTGGGGCTGCTCTTCGTCCCTGACCTCGACGAGGAGCCGTGGCCGACGCTCGGCGGTGGGATTTGCGATCTCATCGAGGAGCGGTGCGTCTACGGCCCCGGCTCGCTGCAGGGTCTGGCGTACGAGATCGAGGACGAGTTCCGGGCGTTCATCTACCGCGCTTTCGAGGTCTACCCGCAGGTCGTGAGCAAGGCCTTCGCCGGCGGCGGGCCCGGGCTCATCGTGAAGGACCCTCACCCGTGGGCCGGCCGTCGCCGCTTCTCGCGGTGCGGCCTGTGCATCCGCAAGGGCCTGGCCAAGACCGAGAAGATGGCCCTCCTCGCGTTCTGTGAGCTGCACCCTGAGGGCCCGACCCGGTGCGACGGCTTCGACGCCAGCGGCAACCCTGTCGGCCGGCCGGTGCGGGCGCCCTACATCCCGATGCTGGCCGTCACGGTCGAGCAGGTCGAGGAGCTCGCGTACGGGGCGCTGAAGTACATCTGCGAGGAGGGCCCGGACGCGGACCTGTTCGACGTCTCGCTCGAGCGGATCGTGCGCCTGGACGAGCGGGGCCGTGCCGACGGCAAGGCGGTCGCCCTGGCGAACAGCCCGGGCGCCCGCGACGGCGCGCGGACGACGATGAACTGCTTCGACGAGCCGCACCGACTGATCCTCCCTCGCCAGAAGTCCGCCCACACCACGATGGACGGCAACCTCCCGAAGCGGACCCTCGAGGGCGCCTGGTCGCTGTACGTCGGCACCGCAGGCGAGCTCGGCGAGGAATCCGTGGCCGAGGAGCTGCACCTCGAGGCCGAGCAGATCCGCGACGGCCTCATCGAGCGGGCGGACCTCTTCTACCTCTACCGCACCGACGACAACCCCGAGCGGGACCTGCGCGACAAGAACGAGCGCATCGCTGCGATCGCGGAGGCGTCGGGTCCGGCCGGGGAGTGGGGGCCGGGCCAGTTCGACGAGATCGCGTCGAAGTGGGACCGCCCGAAGGCCGACCACGCCTACCTCGAGCGGGTCTGGCTGAACCGGTGGAAGAAGTCTGGGTCGCAGGCCTTCAACGTCGCCAGGTGGCGGGAGCTGGACCACCTCGCCGGCGACCCGGAGGCGGACCTCGCACCGCCCATCCCCCACGGTGCCATGGTCACGGTCGGCTTCGACGGGGCGCGGTTCCGGGACTCGACCGGGTTCGTGCTCACCGAGGTCGCGACCGGCCGGCAGATGCTCGCCGCCGGCTGGGAGCGGCCTCTGGACCTGCCCGACGACCAGCCGTGGGAGATCAACGACGCCGACGTGCACGCGGCGCTCGCGCAGATCCATGACCGGTGGGACGTCTGGCGCGGCAACGCCGACCCGCCGCACTGGGTCGAGGAGGTTGGGGCCTGGTGCGGCCGCTACCCCGACACCTGGCAGGAGTGGTGGACCAACCGCCCGAAGGCCATGTCCTACGCGGTGCGGGACTACCGCGAGGCCATGACCACCGGCGCCGTCACCTGGTGCGCCGACGACGAGCTCGCCGCCGACTTCGGCCGGCACATCGGCAACGCCGGCCGCTCGCTGGTGAACCTCTGGGACGACGAGGGACGCCGACTCTTCGTCCTCCAGAAGATCCACCCCGACCGGAAGTTCGACTACGCAATGGCCGGCTGCCTGTCCTGGCAGGGCCGCCTCGAGGCCATCCGCTCCGGCGCGCAGTCCCGCAAGCCGACCACGTTCGTTCCGTCACGCATCCGGTAGGGGGTCGTCCGTGCCGATCGACGTCGACACCCCGTACAGCGACGGCTGGTGGCTGAAGCTCCTGGCGAAGAAGTTCGGCGAGAAGCCCCGCCGGCAGCGCGCGCTCGAGGGGGACAGCCGGCGCTGCGAGTTCACGCACGCGCAGTGGTGCAACATGCTGTGGAACCGGCTCGTCGGCGACACCCCGTTCCTACGGGTGAACGAGAAGTACGCCGACGCGACGCGCGAGTTCATGCGCCTGACCCGGACGAACTACGCGGCGCTGACGGTCGGGTCGACGCAGGACCGCACCGCGCTGCTGGGCGCCCGTTCGAGCGTCGACAACGACGCCGACGGCGACACCACCGTGCGGCGCTTCATGGACGCGAACGGGGCGTTCTTCGCCGATGCGCTGACCTTCACCTACACGATGGGTAAGGGCGCCGTCATCGTCGCGCCGCCGCAGGACGGCGAGCAGGTGGCCACTGCCACCGCGGAGGACCCGCGCGAGGTCGTCTGGGTGTCGGATCCGGTCCGGCCGACGAAGGTCCGCGCCGCGCTGAAGCTGTACCGCGACGACGACCTCAACGAGGACGTCGCCCACCTCTTCCTGTCGCCGATCAAGGGCGTGCCAGCCAGCGAGCCTGAGGGGCGGTACCGGATCCGGGTCGCGCGCCGCACCGCTGGTGCCGCGTGGACAGGCCTGCGGTTCTCCGGTCGGGACTGGGAGTGGGACGACGACCCGGAGGTGTCCGGGCCGCTCCCGGCCGACCAGCAGGAGTTCGGCCTGCCGGTCGTCCCGCTGGTCAACCGGTTCGGGATGGGCGAGTTCGAGCCTGTCATCGACCTGCTCGACCGCATCCACAACGGCATCGCTGACACCCTCTGGACGGCGAAGTACCAGGCGTTCATCCAGCGCGCGCTGATCGGCGATCTCCCCGAGACGGACCCGCGCACGGGCGAGAAGGTCGACTACGACTCGATCTTCTCGGCTGACCCGGGCGCCCTGTGGCGGATGCCGAAGGGCTCCGAGGTGTGGGAGTCGCGCCAGGCCGACCTCACCGGGATGCTCAACATCCGGAAGGCGGACCTGCTCGAGCTGTCGGCGACGACGCAGACCCCGATGTTCATGTTCACCCCGGACGCCACGGGCCAGTCCGCGGAGGGTGCCGACGTCGCGCGCGAGTCGTCGGTGAACAAGGCGAAGGACCGCATCCGCCGGCTCAACCCGGCCGCGGTGCGCATCTCCCGCCTGGGGCTGGCCTACTCCGACCAGATCGACGCCGCGAGGGGCGAGATCGAGACCATCTGGGCTCCCGTGCGGGAGTACAGCCTCTCCCAGCGGTCCTCGGCGGCCAGCGCGGCCAAGACCTCCGGTGTGCCGACCCGCTCGATCCTCTCCGACATCTGGCAGTTCCCGCCGGAGACCGTCGCCCGGATGGAGAAGGAGCGGCGCACCGAGCTCCTCTTCCTGCCGCCGGCGACGCCGGCCACCCCCGCCTCCTCCGGGGCCGGTAGCACGCAGGGCGCCTGATGCCCACGACCGAGCAGCAGCAGGTCGTCGTCACGAGCCTCACGGCCCGGTACGGCGCCACCCGGCTGCAGGTCGAGACCAACCTGCTGCAGCAGCTTGTGCAGCTCGTCCTCGGGATGCGGGGACGCTGGTACGACAACCTGTCCGTCGCCCGCTTCAAGCGCGACGTGCTCGACCTCGTGCGCCCCGGGCAGGAGGGGACCGCCGACCTCACGGCCGGGTACCTCGACCAGGTCCTCGACGAGCTCGACTCGCTCAGCCGGCCGGGCGCCGTCCGGCTGCCGGAACGGCTCCGGGCCGTCGACCCGCTCGAGGAGTGGGAGCGGCCGGCGAAGGTCTACCGGCGCGCCCGGCTCCTCGGCCTGGACGACCTCGCCGCGCAGGAGCGGGCCGAGCAGCGCGCCACGGACCTCGCCCGGATGGACCTGGCCCTCGCCGCGCGCGAGGGCGCCCGGCAGCGGCTCGTCGCGAACCCGAGAGTCACCGGGTACCGGCGGATCATCCACCCCGAGCTGTCGCAGTCCGGGACGTGTGGGCTCTGCCTCGTCGCGGCCGATCGCGTCTACAAGGCCGCCGAGCTGCTCCCTCTGCACGGCGGGTGCCAGTGCACCGTCCTGCCCATCACGACCGCGCACGACCCGGGGCTGAAGCTCAACAACGACGACCTCGGCGCGGTCTACGCCGCGGCCGACGCATCCCGCTCGCGGCGCGACCGGGCCGCGGGATCATCCGGCGGCACCGCGCGCGAGGACCTGCAGCGGGTGCGGATCGTCTTCAACGAGCACGGCGAGCTCGGCCCGATCCTCTCCCGCGCCGGCGAGAACTTCCGCGACGCCGCCGACGTCGAGGCCGACACCTCGGCCGCCTGATCTTCCCCCTCACCCCGAGGGGGCCGCCCGACAGGGCACCCACCAACCCGACAGGGAGCAACGCCATGCCGCGCAAGCCCATCCGCTTCATCAACCCCGGCCTCCTCTTCTTCTGCCCGCCCGACGACCCGCCCGAGGGCGGCGCCGGCGGCGGTGGCGGTGGCCAGGGACCCGACGGGGCGGGTGGCTCCGGTGGTGGCGGCGGGGAGCCCGAGAGGGGCTACCCGGCCGACACCCCCGTCTCCGCGATGACCGACGCGCAGAAGGCCAACTACTACCTGGCGCAGTCCAGGAAGTGGGAGGACCAGGCGCGCGGAAAGTCCGACCCCCAGACCGACTACCTGAAGGACCTCGCGGCGAAGGCGGCCAAGGCCGCCGAGCTCGAGGCCGCGGGGCAGTCGGAGCACGAGAAGGCCACCGCTGCGGCGGTCGAGGCCGCGAAGAAGGAGACCCGCGAGCAGACGCTCCGGGAGGCCTCCTCCAACACCGCGAAGACCCTGCTCGAGGGTGCTCTCAAGGTGCGCGGCATGAAGGCCAGCGACGTCGACGAGGCGATCAAGTTCGCCAACCTCGGCGCGTTCGTGAAGGACGGCGAGATCGACCACGACGCGCTCGTGGCGCACGCCGACCGCCTGGCGGGCACCCCCGGTGGCTCCGGCCCCCGGGACTTCGGAGGCGGCCGCCGCGGCGAGCGCACGGGCACCCGCCCGGGCGACGCCGGGCGCGCCGAGGCCGAGCGCAGGTACGGCAAGAAGCAGGACACCACCATCAGCTCCTGAAGGAGGAGGCATGACCGACATCGCGGTCACCTCGACCGGTTACCAGGTCGAGAAGCGTGGGTGGCTGTGGGGCGAGCACGGCACCGAGCCGGGCGCCAACCCCAGCGTCACCCTCGACGTCAGCAAGTTCACCGCCGGCACGCACTACGCCAACGGGTACATCCCGTCCGGCACGGTGCTCGGCAAGGTCACGGCGACGGGCAAGTACGGCCCGTACGACAACGCCGCGTCCGACGGGCGCGAGGTCGCCGCGGGGCTGCTCTTCAGCTCCGTGAAGGTCCCGGCGTCCACCAGCACCCCCGTGGGCGGTGCGCTGTTCGTCCACGGCTTCGTGGACCCGGCGCGCCTGCCGTTCCAGTCGGGCACGGGGTCCATCGACACCGCCGGACGAGCGGACCTCCCGCTCATCTACTGGGCCTGAGGAGAGGACTGACCCATGGCCATCTTCTTCGACGCCCCCGTCGCGCCCGAGGACCTCACGACCTTCGTGCGCACCGTCCCGCTCCCGTCCAACCTCGTGCTCTCCAACGAGTTCCCCGAGGTCGTGCGCGCGAGCAACCAGGTCGACTGGTCCGAGATCACCCAGACGAACCGCACCGCCCGGTTCCGCTCCTACGACGGGCGGATCCACGTGTCCGACCGTGACGGCTCGACCGACAAGTCGGTCAAGCTGCCGGCGCTGTCCGACTCGCTGAACATGGGCGAGTACGAGCGGCTCCAGCTGGAGTTCGCCCGGACGGGCGGCACGCGCCAGGAGGCGCTCGCCGACGCGATCTACAACGACGCCGACCGGCTCGTCCGGCACGTCCGCAACCGCATGGAGCTCGCCATGGGCGACGTGCTGACGGACGGCAAGCTGACCATCAACGAGAACGGGTACATGGGCGAGGCCGACTTCGGCGTCCCCGGCACCCACCTCGTGACGGCCGGCACCCCGTGGACCACGATCGCCTCGGCGGCCGCGCTCACGGACCTCATCGCCTGGCTGGACGTCTACGTCGCGACCAACGGCACGCCCCCGGGCGCGATCCGCATGTCGCGCCGCATCCAGCGGCTCCTGCAGACCAACGCGCAGATCATCGGCGCCGCGGTCGGCAGCAGCTCGGGCAAGACCCGCGTCAACCTCGAGGAGCTCCGCGACCTGTTCCAGGCCGAGGGGCTGCCCACCGTGTTCCGCAACTCGGACACGGTCCTCGACGTCGACGGCGTCACCACCCGCACCATCCCGGACGACCGGCTCATCTTCGAGCCCGCCGACCCGGGTGACCTCGCGGAGTTCCGGTACGGCCTCTCGGCCACCGCGCTCGAGCTCGTCAACAGCGCGGAGGCCGACACCTCCTTCGAGGACGGGGCCGGCATCGTCGGCGTCGTCGAGAAGGTCGGGCCCCCGTACCGCCAGTTCACCTTCGTCGACGCCGTGGGGATGCCCATCCTCCGCGACGCGAAGAAGCTCTTCGTGGCGGACGTCGCCTGATGGCCGGCAAGCGCAAGCTCGTCGCCCACGTCTTCGCCGACGGCGCCTGGCACAAGCCGGGCGACGCCGTGCCGGAGTCGGTCACCAACCCCAAGGCGTGGGGCGGTGACCCGAGCGACCAGCCCGAGCCGAAGGCGGACCCGAAGCCCTCGTTCCCCGAGGGCGACCCGTCCGACGCCTGGAAGGTCGACGAGCTCAAGGCCTACGCCGAGAGCAACAGCATCGACCTGGGCGACGCCAAGGACGCCAGCACGAAGGCGCCCATCCTCGAGGCGATCGCCAAGGCCAAGGCCTGACCCCGGTCCCCGGGCGGCCGCTCACTCCGACGAGCGGCCACCCGGGGCCACCCCCACAGCCCCACGACACGACCGAGGCAGGTGAGTCCCCGTGGCCGACACCATCACCAGCACCGGCGACGTCCGCGAGGGCTACGAGGGCACCATCACGAACGAGACGTACGTGACGGGCCTGATCCGCAAGGCCGAGCGGGTCCTCGCCCGCCGGCTCGGGCCGCTGGCCGACTGGGCCACCACCGACGAGCGGCGCGACGCCATCAAGGACGTCGTCGGCTCCATGGTCCAGCGGGTCCTGCGCAACGAGGGCTCGATCAACAAGTCCGAGTCCGACGGGGACTACTCGTACACGCGCGACCCGCTCGCCGCGTCGGCCAACCTCTGGGTGACCGCCGCCGAGTGGGACATGCTCCTCGGCCCGTCCGGGCCCGGGGTCGGCACGATCCGCGTCGGCATCCCGGACTGGTCGCCGCGACGGGGCTGGTGATGGGCCGGCTCATCGACGGCGGCCCCGACGTCGTCCTCCTCTACCCCGAGGTCGAGGACGAGGACTCCGACGGCAACCCGGAGCGCCGCCCGTCGCCGACGCCGATCACGATCCGGTGCCAGCTGCACCGTGTCTCCGCCGAGGAGTCCGCCACGCTCGGGCAGACCTCGACGGCGACCTACTACTTCAACACCTCCCGCGACCTGCCGCTCGGAGCGTTCGCCGGCGCGAAGGTCCGGGGCCGCGACGCGATGGTCGTCGGGGAGCCGACCCGCCAGGGCCGTTCCGGGCGCACCGCCCACACCCGCGTCGTCGTCAGGATCCTCGAGCCGAAGGTGTGACCGGTGGCCGTCATCTACAACCGCCGAGGGCTGCAGCGGCACCTCGCGCGGATGGCGAAGCAGGACGTCCACGACCACGGTCGTGAGCTGGCCGCGAGCGCCCGCCTCGACCTCGAGTCGCACCGCGACACCGGCGAGGCGAGCATCGAGCTCCAGCTCACCGCCACGGACGCCGTCGTCAGCCTCGCCGACCCCGACGGAGGCGAGATGGCCATCGAGTACGGACGCGGCGAGTACCTCACCGCCGACGGGCGCCTCGTCGGCGCCATGGAGGGCCTGCACATCCTCGGGAAGCTGCTGTGACCGCGGTCTACGTCGACGGTCTCGTGAAGGCCGCTGTGACCGTCCCCGACGGGCCACCGTGGTTCACGCGCCAGCCGGCGGACCTGCTGAAGCGGATCCCCTGCGGCGTCCTCGACCAGATCCCCGGCAGCGGTCGCATCGACCCCCGCTTCTCCGGCACCCAGGCCCTCTTCCAGCTGGACGCGTACGCCGCCGAGAAGAGGGCCGCGTTCGACCTGTGCAGCGCCGCGGTCGACGCGCTCGTCGCCGCATGGCGCACCCAGCACGTCTTCGACGACGGGTGGATCTCCTCGGTGGAGGTCACGTCCGACGTCGCTGAGGTCCGCGAGCGCGACCAGCCGTCGACCTTCACGCGGTACCAGGCCACCGTCCGCCTGACCTGCCGCTCCTGATCTGGCCGCCCGACCCCGGGCGTGCTCCGCGCAACCCACACCCCCACCGGAGGTTCATCCATCATGGCGCTGTCCGACAACGCCGTCATCATCCCCGGCCGGGGATACGCGTTCATCAACGACACCGTGGGCGCCCCTGCGCCCGCCGACACCCCCGCCGAGGTCGCGGCGCTCGACCTCGAGGCAGACACCCTCGCGACGGGCTGGCGCAACCTGGGCCACACGTCCCGGGACAACAACGTCAGCCTCGGCCGCGACGGCGGCGAGACCGAGGTCAAGGGCTCCTGGCAGAACGCCGCCCTGCGGACCACGAAGTCCGCCGTCATCTGGGCGATCAGCATCGCCGCCCTCCAGATCGACAACGACGTCCTGCGGCTCTACTTCGGCGGCGGAGACGCCACCCAGCCCGACTCGTTCGGCCTGCCAGACGCGCCGGTGTCCCAGGAGGTCGGCCTCTACGTCGTCATGGTCGACGGCGCAACCCGCCTGCCCCTGCACTTCCCCAAGGTCGACATCGGTGGATCCGACGCGATCGAGGTCGACCCCGAGAACTTCCTCGAGTTCGCCCTCACCGCGACGGTGCTCAAGGCCACCGGCCAGGACCTCGGCCGCATCTACCGGGCCGGTCTCGGCGACCCGGCCTGACCCAGACCCCCCGCCCCGGCCTCCATGCGCGGACAGGCCGGGGCGGGGCCTGAACGTCCCCGTCCGCGCACTCCAGGAAGGTCCGCGCCATGTCCGAAACCACCACCACCGACCGGTCCCTGTCTGACCAGATGGCGACCGAGAGCGGTGACGCTCCCGCGACCGTCGAGCGCCCCGCCGGCGCCCCCGGGCTCTGGCCGTTCCTCAAGCTGCCGCGGCGCCAGAAGGCGCAGTTCTTCCGCTGCCTGAAGAACCTGCCCACCGACGACAAGGGCGAGCTCGAGATCGACCTCGGAACGATGAGCCTGGCCGTCGCGGGCGACGCCTACGAGCTGCTCGCCGACATCGAGGACTCCCTCCGGATCGCGGCGACCGACCAGAAGGCCTTCACCACGTGGGCCAACTCCGCCGCTGACGAGGACGTCGTGCAGCTGTTCGGCTGGTACATGCAGCGGTTCCAGCCGGGGGAAGCCAGCGCCTCGCCGACTTCCTAGACCACCACGGCGAGGCGCTCGACTACGACCTGCTCACCCTGGGGATCGACCTCCAGGACGTCTTCGAGGGCAAGGTCGCCCCCAGCCGCGTGCTGCGGTTGATCCCGCAGCTGCCTGAGGGGTCAGCCACGGCCGCGAGCACGGCCGGCACCCGTGAGGCCCGTGGGTGGAGTCACGACCGGTGGCTGGCGCGCGACACGCGCCAGCTCATGGCCGCGCTGATCCAGATCACGCTCAAGGCCAACGGCGCGAAGCGACCCCCGAAGATCCCCGACTGGCCCACGCCCCGCCCGAAGGCCGTCGCCTCGCAGCGGCGCCTGGCCGACATGCCCGGAGCCATCAACACCGATGAGGTCTGACGACGGGGGGCTCTCGGCATGGCTGGTCCCGGAGGGCGCGAGGTCGGCCGCGTCTCGATCCGCGTCCTCCCGGACACGACGAAGTTCGTTCCCTCGCTCCGGAAGTACCTCACCCGCATCGAGCGCACCCTCGAGCTCGAGATCCCCGTCACCCTCGACGCGTCCGGTGTCGCGGCAGAGGCCCGGCGTGCCTCCGAGCGGGCCCAGAAGGCCGCCCGAGAGGTGAAGATCCCGGTTACCTACAACCGGAAGGCCCTCAGCGCGCTGCGCAAGGACCTCGGCACCCTCAAGCGGATCGACGTCCCGAACCTCAACAAGGCGATCGGGATTGGTGCACTGGCCATCGCATCGGCGGCTGCCGTGCCGCACGTCCTCGCGCTGGCTGGGTCCCTCACGCAGGTGGCCGGCGTCGCTGGGCTCCTGCCGGGCCTACTCGGCGCGACCGTCGCCGGGATCAGCACGCTCGTCATCGGGTTCCAGGGTGTCGGTGACGCGCTGAAGGTGATGAACGACCCGGAGCAGGTCGACAAGTTCCGCAAGGCGATGGACAAACTGGCTCCGGCCGCGCAGCAGACGGTGCTGGCGTTCAAGGGCCTGTCGCCGGCCTTCAGGGCGCTACGTCTCGACGTGCAGCAGCGGCTCTTCACCGGGGTGTCGGCGACCGTGCAGGAGCTGGCTTCGTCGTACCTCCCAGAGCTGCGCCGGGGGCTGGGCCGCATCGCGTCGGCCACGAGCGGCGCCTTCCAGTTCGTCGCTGACGCATCCCGGGCGAAGGGCGTGCTGGCGGACCTGCGCCCAACCCTCGCATCAGTGGCCACGGCGACGAGCCGATTCGGTCGCGGCGTGGCTCAGCTCGTCCCGGCGTTCTCCGAACTGACCAAGGTCGGGGCGTCGTTCCTCCCCGGGCTCGCTGACGGGTTCGAGGGCCTCGCGGCGAAGTTCAACGCGTTCATCCAGCGGGTTTCGGCCTCCGGTGAGCTGAAGGACTTCATCCAGGGCGGCCTCGACGCCGTCAAGGATCTGGCGTCGGTGCTGGGCAGCGCGGGCCGGATCCTCTCCGGCCTCTTCAGGGCGGCCGAGGCCGGCGGCGGCACGGTGCTCTCGACGTTCGCGGACGGCCTCGGCCGAATCGCTGACCTGGTCAACACTCCGGCGTTCCAGTCCGGACTCACCCAGGTGTTCGCTGGGCTCCGGGACGCGGCGAAGCCGATCATGGACGCGCTGCCGTCGATCGCTGACGCGCTCGTCGCGGTGGCCCCGGGCATCGCGTCGCTGGCGAAGGCGTTCGGTACCGGCCTCGGTGAGGCGCTGAAGACGTTCGCCGACATCGTCGTCCAGCTCGCGCCCACGCTCAACGCGTGGGCCGAGTCGCTCGCGAACCTCGACCCGAAGCTGCTCGGCCTCATCACAGCGGCCATCGTCCTTGCCCCCCTCGCCGGGACGGTCGTCAGCGCCCTCGCAGGTCTCGGGCCGATCCTCGCGGCCATCGCCTCGCCGGTCGGGCTGGTCGTGGCCGCCATCGCCGGACTGGTGGCGGGGTTCGTCCTCATCTACCAGAACTCGGCCACGGTCCGTGAGGGCGTCGCCAGCGTGATCGACGCCGTCCAAGGGCTGTGGACAACGCTGCAGCCGATCGTCGCGCAGATCGTCGCCGTGTTCCGCGAGCAGTGGCCCCAGATCGCAGCAGTGACGCGAGCGGCGTGGTCGACGATCCAGACCGTCATCTCCACCGCGCTGCAGTTCATGAGCGTGCAGATCCAAGCCGTCACGGCGTTCATCTCCGGCGTCTGGGCCATCTTCGGCACCACGATCGTGTCCTACATCAAAGGCGCGCTCGCTGCGGTCCTGAGCATCGTGCGCGGCGGGCTGAACATCATCCAGGGCATCTTCCGGGCATTCTCCGCGCTGCTGAAGGGCGACTGGTCCGGGCTGTGGGCTGCGGTCAAGCAGGTGGCCACCGGCGCCCTGCAGGTCATCTCGGGTGTCGTCGGTCTGGTCATCAACAACATCAAGGGCGTCATCTCCGGCGGCATGGCGTTCGTGAAGACCGCGTGGTCGGCGGCGTGGACCACGATCCGCACCGCAGCAAGCACCGCGGTGAGCTCCGTCGTCACCACGGTGAGCGGCCTCCCAGGCCGGATCCTCGCCGCCATCGGTGACCTCGGGTCACTCCTGTACGACGCTGGTGCCCGCCTGATCCAGGGCCTGGCCGACGGCATCACCTCACGTATCCGGAACGTCACCTCAGCGGTGTCTGGCATCGCCTCGAAGATCAAGGGCTTCTTCCCCGGGTCCCCGGTCAAGGAAGGGCCACTGACGTCGTGGAACAACGGCGCGGCCGGCCAGCGGCTGGTGGAGATGCTCACCGACGGCATGGCCGCAATGGAGTCTCAGGCGCGTTCCACCGCGCGCGAGCTCGCGTCCACGATCAGTTCCGGCTTCGACCCGGCGCTCTCGGTGTCCGCGGCCGGCGCGGCGGGCCGTGGCGGGCGCAGCATCACCGTCGAGGGCAATGTCGGCTGGGGTCCGGAGGACCTCGCTGACGCGATCGACGAGCGCGAGGCGCGCGAGGACTCCCTGTTCCCTGTCTTCGGTGGAGGGTCCTGATGCCGATCCTCGCGACCATCACCCGGCCGGGTTCCGCGTTCGTGATGCCCGACCCGGACCTGCGCCGGCTGGACTTCGCGTCCATCGACGGTGTCGACGTCCTTGAGTGGGACGAGGCGGCGTACATCATCGCCTCCGGGATCCAGGGCCTCGACGTTCCGCCGCGGCGCATCACGACGGACGACTACCCGGGGCTGGAGGGGCAGCGGCTGCGGAACGTAAGCACCGGCCCGCGCACGGTGATCCTGCCGTTCTACCTCTCCTCGGACGACCGGCAGGTCTCCACGCACCTCGAGCAGAAGGCACGGGTGCGGCGGTTCTTCGACTACCGGACCGTGGACTACGTCGCGGCCGAGGGGACGTTC
>JAESFK010000456.1_pt1 | contig 21046 bp, 22 predicted proteins | sample 9269391 | NCBI WGS metagenome assembly JAESFK01 (sample SAMN14506231, study PRJNA617097) | algae metagenome | isolation source: Drouetiella hepatica UHER 2000/2452 and co-occurring heterotrophs from... | place: Slovakia: Slovak Paradise National Park, Hrabusice, Kosice Region | collected 2000-01-01
AACTTGATGGCGTTCGAGAGGATGTTGAGCACGACCTGCCGGATGGCGCGCTCGTCGGCCCAGACCTTCGGCAGATCGGGTTCCACCGCCTCGCGGATGATCTGGCTCTTGGCCTTGGCACGCAGGTTGAGCATGTGCCGGCAGTCCTCGGCGATGCCGGCGAGCGAGAGGGCTTCCTCGTTCAGTTCGTACTTCCCGGCCTCGATGCGCGACAGGTCGAGGATCTCGTTGATCAGTTCGAGCAGGTGTTGGCCCGAGCCGTGGATGTCGGCCGAGTATTCCTTGTAGGCGGCATTGGCATGGCCGCCGAAGATCTCGTTCTTCATCACCTCGGAGAAGCCGAGGATGGCGTTGAGCGGCGTGCGCAGCTCATGGCTCATCGTCGCGAGGAAGCGCGACTTGGCCAGGTTGGCTTCTTCCGCCTTGCGCCGGGCTTCGTCGGAATTGGCGTTGGCCGTCTCGAGTTCGGCGATCAACGCGTCTTTTTCCGCGCGGAACGCGATGGTGGAGACCGAACTGGAGTAAAGGCGATTGGCGAGGAAGACGAAGAACAATTGGGCCGAGGCCGCCATCACGGCCGTCGTGACGCTGTCCATGTCGGTGCGCCCCCAGAAGAAGGCGGCGATGCCGATCATGATCGGAACGATGCCGGCATAGACCGCCATCGGGATAGAGGCCGCGAGCATCACCGTCAGGGCGCTGACGATGAGCAGCGTCGTGGTGACGAAGACCTTGGCGCCGGGAGCGTCGACTTGCGCGAACACCATCAGGATTAGGGCCCAGGAGATGCCGTGGAAGCCTTCCGCCAGCGCGAAGGCCCGGCGCCAGCGCTTGATCCGGATGTCGCCGGTGGCCTGCGCCAGGAAGCGCCGGCTCAGCACCACGATGATCATCGTCGCCAGCAGCACGGCGCCGAGCCAGGGCGTGACCATGTAGACCGGTACCCAGAGGCAGGCTGCGGCCGCGATGCCGATGGCCAGCACGAGCGTGCCGACCGATCCGTTCATCCGATACTCGGCGAAGACCCGCAGCAGCTCATGGTCGAAGGCGCGTTCCAGCCCGGTCGAGGATGTCAGTCGTTCGCGTACCGATTTGACTTCGCGGGTGACGAGCTTGCGGCGTGCGAGGGCCGTCGGGTCCGGCCCGCGTCCACGCTGCACCTGTTCGGCCGTCACTTCGGGCATGATCGCGACGCAAGTCTCTCTTCCTGCGCGCGGTACGCGCGACGGGCTCGCCATCATGGTCGGCAAATCGTTAAGCTCTTCCTGATGACGCGCTTTGGATTCACCCGTTCGAAACAGGGCCCCCTCGGCTGGCGACGGGTCAGCCGCCCCGTCGATATCGTCGTAGCTTTTGGAATCATTGGTTTATTGGCGATTGCCGGCGCAGTGTTGCAATATCGCCTCGGCCCGGCGCGAACTCTTGTTGGCGCGGCCCGCGCGATCGATGGCGATTCCCTGCGGCTCGCGGGCGAGGAACTGCGGCTGCAGGGCCTCGATGCGCCGGAATTCCGGCAGAGTTGTACGGACCGGACCGGAGGCACTGCTGTCGCGCGGCATCGTCACCTGCGAGATTGGCAAGGTCGATCGCTACGGCCGTGGCCTGGCCCTGTGTCGCCAGGGCGAGACCGACATCAACGCCACGCTGGTGCGGGAGGGGCATGCCGTCGCCTATGGCGGCTACAGGGCCGAGGAGGCGCAGGCCAAGGCGGCCGGGCGCGGCATCTGGGCGCTGCAGTTCGATCTGCCGGAGACGTGGCGGCGCGGGCAGGGGCGTTAGAGCATCGGCCCGAAAACCGGAGTGCGGTCCTTCGGAAGGGGCCGATGCTGCAGAACCGTGCCGCGCTGCGCCACACAACCATCACGAAGAGCCTTGAAAGGATTGACCATCCGGGCCTCGGCATGGTCGGGTCGCGCGGCGATGGCGGAGAGGATGTCGATGAAGCTTTATGATGGCGGGCGGGCGCCCAACCCGCGACGCGTGCGCATCTTCTTTGCGGAAAAGGGTGTTCCCCTGCCGGAGATCGTCCCGATCGACATCGCCAAGAAGGAGCACAGGAGCGAAGCGTTCACCAAGCTGAACCCGGCGCAGCGGCTGCCGGTTCTGGTGCTCGACGACGGCACGGCGCTGGCCGAGACCATCGCGATCTGTCGTTACGTCGAAGGCCTGCATCCGCACCCGCCGCTCTTCGGCAAGGATCCCAGGGAACAGGCCCTGATAGAGATGTGGAACCGGCGCATCGAGCTGGGTCTGTTTGCCGCCGTCGCCGCGGTGTTTCGCCACTCGCACCCCTCGATGGCGGAGCTCGAGGAGCAGGTTCCGGAATGGGCCGAGGCCAATCGTGAGCAGATCGACGACCATCTCTGGATCCTCGAGTTGCAACTCGCCGGCAACCGCCAGCTTTGCGGCGACGAGCTGACGGTCGCCGACATCACTGCTGGCATCGCCATCGATTTCATGAAGCCCTCGCGCATTCCGCTGCCGGAGGAATTCGTCCATATCCGGCGTTGGCATGCCGAACTTTCGGCCCGTCCGAGCTGGAAGGTCTGATGCGAGCTGCCGTCCTCATCCTGGCGGTTTTCGCTGTGCTGCCGATGCCAGCCCGGGCGGTCGAGAAGCTCGACGGCGAGGCGATCCGGCGCGCCTTCGAAGGCAATACCGTCAGTGGCCGTTACACCAATGGCGGCTTCTTCACGGAGTATCACGACGCTGATGGCCGCGCGCTCGGCCACAATGGCTGGCAGCCCAACCGGGATGCCTGCTGGACCACGAGGGCCGATCAGGTCTGCTATTACTACGGTCCGCAGAGCGACCGCACGGTGCATTGCTTCACGGTGGAACTCAGCCGCAATCTCTACGTCCTGCGCAACACCGGAAACGGTCAGATCAACGCGCTCGCCTCGGTCGAGCCGGGCAACCCGCGCAAGCATGGCGACAACGGCGAGACCTGGTATTGCGACGGCCTGATCTCGAAGGCGCCCGAGCCGCTGATGTCGCGCCGGCGCGTCGCCGCACGCTGATGCTGCCGCGGAGCGCTGCAGCCGCCGTGCTCGTCGCTGCCGTCATGGCCGGTGCCGCCGCACAGGCGGCCGAGCGGCTGGACGGCGAGGCCATCCGGCGCGCCTTCGAGGGCAACACGGTTGCAGGGCGCTATTCCGGCACGAACCAGCCCTTCAGCGAGCATCACCATCCCGATGGCCGGGCCACCGGGCATAATCGCAACGTTCCCAATCGCGACGCCTGCTGGACGACGACGGCCGATGCCGTCTGCTACTATTACGGTCCGCGGGAGACGCGCCGGACCTACTGCTTCACGGTCGAGCGCAGCGGCCGGCTCTACGTCCTGCGCAACCGGCCGAGCGGCCGCATCAACGGCATGGCGACGGTCGAGCCGGGCGATCCGGAGGGCGCGAGCACCGGCCCGGCCACCTGGGCTTGCGACGGGCTGATCTCGCAGGCTCCCGGCCGCTCGCATCTGGCGAGGCGATGACCGAGCGCGAAACCCTCGACACGGTCCTGCAGGAGTTGCGGTCCTGCCGGATCTGCCGCGACGCGCCGCTCTACCCGCCGCCGCTGCCGCATCAGCCCCGGCCTGTCATCCAGGCCTCGGTGACGGCGCGGCTGTGCATCGCCGGACAGGCGCCGGGCACCCGCGTTCATGCGAGCGGCAGGCCGTTCACCGACCCCTCCGGCGTCCGGCTGCGCAACTGGCTCGGTCTCGATGAGACGATCTTCTACGACGTGGCGAAGGTCGCGATCGTGCCCATGGGCCATTGCTTCCCGGGGTTGGATGCCAAGGGCGGGGACAAGCCACCGCGCCGCGAATGCGCCCCGACCTGGCGTGCCCGCGTCTTTGCGGCGATGCCGGCGGTCGAGCTCGTCTTTGCGATCGGGCGTTATGCCCAGGCCTGGCATCTTGGCCCGGGCGCAGGCGCCAGCCTGTCCGCCACGGTCAGCGACTGGCGCGCGATCCTCGAGCGGCCGGGGCACCCAAGAATCCTGCCGCTGCCGCACCCGTCCTGGCGCAACAACGCCTGGCTGACACGCAATCCGTGGTTCGATGACGAACTGGTGCCGGTGCTGCGCCGGGAGGTCTCGCGTCTCGTCGGCTGAGGCCGCCCGGCTGCGCCGTCAGCGGAACGGATAGCTGCCGGAATCGAGGTTGCGATCGACCTGTCCGCGCATGCGCAGGACCGTGCGCACCGGGCCTAGGCTGCTTTCGCCGCGCCCTTCGAGCTGAACCAGCGCCCCGGCTGACGAGCCGTAGCCATTGTGCGAGCTCTTGCCGAACTCGACCCGCGCCGAGCCGCCGGCCCGCACGCAGAATGACGAGCCCTCGATCCGCACGAAGCCGGGTCCGTATTCCGGGCAGGGCCGCGCCGCATTCGGCTCTGCACGGGCCGGCTTCGGCCGTTCCTTGACCGGGCCACGCCCCGGCAAGGGTTCGCCGATCGACTGCGCCTGTGCGGAGGCCACAGTCAGGAGCAGGATGAAAGCGGAGCCGGCGAGACGGAGCATGGGGAATCCGGGGCGAACTGACGGACCTATATCCGCCGAGCAAAATGGCGCGACCAAGGCTGGCAGCATAAGCGCCTCTCCGGCAACGGAAAACCCCGGCCTTTCGGCCGGGGTGGAGGTTCCAGTTGGGCCGCCAGGGCGGCCGTTCGCTCCTTGTCAGAGCTGGTTGGCCGCGCGAGCGCGGATCACGAAGTTGTCGTAGGTGTATTCCGCGATCTGGAACCAGAGATATTCGTCGCTGCGGAAGGCCGACATCGCCTCATAGACCTTCTTGAAGTCGGCATTCTTGGCCGAGGTGTCGGCATAGACCTCCTTCGAGGCCTTGAGGCAGGCCTCCAGGATCTCCTGCGAGAACGGCCGCAACTGCGCGCCGGCGCCGACGAGACGCTTCAACGCACCGGGATTGCGCGCGTCGTACTTGGCTTGCATGTCGACATTGGCGAGCGCCGCGGCGGTCGTCAGCACCGATTTGTAGGACTTGGGCAGCGCATCCCACTTGGCGGTGTTGATGAAGAAGTGCAGCGCGGCGCCGCCTTCCCACCAGCCCGGATAATAGTAGAACGGCGCGACCTTGTTGAAGCCGAGCTTCTCGTCATCGGCGGGGCCGACCCACTCGGCGGCGTCGATGGTGCCCTTCTCGAGCGCCGGGTAGATGTCGCCGCCGGCGATCTGCTGCGGCACCACGCCGAGCTTGGCCATGACCTGCCCGGCAAAGCCGCCGATACGCATCTTGACGCCCTGGAGATCGGCGACGGTCTTGATCTCCTTGCGGAACCAGCCGCCCATCTGGCAGCCGGTATTCCCGCCCGGGATCGCGTGGATATTGTGCTTCTTGTAGAATTCGTTGAGCAGTTCGTTGCCGCCGCCATGGTAGAACCAGGCGTTCTGCTGGCGCGCGTTGAGCCCGAAGGGCACCGCCGTTCCGAAAGCGAAGGTCGGGTCCTTGCCGACATAGTAGTACGACGCCGTGTGGCACATCTCGACGGTGCCGTTGGTGACGGCATCGGCCGCCTGAAGACCCGGCACGATTTCGCCGGCCGCGAAGACCTGGATCTGGAACTTGCCGTCGGTCGCCTCTGAGACGGCCTTGGACAGCACCTCGGACGCGCCATAGATCGTATCGAGCGATTTCGGGAAGGAGGAGGTCACCCGCCACCTGACCTCCGGCGTCGCCTGTGCGATGGCCGGGCTTGCGATCACGCCGGCGGCCGCACCCGCACCCGCGACTTTCATGAATTGACGACGCTTCATTCCGTCTCCTCCCCTGGAGTCATTTCGCGCGCCGGTTCTGCTCCGATCGTCACGATTCCGGCAGCAAAGCAGGTTTGCAACACAACGCAAGAGGAAAATGCATGTCAAACATGCGCGTGAAGCATGGAATAGCGGACGGTCAATCGTCGTTACAGCGCTTGGCGCGGGGGCATCCGTTCAAAGGCCTGATCGCAACGAAAAAGCCCGGCCGAAGCCGGGCTTTGAATGGAGGCAAGACCAGCGCCGCGAAGGCGCTGGTGTGAGGCGTCAGCGCGCGCGCGAACGCACCTGGAAGACGTCGAAGCTCAGCTCCGCAACCTGCCACCAGAGATACTGGTCGCCGCGGAAGGCCGCCATCGCCTCGATCGCCTTCTTGAAGTCGGGGTTCTTGGCCGAGATCTCGCCGTAGAGCTCGTTGGACGCCTTCAGGCAGGCTTCCAGGATCTCCTGGGAGAACGGGCGAAGCTGCGTGCCGGCACCCACGAGGCGCTTCAGCGCGGGCGGGTTCACCACGTCGTAGCGCGCGGCCATGATCGTGTTGGCATAGGTGCAGGCGGCGGTCAGGGCAGCCTGGTAGGCCTTGGGCAGTGAGTTCCACTTCTCGAGGTTGATGAAGGCGTGGACGCAGGGGCCACCCTCCCAGAAACCCGGATAGTAGTAGTACGGCGCGACCTTGGAGAAGCCGAGCTTCTCGTCGTCATAGGGGCCGACCCACTCGGCGCCATCGATCGTGCCCTTCTCGAGCGCCGGGTAGATGTCGCCGCCGCCGATCTGCTGCGGCACGACGCCCAGCTTGGCGAGCACCTGGCCGGCGATGCCGCCGATACGCATCTTCAGGCCCTGCAGGTCTGCGACGGTCTTGATCTCCTTGCGGAACCAGCCGCCCATCTGGGCGCCGGTGTTGCCGCAGGGCATGCCGTAGATGTTGAACTTCTTGTAGAACTCGTTGAACAGGTCGTTGCCGCCGCCCTGGTACAGCCAGGCGTTCTGGCCGCGCGCATTGAGGCCGAACGGGACCGAAGCCGCGATCGCGAAGGTCGGGTCCTTGCCGACATAGTAGTAGGACACGGTGTGGGCCATCTCGACCGTGCCGTTGGTCACGGCGTCGGCGGCCTGCAGGGCCGGGACGATTTCGCCCGCGGCGAAGACCTGGATCTGGAACTTGCCGTCGGTCAGCTCGGAGACCATCTTGGCCATGACTTCGGCGCCGCCATAGATCGTGTCGAGCGACTTGGGGAAGCTCGACGCCAGGCGCCACTTCACTTCGGGAGCCGACTGCGCGACGGCCGGGGAGGCGATCGCCGCGGCGGCAGCGCCGGCGGTGGCGGTCTGGATAAACTGACGGCGCTTCATGATGGACATCTCCTCGATCTGCCTCGGATTTCCGAGTGTTGTGGCTGTGGGAGGCGGTTCGGCCGCGCTCGCCGATCATTCGTTACTTGCCTGGCGTTCTAGACGACCGGCTCGACAACCGCGAGCACTTTCAACGCGGTGGCCTGCGACTTTCGGCTAGTGCCGGGCGGCGCTTCCTCTGCGTCGGGCGGCTCGGCTACAACGGCTTTCGCGCCCGCGTTTCAGTGGGGCGCGGATGCAGGGCGGCTGCGTGCCGCGCGGTCATCGCAGGCGACAAACGCAGTTGGAAAGGGCGAGGCATGGACCAGGACAAGCTGCACCGGTTGAGGGAGCGCTATGCCGGCGCCAGCGGTGCCCACATTCACGATCCACGCTTCGCCAAGGTCGCGGCCGGCCAGTTCAAGGGCGACAAGCGCAAATGGCCGTTCTCCGACGTCGCGACCTTCATCAGCGCGCCGTATCGGCCCGATGCGCTGACGAGCCCCGAGCTTGGCGGGCTCGATGTCGCGATCATTGGCCTGCCGATGGATCTCGGCGTCACCAACCGGGCCGGTACGCGGCTTGGCCCGCGCGCCGTCCGGGCCGTCGAGCGCATGGGGCCGATGGACCATGTCATGGGCACGACGCCCTTCGGCATGCTCACGGCCGCCGACATCGGCGACGTGCCGTTCCGCTCGCGCTATTCGCTCGAGAGCTGCCATGAGGACATCGAGGCGACGTTCAAGACGATCGTCGCGGCCGGCGTCTCGCCGCTCGCGGTCGGCGGCGACCATTCGATCACCTATCCGATCCTGAAGGCGGTCGGCGCCAAGCGCCCTGTCGGCATGGTCCATATCGACGCCCATTGCGACACCTCGGGGCCCTACGAGGGCTCCAAGTTCCATCACGGCGGGCCGTTCCGGCAGGCGGTGCTGGACGGCGTGCTCGACCCGGAACGCGTCATCCAGATCGGTATCCGGGGCGGCGCCGAATATCTCTGGGAGTTTTCCTACGAGTCCGGCATGACAGTGATCCACGCCAACGAGGTCGACGATCTCGGCATCGAAGCGATCATCGCCAGGGCGCTCGCCGTCATCGGCGACGGCCCCACCTACGTCTCCTTCGACGTCGACTCGCTCGATCCCGCCTTCGCGCCCGGCACGGGCACGCCCGAGGTCGGCGGCCTGACGCCGCGCGAGGCGCTGGCGATCCTGCGCGGGCTGAAGGGCGCCGACATCGTCGGAGCCGACGTCGTCGAGGTCGCCCCGCAATACGACGCGACCTCCAACACCGCCCAATGCGCGGCACAGGTGCTGTTCACAGAGCTTTGCCTGATCGCCGAGGCGCGGGCGCTGGGGAAGGGGCGGCCCTAGGGGCTCGCCGCTCGATCGCTGGCGCGTCAGGCTTTGCGCGCCAGCCAGATGATGTGCCGGGCCCCGCTGCGGCCGCGATGGGCCCGCACCATCACCTCCTCGACCGTGAAGCCGGCGTGCCGCAGCCGCTGCGTGAAGCGTCGGTCAGGCCCCTGTGACCAGACGGCGAGGATGCCGCCCGGGCGCAGGGCCGCCTTCGCGAGGCCCAGTCCGCCATCCTCATAGAGCCGGTCATTGGCGGCGACCGTCAGTGCTTCCGGACCATTGTCGACATCGAGCAGGATCGCGTCATAGCGCCCGGCACCGTCTGCGATCACGCGCCCGACATCCTGCACCGCGATGGTGACGCGCGGATCGTCGAGGCATCCGGCGAAAAGCTCCGCCATCGGCCCGCGCGCCCAGGTGACGACGGCGGGAATGAGCTCGGACACCGTGATCTCGGCATCCCCTGCGAAACTCGCGAGCGCCGCGCGCAGGGTGAAGCCCATGCCGAGCCCGCCGATCAGGATGCGCGGCTTGGGCCGGCCCGCGAGCCGTGTGGCGACGAGCGTCGCGAGCGCCTCCTCCGAGCCGCTGAGGCGGCTGTTCATCAGCTCGATCGTGCCGAGCATGATCGAGAACTCGGCGCCGCGGCGCTTCAGCCTCAGTTCGCGCCCGGCGCCGGGCAGCGTCGCGGTGTCGAGCAGGGTCCAGGGAATCACGGATGGGTCTCGCTCAAGGGGGAGTCTCGGCTGACGGAGGGCGGGCACGCGGCACTGTCTATAACGCCTGCGTTCGACGCATGCAGGAAAATCATGCCGACGCTCCTCACGCCGTGTTGATCCGACAGTAGTTGCATGGCTATGCCAGTATGCTGCATCGCAGCGTGGTTGCTGCGCCGCCAAAGATGGACCGCCGATCCCGATGACTCTCGCGACGAACGACACCGACATCGGCGCTCTGTCAGAGCAGGCAAAGGCTCGCCCGGACGTCCATGTCGGGCTGGTCATGTTCGCGCTGGCGATGGGCGGCTTTGCCATCGGCACCACCGAATTCGCGGTGATGAGCCTCGTGCCCTATTTTTCGGCCGGCCTCGGCATCGACGAACCGACGGCGGGCCATGTCATCAGTGCCTATGCGCTGGGGGTCGTCGTCGGCGCTCCGATCATCGCCGTGCTGGCGGCGCGGCTGTCGCGGCGGACGCTGCTGATCGGATTGATGGCGGTGTTCGGCGTCGCCAATCTGCTGAGCGCTCTCGCGCCGAGCTATGGCTGGATGCTCGCCTTCCGCTTCCTCAGCGGCCTGCCGCACGGCGCCTATTTCGGCGTGGCCGCGCTCGTCGCCGCCTCGCTTTCTCCTCCGAACCGCCGGGCCCAGGCCGTGGCGCGCGTCATGCTGGGCCTGACCGTCGCGACCATCATCGGCGTGCCCTTCGCCAACTGGATGGGGCAGGCGCTCGGCTGGCGCTGGGGCTTCGGCATTGTCGCCCTGCTGGCGCTGCTGACCATGGCGCTGGTCTATGCCTACGCGCCGCGTGACACGGTGCAGCCCGGCGCCAGCCCGCTGCGTGAGCTCGGCGCGCTCAAGCGCCGGCAGGTCTGGCTGACGCTGGCCATCGGCGCGATTGGCTTCGGCGGCATGTTCGCGGTCTACACCTATGTCGCCTCGACGTTGATGGAGGTGACGCAGGTCGCGCCCTCGCTGGTCCCTGTCGTGCTCTGCGTCTTCGGTCTCGGTCTGACGGCCGGCACGCTGGTCGGCGCCTGGGCGGCCGACCGTGCCTTGATGCCCTCGATCGGCTGCATGCTGCTCTGGACGGCCGCTGCGTTGGCACTGTTTCCATTCGCAGCGGGTAATATCTGGACCGTCTCCGCCGTGATCTTCCTGATCGGCACCAGCGGTGGCCTTGGAGCCATGTTGCAGACGCGGCTGATGGATGTGGCCGAGGAGGCGCAGACGCTGGCTGCCGCGCTCAACCACTCGGCCTTCAACACCGCCAATGCGCTCGGTCCCTGGCTCGGCGGCATGGCGATCGCCGCCGGCTACGGCTGGACCTCGACCGGCTGGGTCGGCACGGCGCTGGCACTGGGCGGTTTCGCGATCTGGATCGTGGCTGTGCTCGATGACCGCTTCCGGGCGATGAATCAGCGCTGAATAAGCATGACGGGCGGCCGTTCCCGCCCGGTCGCCCACGAAAATGCCTCCGCCGCCCTGCTGAATAATTCGGCGCGCCGGCCGCGAAAAGCTGCGAGCCCCCACTTGCGGCCATGGCACGGCTTCGCCCAATCTGTGGGCAGAGCCGGTAATGGGAAGAGGGAATGCCCGCCCGGCCGAATCTTGTGGGAGGTCCTATGAACGGTTTCGCGCGATTGATCACCGCCGCCTTGTTGACGGCAGTTGGCGCCACAGGCGCCCTGGCACAGGCCAAGGAGTGGAAGGAGGTCCGGATCGGCACGGAGGGCGCTTATCCGCCCTACAACAACCTCAATGCCAAGAAGGAGCTGGAGGGCTTCGAGATCGATCTCGGCAATCTGCTCTGCGAGAAGATGAAGGTGAAGTGCACCTGGGTGGTGCAGGATTGGGACGGCATCATCCCGGCGCTGCAGGCCAGCAAATACGACATCATCATCGCCGGCATGAACGCCACCGACGAGCGCAAGAAGCAGGTCGATTTCACCATCGTCTACAGCAAGACGCCGATCTGGATGGTGGGACCCAAGACGACGGCGTCCGCCGACATTTCTCCCGCCGCACTCAAGGGCAAGGCGATCGGCGCGCAGGGCTCGACGATCCACGCCAATTTCCTTGAGAAGTTCTACAAGGATTCGACTGCCCGCCTCTATCCCACGCAGGAAGAGGTCAATCTCGACCTGATCAACGGCCGCCTCGACTACGCCGTCGCGGACGCGCTCGCGCTGGCCGATTTCCTCAAGGGTCAGGGCAAGGATTGCTGCAAGAAGATTGCGGAAGTCCCCCGCGATAGCGCGATCCACGGCCCGGGCGTGGCCGGCGCGGTGCGCAAGGCCGACGTGGCCCTGAAGGACCTGTGGGACAAGGCGATCGCGGAGGCTTTGGCCGACGGTTCCCACAAGAAGCTCGAGGACAAGTGGTTCAAGTTCGACTGACGGTCTCTCGTTGATCGTCCCTCGCCGGTGCCGTCCGCGCCGGCGAGGACCCGCCTTCCTCCGACGGCTCATGCCACATGCTCGACAAACTCGCTTTGCTCGGCTTCGGCCCAGGTGGCTGGGGCCTTGCGCTTCTGCAGGGCGCCTTCATCACGATCTCGATCGCACTGGCGACGCTGCCCTTCGGGCTTGCGCTCGGGCTGATCGTCGCGCTCGGCAAACGCTCCGATAACGTCGTCGCGCGCTGGCTGGCGACGGTCTACACCACGGTCTTCCGCGGCGTGCCCGAACTGCTGACGCTGTACATCATCTATTTCGGCATCCAGATCCTGCTGCAGGAACTCTGGCAGAAGCTTGGATTGCCCGGCACCTTCTCGATGCCGCCTTTCGTGGCCGGCATGGTGGCGCTGGGGGTCGTGCTTTCGGCGTTCTCCAGTGAGGTCTGGGTCGGGGCGCTGAACTCGATCCAGAAGGGTCAGCGCGAGGCTGCCGCCGCACTCGGGCTGAGCAAGGCCCAGGCCTTCCGGCTCGTCGTGTTTCCGCAGCTCATCCGCGTCGCCCTGCCGGGGCTCGGCAACAACTGGATGGTGCTGCTGAAGGAGACCTCGCTGGTCTCGGTCATCACGCTGCCCGACATCATGTTCATCACCACCCGCGCCAATGTCGTGACCAAGGAGCCGTTCCTGTTCTTCGGTGCGGCGATGCTGATCTACTTCGCCTTCTCGCTGGTTTCGGCCTGGGGGCTGGGCAGGCTGGAAGCCCGCACCAATCGCGGCCTGGCGACCTTCGGGGGCGCGACGCGATGAGCTGGTGCGAGTATCCCGGCTACGTCGTCGGCAGCGAGGTCTTCCAGAACTATGGCTGCCGCATGTTCGCCGGCCTGTGGATCACCTTCAAGCTGGTCGCGATCTCGGTGACGATCGGGTTCGTGCTGGCGCTCGGCCTTGCGGTTGCCCGGCTCTACGGGCCGCGATGGGCGCAAGCGGCGATCAACGGCTACACCACCTTCATCCGTGGCACGCCGCTGCTCTGCCAGCTCTTCCTGGTCTATTACGGCCTCGGCCAGTTTCGCCTGTTCTGGCAGGATGTCGGGCTGTGGTGGTTCTTCCGCGAGCCGTTCTACTGCGCCGTCTTCACGTTCACGATCAACACGGCGGCCTATCAGGCGGAAATCCTGCGCGGGGCGATCCAGTCGATCCCGCGCGGCCAGTTCGAGGGCGCGCTTTCGCTCGGGCTGCATCGCTGGGCGACATTGCGGCACGTCATCATGCCCCAGGCGATGATCCTGGCGTTGCGCCCGCTCGGCAACGAACTGATCGTGACGATCAAGGTGAGTGCGATCGCCTCGCTCGTGACCCTGTTCGACCTGATGGGCGCGACGCGGCTCGCCTTCTCCCGCTCCTTCGATCTCTCGATCTATCTCTACGCGGCACTGATCTACCTCGCCTTGACCGAGGTGATCCGGCGCGTCTGGGACCGGCTGGAACTGCGCCTGACGCGGCACATGGCGTTGCGCTGAGGAGCGCTTGCTGCACGGGGGGCGTCAGCCCGGAAGCGTGAGGATCAGCGGCCCGTTGGCGGTGACGACGACGGTGTGCTCGTACTGGACGGTTGGGGCCCTCGGTTCGCTGTAGAGCGTCCAGTCATCGTCGCCGTTCTCGGCCCAGTTCGCGCCCAGTGAGAGAAACGGCTCGACGGTGAAGACCAGCCCCTTTTGCATGACCCGGCGCTCCGAACGCTCGGGCCATGTCGCGATCTCCTTCGGCTCCTCATGCAGCGAGTACCCGATGCCGTGGCTGGCAAGGTTGCGCACCAGCGTATAGCCGTTCTTTTCGGCGAAGCGCCCGACCGCCCGGCCGATGCCGGCGAGCGGTTGTCCCGCTCCGACCTGTGCGAGCCCGGCCCAAAGCGCCCGGCGGCCGTCGCGGCATAACCGTTCCGTCGCCCGCGCGACGGGCGGCACGGCAAATGAAGCGCCGGTATCTGAAAAGAAGCCGTTCAACTCGGCCGAGACGTCGATGTTGACGAGATCGCCGGCCTCGATCTGCCGCGGCCCGGGGATGCCGTGGGCGATCTCTTCGTTGACGCTGATGCAGGTCGCGCCGGGGAAGTCGTAGGCAAGCTCGGGTGCGGACCTAGCTCCGGCCTGATCAAGGATCGCCCGGCCGATCTGGTCGAGCTCGGCCGTCGTGATGCCGGGCTCCAGCGCCTTGCCCATGGCGGCCAGCGCATTGGCGACAACCCGCCCAATCGCCTGCAGGCCGGCGAGTTCGTCATCGTTTGAAACTGTCATGGCGGCGTTCCCTAGCGCGTCGGGCGGCATCGAACAACGGTGGCCACCGCATCGGGCGGATGCGAGGATGCGCAGGAAGCGCCTTCCCACACTGGCCACAGCGCGTTAAAGCGCGAAGGCAACGATCAATCTGCGGAGCATCCCATGACCAAAGTCGCCTTCATCGGTCTCGGAGTCATGGGCTATCCCATGGCCGGCCATCTCAAGGCCAAGGGTCATGAGGTCACGGTCTACAACCGCAATCCGACGAAGGCGCAGGCCTGGGTCTCGCAGCATGCCGGGATCTCGGCACCGACCCCCGCCGATGCGGCGCGTGGCCAGGAGATCGTCTTCGCCTGCGTCGGCAATGACGACGACCTGCGCTCGGTGACGCTGGGCGAGCAGGGTGCCTTTGCCGGCATGGACAAGGGCGCTGTCTTCGTCGACCACACCACGGCCTCGGCCAATGTCGCACGCGAACTCGATGCGGCGGCGAAGGCCGGCGGCTTCGGCTTCGTCGATGCGCCGGTGTCGGGCGGCCAGGCCGGCGCCGAGAACGGCGTGCTGACGGTGATGTGCGGTGGCGCGCCGGAGGTTTACGCCCGCGCCGAGCCGGTGATCGCTGCTTACGCCCGCATGTGCAAGCTGATGGGCCCGGTCGGCTCCGGCCAGCTCACCAAGATGGTCAACCAGATCTGCATCGCCGGCCTCGTCCAGGGGTTGTCCGAGGGCGTGCATTTCGCCAAGCGGGCCGGGCTCGATGTCGAGGCGATGCTAGAGGTGATCTCGAAGGGCGCCGCCGGCTCCTGGCAGATGGAGAACCGCGGCAAGACCATGAATGCCAACAAGTTCGATTTCGGCTTCGCGGTCGACTGGATGCGCAAGGATCTCGGCATCGTGCTCGACGAGGCCCGCGGCAACGGTGCCCAGCTTCCGGTCACCGCGCTGGTCGACCAGTTCTATGCCGAGGTGCAGAAGATGGGCGGCCGGCGCTGGGATACTTCGAGCCTGATCGCCCGCCTCGAAGGCTGAGCCGAAGCGGCAGGATACGGTCGCCGGAACCCCGTCAGCGGTCCGGCGACACGCCCTTCCGGCCGAGATGGATCGCGAGCAGCCCGGCCGCGGTCAAAAGCCACATCAGCACCACCAGCGCTGGCGGCCAGACCGTCACCAGCCAGCTGATCAGGACCGTCATCAGAGCGCTGAGCCCGAGCTGGATCGCGCCCATCAGCCCGGCGGCCGAGCCGGCGAGTTCGGGCCGGGCCGAGAGGGCTTCGGCCGTCGAGCCGGGAATCGTCATGCCATTGCCGATGGCGTTGAGGGCGAGCGGCAGGAACAGCATCAGCGGCGACCAGTCCGTGCGCAGCGCCAGCGGCACCGCGATCGTCATCGCGATCGAGGAGATGACGAGCCCGAGATAGACCATGCGCGGGGCGCCGATGCGAACCACCAGCCGTGCCATCGCGAAGTTGCCGAGCATGTAGCCCAGTGCGTTCAGGATGAAATAGGCGCCATAGACATCGCTGCCGCGCCCCATCGTCTCGACGACGATGTAGGGCGCTGCGGCGATGAAGGCGAAGAAGGCTGACGAACTGCTCGAGACGGCGATCACGTTGAGGACGAAGGCGCGGTTCGCCGCGAGTTGCGGGAACGCGCGGAAGACGCCGAGCAGGGGCGTCCGCTGGCCAAGATTGGCGGCGGTTTCGGGCAGGCGCGCCATCGTCAGCAGCAGGACGATGGTGCCGGTGACCGTCATGAACCAGAGGATCATGCGCCAGCCGAACGCCGTCTCGATCTGCCCGCCGAGCCAGGGCGCGACCATCGGCGCCACGACCATGACCATGGTCACGGTCGCGATCTGGCTCGCCGCCTGGTCACGGCTGGCCGTGTCGCGGATGATCGCGCGAGACAGGGCGAAGACCGAGCCCGAGCCGGCTCCCTGGAGCACCCGTGCCAGCAGCAGCACCTCGATCGACGGCGCGATGGCGCCGAGCAGTGAGCCGACGACGAACACGGCGATGCCGGCATTGACGCAGGGCCGCCGGCCGAAGCGGTCGGAGAGCGGACCGCTGACCAGCTGCGTCAGCGCCACTGCCACCAGAAACAGCGTCAGGGTGAGCTGGATCGTCGCGTAGCTCGCACCGAAATGGCGCGACAGGTTCGGCGCGGCCGGCGCCACCAGATTGAGCGCGAGCGGCTGCAGCGTCGACATCGCGACCAAAACCGTCAGCGTCGGTTTCAAGGCCATTCCGGTCATGGCGGCGGGCCGTCCGTGATCTTGAGCTTGGATGCGGGCAGCACGCGCTGGCGGTGCATGGTGTAGAGCCCGCTCGCCACGATCAGCGCGATGCCGACGAAGGCGACGGGGTCGGGCACCTGTCCCCAGACGACATAGCCCATCAGGACGGCGAGAATGACGATCGAATAGCGGTAGCCGGAGACGACCCCGACATCGGTGTTGCGATAGGCGCTGATGATGCAGATGCTCCCGGCCGTCATCAACGCGGCCGCCGCCGCGACATAGACCGTCTCGCGCCGCCAGACCGGCTGCCAGACCTCGAGCAGCCCGTAGCCGCAGGCGACGAGCCCAACGATCGCGGTCGTCATCAGAGCGATGACGGTCGAGGGGATTTCGTTGCCGATCCTGCGCGTCAGCAGATCGCGGCAGGCCGCCAGCGTGGCGGCGGCGAGCGCGACCAGTGCGGCGATGTTGAAGGAATCAGCCGCCGGCCTCAGCACGACCAGAACGCCGCAGAAGCCGACGAGGACCGCAACGGTGCGGCGCCAGCCGACGCGTTCGATCCGCAGGGCAACGGCAAGGGCAACGATGATGATGGGCGTGGCCAGCAGGATGGCCGTGACATCCGCCAGCGGCAGTTCGGCCAGCGCCCAGATGAAGGTCAGCGTGACGCCGGCGTCGATCAGCCCGCGCAGCAGGACGATGGGCCTCATGGCCAGCCGCAGCTTGGGGCCGTCCTGAAAGGCGAGGACGAGGCCCAGCGAGGCCAGCAGCGCGAACGCCGTTCGCAACGTGATCGCCTGGCCGGCCGGATAGATCTCGCGCGCCAGCTTCATCAAGGTGTCGTTGCCGACGAACAGCACCATGGCGGCGAGCATGGCGAGGATGCCGCGGCGGTTCTGTTCGGGGCTGGCCACGGCGTCGTCCGGTCTTGGTTCAGGCCGCGAAGCGGTCGAGCGAGAAGGGCTTCAGGTCGAAGGCGGATTGGCCCGCCGTCGAGAGATCGGCGAGGATCTCGCCGATCGCGCTTGCGAACTTGAAGCCATGGCCGGAGCAGGCGGAGGCGAACAGCGCCTGCGGGACGCCGGGCACCGCGTCGATGATGAAATCCTCGTCCGGGGTCACGCTGTAGATGCAGCCCTTCAGGGTCAGCGGGTCGCCGGCCGCGTCGGGCAGGTAGCGCGCCAGGCAGTCCCGGATCAGCGCCACCTGGCGCGGGCTCGGCGTGCGGTCGTCATCGCGCGGGTCCATCGGCTCGCGGCCGAAATGCGGCCCACCCAGCTTGAAGCCCGGATGTTCGAAGAGCGGGAAACCGTAGAACGTGCCCTCATCCGCCTCGAGGACGAAAACCGGAAACACGTCCGGTCGGTAAAGCTCGGGCCGGCGCGTGGTGAACCAGCCGATCGCCTGCCGGACGGTCGCGACCGTCTTTGCGAGCGCCGGCACCGCATCCGCGATCCAGCCGCCGGAGGTGATGACGAGACGTCCGGCCGAATAGGTGCCGCGCTCGGTGCGGACGATGACGCCGCCCTGCGCGGTCGGCGTCCAGTCGAGCAGCGGCTCGTTCGTGCGAATCTCGGCGCCGCGCGACTGCGCCAGTCCGACATGGGCATAGACAGCCCGTTCGGAGGCGACGAAACCGCCATCGGGCTGCCACAGGCCGATATGGCCGCCGGGCAACTGGAAGCCGGGGAAGCGCCGTGCCAGCGCCCTGGCATCGAGCTGTTCGTGCACGAGCCCATGGTCGAGGCAGGATTGCAGGGAGGATTCGACCGGGCCGGCGCCAGCAGGCGCCAGATCGAGCGAGCCGGTGACATGCAGCAGTTTCAGCCCGGCCTCGTCTCCGGTCTGCTGCCACAATTCATGGGCGCGCCGGACGATCGGCACATAATGCGAGCCTTCGGCATAGGCGAGTCGGATGATCCGGGTCATGCCATGGGAGGAGCCCATCGCATGGCCGAGATCGAAGCGTTCGAGCCCCAGAACCTTCAGGCCACGCTTCGCCAGATGCCAACACGCGGCCGACCCCATGGCGCCGACTCCGGCGACGATGACGTCGTAGCTGTTGCTCGTCATGGGCGGTGCTCGCTCGGCAGGGGCGCGCGGGAGGGGAAGGGCGGACTTGTGATCGTGTCGGAGCCATACAGGCGCGGGCGACACGGGTCCATGCCCGGCGACGCCTGACCTTCCTGTACGGCACGCAGTGGTGAGTCTTTCTTAAGAGTGTCGAACCATAAAGGAGCGAGACTTAACTGGACTGGATGGGCTGATGCACCGCAGGGTTCGACGCTGGCTGAGCAGTCGAAGCCAGTCGGCTGCCGTGGAGCCTGTTCGGCTGCAGGATATGCCGTCTGCCGGTGTCTTGGCCGATGCAAACCTGGCCGATGCGAGCCTGGCCGATCAGGTCGTCGATCGCGAAGCGGTGACAGTCCTCGAGCAGGATGTAGTGGCGGCGATGCGTCGCCTGACATCGGATCTCAGCAGCGCCGAACATTTCTCCGCCGAGTCCGAGACCCGATCCAGCGCCATCCATGAGAGCGTCATCGGGATGCGCGCGGCGACCGCGAACGCGAGCGCGAATTCGGCGGCGCTGGTGACGGCATCGCAGCAGGTCTCCGACGCCGCCGAGCAGATCGGCTGCTCGATGAGCCATGCCCGTGATCGCCTGGACGCCGCCGCGACCCGGGCCGGCGAAGCGACCGAGATGATGACAGGTCTCGCGGTCGCGACGGCCGAGATTCGCGGCATCGTCGATTCGATCGCAGAGATCGCGCGTCAGACCAATCTGCTCGCACTGAACGCCTCCATCGAGGCGGCTCGCGCCGGTGAGGCCGGGCGTGGCTTCGGCGTCGTCGCGCAGGAGGTCAAGCTGCTCTCCGTCGAGGTGCGCGAGGCGGTCGATCATATCCGCAACCGCGTCGATCGGCTGACGCAGGCCGCGCATGGCTCGGCCGCCATCGTGACGGACGCCCTCCAGATGGTGCGCGACGTCAACCCGGTGATCGCCGCCATCGGCAACGCCTCGCAGGAGCAGGCGGCCGCGACGGCAGAACTCTCGCGCAATGCCGGCGAGACGGCGCGCTTCGTCGAGACAGTGGTGCAGCGCGTCGACGAGATCGATCGCGTGGCGCTGTCGGCCGCCACCGAAAGCGCCAAAGCTCGCAGGGCAACGACCATGGGTGCCAGCCGTGCGGGGGGAATGCTGCGTCGCTTCATCCCGACCCTGCGGCACTCCTCCTTTGCCGATCGCCGGCAACATGACCGTTTTCCAGTCGAGCATTGCGCCACGGCACGTTTCGGCACGGTCGACTTCGTCAGCCGCACGATCGATCTGGGCCGCGGCGGTGTTCTGCTCGCACGTCCGGACGATCACACGCTCACGCCGGGTGTCTCAGGCCTGATCGAGATCGCCGATCTGCCGCCGATGCCCTGCCGCATGGCGGCAACCAGCGAACTCGGCCTGCATATGGTCTTCGATCGTCAGGCTGGCGGCGCGGCGCGGCAGCTCGATGGATTGATCGAGACGATCGAGAATTCCTACCGTCCGCTGACCGACAAGGCGCAGGCCTTTGCGGCCGAGGTCGCGGCCTTGATGGTGGACGCGGTCAACGACGGTCTCGCGAGCGAGGCGGAACTGTTCGACGTCGACTACGTCGCGATGCCCGAGACCGACCCGCAGCAATATTGCAACCGCGCATTGCCGGCGCTCGAGGCGCTCCTGCCGCCCGTTCTGGCGCGCACGCTGGCAAGCGACCCGCGCCTGCTCTTCACGGTGGCGATCGACCGCAACGGCTTTATCCCCGTCCACAACCAGGGCTATTCGCTGCCGCAACGCAGCGGCGAACCGGACTGGAACGCAGCCCACTCGCGCAACCGGCGCATCTTCGATGACCGCGCCGGCATCGCGGCGGCCCGGTCGGTGCGGCCTTTCCTCGTCCAGTCCTATCGGCGCGACATGGGCGGCGGCGTCACCGAAATGGTTCGTGAGGTCGATGCGCCGCTGAGGATCAAAGGCCGCCACTGGGGTGGCGTGCGCATGGCTTACCGGATGTAGCGGGGGCGGCTAGAGCCGTTCCCAGACGAACGGGATGTTCAGCCCGCGCAGCGTCTGCTGCCAGAGCGAACCGGCCTGTTCGAGGCGCTGCGCATCGTAGACGCCCTGGACCTGATGGACCTGCAACTGCCAGGTGGTGGCGCCTGAGTCCTTCCAGACCTTGCCGACGAGTCGCTTGATGCGTTCGGGATCACGCGCTGCGGCATTGGTGCCGAAGACGGTGAACTGGTTGGAGTTCTGCAGCATGTCCGAGACCAGGACGAGCGCCTTCTCGCCGTCGCGCACGCGCGTCTCGGGCCGCGAGACGACGTCCCCCACCGCTTCCACGATCGGCGACAGGTTGCCTTTGGCCGGTTGTGTCAGGACGGCCAGCGCATCGTCCAGCGGGCGGCCGAACTTCTCGACCCAGCGGACATAGTCCCGGCGGGGGTTGCCGATCAGCTCGCTCGCCGTGCGTCCCGGATTGCACAGCGACAGCAGCGGCGGAAAGCCCGGCTCGAACACGTCGTTGAAGACGTAGATCGACAGCATCCGCTCGGCCGGAAGCTCGTCGCCGATCTTCTTCACTAGCCGCTTCAGCCGTCCGGCCTGGACCTCGCTCCAGGGGTCGCTCTTGTCGACCAGCACGAGCGTATGGCCGACAGCGCCGGTCTTCAGGCAGAGCGACTCGGCGTCCCGTGGCGGTCCACGCAGCAGCGAGGGCGCGGCGAAGAAGCCGACCAGCGCGACGCCCGCCAGGATGGAGGCGACGATCGCCCAGCTTTCGCTCTTCATGTCCCGCTCTTCGTTCCGTCGCCAAACCGCATGCGCCGCTTAGCGTTCCATTGCGGCGAATTCCGCGTTGCTCTGCCGACGCGCCGCCTCGTCCTGCTCGAAGGCGTCGCGGCCGGCCTCGGCGGCCCG
>JAESFK010000457.1_pt1 | contig 21026 bp, 20 predicted proteins | sample 9269391 | NCBI WGS metagenome assembly JAESFK01 (sample SAMN14506231, study PRJNA617097) | algae metagenome | isolation source: Drouetiella hepatica UHER 2000/2452 and co-occurring heterotrophs from... | place: Slovakia: Slovak Paradise National Park, Hrabusice, Kosice Region | collected 2000-01-01
CCGGAACTCTTGCGAGGAACGCTCCGTCCGCCGTCACGTCCAATATCTATGCCCCGATCGTTCAACCGGCCCCAAACCTGACTGGTTTTGCACAGGGGGCACCGATGACCTCTCAGACCGTACTCGGCAGCATCGGCTTGATCGACTCCATTTCCGCCTTTGGCGACAAGCTGCAACTCATCACCGGCGTGCGACTGCAGCAGATCCAGGTCTCCAACTGGAATGCGCTTACTGGCTTGCCGACTCCCGGATATACGCAAAGTGCCGTGACGCCCACGGTCAGTCTCGTTGTCAGGCCGTGGAAGCATCTTTCCTTCTACGGCAACTACATCCAGGCCCTCGAACAGGGCCCGACAGCAGCAGCCGGCCTCGCGAACGCTGGCACGACCTTCGCGCCCTTCACGTCTACACAGTTCGAAGCGGGCGCAAAGCTGGACTTGGGCGACTTCGGGGCCACTCTCAGCTTCTTCCAGATCACCAAGCCGAGCTCCTACGTCAATGCGGCGACGAATTCTCTTGTCGTTCAGGGCCAGCAGGTAAACAGCGGAATCGAGTTCACAATGTTTGGCGAGCCCATCAAGGGCTTCAGGCCCGTCGGCGGCTTCCTTGCGATGAGCCCCGTGCTCACGAGCACGCTCAATGGCACCAATAACGGCCACTACGCCCCCGGTGTCCCGCAATTCCAGGCGAACCTTGGACTTGATTGGGATACGCCTTGGGTCAAAGGCATGACGGTCGGTGGCCGGTTGATCTACACCGGCCAAGCATTTCTTGATCCTGCCAATCTGCAGTCCGTTCCGCCATGGACGCGTGTCGACCTCAGCGCGAAGTACGTATTCGAGCGCACCGACGGCAAGCCGATCGCCATTCGCGGACAGGTCACCAACGTCGGCAACAACAACTACTGGATGGCCGTGCCGGGTTACTTGACGCAGGGTGCGCCGCGGACGTTCATGTTATCGCTCACTGCGGATTTCTAAGCGCCGCGGGGTATCGCCCTCAGGCGCAGGCGGACGTCAGCGCGACCGGCGAGCCGGTCACGATCATCGCGCCAACGGCGGCAAGTGTGGTTGCGAGAGTCACACGCTTTTCGAAGGGCGAGGCCGCGGACCGGGTCAGGCGGAGCAGGGCGAGGCCCGCGGCGACGAGCAGCAGCCAGGTCGCGACGAGGATCCAGCGCAGCATCGTGGCACCGAACAGTCGCATTTCCTCCCAGCCGAAGGCGCAGCCCGCGCCCTGCAGTGCGTACAGCAGCGAGAAGCCGAAAGCCCAGAGGAGGAGGCCGGCGCTGATCCGGGCGAGCAGCCTCACGACATCACCGACGGGGCGAGGAGGCAGACCAGCACGATCGCGAGCGTCGCTGCCGAATAGTCGCTGAACAGGCGCGCCACGCGCAGGTCGAGCGTGCGCCGGGGCGAGACATGGCCCGCTGCGATTCGCGCGCAACCGAAGCCTGCGCACAGCAGGGCGATCGTCGCGTGCAGCAGCGCGTAAGCCAGCAGCGCCCAGCTGCACGCGGCGTAGGCATGCTCCTGCGGCGGTGGCAGCGCCGTGGCGCCGAGCGTCACCAGCGCGGCGATGGTGACGAGCTGGGCCGCGGCACCCGCGATTGCCATGCGGCCGGCCGGGGCCATCCGACCCATTGCACTGTCGGACAAGCTGCGGCGGGCGGACAGGCTGCCGACCAACGCCGCCACTGCGGCCACGAGGCCGGTCATGAGACCGCCGTCGATGCGCTCTGGCGGCGGCCAGTTCGGCGCGATGACCCAGAGGAAGGCGTAGCCGAACAGCAGCGAGGCCAGCGCGGTGCCGTCGGCCACCAGCAGGAAGACGCTGCCCCACCATCCCGGCGGACCCGCCGCCTCGCGATGGATCGGCGCCGTCTCGCCGCGGCCGATCGGCAGCGGGCCGATGTCCCGTCGCCCGTCGAGTACCCAGGCCCAGCGCAGGCCGAGCGCCACGACGCCGGCCACCGGCAGCATCGACAGCCAGTACAGGCCGGCCAGCAGGCAGAGGAAGAAGCACCCCGTCACCGCGGCCGTGACGATCGGCAGGCGCGTGTTGCCCGGCAGGACGACGACATGATCGATCGCACCGGTCGTGGTCTCCACCGCCATCGTCTCGCGCCAGCCATGGCGCGGCTCGCCGAGATAGCCCTCGCCCCGCGCCAACGCCGTGGCAAGGGCGGGAGACTGAGCCAGCGGCTCGCGATCCGTGACGGTGGGAAGGCTCGCGATGTTGTAGGCGGGCGTCGGGATCGGCATCGCCCATTCGAGCGTGCCGGCGGTCCACGGATTGCGGCGCCGGCGGCGCGCGAAATGGATGTGCAGGACGACGTCGATGGCGAAAAGCGCGAAGCCGAAGGCCATGACGAAGCTGCCGACCGAGGACACCAGGTTCAGCAGCGTCCATCCCGCCTCTTCGGGATAAGTATGCACCCTCCGCCGCATGCCCAGCAGGCCGGTCAGGTGCATCATGAAAAAGGTCACGTTGAAGCCGATGAAGATCAGCCAGAAGGAGGCCTTGCCCAACAGGTCGTCGCGGGTGCGGCCGGTGAAATGCGGCAGCCAGTAATAGGCGCCGGCGAGCATCGGGAAGATGAAGCCGCCGATCAGCACATAGTGCAGGTGCGCGACCACGAAATGGGTGTCGTGCGCCTGCAGGTCGAAGGGCACCATCGCCAGCATCACGCCGGTCATCCCGCCGATCACGAAGATCACGAAGAAGCCCAGCAGGTAGAGCATGGGCAGCTTGAGCTCGGGCCGGCCATTCCACAGCGTGCCGATCCAGGCAAAGACCTGCACCGCCGTCGGCAACGCCACCAGCGCCGAGGCGGCCGAGAAGAAACCCAGCGCCATGTGCGGGATGCCGGTGGTGAACATGTGATGCACCCACAGGCCGAAGCTCAGGAAGGCCAGTGCCAGCAGCGCCGCCACGATCCAGCCGTAGCCCAGGATGCGGGTGCGGGCGAGGACCGGCAGGACCGTCGAGATCACCCCGGCCGCGGGCAGGAAGATGATGTAGACCTCGGGATGGCCGAACAGCCAGAACAGGTGCTGCCACAGGAGCGGACTGCCGCCGCGCGCGGGATCGAAGAACGGCCAGTCGAAGGCGCGCTCCACCTCGAGCAGGATCGAACCCAGGATCAGCGGCGGGAAGGCCACGATCATCATCAGCGCGGTGATCAGCAGATACCAGGCGAACAGCGGCATGCGGTCCAGCCGCATGCCGGGCGCGCGCAGCTTCAGCACCGAGACGGTGATCTCGATGGCGGCCGAGATCGCCGAGATCTCGACGAAGGTGATGCCCAGCAGCCAGACGTCGGCGTTGATCCCCGGCGTGTAGGCCTTGGAGGACAGCGGCGTGTACATGAACCAGCCGCCGTCGGGCGCCACGCCGAAGAGCATCGAGGCGATCAGGATCGTTCCGCCGAACAGATAACACCACCAGCCGTAGGCGGAGAGGCGAGGGAAGGCCATGTCGCGGCTGCCCAGCATCTTCGGCAGCATGTAGAGCGCCAGCCCCTCGAACATCGGGATGGCGAACAGGAACATCATGATGCTGCCGTGCATCGTGAAGAGCTGGTTGTAGATGTCGGGTCCGACGAAGGCGCTGCCGGGCGTCGCGAGCTGCGCCCGGATCATCATCGCCAGCACGCCGCCGATGGAGAAGAAGACGAAGGCAGCCACCACGAAGCGCTTGCCGATGTCGGAGTGGTTGACCGACACGGCGGTGCCGCGCCAGCCCTTGGGTGCCCCCCAGATCGCCTCGAGGGCGCGGTGGCGACGCAATGCGTTCATCGCTGCTCTCCGCGCTGGAAGGCAGCCCAGCCCGCCTCGTCGTGCGCGATTACGCGGAAGCGATGGCTGGAATGCCCAGTGCCGCAGAATTCCGCGCACTGGCCCTCGTAGACGCCCGGCTGTGCGGCCTGCAGGCGAAGCACGTTCACATGACCGGGGATGGCATCCATCTTTCCGGCCAGCCGTGGCACCCAGAAACTGTGGATCACATCGACGGCGGCGATGCGCAGGACCACCGGCTGGCCGGCGGGCATGTGCAGCTCGTTGTGCGTCACCTGCGTCTCCCCGCCGACGCGATGGCTGAATTCCCAGGACCATTGCCGGCCCGTCGCGTCGATGACGACCGTGCCCGAAAGACCGGGCGCGATGATGCGTTCGCCCAGTATCAGCGCGTATCCCACCAGTGCCAGCAGCACCACGATGGGCATGGCGACGCCCAGCCCGCCGATCCACAGGGTGGCACTTGTGCGACCTTCGCGGCCGCGGCGCAAGAAGGCCAGCAGCAGCAGCACGAACACCAGCAGGCTGAGCGTCGTCGCACCGGCCAGCATGACCCACCAGAAGGTTGCCACTCGCGCCGCCGCCGGGCCCGCCGCGTCCAGCACCGACAGCGGTCCGGAACATCCGACGACAGCCATCGTTACAAGCGATGCGCCCAGCGGATGGAGGAGGGACCGATGGCTATTGTTTCCGAAGGGTCCCCGCCGGGCGAGGCAGCGGCCCGGGTCGATCCGATCGAGGCGCAGTCCCATTTCCACCGCACCGAATCGCGCATCGCCGTCGCCGGCCATCCGATCCACGCCATGCTGGTCACCTTTCCCATCGCGCTGACCATGTGCACCCTGGGCGCCGACGGCTTTTACTGGTGGACGGGCGATGCCTTCTGGGCGCGTGCTGCCCTGTGGGCCAGCGGCATGGCCTTCCTCCTGGGCGTCGCCGCGGGGCTGGCGGGTACGGTCGAGCTGCTGCTGGTGCCGGGCATCCGCGCCCGCTCCGCGAGCTGGACGCACTTCGTGCTGGCCGTGATGCTGCTCTCCATCCTCGGCGCCAACTGGGGCTACCGCCTCGTCGGCTACGAGCAGGCGGTGCTGCCGTGGGGCGTGCTGCTGTCGCTGCTGGCGGCGGGTTTCACCGCCATCACCGGCTGGCACGGCGGCAAGCTGGTCTTCGACTATCACCTCGGCACCTCTTCCACGGGCAAGAGGTGACCTCGCGGTGAGAGGAGCCACGGCGGCATTATCTCGTCTCCGACGAACGGCTTGCCGAGCACCAGGATCAGGATCACCAGCATCGTGAGGCCGGAGAGCACGAGCAGCGGCGCCGGGTGCGGCGTCGTGTAGTCGCCCTGCCGCTCGCCGACCTGCAAGGTGATATGGCCGAGCCAGGCATGGGCGAGCACCAGCAGGCCGACCAGCGCCAGCTTCACGAACATCCACGGCACGAAGACGTCGCGCAGGAAGATCAGCGCCGTGCCCAGCGCGATCGCGATCACGGCGGCCGGCGTCACGACACCGACATAGGCCACGTGTGTCACCAGCCGGCGTCGGGAGTAGCGGTGCTGGTCGTCTGCCGGATGGTGCCGGGCGAGCAGCAGCGGCAGCCCGACGAGACCGGCGCACCAGATCGACAGGGCGGCGATGTGGAAGAATTTGAGGGCCGCGATCATGCGGTGCCGGCAGCCCTGATCCAAACCCGGCGCGCGATCAGCGCGGTTGCCAGCGCATAGGGAAGCACGCCCGGCACCCACATCACGAGGCCCGCGAGCTGTTGATCGGCAACCTGCTCCAGCCCCCAGGGGAGCGTGGCGCCAGCATGCGGCGCATAGAGCGGCTCACGCGCGAAGGTGAGCAGGGCGCCCAGCATGCCCATCTGCGCCATGGCGAGAATCGAGACCATCGACGCCGTGACCGGCGGCGCAGCGAACAGCTCGCGCCAGAACCAGGTCGCGGTGCCCAGCAGGCTGAGCTGCATGAGCCAGTAGACCGCCGTGTCGCCCAGCGCGCGGTCGTACAGCGACGGCAGGTGCCAGGCCCACAGCGTCGCGGCCGAGGCCACGAAGGCGATCCCAAGATGTTTCGAGCCACGGCCGGGAAAGGCCAGCGCCGCCAGCGGGGCGGCGATGGCGACCAGCAGGACGTGATGCACCGCGCGCACCGAGAACAGCGCGACGCTGAGCGCGCAGAGCGGCGACACGAACGCCACGGCGAGGATGCAGACGGACGCCAGCGCGAGGCGCGGGTGTTGCGACCGCACCGCTACCGCGGCCGCAACGGCGAGGCCGACCAGCAGCACAGGGTCGAAGTTCCAGCGCTCGATCCAGTCGTAGGGGTGAGGAGGGGCGCCGCAATAACTGGTCATGGTTCTGCGACGCCGTGCGCCGATCAAAAGGGAGTTCAGTCGCAACGCCATCGGGGGCGCCCGAGTTCCCTGCGATGGCGCCGCTTCCACCACACCCCGTCGTCCCGACCGGAGCGAAGCGGAGTGGAAGGACCTTTTCTCCTCCCTTTGATGGCTTTCGATGGAAAGAAGGTCTCTCCACTCCGCGCTGCGCGCTCCGGTCGAGACGACGGAAATTCATATGCCGCCCTGGCCTTCACGGAAGGTCCCGCTTCAGGGCGTCGTGCCCGTAAGCCAGAGCGAGGGCGAGCAGGGAGCCGCCGACGATGTTGCCCGCCGTGCTGACCACCAGGTTCCGCAAGCCCGACGACCAGTCGACGCCGCCTGCCATGCCGCTCAGCCATCCGAGCGGGATCAGCGACATGTTTGCCACCGAATGTTCCAGCCCGGCCGCGACGAACAGCATGACCGGGCCGACGATCGCCAGGATCTTGGCCGGAAGGGTGTGGGCGTTCATCGACATCCACACCGCGAGGCAGACGAGGGCGTTGGCGAGGATGCCGGAGCAGAAGACGGCCTGTGGCGACTTGTCGAGCTTGTCGCCGACGATGCTGCGCGCGGCATCGTCGACGCCTCCCTCCAGGCCGCCGCTCGCTGCGAACAGCAAGGCGACTGCGACGCTGCCGACAAGATTGCCGAGCCAGACGACGGTCCAGGCCCCGATCATCCGTCCGTGAGACAGCGCGCCCGTGACGGCCGGCAGCACCATCATCGTATTGCCTGTGAAGAGTTCGGCGCCCGCGATCATCACGAGGATGAGGCCGACCGAGAAGGCCAGTCCGGACAGGAGCCGCACGGGTCCCGCCGCCGGACCCTCGCCCAGCCCGGACTGGGCGACCAGCGAGATCACCGAGCCGAACGCGATGAAGGCACCGGCGAGCACGGCCAGCATCGCCATGCGCGGCCAGGCCTGCCGGGCCTTGTCCGCCAGTGTCTTGGGCGCGGCCTGGGCGATCGCCTGGCCGACCGGATCCTTGCCTGTGTCGTCCATGCGGCGCCTAGGCGGCCTCGATGCGGACGGGAACGGCCTTGCTCGCGGGCGTCTTCGACATGCGGTCGTGATGCTGCAGGGCGATCAGCGGATTGAGTTCGGGGAAGTAGCCCGCGATGCTGCCGTCGGGCAGGTCGAACGGGATGACCTCCAGCCCGTCGACCCGGCGGACATGGCCGTCGTCGGCATCGCCGACCAGTGACACGCGCTGGCCCGCGACGAGCCCGGCGCGCTCGATGTCTGCGGGATTCATCATCACGACGTCGCGTGTGCCTTCGATGCCGCGCAGCCGGTCGCTGTAGCCGTAGATGGTCGTGTTGAACTGGTCGTTCGAGCGCAGTGTGATCAGGCGATAGCGGCCGGGAGCGTCCTCGACGTCGGTGGCCGCCAGCATCTCGGGCGCGGTGAACTGCGCGCGGCCGCTCTCGGTCTTCCACTCCCGCTCGCGCGCCGGGTTGCCGCGATAGAAGCCGCCCGGCTCGAACATCCGGCCGTTCATGTCGTAGAACTGCTCGGGATAGGTCTCGGCGATCAGGTCGCGCACCAGCGCGTAGTCGGCGGTCCAGTCGTCCCAGCGGACCCGGGGATTGGGCGCCAGCGTTTGCTTGGCGATTCCGGCCACGATCGCGGTTTCGGACAGGAGATGCTCGCTCGCGGGCTCGCGATGGCCAAGCGAGCCGTGGATGTGGCTGAAACTGTCCTCGATCGTCACGGTCTGAGGACCGCTCGCCTGCATGTCCTCCTCGCTGCGGCCTAGGCAGGGCAGAAGATAGGCGACACGGCCGTTGAAGAGATGGCTGCGGTTCAGCTTGGTGGCGATCTGGACGGTGAGATCCATTCGTTCCCAGGCCGGCTCGATGCGCGTCTGGTCGGGAATGGCGCGCAGGAAGTTTCCGCCGAGCCCGATGAACGCCTGTACCTCACCCGCAAGCAGCCCCTCGCAGACCGCGACGGTGGTCATGCCCTCCGTCCGCGGCGGGTCGAAGCTGAACATCTCCGCGAGTTTGTCGAGTGGTACCAGTTCGGGCTTCTCGGAAATGCCCACGGTCCGCTGGCCCTGGACGTTCGAATGGCCGCGTACCGGGCAGATGCCCGCGCCCTCGCGCCCGATATGGCCCCGCATCAGCAGCAGGTTCACCAGCATGGCGATGTTCTCGAAGCCGTGGACATGCTGGGTGAGGCCCATGCCGTAGACGCCGATCACGCGCTCCGCCTCGACATAGACCCGCCCGGCTTCCTCGATGTCGGCCCGGCTGAGGCCAGATTCCTGTTCGATCCGCTCCCAGGAGGTCGCATCCGCCTTGGCGTGGAAGGCCTCGAAGCCGGTGCAGTGCCGGGCGATGAAGGCATGGTCGATCACGGTGCCGCCCCGACGTTCGTCCTCGGTCAGGACGAACTTGCAGAGCCCCATGATCGCGGCGATGTCGCCGCCGGCACGCGGCTGGAGATACTGGCAGCTGATCGGCGTTTCCTGGCCCGTCAGCATCTGAAGAGGGCGCTGCGGATTGATGAAGGCGGTGAGTCCCGTCTCGCGGAGCGGGTTGAAGGTCACCACCTTGCAGCCACGCTCGACCGCCTTCTGCAGCGGGTGGAGGAAGCGCGGGCTGTTGGTGCCGGTGTTCTGGCCGAAGAAGAACATCGCGTCGCATTTCTCGAAATCATCCAGCACGCAGGTGCCCACCGGCGAGCCGATCAGTTCGCCGAGAGCGACGGAGGTCGTCTCGTGGCACATGTTGGAGCTGTCGGGCAGATTGTTGTGGCCGTACAGCCGCGCGAACAGGGCGTAGAGATACGAGGTCTCCAGCGAGGCCCGGCCGGAGGCATAGAACACCGTTTTCTTCGGTTCACTGGCCTTCAACGCCGCGCCGATCGCGGCGAACGCGTCCTGCCAGGTGCAAGGCAGGTAGCGGTCGCTGGCGGCATCGTAGAGCAGCGGGTGCGTGAGGCGGCCCTGCTGTTCGAGGTCGTGGTCCGTCCAGCTCCGCAGCTCGGTTACGGTGTGGTTGGCGAAGAAGTCGGGCGTGCAGCGATGCGTGGTCAGTTCCCACAAGGTCGCCTTCGCGCCGTTCTCGCAGAATTCGAAGGCGTGCGGATGTTTCGGCTTGCCCCATGCACAGCTCGTACACATGAAGCCGCCGGTCTTGTTTTGCTGCCGCAGCGTGTCGAGGGCGCCCACGGCGGACATCTCGCGGCCGATCGTTTCCATGATCCCCCGAAGCGACCCCCAGCCGCCCGCTGAGCCGTCGTAATCGGTGTGTTCCGGCTGATCCGTCATCGACCCTAACCCTGCATTTCAGTCGATATGCAAAGCGAGCCTGGCGCAAAGGTTGCCCATTAAACTTGGGATCGGGCGCCGAACTCCTCGAACGGGCGGGCTCGTTCGGAACCCTCCTCAGCACCTTGCGTTCAGTGGCCCAGGTGGAACGAGACCCGCGTCGTGGCTCGTATGTGGCACCGCCTTTCCCGCCATTACGCTGCGGCTCTCGAGCTGCACCGCTGCCCTCGTTCGAGGAGGGAGAAAGCATGAAAACAATGACAGCCACCGGACAGGAGATCACATTGCTCACCGGCGACGTGCTCAAGGAAGTTTCAGCGATCGCGAACGGCCCGTGCCTCTCGCTCTATCAACCTACCCACCGACGGCATCCCGAGAACCAGGAAGACCCGATCCGTTTCCGCAATCTGGTGAAGGAACTCGAAGCGTCGCTCCACCAAAAGTATCCGGCGGCAGAAGCCAAACAGCTCCTCGAACCATTCCATGCGCTCGCGCAGGACGGCGAGTTCTGGAATCACGCGCTGGAGGGATTGGCTGTCCTAGGCGCGCCGGGATATTTTCGGGCGCTGAGGATTTCGCAGCCCGTCGACGAACTGGTCGTCGTGGCGGACAGCTTCCACACGAAGCCCTTGCGACGCTTCCTTCAGACAGCCGATCGCTACCACGTGCTCAGCCTCAGCCTGCATGGCATCCGGCTGTTCGAGGGCAACCGGCGTTCGCTCGACGAAGTCGACATGACGAAGGCGGTCCCCGGCACGATCGACAAGACGACGGGCGAGGAGTCGCCCGAGGGCGGCGCCGGCGGGGCGGGCCTTCCGCTGCGGCATGGGCTGGGCGGCAAAGGCACCGAGGCGGACAACGAGGCGGACCGATACTTCCGGGCCGTGGACCGCGCGGTGCTCGAGCATTATTCCCGGCCCTCGGGCCTTCCGCTGATCCTGGCGGCCCTTCCGGAGCATCACCATCGCTTCCACGAGGTCAGCCAGAACCCCTTTCTGGTCGCCGGGGGCATCCGTATCAATCCTGAGTCATTGTCGGCCGACAAGCTGCGCGAGCACGCCTGGGAGGTCGTCGAGCCGCAGTATCAGGCGCGGCTCGAGACGCTTCACGGCGAGTTCGAACAGGCGAAGGCGCGGGGCACCGGCAGCGACGCGCTCGCCGAAGTTGCCGAGGCCGCTGTTGCCGGTCGCGTCGCAACCCTGATGGTCGAGGCGGGCCGCGAGATCGCCGGCCGCCTCGACGTCGAGACGGGGCGGATCGAGAAGGCCGAACGAGGCGCTCCCGATGTCGACGACATGCTCGACGATCTCGGCGAACTGGTCACGAAGATGGGCGGAACCGTCCTGGTGGTTCCCGCCGAGCGGGTGTCGCTGCCGACCGGGCTGGCGGCCACGTACCGGTACTGACCGAGGCCATAAAGCGGAGGGGAGGACCGTCTTCCCGCGGGACGGCGCCGCGTTTTGAGGGATGCGCGACAAACATGATGCGCATGTCCACCGTTGGCGACGCGCTCCTTGGAAGACCGCGGCGCACACGATCACCGCTGCGGCGAGATCCAGGGTTCCTATGGTGATCATGGGTCGCTGGTCTTGTGGCCGTGCCCGGAAGGCCCAAGTGTGGAAGCCCTCGACCGGATGCGCTCGCGAATGGACAGGCGCAACGCCCATAGCTTCGAAAGATCCCGACTTCCGGCCTCTTCGATCACCTTGTCGAGCGCTGACGCCAAGCCCTCCAGTACGTCGATGTCCGTTCCTGCATAGTGCGCAACGGCGGCAAAGGCCGCTACGGCCAAGGTCTCGAAGGACACGGGAACCGCGACGACGCGCAACTGGCCCCTTTTGTCATACCTCCGGCTCGACGGCATCTCGCGCCCGGCCAGACGCATCAAGGCCTCGCGAAGCCGGTCTATGCAATAGAGGGCCGTCGTCGGATCGTTGATCCCGGGGGAGAGGGCGCGCTGGGCGATCTCGACGATCCGTCGGATCGAGAAGTCGAGGTCCTGATCGGGTGTGCGCTCGGTGCCGACGATGAGAGTGGCCCGCAGGGCGTCCACCTTCGCCTCGGCAAGCGCCTTGGATGCGACGACGCGTAAGAGCGGATCGCGCTCGGTCACGAACGTGCCCGGGCGCGCCGAGACACTGACGACCAGGTCTTCTTCCGTTGCCAGATGGAGCAACGTGTCGCTGTCGACCGACTGGACGTAGCCGCTGGACCGCGGCCGGATCGTCAGGCCCGCGCTGAAATCCGGCGGGTCGACCTCTTGCCGCGCCTCCTCGTGCCCGATCTTCTCGGGAAACAAACGATCGATCGTGGCGGCCGTCTCGTCCGCCAGGGACGCCAGCAGCGTTTCGATGCGGATCGAGGTGGCGGTGTGGTGGATGAAATAGATCAGCACCGCGAGGCCCGCGACGGCCAGCACGACCCCGATCGCCACGGCCAGGTGCGGCACGAAGCTTGCCCCCTCGACCCCTTTGACGGTGCGCAGGACGAGCAGGCAATAGACGAAGGTGCTGATGAAGGTGCCGAGCACCACCTGATTGCCCCGGTCGCGCATGAAGTTGCGCAACAGGCGCGGTCCGAACTGCGAGGAGGCGAGCTGCAGCGTCAGCATCGTGATCGAGAAGGTAAGGCCGGCGACAGTGATCATCGAGGTCGCCACCGCCGACAGGATGGCGCGCGCGCCTTCCGGCCCGAACAGATAGATGAACTCGAAGCGCCCGTAGGTGTCTGCCTCCATCGCCGCGTCCAGCTGGACAGCTCCGAAGGAAAGGAGCACGGCGCCGGCCGCCATCAGGCTCGGCAGAAACCAGAAGCTGCCCCGCAGCAGCTCCCAGATGGAGACTAGTCTCGTCGCGGACAGAAAAGAGCGCATCGTACACAACGCGCCCGGCGGGCAATGGCTCCCCGGGCGACGGGTGGCGCGACGATCTCAGCCGAGATAGGCCTTCACAAGCCGCTCGTCGGTGAGGAAGGACTGCCACTCGCCGGGGCCGATCTCGTGGACGATGCTGCCCACCGACATGACGTAGGCGCGGTCGGTGATCTCCGAGGCGATGCCGACATTCTGCTCGATCAACAGCAGGCCCATGCCGCGCTCGCGCAGCGCCTTGATGACCAGCAGGATATCCTTCACGACCTTGGGGGCGAGGCCGGTCGAGGGCTCGTCCATGATCAGCAGGTCGGGCTGCAGCAGCAGCGCGCGGGCAATCGCCACCATCTGCTGCTGGCCGCCGCTCAGCAGCTCGACCGGCGAGGCCATGCGCTCCTTCACAACCGGGAAGAGCGCCGTCACCTCGTCCCACGAGAAGCGCAGGTCGGCGCCGCGTACCTTGCGGCCGACGGTCTCCGCCAGGATCAGGTTCTCGCGCACCGACAGTTCGCCGAACAGGCGGCGGTTCTCCAGCACCACGGCCAGCCCGTGCCTGGCGAGGTCGTGCGCCGGCGTGGCCGTGATGTCGGCGCCGTTCTTCACGATCCGGCCGCTTCGGGACCGCAGCAGGCCGCACACGGTGCGCACGAGGGTGGTCTTGCCCGCGCCGTTGGCGCCGACCAGGGCCACGGCCTCGCCGTCGCCCACCTTGAGCGAGACGTCGCGCAGGACGGAGAGAGCGCCATAGCCGGCGGAGACGGAGGTCACTTCCAGCACGGCTCAGACCCCGAGATAGACTTCGCGGACCCGCGGGTCGCGCTGGATGGCGGCCATGTCGCCGCTGGCGATGATCTCGCCGAAATAGAGCGTGTGGACGGTGCGGGCGACGGTCATCAGCCCCATGTCGTGCGACACCAGCAGGATGGTGATGCCTTCCTCATTCAGCCGCACGATCCAGTCGCGCAGATCGTCGATCTCCTGGACGTTCAGGCCCGAGGAGGGCTCGTCGAGCAGCAGCAGGCGCGGCTCGCCGGCCACGGCGCGGGCGATCTCGAGGATGCGGCGCTGGCCCGCGGTGAGGCTGGCGGCCGGCAGGTCGCGCAAGGCCGTCAGTTGGAAGCGCTCGCAGGCGGCCTCGGCGCGCTCGCGGATCTCGCGCATCTGGCCGCGCGCGGCGGGGGTGCGCAGCAGGTCCTGCAGCATGGTGGTGCGCGTCAGCTTGGTGCAGCCGACCATGACGTTTTCCAGCACGGTCATCTGCTCGAAGACCTGCGGCGTCTGGAACGTGCGCACGAGCCCCTGCAGACCGCGCCGCTGGATCGTGTCGCGCCCCAGCACGGCGCCGCGATAGGTGACGGTCCCGGACAGCGGGCGGATATAGCCGGTCACGATGTTGAACAAAGTGGTCTTGCCTGAGCCGTTGGGTCCGATGAGACCGATGATGCCGCCCTCGGGCACGTCGAAGGTGACGGAGCGCAGGACGGAGAGGCCGCCGAACGAATGGCCGACTTCCCTGAGGGCGAGGAGGGGCTCAGCCATGGCCGCTGCCCCGCTTGGCCAGCCGGGCCCGCAGCTTGCCGAACGCGCCGACCAGCCCCTCCGGCATCAGGACGACGACGGCGACGAGCGCCAGGCCGAACAGGATCTGGTGGATGTCGCCCAGCTTGCTCAGCAGCTCGGGCAGGAAGGTGACGAACAGCGCCCCGACGACGATGCCCGGGATCGAGGTTGCGCCGCCGATCACCGGGATCAGCAGGAAGCTGATCGAACGGTCGACGGTGAAGCTCTGCGTGCTGACGAACGAGGCGTGGTGAGCGAACAGGCTGCCGGCCAGGCTGCCGAACAGGGCGCAGACGACGAACACCTTGGTGCGCAGCGCCTGAAGGTCGATCGAGAGAGCCGCCGCGGCGGTACTGGAATCGCGCATGGCGCGCAGCATGAGGCCGCTGCGGCTGTCGACCAGATTGCGCGCCACGGCCATGCAGGCAAACGCCACAATCCAGACGAAGAAGTAGTAGCGCGAGGGCCGGTCGAGCAGGAAGCCGAACAGGTCGAGCTTGGGAATGCCGCCGATGCCCAGGGTGCCGCCGGTCAGCCAGTCCCATTCGAAGAACAGCGCGCTCGCGATGGCGCTGAGGGCCAACGTGCCGAGCGCCAGGAAGTAGCCGGTGAGGCGCAGGATCGGCCGGCCTATGACATAGGCCAAGGTCATGCTGATGGCGGCGCCGACGAGGAAGCCCACGATGCTGGGCAGCCCCATCATCACCGTGCAGTAGGCGCTGGCATAGGCGCCCAGGCCGTAGAACGTCGCCTGCGCCAAATTGACGATGCCGCAATGGCCGAGGAGCAGCCCGATGCCGAGGCCCGCCACCGTGTAGATGCCGGTGAACACCAGAAGATCGGCCATGTAGCGCGGCACGACGAAGGGGAGTACGGCCCAGACCACAAGGCCGACGGCGAGCCAGAGCAGGGTGCGCGGGGTCATCGACTCAGCCTCCCCGACGGCCGGCGCGGCCGAGGATGCCCTGCGGCATCAGGATCATGATGACGATCAGCACGGAGAAGGCCACGACGTCCTTGTAGCTCGACGAGATGCCGATGATGGCGAGCGATTCGACCAGACCCAGCGTGAGCCCGCCCACGGCGGCACCCAGCGGGTTGGTGAGCCCGCCCAGCACGGCGGCGGCGAAACCCTTCAGGGTGAGGTTGAGCCCGAGCTGGTAGTCGACGCCGATCAGCGGCGTCACCAGGATGCCGCCCAGCGCGCCCAGCAGGCCGCCCAGGATGAATGTATAGGTGCGCATGCGCGAGACATTGATGCCGGTGGTGGCTGCGCCGTCGGCGTCGATCGAGGCCGCCATCATCGACAGGCCGATCGTGGTCCGGTGATAGAAGGCACGCAGCGCCAGCGTGGCGCCGATGCCGATGGCGATCAGCCACAGCGCGTGGAATTGGATGACGGCGTCGAGGATGATCAGCACGCCCTCGCCGCCGAGCGGTGGCAGCAGGTGGCCATCGCGGCCGATGAAGAACAGCACGCTGGCCGACAGGGTGAGGGCGAGGCCGATGGTGAGCAGCAGGAAACTGTCCTCGCTCGCATTCTTCTTGGCCATGTAGCGCACGAAGGCGACCTCGATGAAGGCGCCGACCAGGGCGCCCGCGACAGCGCCGCCGGCGATGGCGGCCGGGTAGGGCCAGCCCGTCTTGGTCAGGAGCAGGACGGTCGTCATGGCGCCGATGACGGCGAACTCGCCCTGCATGGCGTTGATCACGCGACTGCCCTTGAAGATGGCGGACAGGCCCATGCCGACGAGCGCGTAGACGATACCGTTCGTCACGCCCGCGAACAGGGCCTGAAGGACCAGGCTGAGTGTCATGAAGGAATGATTCCGCGCGGAAAAGGCGCGGCGCAGGTCCCGCGAAGAGACCTGCGCCGCCTGTGCTGGCTACTGCGTGACGCGGAACGGCGTGCGCGTGTACTTGCCGCCGACCAGCTTCGAGAAGATGAAGCTCGAGATCGGAATGCCGGTCATGTCGTCGGCCGAGAAGTTGTAGCTGGCCAGCACGCCGGTGTACGGCGCCTTCATGGCCTCGCAGAGCTTCTCGCCGGTGGCGTCGGCGCCGGCCTTGTTGAGGGCGGCGGCGATGATGTGGGCGGCATCCCAGGCCGCCGCTTCGTAATTCTTCGGCGTCGAGTTGTAGGTCTTCTTGTAGAGCTCGACGAAGTCCTTCTGGTGCGGCAGCGGGTCCTCTCCGACGACGAACTCGGGGATCACGATGTTGTCGGCGGCCGGTCCCATCGCGTTCACATACTCGTAGGACGAAGAGCCGATCGCGGCGATCACCGGCTGGGTGATCTGGATCTGCTTGACGTTGCGGAACGGGGTGGCCGAGGTGGCGATGATGAACACCGCGTCGGGCTGCGAAGCCTTCACCTTGGCCGCCTGGGTGGTGGTGTCGGTGGCGCCGATCTCGAACTTCTCGACCGCGACCAGCTTGACGCCGTACTTGTCGGCGAGCGGCTTCAGCTCGGCCATCACGACGTTGCCGTAGCCGGCGTCATGCAGCACGCCGACCTTGGTCGCCTTGATGCTCTTGGCGTATTCGAGCAGCGCGGTCGCGTTGAGCCGCTGCGGCGGCAGCACGTGAGCCACGCACTTGCGCTCGCGTTCGACCGCCGGTCCGATGCCGGTGAAGGCGATCTGCGGGATCTTGTTGGCGTGCGTCACGCCGCCGACCGCGACGGTGCTGGCGGTGAGCGACGGGCCGAGCAGGGCCTGGACCTTCTGCCCGAAGATCAGGTCGTTGGCCTTGCTCAGCGCCGTGTCGGGATTGGACGCGTCGTCCTCGACGATGATCTTGATCGGACGGCCCTTGATGCCGCCCTTGGCATTGATGTCCTTCTCGGCCAGCAGCAGGCCGTTGCGCTCGGGCACGCCGAGGCCGGCGCCGGCGCCGGTGGCGGAAACGATCGCGCCGATCTTGATCGGCTCGCCAGAGGTTTGCGCCTGGACCGGCAGGGCCGAGAGGCCGACCAGCGCCGTGGCGCCGGCCAACTTTTTGATGAATGATGACAATGACATTTTTCTTTCCTCCCACACGTTGAGCTTCTTTATGGCCGCCGGTGCGTCAAAGCAGCGGCGGTGGCCCGGCCATGCCGAGTTCGTGTTGCCCGAACAATGCACCCTGAACGTCGGTCGAGAACATGACGTGCGCATTGGCTGCGTGCGCATCGCGGAACAAACGCTGCATCCGGCCGGCGAGATAAAGCCCACTCGATCCGGCGATGCCCATCAGGATGTCGACCGCCTCGAGGCAGAGCCGGGCGGAGAAGAAGGCGTCGCGCCGGTAGCGGAGCTTGTCCTCGTGGGCGGCATCTGCGCCGGAGCGGGCCACGGTCATTGCGTGTTCGCAGGCCCGGCGCATCAGCACTTCGGCCGTGTCGATGCGGACGCTCGCCTCCGCGACCTTGATCTGCACGGCCTGGCTCGCGCCGAAGGGCTGCCCTGTCGTCGTCGCGTTGCGCGTGCGGGCCGCGCCGACCACCGTCTCGTAGGCGCCTTGGGCGCAGCCCAGCATCACGCCCGACAGGACGTAGGGGCCGAGGGCGAGCATGGGGAGCCGGAACAGGGGCGAAGGATTGACGGTGGAGCCGGCGTGCGGCTTGCCGTTCATCGACCGGGCGGAGATCGTGCGGAACTCCGGCACGAAGAGGTTCCTGATCTCGACGTCCTTCGAGCCGGTGCCGGAGAGACCGACGGCATGCCAGGTGTCGATGATCTCGTACTGCGAGCGATGGACCAGGGCGAAGCGCTGGTCGATCGGCGGGCCGTCTTCGCGTTCGCGCAGCATGAAGCCCAGCATGTTCCAGTCGGAATTGTCGACGCCGGACGAAAGCGGCCAGCGCCCCGAGACCTCGTAGCCGCCCTCCACCTTGCGGCCGCGCCCCGCCGGGAAGATGAGCGAGGTGGCGATCAGCACGTCGGGCGAAGCGTCCCAGATCTCGTCCTGCGCCTCAGGGTGGAAGTAGCCCAGCATCCAGTGATGGCTGGAGAGATTGCCGAGGTTCCAGGCGGTCGACGGGCAGACGCGCGCGATCTCCGCGCAGGTGTCGACCAGGATGCCGACATCGAGATCGGCGCCGCCGACGCGCGCCGGCTGGACCATGCGGAACAGGCCGGTGCGGTGCAGGTCGCGCTCGGTGTCGTCGGGCAGGCGGCGCAGCTTCTCGCATTCCCCGGCGCGGGCGGCGATCGCCGGGACCAGCGCGCGGGCGCGGTCGAGCATTTCTGCGTAGCTGACGCCCGTGAAAGAGACCGGCGTGTTGGGCAACGTCGCCGACGGTGTCCAGTCGGCGGCCCGCTTGGTCCGCATATCGAATTCCTCCCGGCGCCTCGGCGCTTGTTCTTGCGGCAACGATGCTTGCGTCACGCGTTCAGGTCAAGTGACCTAATTAGTTGGTCGATTGACCATGCCGCGCGCGATCACGATACTTCGCCGCAACTGAACAGCTCTCGGGAGGAGCGGACATGGCGATCAAGGTGCTCGAACTTCATCATCAGGGCGTGCGTATCGACGCCGGTGAAAAGACGATCGAAGACCTCAAGAATTTCTACACGGGCGTGCTCGGCCTCGAGCACGATACGGGACGGCCGGAGATCCCGGGCATTCCCGGCATGTGGATCAATATCGGGGAGGTGGGACAGATCCACCTGATCGGCGGTGACCTGCCGTCGCGCTTCGCCCAGGGGCCTGGCAAGGACCCGACGGCGCCGCACGTCGCGCTGGCCGTCGAGAACATCGTCGAGACCAAGGCCGAGCTCGATCGGTTGGGCGCGGACTACTGGTCGCTCAAGGGCGCGACCGGCCCGGACGCCGAGCAGCTCTTCCTCAAGGATCCGTGCGGCAACATGGTGGAACTCCACCAGTACGACAAATGCCGCTGCCGCCTGAAGAGCCGCGTGAAGACCGCCTAGAGTTTTTCGGCTTGGAGTAGCTTCACAGCACCTCATCCTGAGGAGGCTCGAAGGGCCGTCTCGAAGGATGGGCAACGAACACGGTGCGCGTTCCCACCCTTCGAGACGCATCGCTGCGCGATGCTCCTCAGGGTGAGGTCGTTGTTGAGATAGCCGGTCTAACGCCCGGCCGGCGCGGCGAGGCCCGCGCAGACGAAGGGCACGATCTCGCGGATGGCGGCTTCCATGTCCGCGGGATCGCAGCTTCCCTGGGAGATCGCCTCCAGGCGGCCGGGCTGCAGCAGCGTCCAGACGTAGGCGCCCATCATGAAGTAGTAGCGCCAGTACAGCGTCTTCGCCGGGATCTTCGGCAGGGCCCGACGGATGGCGGCGACGTAGAGCGCGTTGGTCTCGTCGTAGATGTCGGCGCGCACCATGCTGGCGGTATCGTCGGGATCGGTGAAAAGGCGCGCATGCATCTGCATTGACGACCGCCGCCCGCCGGCTCGCGGCTCGGCCATCAGCAGCGGACGGACCAGCGCATCGACCAGCACATCGAGCGGCACGATGCGGCGCGGATAGCGGGCCTCTGCCTCCAGCAGGAGCTGGCGCCGCCGCTCGGTGACCTCGGTGCCGTGCCGCGCCACCACCGCCTCGAAGATGGCGCGCTTGGACTCGAAATAGTAGTGGAGCTGACCCACATTCACGCGGGCGCGGCTGGCGATGGCGCGGGTGGTCGCGCCGCCATAGCCGACGCGTCCGAACAGTTCTTCCGCGACGTCGAGAATGCGTTCCGGCAGGTTGGGACGGCTGGCCTTCCTGCGCCGCGCGGCAGCGGGTTTCAGCTTCTTTGCGATTGTCTTTCTCGCCACGGCGCATCCTGCTGGAAAATGACGGGCTTCTCATAGAACCAAGTCGCAGCGTTTTCCATGGCGGCTGCGGAACCGTGTCGCCGCATGCTAAAAGGCAACCATGAAAACCAAGCTCCTCGGCCGGACCGGCATCCACGTCTCCCAACTCTGCTTCGGCACCATGTCCTTCGGCGGCGACGCCGACGAGGCGACCTCGGCTTCGATGTACAAGGCGGTGCGCGATGCCGGGATCAACTTCTTCGACACGGCCAACGAGTACAACAAGGGCAAGTCCGAGGAGATCCTCGGCCGGCTGGCGAAGGATCACCGCGACGACCTGGTGATCAGCACCAAGTGCTTCAACAAGACCGGCCCTGACGTGAACGCGGGCGGCGCCAACCGGCGCCACGTCGTGCAGGCCGTCGAGGCGAGCCTGCGCCGGCTGCAGACCGACCGGATTGACGTGCTCTTCCTCCATCGCTTCGACCCGGTGACGCCGATCGACGAGATGATGCGCGGCCTCGAGGATCTCGTGCGTTCGGGCAAGGTGATCTATCCCGCTGTCAGCAACTGGTCGGCCTGGCAGACCCAGCGCGCCGTCGACATCCAGGAGCGCAACGACTGGGCGCGCCTGCAGGTCATCCAGCCGATGTACAATCTGGTGAAGCGCCAGGCCGAGGTCGAGCTGCTGCCGATGGCGGCGGCCAACGGCATCGGCGTCATTCCCTACAGCCCGGCGGCCGCCGGTCTCCTGTCGGGCAAGTATTTCGGGCAGGCTTCTGGCCGGCTCAAGACCAACAAGATGTACGAGGCGCGCTACGGCGAGGAATGGGCGTTCGAGACGGCCGAGAAGTACGTCGCGCTCTGCCGGCAGAAGGGATTGCATCCGGTCAGCGCCGCCATCGCCTGGGTGGGCGCGCATCCCGCCATCACCGCACCCATCATCGGCGCGCGCAACCTCGACCAGCTCAAGGACTCGCTCGCTTCGGTGAACGTCGCCATGACGCCGGAGCTGCGCGCCGAGATCGCCGCTCTCTCGCGCACGCCCCCGCCGGCCACCGACCGCCTGGAAGAGCAGAAGGTCGTGAAGGCCTGAGGCGGCTCAGCCCGGCTCCGGTCGGTCGCAGACGTCGATCCATGCGGCGTTCACGAGAGCTGCCATGCGCTCCGGCGCGACGCCGTGGCGCGCCGCCATCTCTACAGCGGTAGTGCTGGCCGCCAGTTCGACGACCTCGAGATCCGGCGCATGCGCCGACAGGAAGGCACGGACGGCTTCGACGGTCATGCCTGCCGTACCTCGGGACCGGTACGTCCGCCGGGGTGTTGAAGAGACATTTCCGAACCGCCTGAGAAAGACGGTACGGGCAAACCTATCGGAGAAACGGGCG
>JAESFK010000458.1_pt1 | contig 20991 bp, 23 predicted proteins | sample 9269391 | NCBI WGS metagenome assembly JAESFK01 (sample SAMN14506231, study PRJNA617097) | algae metagenome | isolation source: Drouetiella hepatica UHER 2000/2452 and co-occurring heterotrophs from... | place: Slovakia: Slovak Paradise National Park, Hrabusice, Kosice Region | collected 2000-01-01
GCAAAGATCCGGGTCGGGCGATAGGGCGCGCAAAGCTTCGTCCCCGTTCCCAGCGGCTCGAATTTCGGGCCGCTTTCGACAACCTTGTCGGCAAGGGCGGCGAGTGCGGGCTCGACGTCGGTCCACGCATTCAGCATCGCCGAAATGCCGCCTGACAACCAGCGGCTCCACGCTTCTCCGGGGCGGCCCGCGACCCGCGCGACCAGATCGAGATCGTAGACCCCCTGCTCCGTTACCAATACCGGGCGAACCTCTTGCCTGATGATCCTCTGTCCAAGTGCATGCCAAACCACCGGCTGTCTCCTTCCATGCTGTCGGTATCGTTGTTGCATACAATTTCTTCTTTGTGTATGCTTGTCAAGCGCATTAGTGCACACAATAATGAGGGACAGCGCAAAAAATGACAGCAAGACCCATCGAACTTTTCCATGAATGGGGATCGATCCAGTCGCTGAAGTGCCGGATTTGCCTTGCAGAACTCGGTCTCGACTGGACCTCGCATCGCATCAATCTCGCGACGTTCGAAAATCTTCGCGCTGGCTATCTGGCAATCAATCCGCTCGGTCTCGTACCGGCGCTGCGGCTCGGCAACGAGGTGATCACCGAGTCGTCGGCGATCAACGAGCGGCTGAACGCAATCGCAGACGGCGCGCTGCTCCCGGCCGGGAAACACAGTCTCGCCCGCGTCCGCCACTGGACCGTGCTGGAAGATACGGTCGTCCATCCCGCCGTGCGCCCGCCGACATTCAATCTCATCCTCAAGACGCGGGTTAAAAACATGCGCCCGGGTTATCTTGAGACCGCGATGGCCGGGCACCCCATTGCCGCACGCGCTGACGCCTACCGTGCGGCAGCCACCGCGCCGTTTGACCGAACAGCGGTCATCGGCTCGATCGTCATCATGCGCTCGGTCCTGCTGGAGATGGAAAAAACGCTTCCGAACGAAGAATGGCTCGCGGGCGATACCTATTCGCTTGCCGATGTCGCGATGACCGCCTTCATCGACCGGCTAGACCGGTTGGCCATGGAAGCGATTCTCGACGATGTCCCGCACACCCGATCCTGGGCCGCCAAGGTGCGGGCACGGCCGGGTTTTCGCATCGCTCAGGGACCGGAATGGCACCGGCCCGACCCGCTTGTCGATCGCGCGCTCGTCGCGCAACTGATCGCGGCCGCAACATGACACCGCACACGCAACAAGTTCCAACGAAGCAAGGAAAATCCATGGATCATCAGACGGCACACCCTATCCAGCCAAGCGAGGCATTGCTTGAACGGCTGTTTTTGAACGCCAGAAGCCAGAATGGCTGGCTCGACCGTCCGGTGGAGGCTGGGCTTCTGGAACAGATCCATGATCTGGCGCGGATGGGGCCGACAAGCATGAACTGCTCGCCGTTGCGCATCGTCTATCTGGTCAGTGACGCGGCAAAGGAGAGATTGAAACCGGCACTTGCTGCCGGCAATGTCGAAAAAATGATGACCTGCCCGGTTGTTGCAGTCTTTGCGACCGATTTTGCCTTCGCCGAACGCCTGCCCGTTTTGTTTGCCCATACGGATGGGAAAGGCTTTTTCGAACGCAATCCGCACCTTGTCGCCGACACCGCGCTCCGTAACGCGACGCTGCAAGCGGCATATTACATGCTGGCCGCACGCGCACTCGGGCTTGATTGCGGCCCGATCTCCGGTTTCAACGCAAAGCAGCTCGACGAGATGTTTTTTGCGCGAACGCCGCTGAAAGTGAATTTCCTCTGCGGTCTCGGCTATGGCGACCCAGCAAAACTGTTTGCGCGCCACCCTCGCCTTTCTTTCGATGAAGTCTGCCAGATCCTGTGACGCAGAAAGCCCCGGCGAGAGCATCGCCGGGGCTGGGCAAGCGGTAGACGCGGTATCAGACAGTCGCCCTTGCCACCACCTTGAGTTCCACCACCATGTCGGGGTGTGGCAATTGTTTTACCCCCACGGTCGTCCGGGCCGGCCCATCGGCGCCGAACCATGTGTTGTATTCGGCATTCATGGCGCCATAGTCGGCCATATCCGTCAGATAGACGGTCACGTCGACAAGATCGGTAAGCGTCGCACCGCGCGTTGCAAGCGTCACGGTGATGTTTGCAAGGATCGCCCGCAATTGCTCGGCGACATCATAGACAATGGTCCCATCGGCACCTTTGACAACGCCGGCAATGGTTCCGTCCGGTTGCCGGGCGCTGACGCCGGCGAGGAAGAACAGTCCCCCCGCCTGGCGCAGATAGGGATAATTGGCCAACGGCTTGGCTCGTCCGGCATCTGCCATGTTCATGCGTGCTCCACTTCGGCAGTCCAGGGACTGAAGCCGATCTCGGTTGAGGCCGCAATGAACTTCTGAACCGTCGGCTGATCCATTTCCACCAGCGGCGGACGGACGGCGCGCCAGTTGGCATCGCCGCTGTGCCGGGCAAGCGCCAGTTTCATCGCCTGAATCATCGGAAACTGCTGGAACAGCGAGCGCACCGGAGCAACAGCGGCAAAAGCTTTTGCCGCGCCAACCGAGGGACTGGCCAAGACCGCATCGGCGATCGCCCGGGCGTTGACATTGGCCGTCGCGGAAATGCAGCCGGCGGCACCCCGCCCGATCGTTTCGCCGAGCAGAATTTCCGAGGCCGGAAAGACGCGGAAGCCGCCGCCGATCTCGAGGTATCGATTGAGATTGTCGCGGTCGCCGGAGCTGTCCTTGACGCCGAGGATGTTGGCCGGGTAGCGCCTGCGCAATGTTTCGATCAGGTCGACGGTGATGGGAACGCCGGTGAACTGCGGAATGTGGTAGAGCACGATCGACAGCCTGTCCGAGCCGACGGCTTCGATGAGGCTGCCATAATAGCGGGCCAGACCGTCGGTCGTCACCGGCTTGAAGAAGAATGGCGGCAGCACCAGCACGGCAGGCGCGCCGGCATCGACGGCTGCGCAGGTGAGCTCGATGGTTTCCTCAAGGCTGCACGCGCCGACGCCGGGCATCAGCGTCCGTGCCGGAATGCCAGCCTCGACGACAGCATCCAGCAGTTTCCTCTTCTTGTGAAGCGAAAGGGATGCCGCCTCGCTGTTGGTGCCGAAGATCGCAAGACCGGCGTCCTGTTCGACGAGCCAGCGGCAATGATCGATGAACTTCGCCGTGTTGCAGCTCAGGTCGGAATTGAAGGGCGTAAGGACGGGGGCATAAACGGAAAGCAGATCCGGGCTCATGTAAGTTCACTTTCGCTTTTGACAGGAGAGACCGCAGGGGAAAAGACGGCATTCTTCCAGCGCGAAACGCATGATCTCACGTCCAAGCTCCTCCTCGCGCGTATCGAAATGCGCGACGATGGACGTGTGATTGTGCCGGCTCAGCTGAAGAAAACGGGGGGCCTTTCCCCTGCGCAGCGCATGGCGCTGAACGAATTCGGCACCATAGGCATCGATATAGCGGTTCTCATGCTCGGCAACGGCAACGAAGACCGGCAGATCACGGGAGCCCGCATGAATGACCGGGGAGCGCGCCTCGTAGCTGGCGATATCGTCCCCGAAATATTGCCGGACATTGTCGGCATTCGGATTGCCGGGGTGCCGGTCGGCGCGCAGGCGTGCACTGACGAGCACCGCTCCCTTGACAGCCGGACTGGGCAGCCGCCCGACCGCCGGATCAAAGAGATAGCCGGCGACATGACAACCTCCGGCCGAATGTCCGATCAGCATGATCGATCCCGGATCGCCGCCATATTGACCGATCGATCCGGCAATCCAGTCGACTGCCGCGGCCACATCGCTTGCGCCATCCGGATACTGCGCCTGCGGCGCCAGCCGGTATTCGACATTGACCCCGACGAGGCCTTGGCGGGCAAACCAGCGCAGCACATTGTCATAGATCAGTCCATCGGCGCTTTTTGATCCGCGCGTAAAGGCGCCGCCATGCACGAAGGCGACGACCGGGCGGGGACGTCCACCGGAGCAGGCAAAGCTGCTCTCGAACACGTCGAGCCGATGCGCGCTATCCGGCCCATAGGCGATGTCGCGATGAATGGTGATGGCGCCTTCGCTCGCCTTGGCTTGCACATGCGGCCCGTAAACGTCGAACACGACCTTGCGGCTTGCCGCCAGATCGTCATTCCAGACCTTGCCGACCGCATCGAGCCTTGCCTGGTCGGCAACCGACAAACCCGCAAACCGCATCCATGCCTCCAGCTTTTGCCGGTGCACGCGAACTCTCCGCGGCACCTCGTTGTGCATTTGGATAACATCCAAAAACACACTTGACAACCACATTGCATACAAAGATTATTATTTGCATACACAGATCAGTTTATGTTTGTGTTGCCGATGCGTCCCGCATCCGGCTCATCATCGCCAGAAAGGAAAAATCCAATGGCAAAATTGCGCCATCTCGCCATCGCGGTCTCGGATCCGGAGGCCGCCGCCCAGTTCTTTGAAAAAGCCTTCGGCATGACCCGCGCCGGCCAGGCCATGCGCGGCGTCTACATGACGGACGGCATCATGAACGTCGCCCTGCTCAACTTCGGCGAAGAGCCGGTTCCGGGCTTCGAAACCGAGAAGGACTATAACGGCCTGATCCATTTCGGCATGTGGGTCGATTCGGTCGAGAAGACCGACAAGCTCGTCCGCGACGCCGGCGGCTCCTACATGGCCGGCCGCAAGGAAAAGGACCCGAACGTTTTCTACGAGGTCAAGTACAAGACGCCCGAGGGCATCGTTTTCGACGTCACGGAAAATGGCTGGAAGGGTGCAGTCAAGAACGTCAACGCCGCCTGACCGGGCCCTTTCTTGCGCCAGCGCGGTTTCCACGCCGGCGCAAGGGCTGGAGAGGTCTGCGCACCTGTCCGGAAGGAAAAAGCAAAGCCCAAGGCTGGAGACTTTTCGATGAAGCAACCGACGTTATTGGTGACGATACCGGTTTCCGGCCGTTGCCTGTCTGAACTGTCCAGCCTCTGCGACGTGATCACGCTGCCCGGCGGACCGGGTAGCGGATCACCGGATTTTGACGGCAGCACCATCGAAGCCGTGCTCACCAACGGCAGCACCGGCCTTTCGGCTGATCAGATGGCGCGGATGCCGAAGCTGAAGCTGATCTGCGCCTACGGTGCCGGCTACGAGAACATCGATATCGAAGCCGCGCGCCGGCGGGGTGTGCATGTCACCCATGCACCCAACACGAATATGGAAACCGTCGCCGATCATGCGCTGGCCCTGATGCTCGCCGTATCGCGGGAAATCTGCGTGCGCGACCGCGCCTTGCGCGAAGGCGGCTGGGCCTTGATCCGCTCGGCCCGGCCGACATTGTCGGGCGCAAGGCTTGGCATCATCGGTCTGGGCAGTATCGGCAAGGCGATCGCCCACCGCGCCGGGGCCTTCGGCATGCACATCGCCTACACCACGCGCAGCAAGATTGACGTTCCCTGGAATTACTATCCCGGCGTAACGGCGCTTGCCGCAAACAGCGATTTTCTGGTGGTCGCCTGCCCCGGCAGCGCCTCCACCCGGCATCTGGTCAACGAAACCGTGCTGGAAGCGCTCGGGCCGGACGGTTTCCTCGTCAACATCTCACGCGGCATGGTTGTCGATACAGAGGCATTGGTCTTTGCCCTTGAAAACAACCGCATCGCCGGTGCAGGTCTGGACGTCTTCGAGGGCGAGCCGGACTTACCGGAGCGCTTGCGCAAACTGGACAATGTCGTTCTCACCCCGCATATGGCCGGCCGCTCGCCGGCATCGGAACGGGCGCAGATCGATGCCCTGATGCACAACCTTCGATCCTGCCTTGCAGGCGGTCCGTTGATGGCTCAACTTGCATAAGTCCTTACCTATCGTTAAATCGATTTGGGTTTGCCGTCCGGGTGAACCGCACTTTGTCGTGAAGACCGGAAAGCCACGCGCATGACGACTATCGCCTCTCAGATCTATCACGCTTTGGCGGAAGAGATCGCCAAGGGTGCCATGGCACCTGGGCAGAAGCTCGAGGAAAAGGTGATCGCCGAAAAATACGGCGTTTCGCGCACCCCCGTCCGCGAGGCCCTGCGTGAACTCGGAGCGCGCGGCCTGATCGAGATGAACCCGCGCCGGGGGGGCATCGTCGCCCGGATCGATACCGAGCGAATGGCCGATATGCTGGAGGCCGAAGGCGAGATCGAGGCATCCTGTGCGCGGCTCGCGGCCCAGCGCATGACGGCGATGGAGCGTGAGCAACTCTATGAGCTGCACAGGCAATATGCCGAATGCGTCGACAACCAGGATATCGAGGGTTGCCGCGACATCAACCGGAAGTTCCACGATGCCATCTGCCGGGGTGCACATAACGTCACGATCGCCGCAATGGCGGTCGAACTGCGCGCCCGCCTCGCCCCTTTCCGCCAGCAGCAGGCAGGCCCCGCCGATGTGCGATTGCAGCAGTCGCTCGACGAGCACCAGAAGATCGTCGATGCGATCCGGGCTAACGATGCCGCCGCTGCTTTTGCGGCGCTTTCCGAGCACAGCGCCCGCCTCAGCGCGGGCGTGATGCGCCGTTTCGCGGCTGCAGCCGGCTAACAAAGCCACACTTGATCAGAGACGACGCTGAAACCGCTGAAGCGCCGCGCGTCCAGCGCACAATGCGCCAAGATCGCGCTGACACTTTAAATTTGCTGCATAATTTGATCCTTGAGCCGATTCCGGTTTGAGGAAGTATGCCGTAGCGCGCGCGATTCAGGGCGGCCCGGCATTTTGCTGTTCTGCGCGCCCCGTAGCCGTACGGGACAAGTCTTGCCGGGTGGCTGATAGCGCCGCTGTCATTTTGTAGTCCAACTGGATCGCCTCAAACAGCGCCCAACGTCGCTCGCCATGTCCGATATTTTAAATGTGCACACTTATCTGTTTGCATTCCTATTCTTATCTGTGCATACATATAAGTCATATTGGATACCTGATGTTGATGGACGCTTCGGCGCTCCCCGACGAAATTCACCACCCAAATTCCGGAGGAGAAATCATGGGCAAGAATGCACGGTATATGACGACGGCACTGGTAATCGCAGCAGCAGGCCTATCGGCTGCGCCGGCCAAGGCGGATACACAAAAGACCATCGGGGTGACGGTTCCCTATTTTGCCTCTCCCTTCTGGAAAGCCGGGCTTTACGGCGTCGATCAGGCGGGAAAGGAACACGGTTATTCGGTCATCAAGGGCGACGCCAAGGATAAGGCGGAACTGCAGATCGAGCAGATCCGCGGCTTCATCGACAAGAAGGTCGCCGCCATCATCATCGGCGCTGCTGATGCCGCAGCCGTTGGACCGGCGGTGGAGGAAGCCATCGACAAGGGCATTCCGGTGATCGCCCTTTCGGTGCCGCCAAAATCCGACCGCCTGACATCCTTCGTCGGCGCCGACAACATCGGCATGGGCCGCCTGCAGGGCATTTGCATCGGCCGGGCGATCGGCGGCAAGGGAGAAGTCGGGCTGTTTGCCGGGCCGGACGAGATCTGGGCCAAGCTGCGCGTCACCGGCTTCAAGAACACCATGGCGGCGGACTTCCCGGACATCAAGATCATCGATGAGAAGGCAGGCGGCGCAAAGGATGCCGGGATCGCGGCAACGAACTGGGCAACGGCCTATCCCGGCATGCACGGCATCTTTACGGCCGCCGACACGATGGCCGTCGAGACCATCAAGTCGCTTGGCACGGCCGGTACGATCGAGACAGTGAAGGTTTCGACATCCAACCTCAACGATGAGGCAAAAGCCGCCCTGGAAGCCGGCACGCTGACCTGCGCCTCGCTGCAACCCGCCGTTTCGATGGGCCGCGAAGCCATGCGCGAAGCGGTCGCCGCCGTCGAAGGTGGCAAGGTTCTCGGCCGTATCGAAGCGCCGGCACTGCTGGTCACCAAGGACAAGGTCGCCAACTACGATTTCAGCAAAATCATCGCTCCGGCCGGCTACCAGCCGTAATTCAATGCTGATTGACTGCCGCGCCCTAAAATGGACCGCAAAAAAGAAGGAACCCGCGCCAGTCGGGTTCCTTTTGTTTTTATCAGGTGAAAAACCTGTGCGCCGCGAGGCCGCCCTTGGAAGCGTGACCGCTCCCGTCCGCTCTATTGCCGGCTAATGGCGTCCTTGAAGTATGGCATCATGTCCGGTGAATTGTCGGCACGATGGCGCAATTCCGTTGCAATCTGCTCAAGTGCCAGGTTCAGGCAATAAACGGTCTGATCGGCATCGAGCATCGCGGCGCTCTCTCTTGCAAACACGATAAGGCGCGTAATCGCATGGAATTCCTCGATTTCTCCCTCGGAGGAATTGTCCCGGCCTTCGAATTGAATAGTGGCAAAAGCTGCTGTCATGTCTGGCTCCGCAATGATCGTGCCGCAACAATAGCGTCAATCACCGCAAACCGCGCGTGACACAGGCGTGACACAGCTTAGGATAGTTCGCCCGGCGCTTTCGCCGTGGAGTGTTGTTTCACCATTTCATTCCAAAGGGTTGTTCGCTGGAACTGCCAACTGGCTTCAGCTTCGGGCCGGACTTCGCTGCAATGCGTCATGACCGTCAGCAATTCGAGCGCGTCGGCGCGCTTTTGATTGATCGAACATGTCCTCAGCGCATGTGCGATGGCAGGCGCCCTGCCCGCATCGATAAAGGCGGCAAGCGCGATGATTGATCGCCATGTCCGGTCCTTGAAGAAGAGTGATCCTGCGATCGCGTTCAGTTGACAGGCTTCCTCGCGGCTCACGGCATGGTGTTCCGCCAGCGCATCAATCGTTGCGGACACGTTGACCAAGGGTTCGCTCAGCGGCAGCCAGCCCAGCTCGGCCGGTCCGTGCACTTGTGCCACATCGGAATCATCGACACGAACTCCCGTCGCATATTCGTGGAAAATCTTGCCCACGCCGATCATGCCGAACGCATGGCATTCCGCGGCTCTCAAGGCCCCCATGCTTGCGGCACCCACAACAGTCACGCCGGCGCTCAACGCATAAAGGATCTCCTTGTGCCAGACCGGCGCGGTGTATTCGAACCCGCCATCGACGATACCGATGACGGCGGCGCCATCTTCCACCGCCTGGAAGATATCCCCCTGAACAGCCGGGGCGCGGACAAGAATATCGCCTGCCCATCGATGCGCATCCGGCAGCGTCGGGCCGACATGAAGGATTTTCATCCGAACGACCCCTTGGCGAGCGCCCGGGGGCCATACCGTTGTGCCCGGGCGCCTTCCGGGTTTTCCAGCGCCGGCGCAAAAACTTTTGCCACGGCAAACGGCCATGCCGGGTCAGAGAGGGACACGGCAATGACCGGCCCCAGAGCTTTTTCCCGGAAAACCTCGACAGTTTCGCTAAGGCCCCCTCCCGCCAGACCCGCAAAATCCTGCAACTGACGCATTTTCGGGTCCGTCAGAAGCAGGCCGCGCGTCTCCTCGGCCAATGTCTGGCGATAAACCGATGGATAGATGTCGTCACGTGCGCCGCTGATATAGGTCATCCGCGACTGGGCCGCTTCGGTGATCGCGCGGACAATGGCCTTTCGCGCGGAAGGATGTGTTCCTGCCCCATAGTTCACATCAGCAAACCGCGGACGTTGGCCGGATAACACTTCGCCCGGCGCGACAAACGCCACGAAGGAGGGAATGCCGGCATCGCTGGTCATATCGAACAATCTCGACACAAGCCCGGCCTTCTCGACACGGACGGTCAGCAATGCAATTTCCGGGCAGCCAAGCGATTTGGGGTCAAGGCACGATGCCTGCCGGGCCTTGAAACTGGAGACCTGCCACAGAGTATAGGCGTCCCGCTCGATCCGTTCGTTCAACCCGTGAAACATCGCTTCGTCCAGCGTGTTTCCCGATGCCAGGCCGTCGGATGATTGCCAGTATCGGCGCTCGGTCACCGTTCGATCGAGTATGGCGGCTTCAAACGGCACGTAGACCGTTTCCCCGGTGAGGAGATCGCGGCCGTCAATCCAGGGAATAGTCTCGTCGTCGCTGACGGCCGGCTGACCGGCGGCGATGAGGTTGGGGAGCGTATCAACGCGCTTGCCGCTGTTTCTCAGCTGCCCAGCGGAGGCACGGGTAACATCGCAATGCGGCTGGGATGCAACGGCGCGCTCCAGCGCCTCCATGACCGCCGATGTCCGCGCATCCTCGTCGGTCAGACCTTTTCCCTGCGCGACAACGATTGATTTTGCGTTGGGTGTATAGGCGCACCAGACCGGAATACCGACCCGGTCAAGACCCGTGTGGCGCGCCACACGGGTAATGCCGAATTCTGGAAGGAAGGACGAGACCCTATCGTAGGTCTCCGCCGGGCTGCACGCCCTGTCCTGCCATCCGGCCTTGTTCAGCATCAGGCATCGAAAAGGCCGGCCGAGGCGGACCCGACGGAGGAAACGGCAACAGCGAAATCGACGTCCTTGATCACGATGCCACCGGACGCACGAAGCTGGCTGGCTGCGGCGAGCGATCCCGTGACATTTTTGAGCTCTGTGAGCGTCCCGGCGGCCACGTCGGCGATATAGAGTTTTGGGTCTCCCGGAAATCCGATAACAACCACCTTCGACATTTCATCTCTCCTGTGTTGAACTCTCAGTATCCGGCCTTCAACAGGCCCTCGCGATACATCTCTTTTTGCCAGTGCTCCTTGATCGGCACGACCGACAGCCATTTTTGCAGGTCAAACTGAGGATTGGCCTCCTTGTCCTTGCGGCGATAGTGGTGGGCCCGCTTGGTATCGCCGAGCATCGCGCAGCTTGCCGCCAGCAGTCTGTAGGCAGATGACTGGTTGGACATGTTCTGGATTCGCGAAACGGCATTGTCGAACGAGCCGACGAAATAACTCGCACCGGCGGCACACCAGAAATATTCATCCGGTCCCAGCGGATTGAGCGAGATGGCCCGCTCGATTTTTTCAAGGCCCTCCTTGGGGCGTGATGCGTGAACGAGCGTATCGGCGAAACTGTAGATGGCATCGGCATAATGCGGGCTGAGTTCTTCCGCGCGCGCAAGCGCCTCAAGGCTTTCGTCAATTTCACCCAGGTACAGCTTGGCCATTCCAAGCTCTTTATATCCATAGGCGACTTCGGGATTACGCTCGATTGCCAGGCGTGCGCTGTTCTCTGCCTTGCGAAGCAGATCCGGGTCTCCGCGCGCGGTCAAAACCCATTCGATGGAGTAGGTCTTGGCGATGCCGCTGAAGGCATGGGAGAAATCGGCGTTGTGCTGCAAGGCTTCGCGGAAAGCCTTTCGGGCACCGCGCACCGAAGGCAGCGTCAGCCTGCTCAGCTGCTGCACACCGGCAAGATACCGCTGATAGGCATCGGGATGGAATTCATAATCGACAAGGGCGCGCTCGTTGCGCTTCAGCTCCGAAAGAATCCGGTCCGTCACCACCTCTGCCAGTGCTTTACGATGGGATGACAGAAGCCCCCGGGCGATATCAAAACGCTCTGCGTAAATCACATTGTCAGATGGAACGAAGATGATCTGCACAAAGAGGCCATCACCGGTCAGCTTCGTATCCACCACATAGGAGATATCGTACTGCTCCAGCAGGAGGAGTTTGTCGTCGCTGGTCCGGATGCGCTCGGCCGTATAAGGCGCCACGATAGACAGCCCGCGCAGCGTGCAGAGCGCGATGGCAACATCGTCAATCAAGGCACTCGCCGTCGGAAGATCCAGATTCGCGGTATGGATGCCAACAGGCGGCAACAGTGCCACGCGCGGCAGTTTCGACAGATGCGATGGATTTTCGGCAACAGAACCGGCGAGCGGCACCGGCTCGTTTTCTTGCTCCGCCGGTTGGGTGACGACCGTCAAACGGGGGCCGATCGACAATGCGTCGCGGACCTGCTGATCGTCGGGCAATCGTTCCAGAACAAAAAATGCGGCCTGCCGTGACGCGGCCATCCCGGCGGCCGTCGATAAATCCGATGATGTTTCAAGAAGGCGGGCACGCAGAATTTCAAGCTGCCGCTGGCGCTGCTCCTTCAACCAGCGGCCAGCGATTCCTTCAGCGCCGTCCAGTTCCGCAAGAAACGTCCGGCTCATCAGATCGACAAGATCCGGCAGTGGCGCAACGTCGCCCTTCGTCTCCAATATATCGGCGTCACACACGAGATGGACGCGATTGAGCGAAACGTGCGAAGCCGAAAACGTCAGCACCGCGCCATGGTCGACCCGCAAGCGGGAAATCAGCTTCCTGAGATTGGTAAAGGCGAGCGCACGATCGTCGTTGCCCCAAAGGAACTCTGCCGCTTCGTCGCGGCTGATCTGCGCTGAGGTTCCGATGGCGAGATACGCCACCAGCAACAGGCCCTTTCGAGGAAATTTGCACTCGCTCCCTGCAGCATCAAGCAGGCGTAACCCACCGAACGTCTGCAGAAACATGGCATTCATCGAGGCGTTGCAGGCAAATCATGCTCCGGATCGGCGGCGTGACCGGCGAAATCGTCCGAGTCGGCCAGAGCTTTCGCCAGCGTGACGATGCTCTGACGTACCCGCTTGTCCTTGATCGACGTAAAGGCGTGGTTGAGGCTGACGCCGTCGCGCGAAAGAAGAAACGTTCCCATCTCATCGACCTCGCGGGCGAGCCCATCCGGCTCGGAGACCGGCTGATCTTCGAAAAAGTAGCTCACCGGCACACTGAGCACGCCAGCAGCCACCATCAGCTTGCTGGCGCTGATACGGTTCGTGCCTTTTTCATACTTCTGGATCTGCTGGAAGGTAATGCCCAGCCGGGTTCCCAGCTTTTCCTGGCTCAATCCGAGGACAAGACGGCGCGACCTCAAACGATTGCCGACATGAATATCGATTTGGTGAGGTGCGTTCTTTACCACGTGCCGTACTCCGGTAGATGCTCAGGCTCAATCATGCGTTGACAATCACCAGAATGACAATTTCTCTGAAAAATGCAACACACGCTTGGCGTCCAGCATTGCCGCTACCCGGCAAAAGTCACATTAATTCGATAGTTACCGGTCTTTGCTCACAGAGTGGCATCCGCCGATCAGGCGCGGAATCGTAAACCGGGTGTTTTCAGAGGCAAACCGTCGCCTGCGGCAATGAACTTGCAGATCGGCCCCCTGCGATTCGCCGGACCGGCACCCTCTTTCCCGGAGAGTGCAGCGGCCTGCGATCTTCGTAGCAGCGATGCTCGCAGACGGCGGCAAAACGCCCGGAAGTTGGCCGGAAAGACGAACGCTCGAAGGCGCGAACGGATTTTTAATCGCTATGTCCTACAACTCAAATGAAGATCGGGGAGCGACGGAATGCCGGAGCGGATGGATATCGCGACACAACAGGCAATCGGACTTTCAGTCGTCATCCCATGCTACAATGAACTGGATGGCATTGGGGAATTGCACCGGCGTGTCACCGCTGCCTGCAATGCACAGGTAGGCACTTCCTACGAGATCGTTCTGGTGATTGATGGCGCGACCGATGGCACCCGTGAGGCCATTATCGAACTTGCCAAAAATGACGCCCGCATCGTTGCCGTCGACCTTTCGCGCAACTACGGCCATCAGGTTGCACTCAGCGCCGGGCTGGAGCTTTGCCGCGGCCAAAGGGTTCTCATTCTGGATGCTGATCTTCAGGACCCGCCCGAACTCCTCGGCCCGATGATGGCACGGATGGACGAGGGATTCGACGTCGTCTACGGCCAGAGGCTGAAGCGCGAAGGCGAAAGCCTGTTCAAGAGGTCGTCCGCAACGCTATTCTACCGGCTGCTCCGGAAAATGGTCGATATCGACATTGCCGCCGATACCGGAGACTTCCGGCTGATGAGCCGCCGAGCGGTCGATCATCTCAACGCCATGCCGGAACGCTACCGCTTCATCCGCGGCATGGTCAACTGGATCGGTCTGAAGCAGACCGCCTTTCACTATCATCGGCAGGCACGTTTCGCCGGAACAACGCACTATCCCCTGCGCAAGATGGTGCTCCTGGCAATCGATGCGATGACCAGCTTTTCGATCGTGCCGTTGCGCTTTGCCTCGCACATGGGCATGATTTTCGGCGCGATTGGTTTGCTGGCGCTCGCCTACACCATCGTCTCATGGCTTGATGGCAACGTCCTGCCGGGCTGGACGAGTCTTGCGGCGATCGTCCTGATACTGGGCAGCGTCCAGTTGCTGGTGCTGGGCATTTTTGGCGAATATCTCGGCCGCATGTACATGGAGACGAAACGGCGGCCGCTTTACATCGTCAACGAGATCATCTGCTGCGATCCCAGCGTAGCAGGCACGGATTCTGACGTACACCGCCTTCAGGCCGTGGTCAGGGGAGCAGCCCGTGCTTGAGGCTGAGTTCGACAAGTTCGCTGCTGAATACGAACAGGAGCACGCCGCCAGCATTCGTCTGAGCGGCGAGACACCGGCCTTTTTTGCGCAATACAAGATTACCGATATCGCTGCGGTCTTGGCGAAGCGAGGCGAAAAGCCGATGCGGATACTGGATTTCGGCGCTGGGGTCGGAAACTCCCTCGGTCCCATGCGCGCAGCCTTTCCAGATAGTGAAATCGTTCTTCTGGATCCCTCGTCGCAATCGCTGGATATTGCCCGAAGCCGCTTTCCGGGTCAGGCGCATTGCCAGCCCTTCGACGGCCAGACCATTCCCTACGATGACGATCAGTTCGACCTGGTCTTTACCGCCTGCGTCTTCCACCATATTCCCGAGGAGCTGCATACCGGCCTCCTCAGAGAGATTAGCCGGGTCATGAAACCGGGCGGAAGCTTTTTCCTGTTCGAGCACAACCCCTGGAATCCGCTGACGCTGCATGCGGTGCGAAACTGCAGCTTCGATGAGAATGCCGTCCTGATCAATGCGCGCCAGATGAACAGCCGGATGGCCATGGCAGGCCTTTCCAGGCGAAAGACCGTTTACCGTCTGTTCTTTCCCCGGTTTCTCGCCAGGCTGCGGCTGCTGGAGCGTTACCTCACCAAAGTTCCGATGGGAGCCCAGTATTTTGTTCACGCGGTCAAACCGAGCCTTTGACACTGTGCGTCTCGTACGGTTCGCGGCTGTGGGGCTGCTCAACACCGCACTCGGATATACGATTATTCTTGCCGGGCTCACGCTGGGCTATGGCGATATCCTGTCGAATATCCTCGGCTATGCCGGCGGACTGATCCTTGGCTTTATCCTCAACCGCCGCTGGACATTTTCAGATGCGGTCCGCCTACGCAAAGGCGCGGTGCTGCGATACGTAGTCAGTTTTGCCACCGCCTACGGAGCCAATCTCACGATTGTCCTGACCGCCCTTTCCTTCGGCCTCGCTAACAATCCCTGGGTGCATCTGGCAGGCATCTGTGTCTATTCGGTTCTGTTTTATCTTGCTTCGTCACGGTTCGTTTTTGTGTCCGAACCCATGCGGGGCGGCCCAGACAACAATGCGTTATGAGATTGAACCATGTCCGTGACAGAAATGAACATGCAAAAGACGGCCGGGCAGGAAGCAGACCCACTCCGCAATGAATTGTCCGCCATGCAGCAAAGCCGGCGTATCCGGCTAGTCATCTGCCTTCTCCTGGTCCTGATCGTCACGGCGCAGCTGTGCCTCTCTCCCGCAGGGCTCTTGCTGGACCCGGACAACTGGTGGCAAGTCAAGGTCGGGCTCGACATAGTGGCAAACCGGGCTGTCCCGGCCGTGGATACCTATTCATATACCTTTGCGGGCCAGCCGTGGATCGCCAAGGAATGGCTTGGGCAAGTGCTCCTGGCGGCCGGCTACACGGCGTTCGGCTGGAACGGCGTCGTCTTCGTCACGATCACAGCCGTTGCGTTGATGATGTTCATCTTGACCTGGTATCTGAGCGCGGCTCTCAAACCGATGGTCACGATCGCCGCCGCCCTGGCCATCACCTTTCTCGCCGGATCGGTCTATAATGCGCGGCCGCTGATCTTCAGCCTGCCGATCATCGTCCTGTGGACCGCAGCCCTGTTTGGCGCCGCACGGGATCGTCAGGCGCCGCCGTTCTGGCTGCTGACCTTGATCGTCCTTTGGGCCAATCTGCATGCAACGTTTACGTTCGGCTTCGTGATCGCGGCTTTCGCAGGGTTGGATTTCCTGTCCCGCGTGCGCCTGTCGCAGCCGAAACTTCTCGTAAAATGGATCGCGTTCGGCCTTCTTTGCCCATTGGTCGCGATGATCAACCCCTATGGCCTCAAGGCTATCCTCGCGACCTTCACCGTCGCCTCCGGAAATGAGGCAGTCCCCTTCATCACCGAGTGGAGCCCGTTCAACGCCCAAACGGACTATTTTTCCGAAGGCGCGCTTTTAATCGTCGTCGCAGCCCTGTTGCTAACAGGAACACGCATTCGCTGGACCTATACCGCATTCTTCATTTTCACGCTGCATCTGTTCCTGGCCTATTCGCGATTTCAGTATCTCTGGCTGCTGTTGATACCGATCGTCCTGGCGGCAGAGATCGCCCAGCAATTTCCGGCTTTATCGGCACAAAAATGGATGGCGGAAGCCCGCGATGCTCTGGAGCAGACCATCGTCAAATACGTCCGTCAGATTAGCGGTGCGATTGTGGCGTGCTGGCTCGCCGTCGCCGCGATCTTCCTCAACTTTTCGGCCGTCACACCCAGCGACACCATGTCGGCGGCGGGAGCACTGGCCTTCGCGCGGGCGCATAATCTGTCCGGCAATGTGCTGAATTCCTATAATTTCGGGGGCACGCTGATTTTTCATGGCATCAAGACCTACGTCGATGGCCGGACAGACCAGCTTTTTCTCGATGGTTTCTCGAATGCCGCGGCCGAAATGGGCACGCCCTCCGGAAAACCCATCCTGCAAAGGGAGATCGACGAACGCGCCATCAAATGGGCGCTTCTCACCGCAGACGACAGCCGCATCGCCTTCTTCAACGAGCTTGCTGGCTGGCGCAAAGCCTATGAAGACAAGTTTGCCCTCATTTATGTCAACGAGAATTGAGACGGCTTTCGCCGGCGAAGTCGTGACCTGCTTGCACACGCCGAACAGATGAGGAGGCAACCAGCGGCGCGCGGCATCGCCGCCAGTCGCCCGTCAGGCGCGTTCCAGCGCAATCGCGATGCCTTGCCCGACGCCGATGCACATGGTCGACAGAGAATAGCGGCCGCCGGTCAGCTTCAGTTCGAGCGCGGCCGTACCGGTGATGCGAGCGCCGGACATGCCGAGCGGGTGGCCAAGCGCAATGGCGCCGCCGTTGCGGTTGACGCGGGGATCGTCGTCGGCAATGCCCAATTCACGCAGAACCGCCAGGCCCTGGCTCGCGAAGGCTTCGTTGAGTTCGATCACGTCGAACTGCTCCTGCGTCATGCCAAGCCGCGCCATCAGCTTTCGCGACGCAGGCACGGGACCGATGCCCATGATGCGCGGCGGGACGCCTGCGGCAGCGCCACCCATGATGCGGGCGATCGGTGTCAGCCCGTGCTGTTTGACGGCGGCCTCCGACGCGATGATCATGGCCGCCGCGCCATCGTTGACGCCCGAGGCATTGCCTGCGGTAACGGTACCGCCCTCCTTCTTGAACGGTGTACCGAGCTTGGCCAGCGTTTCGATCGACGTTGCGCGCGGGTGCTCATCCTTTGTGACGACAATCGGATCAGCCTTGCGTTGCGGGATGGTGACAGGCGTGATCTCTTGATCCAGACGTCCATTGTCCTGCGCTTGCGCCGCCTTGTTCTGCGAGCGGACGGCAAAGGCGTCCTGGTCCTGACGATTGACCTTGTAATCCTCTGCGACATTCTCGCCGGTTTCAGGCATGGAATCGACACCATATTGCTTCTTCATCAGCGGATTGATGAAGCGCCAGCCGATCGTCGTATCGTGGATTTCGGCGGCGCGGGAAAACGCGCTTTCGGCTTTCGGCATGACGAAGGGCGCCCGCGACATGCTCTCCACCCCGCCGGCGATCATCAGCTCCGCCTCGCCGGCGCGAATGGCGCGTGCGGCTGCGATCACGGCGTCCATGCCGGAGCCGCAAAGCCGGTTGATCGTCGTGCCGGAAACGTCCAATGGCAAGCCGGAAAGCAACAGCGACATGCGCGCAACGTTGCGATTGTCCTCGCCTGCCTGGTTGGCACAGCCGAAGATCACATCATCGACCGCTTGCCAATCGACGCCGGCATTGCGCTGCATCAGCGCCCTCAGCGGGATGGCCCCCAGATCATCGGCGCGAACGGAGGAGAGCGCGCCGCCAAAGCGGCCGATCGGCGTGCGGATGTAGTCGCAGATATAGGCCTCGGTCATTTAAGCGGCGTCCTTGCTGCCCTGATGGGCCTTCTTGGTGCGGGCGTTGATGTCGCGCAGGGTCTGAAGCTCGGTATCGGTCGGAACCGGAGTGTCGATTACCGTTTCGGCGAACGTGATCGGCCAGCCGCAATTTTCGACGATCTGCTCTCGGGTCACGCCCTGATGGATCGAAACGACGGTCAATTCCTTGGTGACCGGATCCGGCTCGAGAATGCAAAGGTCCGTGATGACGCGGGTCGGGCCCTTGGTCTTCATGCCCAGCCGTTCGCGGTGGTTACCGCCTTCGCCGTGGCCCATCGAGGTGATGAAGTTGAGCTTGTCGACGAAGCCGCGCTTGGAGAGCGCCATGGTGATGAAGATCTGGCCGCAATTGCTGGCAATTTCCGGTGCGCCGCCACCGCCGGGCAGGCGGACCTTTGGATGCTCATAGGGGCCGACGACCGTGGTGTTGAGATTGGCGAATTTGTCGATCTGGGCACCGCCGAGAAAGCCTGTGGTAATGCGGCCGCCCTGCAGCCAGTAGCGGAACATTTCCGGCACCGAAACGGTAAACAGTGCCGTGTCGCACAGCTCGCCGTCGCCGATCGACAGCGGCAGGACATCCGGCTTGGTGCCGACCGTGCCGCTTTCGTAGATCAGCGTGATATCCGGCGCATGGGTCAGGCGGGCGACGTTGCAGGCGGCGGACGGCGCGCCGATGCCGACGAAGCAAACGTCGTCGTTGGTGAGCGCGCGGGAGGCTGCGATGGTCATCATTTCTGTGGGGGTGAAATCGCTCATCGTCGTGTCCTCACGCAGCCTTCCTGGCATGTTTGGCAAAGTCTTCCGGCCCCGCCTTCATGATGTTTTCGTCGATCCATTTCCGGAAGGAATCGCGGTCGCGGGCAATCTCATCCCAAGCGATGTAAAAGGCGTTGGAACGCGGATAATAGCCTTGCGCATAGGACGGGAAGGCGCCGCCGGGCACTTCAACGACGGCTGTCACCGCCCAGGACGGCAACACGACGGAGTTCGGCGAAGGCGGGTTCAAGTCGTCGACGATTTCCTCGACCGTGACGATCGAGCGCTTGGCGCCGAGCACGGCTTCCTTCTGCACGCCGACGATGCCCTCCAGCAGGACGTTGCCCTTCCGGTCGGCCCTGAGCGCGTGGATGATCGTCACGTCCGGGCGGATGGCCGGGACTGCCGCCAGAACCTCGCCGGTAAAGGGGCAAGTCACCTGCCTGATATTCGGGTTCACCTTGGTGAGATCGGCGCCGATATAGCCGCGCAGCATTGCGAAGGGCAGGTTGGCCGCGCCTGCCTCATACGCATTGGCCATGGCGGCATGCGAGTGTTCCTCGATCTCCAGCGGTCTTGGCCACTGGTTTTCAACGGCATCGCGGAACCGATGCAGCGAGCCGACACCGGGATTACCGCCCCAGGAAAATTTCATCCCGCGCGCGGCACCCGCTCCAATCAACTGGTCGTAGAGAATGTCCGGGGTCATGCGGATCAGGAACAAATCCGTCTTGCCCTGCCTGATGACCTCATGACCTGCCGCATACGGGATCAGATGTGTGAACCCCTCCATGGCGATGGAGTCGCCGTCATGCACATTCTCGGAAATGGCTTCCGCCAGCGAAGTCAATCGCGCCAAGGCATTCTCCTCCTGATCTGTTTTCCTGTCCGGTTGGCGCAAATAAGCGCTTGAATCCGCCTGTCGTCAAATATTTCGTGCGCTATTTGATATTTGTTCGTATAACGCACATTAGAGATCGTATTATGGGAAGCCTTGCCATGCGGGAATCGGACTTTGTCAGCGGCTTTGCGCGCGGCCTGAAGGTCATAGAAGCCTTCGGAGAGACGCGCCAAAAACTCACCATCGCCGCAGCGGCCAAGCTGACGGAGCTGGACCGCGCGACGGTCAGGCGCTGCCTGTTGACGCTCGCCGATCTCGGCTATGCGGACTATGATGGCAAGTTCTTCACGCTGACGCCGAAGGTTCTGCGGCTCGGCCATGCCTATCTTTCGGCCACCCCGCTGCCGCTGATCATCCAGCCCTATCTCGACCAACTTTCGGAAAAGGCGGGGCAGAGCGCATCCGCATCAGTTCTGGACGGAATCGAGGTCGTCTACATCGCCCGCGCCTCGCAGAAGCGGGTGATGTCGATCAACCTGTCGCCCGGCTCACGCTTGCCAGCCTACTGCGCATCGATGGGGCGGGTTCTGCTGGCGGCCTTGCCGGAGGCAGAGGCGCGCAGCATCCTGGATCGCTCCGAACTCAAGGCCAATACGCCGTTGACGAAGACGGACCCGGATATTCTGATGGACGAGCTTCGCCGTGTCCGTGCCGGGGGTTTTGCTGTGATCGATCAGGAACTGGAGCTGGGTCTCTGCTCCATCGCCGTTCCGATCGAAAACGATCGCGGCCGCGTGGTTGCGGCCATCAACATCGGTGCCCCCGCGGCCCATGTCCCGGCTGCCGAGATGGCGGAGCGTTATCTGTCCATGCTGAAAGAGACGCAACGCGCACTGCGGCCGGTCTTGCGTGAACGGCAATGAACGTCTTCCGGGCGTCCGGAAACTGCGATCGTCTGCCGTTGCTTTCCCGCCCGAAAATCCACCAGAAACCTCTGAGCAAAAACGGGCGGATCGGACAGCCACCAATCCGCGTTCGCTCAGAAATCCCAGTCGTCGTCCTCTGTCGCAACGGCCTTGCCGATGACGTAGGAGGAGCCGGAACCGGAGAAGAAGTCGTGGTTCTCGTCGGCATTCGGCGACAGCGCCGAG
>JAESFK010000459.1_pt1 | contig 20909 bp, 19 predicted proteins | sample 9269391 | NCBI WGS metagenome assembly JAESFK01 (sample SAMN14506231, study PRJNA617097) | algae metagenome | isolation source: Drouetiella hepatica UHER 2000/2452 and co-occurring heterotrophs from... | place: Slovakia: Slovak Paradise National Park, Hrabusice, Kosice Region | collected 2000-01-01
GAAGGCATTGCCAAGCACGGCGCCAAGCTGGTGACGGCGGTGGCGACGACCAAGGTGCCGAAGATCACCATGCTGGTCGGCGGCTCTTTTGGCGCCGGCAATTACGGCATGGGCGGCCGGGCTTTTTCGCCGCGCTTCCTCTGGACTTGGCCGAACAGCCGGATTTCGGTGATGGGCGGTGAGCAGGCGGCTGGGGTTTTGGCAACCGTGCGCGGCGATGCGCTGAAGCGGGCGGGTACCCCTTGGACCGAGGAAGACGAGGCGAAGTTCAAGCAGCCGGTGCTCAATCTTTTCGAGACCCAGAGCCACCCGCTCTATGCCTCGGCTCGACTGTGGGACGATGGCATCATCGATCCGCGCAAGAGCCGCGACGTGCTGGCGCTTTCCCTTTCGGCTGCGCTCAACGCGCCGATCGACGATACCCGTTTTGGCCTGTTCAGGATGTGAGGAGAAAGACCATGAAACGTGATGCTTTCAATGCCAAGAATGCCCCTCAGCCACGCGGCGGTTATTCGCAGGCTGTCCGGCTTGAGGATTTCCAGCGCCTGCTCTTCGTCAGTGGCCAGGTTCCGACCGCGTCCGACGACACCTTGCCTGCCGGGTTCGAAGCGCAGGCACGACAGGTCTGGCTGAATGTCGATGCGCAGCTGAAGGCGGCGGGGATGACCAAGGCGGATATCGTCAAGGTGACGACCTATCTTGCCGACCGGCATCACACCATGGCCAATCGCGAAATTCGCAGCGAATATCTGGGAAACCTGGCGCCTGCGATGACAGTTGTGATCGCGGGCATTTTTGACGGGACCTGGTTGCTTGAGGTCGAAGTCGTCGCCGCGCAATAGACCGGGATATATTGATGTTTTCGAAGATACTGGTTGCCAATCGTGGCGAAATCGCCTGCCGGATCATCCGCACGGCGCGGCGTCTCGGCATTCGCACGGTCGCGGTCTTTTCCGATGCGGATGCCGGCGCGCTGCATGTCGAGCTGGCGGATGAAGCTTTTCGCATCGGTGCTGCGGCGGCAAGCGAAAGCTATCTGAACGCCGGGCGGATCATTGCGGCGGCCGAGCGTTCGGGCGCGCAGGCGATCCATCCCGGCTACGGGTTCCTGTCGGAAAACGCGGAGTTTGCCGAGGCGGTCGAGGCGGCTGGCATGGCCTTCATCGGCCCTTCGGCCGCCGCCATTCGCGCCATGGGCCTGAAGGACGCGGCCAAGGCGCTGATGGAGCAATCCGGCGTGCCGGTGGTTCCCGGCTATCACGGTGAAAACCAGGATGCCGTCTTTCTGGCCGAACAGGCTGGCGCCATCGGCTTTCCTGTGCTGATCAAGGCGCGGGCCGGTGGTGGCGGCAAGGGCATGCGGCGTGTCGACCGGGCCGAGGATTTTGGCGCATCGCTTGAAGCGGCGCGGCGGGAGGCGGAGGCGGCCTTCGGCGACGGCGCGGTGCTGATCGAAAAATACCTGATGAAGCCGCGTCATATCGAAATCCAGGTGTTTGGCGACCGGCATGGCAATGCCGTGCATCTGTTCGAGCGCGATTGCTCGTTGCAGCGGCGCCACCAGAAGGTGATCGAGGAAGCACCGGCACCGGGCATGACGGCGGAAATGCGCCGGGCGATGGGCGAGGCGGCCGTGCGGGCGGCCCGCGCCATCGATTATTGTGGGGCCGGCACGGTGGAGTTCATCGCCGATGTTTCCGACGGGCTCTGGCCCGACCGTTTCTTCTTCATGGAAATGAACACGCGGTTGCAGGTGGAGCACCCCGTGACGGAGGCGATCACCGGCGTCGATCTGGTTGAATGGCAATTGCGGGTGGCGAATGGCGAGCCGTTGCCGCTGAAGCAATCCGAACTGTCGATCGACGGCTGGGCGTTCGAGGCGCGCGTCTATGCCGAGGATCCGGCGCGGGGCTTTTTGCCATCGACCGGCACGCTGTCGCATGTCAGCTTTCCGGCCGATGGGGTGCGGGTCGATGCCGGGGTGCGCCAGAGTGACCGCATCAGTCCTTACTACGATCCGATGATTGCCAAGCTGATCGTCCACGGCACGACGCGGGCGGCGGCGCTGGCGCGTTTGACGGCGGCTTTGGAGGGCAGCCATATCGGCGGCGTCGCCAACAATCTCGATTTCCTTGCGCGGCTTAGCCGCCAAGCCGATTTTGTCGCGGGGCATCCCGATACCGGGCTGATCGACCGGGAGGTCGAGGCGCTGACGGTGGCCGATATGCCGGATGAAACGGCGCTGGCGCTGGCAGCGGTTTTGTCGCTCGGCACCCTGCAGGCGCCGCCTGCCGCCGATCCCTGGCGGTCGCTTGGCCATTGGCAGGTCTGGGGGCAGGCAACGCGCACGGTGACGCTGGATCATGGCGGCGAACGGCATGTGCTGCGGGTGGCGGCGCGCGGTCTCGACCTGTTTGCCGTCCATGGCAGCAACCGGGTCATTCCCGTCCGAATTTCCGGCCGGTTCGATGGCGGTTGCCTTGTCGAAGCCGATGGCCGCCAGAGCCGGTTGCAACGGCTTGAGATCGCCAAGGGCTTTACGCTTCTCGTCGATGGCCGGGCCTTTGATTTCCATATTCCCGACCCTCTGGATGGCGAGGCGGAAAGTGCCGCAGGAAGCGACCGTCTGACGGCGCCGATGCCGGGGCTGATCAAGCTGGTGCGCGTCAAGGCGGGAGACGTGGTGTCGAAGGGCGATCCGCTGATCGTGATGGAAGCGATGAAGATGGAGCTGACGCTTTCGGCCAGCCGCGACGGTATCGTCGACAGCCTGTTTGTTGCCGAGGGCGACCAGACGACGGACGGCACTGTGTTGCTGATGCTGAAGCCCGAGGAGGCCTGATGTCTTCCATGACTACAGGTGCCGCCGCAAAGCGGGTGTCTATCGTCGAGATGGCGCCGCGCGACGGCCTTCAGAACGAGAAAGCGCTGATCGATACGCAGGACAAGATCAGCCTGGTCGATAGGCTATCGGGCTGCGGTTTCGAGCGGATCGAGGTGACGAGTTTCGTCAGTCCGAAATGGGTGCCGCAGCTGGCCGACGCAGCCGAGGTGATGGCCGGGATCGCCCGGCGGCCGGGGGTGCGCTACGCCGTGCTGACGCCCAATATGAAGGGTTTCGAGGCTGCCCTCGCGGCCGGTGCAGACGAGGTGGCGATCTTTGCCTCGGCCTCGGAGGGGTTTTCGCAGCACAATATCAATTGCTCGATTGCTGAAAGCATTGCGCGGTTCCGCCCGGTGGCGGAGGCGGCGCGTACTCAGGGAATTGCGGTGCGCGGCTATGTCAGTTGCGTGGTCGAATGCCCCTATGACGGGGCCGTGCCGCCCGAAAGCGCTGCGGGTGTCGCGGCGCAATTGGTGAAGCTTGGCTGCTATGAAATCAGCCTTGGCGATACGATCGGCCGGGGTACGCCGGAGGCGATCGACCGCATGCTGGCGGCGGTGCTGGCGGACATCCCTGCGAGCAAGCTGGCCGGGCATTTTCACGATACGGCGGGCCGGGCGCTCGACAATATCGGCGTGGCGCTCGATCGCGGCATCCGGGTGTTCGATGCGTCGGTCGGGGGTCTCGGCGGCTGTCCCTATGCGCCGGGGGCCAAGGGCAACGTCGATACGCTGCTGGTGGACCGCTATGTGAGGGGTCGCGGGTTTGTCACTGGCCTCGATAAAGACGCGCTGGAGGCGGCATCGGTGTTTGCGCGCGGTTTGAGGAGTTTGGCATGATCTACGAGACCATCCGCGTCGCGGTTGACGGCCGGGGCGTGGCAACGCTGACATTGGCGCGGCCGGAAAAACACAATGCTCTGTCCGGCACGATGATCGGCGAGCTGACCACCGTGGTACGGTTGCTGGGTGCGGATGCCGCTGTTCGGGTTGTGGTGCTGGCGGCGGACGGCGCAAGCTTTTGCGCCGGTGGCGATCTCGGCTGGATGAAGGCGCAGATCGAGGCGGACCGGGCGGGACGCATGAAGGAGGCCAAGCGGTTGGCGCTGATGTTCAAGGCGCTGAACGATCTGGAGAAACCGGTGATTGCCCGCGTTCAGGGCAATGGGTTCGGCGGCGGCGTCGGGCTGTTGTGCGTCGCCGACGTGGCCGTTGCCGCCGATACCGCCAAGTTCGGACTGACGGAGACCCGGCTCGGACTGATTCCGGCGACCATCAGCCCCTATGTGGTGGCGCGGATCGGCGAAGGGCAGGCGCGGCCCTTGTTCATGTCCGGCAGGATTCTTGATGCGCAGGCAGCGCAAGCGGCAGGCCTTTTGACGCGCGTCGTGCCATCAGGTGATCTCGATGCTGCTGTTGAAGCTGAAATTGCGCCCTATTTGCAGGTCGCGCCGGGTGCTGTCGGCCAGTCCAAGGCCTTGGCGCGGTCGCTGGGCATGCCGATCACCGATGATGTCATAGAGGCGACGGTCGAGCGCCTGGCCGATGTCTGGGAAACGCACGAGGCGCGGGAAGGGATTTCGGCCTTTCTGGAAAAGCGGGAGCCCTGGTGGCGCAAACCAGTTTAATCACGAGTTGCGCTTGAAATGCGCATGGCTTGAGCATATTTTGATATCAGACTTATCAAGATGTGTCAGGAAAGTGTCATGACAGCTTTGAGCTTCGATATGACAGCAAGCCGGTTCGGTGACGGTCAATCGCCATTTCTTTCGCCGGATCGCGTCTCCAAGCAGCTCGGCGTTACCTTGTCGGAGCTTGCCCGGCTGATCGGCGTTGCCCGCAATACGCTGACGGCGAAATCCGGTGCGCGCAAGGTGGATCATGCCCTGAGCCACGTCGTGCGCATCCTTGCCATGGCCAGCGAAATGGCCGGGGACGAGAACCGCGCGACCATCTGGTTCAAGCATCAGCCGATCCCCGGCTGGGCGGGCAAGACCGCCTATGATCTGGTGGGCGAAGGCAAATCGGACAAGGTGCTGGCCTATCTCGAGGCGGTGCGGTCCGGCGTCTATGCCTGATAAAGTCAGGGAAACGCTGACGCTGTGGCGCGCCTTCGTGCCGCAATGGGCTTTTGCGCCGCTGTCCGGCGAGGGAGCCGCGCGCTTCGGCGGCCGCTGGAATCCGGTGGGTGCCGCGACAATCTATGCGGCGCGCGAACTCTCGACCGCCTGGGCGGAGTATAATCAGGGTTTCGTCCAGCATCCGGCGCTGATCGCGCAACTCGACCTCAAGGATGCGGCGCTTGCCGATCTCACCGATCATGCAGTGCTGTCCGGCCTTGCCGTGCCGGATGATATTCATCTCTGCGAGTGGCGGATGCTACTCGACGAGGGCAAGGTGCCGCAGACGCACCAACTGCGCCAGCGGTTGATCGCCGAGGGTTTCGATGGTGTCGTCTATCCATCCTTCATGTCGCCGGGCGGGACCTGCGTGGCGCTGTGGCGATGGAATTCCAAGGGTGCACCGCGTCTCGACGTGGTCGATCCGGATGGCCGTTTGCCGAAGACGCGGGCATCCTGGGTCTGATCCTTGTTGCCAAGCAGGGCGGCAGACGGCCTGCCCGCCGGAACACGGCGCTGCTCGGGCTTTGCGTGCCGTAGGCGATGCACCCGCTCATTTCATTCCATAGCCAATTTTGGGCGCTCCCTCGCTTAACGGCCTGACGCCCGCGACTTTCGGACGATGCTCCCGCTGCTGGAAAATCGCCCGGTCCGGCGTGGCTTTTCATTTTTCCAGTTGACTCATTTTGCGTTCGGATTAATAGTTCGGTGACAGAACGAATTAATTGAGGTGACTGTGAGCGAAACCCTGCGCATCTCCCGGAAGTTTTCCCAAAGGGCCGTGATGGAGGCGATCATCCAGAACGGGCCGATCTCCCGCGCCTCGATTTCCAAGCAGACGGGCCTCTCAAAGCAGACCATCTCGGAAATCGTCCGCCAGCTGGAGCTGGACGACTGGGTGCGCGAAACCGGCCGAACCAGCGGTCATGTCGGCCGCACCGCCGTAACCTATGAACTCGTGCCGGATGCGGCCTATATCGCCGCTGTCGATCTCGGCGGCACCAAGATCCGGCTCGCCATTGCCGATCTCGCCTGCCAGGTCTTTGCCGAAGAAGTTGTTGCGACCGACCGGCGCGGCGGTCAGTTTGTGGTCGACCAGATCGCCGGTCTCTGCGCGCAGGCAGCCAACCATCTGAACATTCCGCGCGAACGCATCCGCATGGCCGTGATCGGTGCGCCCGGCGCGCCGGATGCCAAGACGGGCCGCATCCTGCTGGCGCCGAACATTGCCGGTTTCGACACGATGAACGTGGCGGCCGCCTTCGAGAAGGCGCTCGGCATCGATGTGATCCTGGAAAACGACGTCAATCTGGCGGTGCTCGGCGAAAACTGGCTGGGCCAGGGGCAGGGCATCGACAATCTCGCTTTCATCGCTGTCGGCACCGGTATCGGTGGCGGCCTGATGGTTGGCGGCCAGCTGGTGCGCGGCGCGATGAATGCAGCCGGTGAGCTGGGCTTCCTGCCGTTCGGCGCGGACCCCTTCGATCCGGAATCGCTGCGTATGGGTGCCTTCGAGCGTGTCACCGCCTCGATCGGCATCATGGGGCATTACGCGGCAGCATCCGGCGAAACGGCAACGGTGCCGGCGATTTTCGAGCGGGCGGCAGCAGGCGACATCCATGCTTCTGCAACGCTGGACGAGACGGCAAAATATCTGGCGCGCGGCATCAGCGCGATCGCGGCGATTGCCAACCCGGAAAAGGTCATCATGGGTGGCTCGATCGGCCTGCGCCCTGAGCTGATCGAGCGCATCCGCACCTTTCTGCCCACCTGCTTTCCCTATCCCGTCGATATCGAGGCGAGCCAGCTCGGGCCGCGCGCGGCGATTGTCGGTGCGGCGGCGATCGGGCTTAGCCATCTGCACAACGCGCTGTTCGGCGCCGATGCCCCGGACAGCCGCATGTCGCTGCCGCCGGCAGAAACCGTGACCTTCAGGGAGGCCTTGCGATGAACACGTCGAACGCCCTGACGGAAAGACTGCGTGCTGTGCTTGATCGCGACGACGCGATTGCCCTGCTGCGCGGCGCGATCGGAGCCGAGAGTATTACCGGCAACGAGGCGAATTTTGTCGGGTTCCTCGAAAGCCAGATGAACGTGTGCGGGATCGACGGTATCCATGTCTCCGATTTTCTGCCGGGACGGCCGAACATTCGCGGCGAGCGCAAGGGCGCTGGCAGCGGCAAGCGGCTGCTGTTCATCGGCCATACCGACACTGTACATGTCGATGGCTGGCGGGAGCATTGGGCCGGAACCGAGCGGGAAGACCCTTTTGGCGCACCGATCATTGACGGGCAGATCTGGGGCCGGGGTGCCGGGGATCTGAAGGCCGGTATTTGCAGTTCGCTGGCGGCGCTGACGCTGCTCGACAAGGCCGGGATCAAACTCAAGGGTGACGTTGCCTTTGCCTTTGTCGGCGACGAGGAAAGTGGCCAGCCGGGGACCGGCGTGTCTGCCGGGATCAAGGATTACACGGCCAGCATCGAGGCCGACGTGGTGGCAAAGCCGGATTTCACCGTCTATGTCGAGCCGACCCAGCTGGCGGTCTATCCCGCACAGATCGGTTTCTTCATCACCGATATCAAGATTACCGGCAAATCGGCCTATTTCGGCGTGCCGGAGTTGGGGCGCGATGCGCTGAAGGCGAGCCATGCGGTGATGTCTGCCTTGTGGGAACATTCGGATGCGATCTCGGCGCGGGCCGAACATCCGCTGATCGGGCGCGGGTTCCTGCTGATCACCGGGCTTGCCGGCGGCGGTTTCATCGCCGTGCCGGAAGAGTGCACGCTCTCACTGATCCGCAAGCTTTTGCCGGGGGAATCGCTCGATACGGCGGCAGCGGAGCTGGAAAGCGTCATTCGCGGTGCGGTGTCTGATCCGCAGATCAAAGTCGAGATTTCCTACCCCGCTGGCCGCGACCATGCGCTCGGTGGTTCGGCGGCGGAAATCGATCAGAACCTGCCGGAAGTATCCATGCTGTGCGCTGCCGTCGGTGAGGCGATGGCCGGGCGCGGAACGATACAAGGTGCGCCGTTCTGGTCGGAATCGCCGTTCTTCGTCAACCGGCTCGGCGTGCCTGCCGTCTATTGCGCGCCGGGCGATATCCGCAACTGCCACACATTCGAGGAGCATGTCGATGTCGAGGAATATCTCGCCGGGATCGTGGCGTTCGCCACCTTCATGGCGCGCTATTGCGGCATCGTGGACTGAACAACTGAACCATCGATAATCTGAAAAAAGGGAACAGAAAGATGCTTATCAGGACTTTATTGAATGTCGCGCTTCTGACCGGCGCGATGATCACCGCAGCCCATGCCCAGACTGTCGGCCCGGCTGGCGAAACGGCGACGCCAAGCGCCGAGATCAAGCTGTCGGACAGCGACATCGCTAGCCTGAAGGGCAAGGGCTACAAGGCAGCACTGCTCTGGCACACGTCGTCAGACTTCATCAATGCGGTTTCGGCCGGCGCCAAGGACGAATTTGCCAAGGCTGGCGTCGAGGTGGTCGTCACCACCGATGCAGGCTTTGACGCCGCCCGCCAGCGCAGCGATATCGAGACGGCGCTGGCCGCCAAGCCGAACGTCATTCTCGCTTTGCCGCTCGACCCGACGACCTCGGCCGAAGCCTTCAAGCAGGCCGTGACCGATGGCACCAAGCTGGTCTTCCTCTCAAACCTGCCTGCGGGCTACAAGCACGGCACCGACTATGCCGCCATCGTCACCGACGATCTGTTCCAGATGGGCAAGCAGGCGGCCGATGCGCTGGCGAAATCGATCGGCGGCAAGGGCACGGTCGGCTACATCTTCCACGATGCCAGCTACTATGTGACCAACCAGCGCGACCAGGCCTTCAAGACGACCATCGAGAAGGACTATCCGGATATCAAGATCGTTGCCGAACAGGGCATTTCGGATCCGGCCCGCGCCGAGGAACTGGCCAATGCCATGCTGCTGCAGAACCCGGATCTCGACGGCATCTATGTGACCTGGGCCGAACCGGCCGAAGGTGTTCTCTCGGCTCTGCGCGGCGCTGGCAATACCAAGACCAAGATCGTGACGCTCGATCTGTCGGAACCGGCAGCGCTCGACATGGTCAAGGGCGGCAATGTCGTCGCGCTGGTTGCTGACAAGGCCTATGAGCTTGGACAGACGATGGCGGCTACCGGCCTGAAGGCGCTGCTCGGTCAGGAAACGCCTGCCTTCATCGTCGCCCCGGCGCTGACCGTGACCAAGGCGGATGTGTCCGAAGGCTGGAAGCAGTCGCTCAACCGCGATGCGCCGCAGTCGGTTCTTGACGCCGCGAAGTGATGCGGGACGACCGGCGGTGAATCGTGCCGCCGGTCACCGCACCCAAAGAAATTCTGGAGGAGTGAAACAATGAACAAGCTGTCGATAATCCCGGCGGGGCTGTTTGCCGCGCTTCTGTCCACCCACGCTTTTGCCGCCGATGGCGCGACCACCGGCCCACATGGCGAAAAGCCGACGCCGGCCGCAAGCTTCACGCTGACACCGGATGAAGAGGCGAAGATCAAGGACGGCAAGTTCACCGCTGCCCTCGTCTGGCACGAGATGAGTGAATATACCAATGCCGTCAACAGCGGCGCGCAGGACGAATTCCAGCGCCTCGGCGTCGAGGTCGTCGCCCAGACGGACGCAGGCTTTGATGCCGCGCGCCAAAAGGCCGATGTGGAGACGGTGCTTGCCAAGAAGCCATCAATCATCCTGTCGCTGCCGGTCGATCCGGCAACGGCCGGGCCGATCTACGATCCGGCGCTGAAGGCCGGTGTCAAGCTCGCCTTCGTCGACAACTCGCCGCAGGGCTATGTGCAGGGCAGGGACTATGTGACGATCGTTTCCGACGACCTGTTCCAGATGGGCCACAAGGCCGGTGTCGCGATGGCCGATGCGCTGGGGAAGAAGGGCAAGGTCGGCTATATCTTCCATGACGCCGATTTCTATGTGACCAACCAGCGCGACCAGGCCTTCAAGTCGACGATCGAGCAGGATTATCCCGACATGGAGATCACCGCCGAGGCAGGCATGGCCGATCCGGCACGGGCGGAGGAAATCGCCCAGGCGATGGTGACGCAAAACCCTGATCTCGACGGCATCTACGTCACCTGGGCGGAACCTGCGCTGAGCGTGCTCTCCACCCTGCGCTCTGCCGGAAACACCCACACCAGGATCGTTACGCTCGACCTCAACGAGCCGGCGGCCCTCGACATGGTCAAGGGCGGCGCGGTCGTAGCGCTTGTCGCCGACGAGGCCTACACTATCGGCGTCACTGCGGCGCGTGCGGCGGCCGGATCGCTGGTCGGCAAGCAGGCCGAGCCGTTCCTGGTGGTGGATTCGCTTGCGGTCACCAAGGACACGGTCAAGGACGGCTGGAAGATGTCGCTCAACAAGGATGTGCCGGCAACCATTGCCGAAGCCATCAAGTAAGCATCTGCGCTCTACTGCATAATTCCTTAAATCGGAATCGATTTAAGGAATTATGCAGCAGATTCAAAATGCTACAGCGTCATTTGCGCGTCGTGTGTGACGCGCGGCGCTGTAGCGAAGATTGAAATCGTCGCAGCGGCCGTTCACGAAACGCGCCGCTGCCCGTCGGGAGCCAAGCGTTCCCGCCCATTACCCCCGCTTTTCGGAGGACCCGTTATGTCCAGCGCTCACAGCAATGCCGCCAATCCGGCGGTGAGCATGATCAGCCGCATCAATATCCAGCAATATGTCGTCTATGTCGGCTTTCTGGCGATCTTCCTGTTCTTCGCCATCGTGCTGAAGGACAGCGGGTTCCTGACGGTGCGCAATCTCTCCAACATCGTGCTGCAGACGGCGCCGATCACAATCATGGCAATCGGCATGGTCTTCGTGCTCTCGGCCGGCGAGATCGACCTGTCGATCGGCTCGACCGTTGCGGTTGCGGCCCTCTCTGCTGCCGTGACGATGAATGCCTATGGCATGATCGCCGGCATTGCCGCCGGGATCGGGGCAGGGGTCGCCATTGGGTTGGTCAACGGCCTGCTGGTTGCCTATGTCCGTCTGCCGTCGTTCCTGGTGACGCTGGCAACGCTCGGACTGTTTGCCGGTGTGGCGCGGTCTCTCACCAACCTGCGCTCCATTCCCGTCACCGACAACACATTCACCGGCTTCTTCGGGTCCGGTTCGCTGCTCGGCATTCCCTCGCTGATCTGGTGGACGGTGATTGCGATTGCTGCCGGGCACCTGATTTTCCGCGAAACCCGGTTCGGCGCCCATGTGCTGGCGACCGGCGACAATGCGCGTGCCGCCAGCGTGTCCGGCATTCCCGTGCCGCGCATCCGCCTTGCCGTGCTGGTGATCAGCGGTGCGCTCGCTGGTCTTGCCGGCCTGCTCTATGCCGGCCGCCTGCAGGCCGCAAAGTATACGCTGGGCGAAACCGACCTGATGACGGTGATTGCCGCTGTCATCGTCGGCGGCACGCTCCTGAACGGCGGCAAGGGCTCGATCATCGGCGCGCTTGTCGGTTCGCTGATGATGGGCATGCTCAACAACGGGCTGATCCTGATGGGGCTTTCCGTGTCCGATCAGATGATCGTCCGTGGCCTCATCATTCTCGCTGCAGTCGCCGTGTCGCTGCGCGAAAAGCTGCGCTGAAGAAAGGATACCCCATGTTTCTCGACGTTCTGCGCCGCCGCAACCCGAAATTCCTTGAAGCGGCAATAGCCCTGCACCGGCAGGGCGAAATCCCGGCCAATGCCTATGTGCTCGATCTCGATGCTGTCGAGGCCAATGCCCGTGTGCTGAAGACAGAAGCGGACCGGCTCGGCCTGAAGATATTCGCCATGACCAAGCAGGCCGGCCGTGCCAGCTCGTTCTGCGCCGCCGTGCAGCGGGGCGGCATCGACAGGTCCGTCGCGGTCGATATGGCCTGCGCCCGCGCCACCCACCGGGCAGGCCTGCGCGTCGGCCACCTCGGCCATCTGCAGCAGGTGGCCCGTCACGAGGCCAAGGCCGCTGCCGCGACCTTCCGGCCGGATTACTGGACCGTGTTCAACGACGAGAAAGCGGGCGAAGCCGCTGAAGGCGCCAAGGCGGCGGGCTATGTGCAGAACCTGCTTGCCCGCATCAAGGCTGATGGCGACACCTTCTATCGCGGCCATGAAGGCGGCTTCGACGCTGCCGATGTTGCAGGTGTTGCCGATGCCTTCGATGCGCTGGATGGTGGACGGTTTGCCGGGATCACCACGTTTCCGGCGTTGCTGTTCGACCACAAGAGCCGCAAGGTTTTGCCGACGCACAATCTGGCGACGCTGACCAAGGCTGCCGAGGCGCTGGCAAAGGCCGGGCGCACCGGCATTGAGGTCAACGCGCCGGGTACGACATCCTCGGTTCTGCTGCAGGGACTGGCCGATGCCGGTGCGACGCAGTGCGAGCCCGGAAACGGCCTGCATGGCACGACGGCGCTGCATGTGGTGGAAGACCTGCCCGAGCTTCCGGCCGTTTGCTACCTCACCGAGGTCTCACATCTCTCTGGCGGCAAGGCCTATTGCTTCGGCGGCGGCTTCTACATCGATCCGATCTTTCCGGACTATGACGTCAAGGCGATCGTCTCGGACGAGCCGACGGTCGCGGCATCCTCGTTGCGCAGCGTCGAAGTGCCGCCGCCCTCGGCCATCGACTATTACGCGATGATCGATGCGGCCGGGCCGAATGCGCCGAAGCCCGGCGATACCGCCGTCTTCGGTTTCCGCGGACAGGCCTTCGTCACCCGTGCCTATGTCGTCGGCGTGTCCGGAATTTCCAAGGGTATGCCGAAAGTCGAAAGCATCGAGAACGGTTTCGGCGAACCTCAATCCTGGCCGGTATAGGAGAATGACCATGAACACTCAGGCCCCTGTGCTGCAGCTGAAAGACATCCGCAAGAATTTCGACGCGGTCGTCGCCATCGAGAATTTTTCGCTCGATATCTATCCGGGCGAGATCGTCGCCCTGGTCGGCGATAACGGTGCTGGAAAATCGACGCTGATCAAGATCGTTTCCGGCGTCTATGGTCCGTCATCCGGCACGATCACTATCGAAGGCGAGACCGTTGCGATGTCCAGCGCCACCATGGCCCGCTCGCACGGGATCGAGGTGGTCTACCAGGATCTGGCACTGGCCGACCAGCAGACGGTCTATATGAACATGTTCCTCGGCCGCGAACTCACCAACGGCATCGGCCTGCTCGACCGCAAGACGATGATTTCCGAGACGGAAAAGCTGGTGAAGGAACTCGACGTGCGCATCCCCTCGGCGCATGCGACGATCCGCGATCTTTCCGGCGGCCAGCGTCAGGGCGTGGCGATTGCCCGGGCCACCCGCTGGGCCAGGAAGCTGATTCTGCTGGATGAGCCGACGGCCGCGCTCGGCGTCGCGGAAACGGCGAAGGTCGAGGAGATCGTGCAGTCGCTGAAGTCACGCAATATCGGCGTGCTGATCATCAGCCACAGCCTCGATCAGGTGTTCAAGCTTTCGGACCGCATCTGCGTTCTCCGGCGCGGCAAGCAGATCGGTATCCGCAGGACCGCCGAGACCAACAAGAACGAGATCGTCTCGATGATCACCGGCGTCAATTAAAGACGGCCAGCGGGTATTGGCGGCGTTTCAGGGGCGGCATGACACACCCTCATGCCCGCCCTTTTTTGTTCAGGCGGATGTGGCTTTCCGCCATTTCGGCCAGGCGGCAATGGTGATCGCCCGCAATCCCCATTCCAAGGGACCATAGGCAAAGCGCGCCATCCACCAGCGGCTGAGTGCCAGCTGCAGCAGGAAAATCGCTACTGCAGCAAGCACACCGGCAAGCGGCGGCCATTGACCCATCAGCTTGAAGCCATAGGCATGGAACAGGACCGCGCAGATCATGGATTGCAGCAGGTAGTTGGACAGTGCCATGCGCCCGGCTGGCGCCAGTGCTGCCGCCAAGGGCTGGCCGGCCTTCTGCTGGAACAGCATCATCGCAGCGGCTAGATAGGCGGCGGTCAGGAGGGGGCCAAGCAGAATGCCAAGCGCCAGCCCCAGCACATCCCAGCCGGAGCCGACCAGATAGACCGCGCCATAGGCATAGAGCGCCGAGGCCGGCAGGCCGACGAGCAGGCCGATCCGTAACATCCGTGCGTAAAACGGTGCGTAGGTTTTGAAATCGGCCAGCATGCGTCGTTTGCCCGCTGCCATGCCGGCCAAGAACATCGCGAAGGCGCAGGGCGCCTGCATCGCCCCGGTAACCAGCCAGATTTCGCCGAGATCGCGCAAATGCTGCGCAATCACTGTGCCCGGCGTCCCGCGATAGGCCGCCATGATCTTGGCGGCGTCGCTGAGCGATGTCGAGAAATCGATGACGGATGGCACCCAGATTTGCGTGAGACCGAGTGAAGCCCAAAGCACGGCCGTAGCGATAATCAGGCCCTTGGCAAGCCTGAGCACCTTGGCCTCGGACGTGTGCCGGAAGGCAAGAAGCAGAGCGCCAAGCACCGCATAGGTCGTCAAGATATCGCCGTGGAAAAGCAGCACGGCGTGCAAAAGACCGATCACCCAAAGACCGGCCTGGCGCCGCAGGATGCGTGGCAGAAACGCCGCGCCGGCCTTCCCGGCCGATTGCATCTGCAGGGTGAAGCTGTAGCCGAACAGAAACGAGAACAGCAGATAGAATTTCATCTCGAACAGGAACGCGACGAGAAAGCGGACCGCCATGTCCAGTTCCGACGTGAAGAAGGGATCAGCCACCGAAGCACCGTAAAAAGGGGACAGGAAGGCGCAGATATTGACGATCAGGATGCCGAACAGGGCGAAACCGCGCACGGAATCGACGTCGAGGATGCGTTCCTCGGACATTGATTGGTGAAGCATGACGTTCAGCTTCCTCCGGTGGCGATGCCGTGGCGCAGGAAACGGTCGAGCAGCGTGTGCATCATCTGCTTGTTCTGCAGCGGCCGGAAATCCGGATCGACGGCAATTCGGCTGAAAATGCCGTCGATCAGCGCAGCGATCCAGATGGTCGCCCCCGGGACGTCAAGCGCCGCGTCGATCTGCCCCCGTTTTGCAGCCTCGCGCAGCAGGGCTTGAAGCGCTTCGCGCAAAATCTTGTCGTTGCGCTCGACGCGGCTGCGGATTTCTCCTTCACGTGTGGCTTCTGCGGCGATTTCGAGCATCAGGCTTGCGAAGGCAGGATCGGCGGCGAGGTCGAGCACCATGTCCATGAAGGCGACAAGGGCTGCATAGAGATCGCTTTGCTGCTCGATCCCTTCGAAACAGGCGGCCAATGCGACGCCTTCCTGATCGACGATCGCGGCAATGATCGCCTGCTTGTTGGGAAAATAGTGAAACAGATTGCCGGGGCTCATCCCGGCGGCAGCGCAGATTTCCGCAGTGCTGGTGCCGTGAAAGCCCTTCTGGGCGAAACAGGCGGTTGCCGCATCAATGATTGTCTGGCGGCGTTCAGCATATTTTTCGGGATCGATCTTTCGCATCACAATTGCTCGATTAATTACTAGACTGATCACTCTATCTATTAATTGCGCGGGGATGTCAATCGCCGCTGGTTGAGCGCCAACCAACAGCGACTGGTCCAAGGGCGAGCGTCCAACCGGATCCTTTCCAAAGGGTATTAAAGACATAAGCATCTCTTTATGTCACTTGACGAGTCATGCCGTTTGACGCATGCTTGCGGGATCGTGGTTCTCCGGAGTTCGCATCCGGAGCTAAGAGGGAATTCGGTGCGATGCCGCAAGGTGTCCATGCCGGAGCTGCCCCCGCAACTGTAAGCGGCGAGTTTCTGTCTACTTAAAGTCACTGGGACGCGAATGCCCTGGGAAGACCGGACAGCGATGATGACCCGCAAGCCAGGAGACCTGCCGCGATAGATAACGTCCACGGGCGGGGTGTCCCGGTGTGCCGCTTTGCGAAACGGCAGGCCATGTCTCCCGTTCGACACGCAATGCGTCCGCCAGTGCCTTGCCCTCAACAATCGGGGTAAGGAAAATGACCATCACCACAGCAAACCTGGGATTTCCCAGGATCGGGGCCAAGCGCGAACTGAAGTTTGCGCTGGAAAGCTACTGGGCCGGAAAATCCGGTGCAGACGCGCTGCTCGCGACGGCCAAGAGCCTGCGGGCAAAAAACTGGACGCTCCAGAAAGACAAGGGGATCACTGTTATCCCCTCCAATGATTTCTCGCTGTACGACCACGTTCTCGACACCGCCGTCATGGTCGGTGCGATCCCGGCGGCCTATGGCTGGACGGGTGGTCCGGTGGACCTCGGCACGTATTTCGCGATGGCACGCGGCAGTCAGGGCGGCGGACATGCAAGCTGCGGTCATGCCGAACACGGCCACGGTGTTCCGGCGCTTGAGATGACCAAGTGGTTCGACACCAACTATCACTACATGGTGCCGGAATTCACGGTCGATCAGGCGTTTGAACTGACGGCCAACCGGCCGCTCGAAGCGTTTCGTGAGGCAAAGGCGTTGGGCATTCACACCCGCCCGGTCATTCTCGGACCGCTGACATTCCTCAAGCTCGGCAAGTCGGCGCAGGATGGCGTCGCGCCGGTCAGCCTTCTCGACAGGCTATTGCCGGTCTATGCCAGATTGCTGGCTGAGCTGGCGCAGGCCGGTGCCGATTGGGTGCAGATCGATGAGCCGTGCCTGGTGCTCGACCTTTCCGATGCCGAGCGCACTGCTTTCACGCATGCCTATCAGACGCTCCGCCGCGCAGCCCCCGGCCTCAAGGTGATGCTGGCAACCTATTTTGGCGCGATCGGCGACAATCTCGATATCGCGCTGAAGCTGCCGGTCGCGGGCCTGCATGTCGATCTGATGCGCGCGCCGCAGCAGGCCGCCGTGCTGATCGACAAGGCACCGGCTGATCTGATCCTGTCGCTTGGGGTCATCGACGGACGCAATGTCTGGCGCGCTGATCTCGCCGGTCTGTTCAAGCGCATCCAGCCGCTGATCGAGGCGCATGGCCATGGCAAGGTGCAGTTGGCGCCGTCCTCGTCTCTGCTGCATGTGCCGATCGATCTTGCGCTTGAAACGGCGCTCGATCCGGAACTGGTATCCTGGCTTGCCTTTGCGGCCCAGAAGCTCGATGAACTTGCCCTGCTGGCAAAGGCTTTCGACACCGGTAGCGCTCACGCAGTTCAGGTGTTTGCAACCTCGATCGCGGCGGCAAATGCGCGCCTGACCTCGGTCAAGGTGCATGATCCGCTGGTTGCGGGCCGTCTGAAGCAGGTCGATGCCGCCATGCTGAAGCGCACGTCGCCTTTTGCGAAACGGCAAAAGCTGCAGCAGCAGAGACTGCGTCTGCCCTTGTTCCCGACGACGACGATCGGTTCGTTCCCGCAGACGGCCGATGTGCGCAAGGCCCGCTCACAGCATGCGAAGGGCGAACTCTCCTATGTCGATTACCAGGCCTTTCTCGAGCGCGAGACCGAGCAGGCGATCCGCTGGCAGGAGGAGATCGGCATCGACGTGCTCGTGCACGGCGAATTCGAGCGCAACGACATGGTGCAGTATTTTGGCGAACAGCTTTCCGGCTTTGCGTTTACCCAGCATGCCTGGGTGCAGAGCTACGGCTCGCGCTATGTCCGGCCGCCGATCATCTATGGCGATGTATCGCGCCCCAACCCGATGACGGTTGCCTGGTGGAAATACGCACAGTCGCTGACGATAAAGACCGTCAAGGGCATGCTGACCGGACCGGTGACGATCCTCAACTGGTCGTTCGTGCGCGACGATCTTCCGCGCAGCACCGTTTGCAAGCAGATCGCGCTTGCCATTCGCGACGAGGTCCATGATCTCGCCGAGGCGGGTGCCGCGATGATCCAGATCGATGAGGCGGCCCTGCGCGAAGGGCTGCCGCTGCGCCGTGCGGACTGGAAGGCCTATCTCGATTGGGCTGTCGAGAGCTTCCACCTTTGCTCGACCGGCGTGTCCGACGAGACGCAGATCCATACGCATATGTGCTATTCGGAGTTCAACGACATCATGCCGGCCATCGCCGCCATGGATGCCGACGTGATCTCGATCGAGACGTCCCGCTCGAAGATGGAGCTTCTGTCGGTATTCACCGGACGCGGCTATCCGAACGAGATCGGACCGGGCGTCTATGATATCCACTCGCCGCGGGTGCCCGCCGTCGAGGAGATGGTCGAACTCCTGGACAAGGCGAGCGAGGGGCTGGTCGCCGGACAGATCTGGGTCAATCCGGATTGCGGCCTGAAGACGCGAAAATGGGAAGAGGTCAAGCCGGCGCTCGTCAACATGGTCGCCGCAGCAGTCCGGCTGCGTGCGAGCCTCGAGCGCGGCCGCGCGGTCAATTCATGACGCCGATTTCGAAGCAACAGACTGCGCCGGGGGATTCCCCGGTGCAGAGCCGTCTGATCGATCTGGTCTTTCCCGGCGATACCAATCATCACGGCACATTGTTTGGCGGCGCAGGCTTTGCGCTGATGGATCGTATCGCCTTCATTTCAGCCACGCGCCATGGACGTGTTCCCTTTGTCACCGCATCCTGCAACCGCATCGATTTTCGTGCACCGGCGCGCATCGGGCGGCTGGTTGAGCTGGTGGCGCGGCCGATGCGCGCCGGGCGCCGGTCCTTAATTGTCGAGGTGGAGATGGTTGCCGAGGATCTGATCGGCGGTGAGCGGCACCTGTGCACGCGCGGATCGTTTGCCATGGTGGCAATGCCGGACAGCGAAAACCCGGACTGGCGCTTGCCAGCGATCCCTGCCGAGGTGCTGGAGTCTGCGGGCGGCGAGCTCAGAATGACCGATATTGTCTTTGCCGACCAGGCCAACAGCTTTGGCAAGATGTTCGGCGGAGACGCTCTGGCGGCGATGACCAAGGCTGCCTTCGTGGTCGCGTCAAGGCGGAGCCGCATGGTCACCGTGCTCGCGTCATCCCGCCGAATTGACTTCAAGCATCCGATCCCCGTCGGCTCGATCATCGACGTGGTCGCAGAAATCGTCCAGGCCGGCAGGACTTCGGTGACAGTCGCCGTCGAACTTTGGTCGGAGAGGTTACTTGATGGCAGCCGGCAACTGACGGCGCGCGGTGAATTCGTCATGGTATCGGTCGGTCCAGACGGCCGGCCGACGGCCCACGCGCGTCGCTCATAGCGGAAACCGGAACGGCTGTCCCCGGCGACGGGCGCGCTATCCACAGCCGATTGGCGTGCCCGGCATTAACTCCCCATTATCCACAACGCCGCAAAAATTATGCGGCGCAAGGCGTGTTTCCAAAACCTACACATTGACGTTAATTCTGCGTCGTATACTATATCTAGTGTTCAAGGTTCCTTCGAATCGCAAGGTGCGGAGGCTAAGAGGGAATACGGTGCGCTCAGCCATTCTGGCCGGCAAACCCGGAGCTGCCCCCGCAACTGTAAGCGGCGAGCGTCTGTTTCATTTCAAGTCACTGAAGCATCAGGCTTCGGGAAGACAAAAATGGACGCCACGACCCGCAAGCCAGGAGACCTGCCTTAAACAAAACGTCCACGGGCGGGGTGCCCGGAAGGTCGCGTGATGTGCAGCGGAATGACTCCGCTTTGTATTGCGTTCTTCCGATGCCTGCCAAAAAGGCTTCGGGTGAAGGCATGTCAGTTAAACGAATTCGCAGACCAGGAGTTGCGGGATCGCGATTGGCGGCGCAGGCCTAACCTCTCGCAAACATCGCAATGCAAGACCCCACGATCGGATCCGCGTGCAGCGGCTCGGACCCTTTCGTGTGCCAGCAACATCACAGACCACGAGGACCATCATGAACATTACCGTCTACAGCAAGCCTTCCTGCGTCCAGTGCACCGCGACCTATCGCGCGCTCGATCGCGAAGGCATCGACTATCAGGTCGTCGATATTTCCAAGGACGAGGACGCCTTTGCAAAGGTGATCGGCCTCGGATACCAGCAGGTTCCGGTGGTGATTGCCGGGCAGGATCACTGGGCCGGATTCCGCCCGGACAAGATCAGCGCGCTTTCCTGAGCGTGGCCTGAGCACGGATGGACACGCGATGGGCCTGATCGTCTATTATTCCAGCCTGTCGGAAAACACCCATCGCTTCGTCGCCAAGCTCGGTCTGAAATCGGCCCGCATTCCCGTCAGCAATAGCGCGGAAACGCCCGATGTGTGCGAACCCTTCGTCCTCATCCTGCCGACCTATTGCGGCGAGGACGGCAAGGGCGCTGTTCCCAAGCAGGTGATCCGCTTTCTCAACAATGCGGACAACCGATCCCTCATCCGGGGCGTGATCGCCGCCGGCAACAGCAATTTCGGCGAGACGTTCGGTCTCGCGGGCAATGTCATCTCGGACAAATGCCGGGTGCCGTACCTCTACAGGTTCGAGCTTCTGGGTACGGACGAGGACGTCGCCAATGTCATCAACGGATTGGAACGATTTTGGACGTCTCAACGCTCGAACGCCCTCTAAAGGCGACGGAAACCGCGATTGACTATCACGCGCTGAACGCAATGCTGAACCTCTATGACGACGAGGGCAAGATCCAGCTGGACAAGGACCGGCTGGCCGCCAAACAGTATTTCCTCCAGCACGTCAACCAGAACACCGTGTTCTTCCATAATCTGCGGGAGAAGCTCGATTATCTGGTGACTGAAGGCTATTACGAGCGGGAGGTTCTCGACCAGTATTCGTTCAACTTCGTCCGCGACCTCTACGATCATGCCTATGCCAAGAAGTTCCGTTTCCCGACCTTCCTCGGCGCGTTCAAGTATTACACCAGCTATACGCTGAAGACCTTCGATGGAAAACGCTATCTCGAGCGCTACGAAGACCGTATCTGCATGGTGGCGCTGGCGCTGGCCCAGGGCAATGAAGCGACGGCCCGCGACATGGTCGACGAGATCATTTCCGGCCGCTTCCAGCCGGCGACGCCAA
>JAESFK010000460.1_pt1 | contig 20758 bp, 18 predicted proteins | sample 9269391 | NCBI WGS metagenome assembly JAESFK01 (sample SAMN14506231, study PRJNA617097) | algae metagenome | isolation source: Drouetiella hepatica UHER 2000/2452 and co-occurring heterotrophs from... | place: Slovakia: Slovak Paradise National Park, Hrabusice, Kosice Region | collected 2000-01-01
TCGCTGTACTATTGACATCCCTCACTCTGGGCGATCTGATGAGCCTTCTAAATTTGCTTCTCGATACCTAGACTAGATAGTTGTCGTCTGCCTTCTATTTACGCCTATCTAATTGTCGCGTCATACATAGCCAACATTCCAGCTGAATGACCACCAGGCGAGACTAAAGATTCCGGCACCTGCAATCAAGCTAATTAAAACCCGGCTGAAGTGACCTACTCGATGCCATAGCAAGAGGGCTGTAACCATCATTGTGGCAATACCAGCGGCGATCGCGACTCCCCGAACAACCCAAAACCAGTCATTTGGCGTTAGCCCATAGGGGGTAATTACATCAAAGGGCACACGGCCGAGAGATCCTTCAGCTAACTGATACACTCCAAATCCACAGGCAAAGCTAACAAACCCCTTGCTCCAAATCCCAGGGTAAAGCCAGGCAAAAACGACTGCATTCATCCCTGCGGTTAGGGAGAGTCCTACGCTGATCCATATCAGTCGCAGTTCGCCCCACTGCATTAGAGTATTGAGGCCCCAATAGGTTTGTCGAACTGCCTGAATCTGTTGCAGGCTCAAGTTTAGATTCGTAATTTTGTACAGTTTTGCAAGGGCAGGCGCGTAAGTTTGTCCCGTCTCCTGACAACCAACAGCTTGCCCGCCGTAGGACGCTCGACAATTGCTTAAGTCATATGGATACCCCTGCCCTTTAGTCATGTTGAGAGTCAACAACCGATCTTGAATGTCAGTCTGGCATTGAAATTCCTGCTCCGTCTCAGTACATTGAAAGCTCCGATTGGGCAAGTAAGTCGGCACATTCTGTTCAGTATGAATGGATACCCCGGCAAAGGGGGCGTTGTTCGGTACATCGGGGGCATTGGGAACGAGCAACCATAGAAATGCTGCGACTAACACAATCCATAAACTGAGTAAAAATTGTGAGAGGAACACTGTAGGTCGACGCATCACAGTTAATTTCTATGGATCAGGGGAAGTGATGCGTTTGAGCTGCCAGAAGTTCCAGCAAATCGGACAGATGGTGGTGTTCTAACCCTGTGCTTGCCGGTCTCGTGCTGTTCTTCGTCAAGAACCCTGGCGTAGGCCCACCCTAAGCCTTTGGCACGCTTCGCGAACGGTGTAGAAGCGACGGACTCACAAAGGGAGCTAACACTGTCATTTGCCCTGAGCAGTTCTCAGGGGATCAATAACAATACCTCGTGCAGCGATACATCAATTCCTTACAATCGTCATTTTGAACAACGATGAGTACGTTTTCAATTGCTGACAACTTCACCAAACGAGGCTGCATAACAATTGAGTTCAGCGGATGCAATCAACATTGAGGGAAACACTAGAAATTTTCATTCCGCTGCAACTTGCTTGTTAGGCAGCAGTTGACAACTTACACGACAGGTATTCCAAGTTGTGAGAGCCATGTGTGTTTGTCAATGTAGCCACGCAGGAACTTGATTTTTCCGTTGATGACATGAAAGAAACCACAGCCTTGCAGTGTAAACCTCTTGCTGTTTGGCGCGTTATCGCCCAGTTGACCTAAAAACGTGCCGCCTCCTTTCCACTCGACAATAGCCCATTCACCATCCTCAAATATGTTTAGCGGGTGCGTATAGTTGTCTGGAAAAGCAGTGAAGAACGCGATAAAGCTCTCCAACAAATCCTCGCGCCCATGAAGCGGAGCGCCAAAAGCGACTTGATGATTTTCGGCGTCATCGTGATAAAGCTCGATGAGCGCGTGCGGGTCACAAGCGTTATATGCCGCTACCCAACCCTGTACAACTTCCTTTGGTGATTTCATACTGTTCAAGCATATCAAAACCTACCGTACGTTTCCAGGCTGCGCACTGCGGCTTAACGACCCAGCTCACTTGCCCGAGAGGCGCGGTGAGCTACAACCCACGAAAGAGCTACATGCCCGATGGGTCAGGTGCAGCGCCTGGTTCGGCGTCTGCGGTCTCGCCCAGTGCCACCTCGAACAACGCCCAGACGGTGACGAAACCGTGCGGGTCGCCCGCCCATGCTTCCGGGAGGAGGGCCTGAGCGAGTTGAGCGTCCTTTAGCGAGAGTAACCCGTTCGCGCCGGTTCGCCGGGCGATCGGCTCTAGCACCCCTTGCTATCGACCGCAGTTCAGCAGGGACGAGGTCCACGTTTCATCGGACAGGTCATACCCCAGCAGCTTGAGCCGCGGGTGCCGGACCGACCCGCTGGGGCCAAACGCGTCAGTGAACAGGAGGTAGTATTCGCGACCGGGTACCGGAACCGTCAGCAAGTCCATCCCCAGCAATTCCCACAACTCGTCGAGCGTGGAGACTGGGTAGTTACCATCGACGCAGGAGTTGCACCATGAGTCGATGGTGCGAACCTCCCGGAGGTGCGGGAGCCCGACGAACTGGATGTAGCCCTCCCATTCGGGATCGCCGGCGCGGCGGACACCCCGCGTACTCAGCCACATCTCTTTGCCATCGCCCATTATCCCGCTACGCCTCCGTCGCCAAACTATTAAGGGACTAAAAGTTTCTGTCTAAGATTCCGCAGCAGGTAAATATACAGAACAATTCGGCATAAGAACCCAAATTTACTGTTTAAAGAAATTATTTCCGTATGATATGCTGCTCAAGCTAGATAGCCTGAATTTTTCCGCATATTTTCAGATTCCCTACGGAAATGAGCAGACGTACTATTAGACACACGGTACATCTGCTCATTTCTTATGCAGCCACCTTCCAAAAAGTTGCTAAATCAGGTGCGGGTGCCATTCGCCTCAAGCATTACTCCTGTTGCACTGAAGAGCTCTACGTGCAATAGATTCGACGTTATGACAGACTCCATCAGAGTAGTTGCGTCCATCGCAACTACTCTAATCACTAGACCTCCTGCAAATTAGGATTTTCAGATTGGATGGGGTGGGGGCCTAGCCCCCACCCCATCCAATCTGAAAGAGGCTTGATAAAGATCGGCATGAAGCCTGATCTTGTCTATCTCACAGGAGGGACACGGGAGCGATCGCAGGTTTGCCCCTGCGAGGGAGTGATCTAGCCATCCAGCTTTGTAAGCTAACCCTTGTACATCTGTTCACACACTACAGGGTTAATCTAATGGCAAGCAAGGAAGAGATTAAGGGCAAGCAAGGTTTTGCATCGATGGATGAAGATAAGCACAAGGCAGCAGCTAGCAAAGGCGGCAAGACCAGCACTAAGTCTGACGATACGGAGTCTACAGAATCTAAGTCTTCTAAAGCGGTTGCCGAGGTTGAGGACGATGATTCAGAAGATCTAGATGCGCTGCTAGATGCTTTTGAAGAAGGCGATCTGACTGCGATCGACCTAGAGCAAGCTACCGAAATGATTGAAGAGTGGCAAGAGACGCTGAGCAAGTCTAAAGAGTCCGAACTCAAGGAAATTGGCAGCAGTCTCAAGAAGCTTACTAAATCGCTCTCTAGTGGCAAAGCCAAGGCAGACGATCTTGCCGAATTGCTGACTCATCTGGGTGAGCAGGTTGACGAATCGGCAAATAATGCTGACCGCGGCTACAAGACTAAGCTTCACACCCTAGGACGCGCTTTTAAGAAAGCCGCCAAATCTCTAGAGGAATAGAAAGCATAGCGGTTCGTGATTGCTCGTTGAAGTAAAATAAAGGGAGCGATAGGTAAACATCGCTCTCTTTGGGTCTGTGCTGCCAGTTGTGCTTCGAGATAGCCGGCAACTCTGGCTTCTTTGTCCTAGGTAGCGGCGATGTAAAGGTGTGAATGAGTAAAAGATTTGGCACAATTTGCGAATGAGTGGCGCAGTTTTGCGAAGCCAGAATACACAAGTGCCTTAAGCTTCTAGCCCACTTCTAGCCACTACCGCTTAGACACAGCTCATCCCAAGCGGTTAGAAGCTGGAACGTTCACTTAGAGCCGCGTTGACCGATTGCGCCATCAATTTACGAATTGCGCCACATTTTTTGCTCATTCACAGTCGGGCCGTAACTTAAAAACTTGAACATCAAGTAATACCTTGATAAACCTGCCCCTGCGATCACGACCTATTGAGGACTACCCGACGCTCAAGCACTTCTTCTACGAGTTGCAGCAGCTTGTATTCCAAATAGGGTTTTGTCATGTAAGCGATCGCCCCCAACTGTGCAGCTAGCAAACGATGCTTTTCGTCACTGCGAGAGGTCAAGATAATCACCGGAATCTCGGCCAATTCGGGAATGCGTTGACAGTGCCTCAGAAACTCAAATCCATTGACACGCGGCATATCTAAATCGCAAATGATGAGATGGACATTGAGCTGATCGTGCAAACTCTCGATCGCTTCTTGTCCGTCTTTAGCCTGAAATACCTGATAGCCCGCTCTTTGAAGCGTCAGCAGTAGACCTTGGCGAACGGTGATAGAGTCTTCTACGGTTAAAATCCTTGGGTTTGAATTCGCCTCAAAACCTACATTGGCGGGAGGAATGCTAGCTGCTAGCTGAAGTTGAGAAGGGGATGATAGCTGAAGGGGAAGGGCAAGGCTCCGCTGTTGCCCCCTGTGTTGCTGATCTAGAACTCGCTGATCCAGCAAGTGCTGGATCAGCGCAATCGGATCAATCACAAGCGTAAGCTGGTCGCTCGCTAAAGTACTAGCCCCATACACATAGTGGGGTGAACCGATCACGGCTGCTAGCGGACGAATGACCAACTCTTGCTCTCCAACAATCTGATCTACCTCTAACCCGATTAGCGCGCCCTGGTAGCGCAATAAAATCACATGACTAGCTTTCTGCTTTGAGTCTAAGGAAGATTTTAGCAGTGGCAGATGCAGCGTTGAGCTATAAGTCAGCAAATCTGACAGGGTATAAACAGGAATCTGTTGTTCATTGCCTTCTTTACCCCAGCGCAGAACGGTAACGCCATATTGATGCTGAATTTGATCAGCTTGAGGAATGAGAATTTGTTCGATCGCATCGGCAAACAAGGCATGAGTTTTGTTGCCCGCCTGACAAACAAACAGTTTTGCGATCGCTAGCCTTAGAGGAATTTGCAATGTAAAGGTTGTCCCTTGATGGAGTCGAGAATGAACGATAACTGAACCTTGTAGCCCTTGCAGTTGGTTACGCACAATGTCTAAACCTACGCCGCGTCCAGAGAGGTTATTGACTTGAGCAGCAGTAGAAAATCCGGGTTCAAACAAGAGGTTGGTTAACTGAGCCTGAGTCAGCTGCCTGACTTGATGAGGTGGGACAAGTTGACGTTCTGCGGCTCGTTGTCGGATCAGTTCAAAATCTAGCCCTTCTCCATCATCACGGACTTCAATCATGAGGTATCTTCCCTGGTGATAGGCGCAGATCTCAATCTGTCCCTGCTCTGGTTTATTTCTTTGCTGCCGAGCCGTAACAGCTTCAATCCCATGATCAAAAGCATTGCGGACTAAATGCAGGAGTGGATCATAGAGTTTCTCAGCAACGACCTTATCGACTAAAATTTCACTTCCCTGCAACATCAAAGCAACCTGTTTGTTATGCCGAGTGCCTAACTGGTGCAAAACTTGAGAAAATCGGCCAAAGATCTGACCTACAGGCAGCATCCGAGCTTCGATGAGGGCATCTCGTGCTGTTTTTAAGGTTCGCTGCTGAGTTTCTAGGGTTTGGTTGGCCTGATGCGTAAATAGGTCAATGGCATCAACGGCTTCTGCTAGCTGTACGGTGCTATCTAGAAGCGGTTGAACAGTCAGAGCAGATTCATACGGCTGCTGCACTGTAAAGCCTAGCGTCTTTTGGGGAGCGCCCCGTTTTTTCTTGCTTGCCTGACTGTCGGTTTTGCGGTCTTTTCCAGCGGGCTGCGATCGCTGCATTTGCCGATTGAACTGATCCTGAAATTGACTCAGAAGCTGCTGATGCTGCTGAAGACGAGTGAGGAGATTTTGAACCGACGCCTGAAGCTGTTCCGTTTGCAAGAACTGGTAGTTTTGGTGGGTAAGCAATTCCCCCATTGAGTAACTCAAACGCTCTAAATGCTCCACGTTAACCCGTACCGTGGGCAGCGGTGAAGGCGCTTCTCTGGAAACATTGGAGACTGAAGCAGCGGGCTGCGGTGCTGAAGATTGCAAGATGTGGTCTGGAAGTGCCTCTGGGATAGATTCCTCTGGGCGATCTTCTCCTAGACGCTCAGAAGTTGGATACAGCACTAGCTCGGCATCAAGCGCCAAGTCAGCGGCATTAACAGCAGCATTAGCCGTATCTCCCCAAATACTCTCTAGAAACAGACCTTGGGCTTCTGGTTGTTCAGGCTCTTCAGGGATGGTTTCCTGAATAGCGTCAGGGGAGCTAGCGAGAAGCTGCAACGCTTTAGAGGGATAACCTCCCTGAGTGCGATCGCCTGCTAGTACCGCAGCTTTGCCAGCCTCAAAGTCTGCTAGTGCGATCTCTGCTAGAGATCGCACCTGACCAGGATGTTGCTCAAGGGCGGCGATCGCTGCTTGAGCAATGGCTCCAAACCCAGGTAGATTTAGCGATTCTGCTAAGCCTAGAAAAATTCCAGCCTGAGTTTGCAGCGTGGTTGCGATCTCTTCGAGGGGGGCATCGACAATCAGGGCAGCAAGCTGATCTAATCGCTGGGTTACGCCCACTTCAAAAATAGACTGAGTTACGTCAAATCCTAACTCGGCTGATGTTGGAATATAGGCTTCTTGACCAAAACAGTCTCCAAGTTCTTCCTGCAACTGGGCAAAAACAGCGGCAGCTCTGTCGAGTATTTCAGCATCATTAATTGATCCTCCTGTGAGTTCGGCGGTTAGCGGCAGACGTAAACATTCAAATCCTTCAAATAGCAATGCCTGAATGTCTGGATTGATTGAGATGTCCGGTCTACAAAACGCCTTAAAGATGTCTTCTAAAGAGTGAGCAATGATCGTGATGGTCTCTAACCCGACGCTGGCTGCGGCACCCTTTAGAGTATGGGTTGCTCGCATCAGCGTGTTGACCTGATTTAAGGTGCAGGTTTCTCGAAGGCCAAGCAACCCTTGTTCTAAAGCCTGGAGCAGCTCAGGAACTTCTTGCAGAAAGTAAGGGTAGGTTTGCTCACGGATGGTTGGATCAAGCGTCATAGTTGAGGTTAGGGAGTAGTTGCAAGAGGGTTTAGTCAACCTTGAATAGGCTGCTGTGGGTTTGTAAGGTCTTTGCCATAATCAGCAGTTCTTTAAACGATGCTGAAATTGAAGCTGAATCCTCAGTCGTTTTATTGGCAATCTCTGCGACTTCAGACATGGTTTGCTTCACAGACTGACACTGCTGGGTTTGTTCTTGAGCGGCCTGCGTGATGTTAGCAACCAACTGGCTAATTTGTCCCGTCGTATCGACGATTTCATTGAGATTTTCTCGGGCTTTAGTCACGAGATCTGTTCCAGCTGCAACTTGCTGAATCCCTGTCTCTAGAGCTGTGGAAACTTCGGCTGTACTGATCTGAATATCCTGCACCAACTGTTCGATTTCAGTGGCCGCATTGGCAGACTGCCGCGCCAGCGATCGTACCTCATCGGCAACGACCGAGAATCCCCGCCCATATTCTCCGGCTCGGGTTGCTTCAATCGAAGCATTCAGCGCTAGGAGTTGAGTTTGAGTCGTAAAATTGCTAATCAGATTCACAACTTTAGAAATTTTCTGGGAAGATTCGCTTAACCGCTTCAGTCGTTTACCTGTCTCTGTAACGGTCTCTCGGACATCAAGAATGCCTTCTACTGCGCGATCCATTGCGGCATCTCCAGCCAAAACCACTTGATTGGTTCGTTGAGCTGTCATCTCTACCATTTGGGCGCTAGAACCCACAGCCTCACTAGAATGCACCATTGTTTCGACCCGCTCTTGAGCTTGGTCAAGGGCGTAAAACTGCTGTTGAGCTTGAGCTGCCAAACTGGCGATCGCCACCTCGCTGGTTTGAGAGGTAAGCGCAATCCGGTGAGAGGAATGCTGCATCTCTGTCACAATTTGCTGCAAGTGACTCAGCGTATTATTATAGGCATCTGCGATCGTCCCTACCTCGTCATCGGTAATCGGTGCGCGCACCGTGAGGTCGCCATCTAAAGCAGGCCGTACCGCCATCAAGATCTGGATGACTTCTTGCTGCAATTTTTCTTTTGCTGCTTTCTCCATCTGAGCCAGGTTCGACGTTTGCGCTGAGGCTTGTCGCAACTGCTCGATATATTCTCCCTGCTGAATTGCCGTATCGAGCTGAAGGGCAATCTGTTTTGCAAACTCAATCTCTGTTTCTTGCCAGTTTCGTGGCCCACTACATTGATGGATGCAGAACAGCCCCCACAGATGCTCGCCTCGGAAGAGAGGAACCACGAGATTCCCTCGAACTTGAAACTGGGTGAGCATCTCAACGTAGCAATTGGTTAGCTCTGCCTCGTGGATATCTGCAACCGCAAAGATGCGTCCTTTCTTGTAGGAGGCTGCATGGCGTTCGCCAAAGCATTCATCATCAACTTCAACCGATTGAATTGAAATATATCCAGGCTTGATATCTTCAGCAACAATCGCCCCTCGGTTAAAGTTCGATTCAGGTTTAAATCTGTAGATGGCAACTCGGTCAACGCTCAAAAGATTGCGAATTTCCCGCGCGGTAGTTTTAAAGATTTGCTGTAAATCTAGCGATTGCCGAATCCGTTCGACAATTTTAGCTATGGAGCGATCGCGTTCAGCCGCTTGAGCGAGCTGTTTTGACTGCTGCTGGACTTGCTCTAGGTAGCTAACCTGCCGCATGGCTGCACTGAACTGACCACAGATTTGCGATAGAGCCGTGACTTCAAACTCGCTCCATGAGCGGGCATGGCTTTGATAAACCCCTAGAAAACCCCAGAGCGCGTCTTCTTGAAAGATGGGGATTATTCCATACGCTTTGATGTCAAATTCCTCTAATTGTTCAATTTCTTCGGAGGTTTGACCTGTGGCATAAATGTTATTTACTGTCCAGGCTGTCGGACGGTGCTGGGGGCTACCTAAAATAGGCTGCAAATCTGTCTTAGGATAAAGCAGGCTGAGATCAAGGCTGGTCAAAGACTCTAGCCCCTTAGATATCGACTCTGCCACAAGGGTGCTGCTGCCATTAGCGTCTAAACGGTAGATAGCGGTGCGATCGCATTTGAGCAGCGATCTCACAGCTTGTGGGATAACGCGAAAGATACCCTCTGAGTCTTGAGATTGAAAGATCTTAGGAATAATCTCAGCAACGGTATGACTCACTTGTGCCGCTCTAGACATCTGAGTCGATTGCTCTTGAAGTTGGCTGACATGATTAACCCCTTGCAGCGCTGCTCCTAATTGGCGACCTATACTGCTCAAGAGGTTAACATCACTCTCTCTCCAGCGCCGAGACCCGCTGTGCTGAAACGCACTCAACAGCCCCCAGAGCGTTTCGCCCTGTTTGATGGCAACCACCGCACAAGATCTAATCCCAAAATTTTTCAGGGCTGCCACATGGCAATCGCTCAATGCAGATTGATAAATATCATCTACGACCCAAGAGCCGTTGTTCTGGAACCTGCCGCCTTTGTGTTCTTTAAGGTAAGTATCTTCCCAAGCGCTACCTACTAGACGCGGAAATTCTGCTGCTGTAGATTCATAAAGGAAATCGCCAAAGTAGTCTGGGCGAAACTTGTAGATGGCGACTCGTTCCACATTCAAGAGCTGCTGCACTTCTTCTATTGCAATCTGGCAAGCCTCTTGGATAAAAGGGGAATGATCTAGCGTTTGATAAATGGCATCATTAACGCGGGTTAGCGCTTGTCGTTCATGGTTAAATTGCAATGACTGAAGCTGTAGCCGCAGCTCGGTCGTAATCTGATACAGCAAAGTCACTTCGTTTTCCAACCATTGCCGAGATTGAGAGCAATGCTGCACAACGAGCAAGCCCCACACCTGACCCAATAAAATTGGGATGCTGAGGCTGGTCTGAATCTGATACTTATCCAATAGCTGAGTCTGATAGGGACTAAACGACTGCTCAGGCGTGTTTTCTACGGCTACAACCTGCTGCTGATAGCTTTGTCGCTGCTCAGCCCCAAAAGCGATCGCAGGCAGAGATTCGCCTAGGCTGGGTGTATAGCCGCTGGCCATAGATTCAGCCAGCACCAACCCCTGATCTTCAGTCTGAAACTGATAAATTAAAACGCGATCGATTTGCAGCCCTTGACGCACTTCTGTTACCGTCATCTGCAAAAGCGTTTCGATGGTTTCAGCCTGGTGTAGCTGCTGAGAAAATTTGAGGAGCCATTGCCAGTTTGTACTGCCTTTGAGTACTGCTGGAATCGCGCTACCGTTGCTAAACTTCACCGATGAGCTGTTCTGAACTTGAGAACCTAGTGCTCTGACTTGATTAAGTTTCTGCATAGTTAGATAATCTTTATCGGTGACAGTTTTTACTGAAGTGAGGATGGATTTGGCTTTATTGAGATCATCTTTTGGGTGCTGCTGCTGTGCCTCTTGAGGAGATAAAAAATCATTTGCAGCATTCAACGGAGTTTGGGGGTTAGGGCTTGGCATAGCTCTTTTGATCAACCGTAATAGGGGTGAGGCGTTGAGATTGAAAAATGCTGTGAGCTGTAGCCTGGGTGGTTTTGCCACTAGCTTTACCATTAGTTTTACAGATGGCTCTATTGCTGGCTTTATCGCTGACTTTGCCATAAAGGGCACTGTGCGATCGCCGCGATATCTAAGACAGCACCGCTGCATTCGAGCAACGTCCCCAGCACAAAAGGTTGAAGCTGAGGTGGAAACAATCCTGGGATCACAGGCTGGAGCTTTTGCAATTCATGGCGCTCAATTTCGCCCACTTGACGAACTCCTAGCCCTAGCAAGTGGTCATTCCAATGGATCACCATGACAATCAGTGGCTCTGACTGCACCTGTTGCAGTAAAGGTGCGTAGCCCACAAGATGTTCTAGATCAATCACCCAAAGCATCTCGCCTCGCCAATTACAAACGCCCAAAACGCAGCTATGCGTTTCAGGAATAGGCAAGACCTCTACGCTATTAATCTTCAAAATCTCTGTAATTTGCTCTAGCGGCAGCAAAGCGCTGTCCTGCAATCCAAGAGAGAAACGGAGTATTTGCTGATGGTTAGCGGTAGGGGGTGATGCCTGCGGGTCAAAGCTCAGGGCAATTGAGGCACTATCTAGCGAAATTGACATTACATCCCCCTAGTGTGGATTGCGGTTAACCGGAAGACAAGATTAATTAACTCTTTTGAATCAACAGGTTTGGGTAAATAGGCATCTGCCCCCAGCATTGAACCCCAAAGCTTGTCCGCTTCGGTATCCTTCGTTGAGCAAATCACGACTGGAATATGTCGGGTTTTAGAACTGGTCTTGAGTTTACGGCAGAGTTCAAATCCGCTTTGCCCAGGTAAAATCACATCGAGCAAAACCAAATCAGGGTTGTGTATCTGGAACTTAAGCTGAGCTTCCTCACCATTGGTGACACTAACGACGGTTAAACCTGCTTGCCTTAAATAGCGGGTTAGTAACTCAGTTTCGGTCAGGCTATCTTCAACTAAAAGGACAGTAGTCATAAGGTCAGAATGAGGTACATCAGAACGCGGTAAATCTAAGAGGGAGTGAAGAATCAAAAGTTCTGCACTCGCCCTCGACCTTCCAACTGTGGGGAACTTGAACAAAAATTGACCAATGCTGCGTCCACGCAATCGAGCGATCCCTCAGGATTATGAGCTTAGAGCCTGCGGCAAGCCAGAAAAGGAGCGACGCAGCAGTGGGTTCTTGTCAAATACTCTCTAATAGCTGGGAGACCAAACTTGATTGGACTGCTGAGAATGGGATGACGGTGCGATCGCCAAATATTGCTGCAAAATTGGCATTACTTTCTCAGATTCAATGGGTTTTGAGATAAACCCTGTAGAACCCACCAGCTTTGCCCGTACGCGATCGACAATCCCATCACTTGCAGTCACGATAATCACAGGTGTGTCTTTGAAAACTGAAATACGACGAATTTGGGCACAAACTTCATACCCATTTGTCACGGGCATCAATAAGTCTAGAAAGATGAGATCGGGTTTTTGCTCCAATAAAATGGGCAAAGCTTGAACAGGATCGCGAACGTTAATAAACCGACATCCGGCCTGACTGAGGATTTGATTCATTGCCAAGTGGTCAAATCGGCTATCGTCAATATTGACAACTAAAGGACTGTTTTTAGAAGCAGAACTAGAACGTGCATGAGATAAAGGGGAGATTGGAGGACGAACAGAATAATTCAAATCTTTTACTGTCACAAAACCCATTATTTCTTGCTGGACATAGGGCAAGATCGATCGGGTCAGAGACAGCGGATTTTGCTTTAACTTAACGCCTAAATCTCTGAAGGTGAGATCGCCTGTCACTAGAGTTGTGAGATTGTGGTAGGCCAAGAGTGAGACCTGTCGCCGCAATTCTTCCGTATCCCAAATGACTGGAGCTAAGTTGGGCGATAGATGGCCTAATCCGGTCTGCTGCCAAGTTTCCCAAGCTTGTTTGACTTGTTGACAAACAGGTTCGGCTCGGATAAGTACTGGAGCCGAGGCGATCGCTTCTCCAACAAGCTGCTTGTAACAGAGCTGAACTTTCGCCTGTCGATGCTGATGCCAGTGTTGAATGAGATCAAACAAAATTTCTACAACGTTACCTTGAATGATGGCGGACATCTGCTCATGGGGGAGCTGCCGTTGTCGCACTAACTCTGCCAGAGCATCGTAATTCCAGTGGTGCAAGGGCGTTTTAACATCAAATTCGGGTAGGGTTGGGCAATGCTGAGTCAGTTGACGGCACCAGCGTCGAATAGAGTGAACCTCACTGCTTGCCCAGACCAGTCGCCCCAACCGGAAAAAGAAATGCCACGTTGCACTCTGAATTTCTAATAGCTTGATCTCTAGCTGACCTGTAAATTGTTTTTGGCCACAGGACTGAAGATGGTTAACAAGCTTATCAGGGCTTTCTATTTGGCAGGTCGAAATTAGATGTTGACTGGACTGAATAAATGATGGGGTCAGCATAATTCTAAACCCAAGTTATTCTTTGGGAAACACATGGCAAATCGTTTTTCAGAAATGGAAATTGCTTTAGATAATGCACCTGCGCTTCTGCCCAAGCCTGCGTAAAGACTAAATAACTTAGCTCTCTACGCATCAAAGGATGAGTGACTCATTGAATTACTCAATGAATAAATGTAGAAATATTTGGGGTGAGACTAAAACTAGCTCAAAGACTAAGCTCCGATAGACTGCAAAGCTCTGTGTATCGTCCTAGAAGCTATCATATGAGTCACCGATAGCCGGACTGAACATTTGAAGGGTAGATGCTAGGCAGATGCGATCTGAAAGACTATGCTTCTTGCAATGATCATCCTACTTGAGGAACACTGGCGAGAAAGCTCGGAGGATAACTCACCCAGTCTAGATCACTCAGAGAATTATTGCAATATGTTAAGCATTGATTATCAGGGTTAGTCTAAATTGGGAGCGTGTAAACTTGGCAATATGCTTGCTCACCCTCTCAAATTTATTCAAATAAACTTTGAATGCAATCCGCCATCTGTCTTAAAAAAACGCTGTAAAGTAACGATTCCTAAGCCAATTTTACTAAGGGTTGAGCCAAGATACAGATACCGTTGGCGAATTGACCAGAGGAAAAATAAAAGCCTCTGAAATCTCACTCTTAGGTTAACTCAGTACCTAAAGTGCCCAATGCTACAATTCTTGCTATGACTGGAATTCAGCGATTGCTGATTTTTCTCTCATCGATTCGCCAACGGTATCCGTATCTCGGCTCAACCCCTAGTAAAATTGCCACTTATTGAAAAGGAGTTCTCTGCCAGCTTGCGACAAAGAACTCCCTCATTTATTTGTAGTTCAAGTGGGATGACTAATTGGCTTCCCGAATAATGACGCAAGCTGCCAGGCTTTCCCAAGTTCGAGGTCCAACAATCCCATCGACTACTACTGAAGGATCATGATCATTTCCTCGCTCTTGAAGCCCAATGACGGCTGCTTCAGTTTTGGCACCAAAGAACCCGTCAATCTTAAGAGGGAAGTTATAAGCGTTCAATCGGCGCTGCAAAAACTTTACCATTTCGTCTGGCTGCGTTTGCTGATCGTTACGACGTAACACAGGCATTCTATGGCAAGGGGTTTGAGTTTGAGGGGCTTGATGAGAAACTTGCATGATCGATTCCTTAGAGTAGTAGAAGCAAATTGGATTGACTTCTTTACCTACTTCCCTAGATCTTCTTTTTCCTAAAAGCGACTAAAAAGGTACCCATGAGGGGAATCTATTTAGCTACCAGCGCTGTAAGTTCTTGAATCTTCCACTCCAGCGCTGTCACCCGCTGGCTCAGAACCGGAATGCACGCTTCGAGGATGCCGCCTCAACCCTGGCGTGCCGCCTCGATGGCAGCGATGTCGATCTTTTTCATCTGCATCATTGCATCGAACGCACGCTTGGCGGCATTGGCATCGGCATCGGTCACTGCTTCCGTCAGGGCAATCGGCGTAATCTGCCAGGACAATCCCCATTTGTCCTGGCACCACCCGCACGCACTCTCTTGTCCGCCATTGCCGACGATCGCGTTCCAGTAACGATCGGTTTCGGACTGGTCAGCGGTTGCGACTTGAAACGAGAATGCTTCGTTGTGCTTGAACGCAGCTCCACCATTGAGCCCGAGGCAGGGAATTCCCATCACCGTAAACTCGACCGTCAACACATCCCCTTTTTTCCCGGACGGAAAGTCTCCCGGTGCACGATGCACCGCGCCAACGGATGAATCGGGAAAGGTTTTAGCGTAAAACCGCGCCGCATCCTCGGCGTCGCCATCGTACCAAAGGCAAATCGTGTTCTTTGCTGGTTTCACCATGTCACTTCTCCATCGTGATGAGCCACCCGAGACCGGAGTCAACAATGCGCTCGCAGTCGAAGGGCATTGGCTCGGTCTACATTTCCGCGTCAGTGTGCGGCAAATTTGTACCATTCCGGCGCTGCTTCACTGTGCTTTGCATAAGCGGGATAAGGGTTGAACTCAGCGACGACAGGTAAAGCGTAACTCAGCCTCAGCGTGTTTAGATCGTCCGATGCAGTGACCTATGTGTATGCCCAAGGCATGAACTAATGGGGTGAAAGTCGCCTATGGTGGAACCAGCGTTCAAATGCTCGAAAGTAATAGGAGCCGAGAGACGACAACCACTAGCCAAGAGCAAGGGCAAACTCGTGAGGAAATGTCTGGAGGAAGCTGGAGGCAAATCTGTGAGCCGATGAGCAGAAACATCATAGAAGGCTGAGATCTTTAGGCGCAATGGCTGCAATGTTCACCCTCATGTGTTCACTTTGCTCAATCTAAATCGTTGCAGCAGTAGAGGGGTGATTGAAGCGTAGCTGTTATGAAGTGCAATTAAGCTGAAAACACTGCAGAGTAAGGGTTTGAGAGCAGATCTTTTGTACTGAAAAATTTGCTATGCTTCTCAAATTGTCTTTATTGGTTAACGAATTTACGTCGTTTCAGGCTTTGGTTTAGGTCTAATTGCATCTGGTGACAGCTTCGCTTCAAATACCCCATGATCACGGGGAAATCATCGACAACTCGGATGGCTCGGTAGAGCACCGCTTTTTTCCCTTCTTGCAGTATAGCCGTAGTTATAAATCCAGGTAACAAAACCATTACGGCTTGAACTCCTGCTGCTGGGACTGATGCCTTAGGTTAGCGATCGCATCGATCAAAACAATGGGTTCTATAGGCTTGGCAAGATGCTGCTGAAAGCCTGCTGCGATTGCCTGCTGTTGGTTAAACTCCCCAGCGTAGGCAGTGAGGGCAATAGCTGGAATTTGTCCACCGTCTGATGCGGCACGGCTCCTCACCTGCTGTATCAGCATGTAGCCATCCATGTCTGGCATCCCAATGTCACTGAGCAATACATCAGGAGTAAAGCGATCTAGCACTGTCAGTGCTTCCTGTGCCGAGGCGGCAGTGATGACTACGGCTCCTTGCTGTTCTAGGACAAAGGCGGCGATCTCTCGCATGTCGGCTTCATCATCGACAACGAGGATTTGCAGCCCCTTTAAGTCACCAGAGGGAGGGTCTGAGCGAATCGTTTGAACTTGATTTGATCCGGTTTTCGCTAGGGGAAGGCTGACCGTAAAAGTGGCTCCCAGAAACTCACCAGGGCTTTCTGCCTGCACGCCGCCACCATGCATTTCCACAATCTGCCGCACGATCGCGAGTCCCAGTCCTAAGCCGCCAAATTGGCGGGTGGTGGCTCCATCTTCCTGTCGGAAATGCTCAAAGACATAAGGCAGAAAAGTAGAGTGAATCCCTTTGCCCGTATCTTTTACTTGAAGTTGGGCACAGGTTTCCACTTGCGTGAGCGTCACGGTGATCTGTCCACCAGACGGCGTGAACTTGGCGGCGTTGGCTAAGAGATTCCAAACCACTTGCTGCAACCGTGCTGCGTCACCCAAAACTAGTCCCACCTTCGGGTCAACTGCCAGCTTGAGTTGAATCGCTTTGGCATCGATTGCCAACCGCACTGTGTCTATCGCCGCCGTAATCACAAACGAGAGCGATATGGGCAAGGTATATCCAGCACTTCTTCCATATGGGCGACAAACTCCCCATCTTCAGTCGGTGGAATCACCCAGTACTGAATCTTGCGGTTGGTCATGCCATTTTTTGAGTGTGCGTCGGATGGTTTCATGACTAATGCTATCGGTATGCCCAGTTCAACAACTTTGCGTGACAATAGCCTTAGTGACCAGTTCGCGTATCCTTGCGGTGGTGATCCCAATCGCAGGGCAATGATCCGAGCTTCCTGTTCCCCATCGAGCAGTTTTGGGGTCGGCGGACTCAGACGAGGCGACCCATTCAGGATTTCCTTAAAACCCTTCTCAATCAATCGTTGCCGAATATTTTCTACGGTTTTAGTGCGACAACCGAATGCTTCAGCAATGCGCTCGTCTGTCCAGTTTACTCCTTCGACATCTGCTTTCACCAGGATCTGAGCACGTCTAACCTTTTGGCTACTGCCTTTTAGTTTTTTAATCACTTCACGTAGCTCACATCGTTCTTCTTCGCTTAATCGGACAATGTATTTCTTCTGCATAAAACACCCTCGCGCTTCATACACCTTCGCCGATCTAGACGCAGTTGCCAACCCTAATTTCTAAATATGACACAGGACTAAACAGGTATCGACTATACTCAAATCCTCCTTGGGTTTCCAGATTTAGAGTGCCCAAACCGATCGCCTCCCTATTCTGCGTCCACACTAAAGTCCGCTTTGCCCTACAGGACTGACAATCTCAAAGGCGATCGCATTGAGCCGCTATTGAAACCTGCATCAAAGAAAAATAGCCGTAAAAAATAGGCGTAAGAGTAAAACTCTACGCCTATGGTCTCCTGAGTTAGAGCAAGGACATTTAAACCGTTTCTACCCTGGATAAAAGAGTCGATCGGGAATATTGGCATTAATCAGAATCCAAATTGTAATGGCGATCGACACCGCTAGAATTGCCAAAACAGGAGCTAACGAAAGGTAGCGTAGAAAATAAGCCAGTTGAGAATTAGCCTTTCCTACAATTGGAGCTTTCTCTTGACTACGTGACTTCTCTTGATCGCCAGACTTTTGTGTAGTTTGCATGATTGACCTCTAAATTTTGCAGCAGATTTCCGTCTTAGACTCTAACTAGAGATAAGAATAGCTCTGGTTAGAAGATTTTGAGAGACTTAACTATGGGGAGGGTACTTTGGAGATTTCCAATAGATCGGGTTTGACGATGAAACCAAAGTAAGCAGCGATCGCAGCAGTACCCGCGTGAAGCCAAACATCGTTACCAAATAAAGGAATTAAGCCAAAAGTGGAACTGGCGATCGGCACTAATCCCATAACGGCAAGCAAGCCGTAGAAAATGCTCAAAGCTCCGCTATACAGTCGAGAACTGTCTAGTGCAATAGACGCCACGATACCCACAATACCTATTAGTAGGTGAACAACATTATGAGCCGAATTGACAGGGAACAATCCTAATAAGTTGCTATAGGCAGTCACAACCATATTCGTACTGTCAAGATCAATAGCAGCAGGCTGGATGAAGGTTGAGCTACCTCCCATTACACCCATAATGAGATAGATAATTCCAATGGTTAGCGCAAAGTATTGGGTTGGTTTCATAATTTCACTCCTAAAGCTTAATACGGTAGAACTGAATATTTCAGTGATAGATCGGTACAAACCAGACTTTTCTAGAAACTTACCTTGCCAAAGATGATTTCAGCGTCACTTAAACAAGTTGCGTTACTTAAAAAAGAATCTTCCGTAGACGGGTTTCTCTACGTTTTCAAGAACTGATGCTTTCAAGAAACGGATCGATATCAAAAACACTACTTTTCCAAACCGACCAAATCTGGTTCAAGTTCTGCAATGAAACCGTAGAATGCAGAGATTGCGGCAGCAACTAAATTTAATAGAACATTGCCGCCAAAGATTGGCATTAGTCCAAAAGTGGTACCTGCTACAGGTAAAATACCCATAACTGCAATCAGGCTGTAGAGGATAGTGAATCCCTGACAGTAAAACAAGGTGCTTTTATAATTACGCGATGCTGTATATCCCCAGTAACCAACCAAGAGATGCACAATGTTATGCAGCCAATTAACTGGAAATAGACCAAAAAGATAGCCATAGCCACCGTCTAAAATCAAGGGTGGATCGATCTGAGTCGTGGGAGAAGTCACAATACCTGGAATAAAGCCAAGTATGCCGATTGCAATGAAGAAAATACCGCTGAACAGGGCAAATTTATGTGCTGTCATTGTTGTTCCTAGGTCATTCAACCTTAAGTATTTTCAGCAAGTTTGCTGATATTTGCTGAGTCTTCTGAGTCTTTGCGGAGCCCTTGATTTAAAAGTACCTGTTCTTGCAAACTTGTTCTTCTGTCAAACGAGTTAAATCAATTAACTAAATAGGATTAGAAACGATACCTGTCTGGGTATGTAAAATAGTTTGTGTCAAAGGTCAAAACAAGATCTAATGAACTCATTACCTGAGACACAACCCCATGACTTTTCGACCCGAATTAATTGACGAACTGCTCAAAGAATATCGTCATCCTGAAGATCTGATGGGTGAAGGTGGGATCTTCAAACAACTGACTAAAGCGCTGATAGAGCGATGCTTGAGTGCTGAGTTGGACACGCACCTAGCTGAGGAAAGGGCAGAACCAGAGCCAGAACGCCCCAAGAATCGTCGCAATGGACAGAGCAAAAAGATGATTAAAGAGGAGTTTGGTGAATCCGAGATTGGTATCCCCCGTGACCGCAATGGAGCGTTTGAGCCACAGTTGATTGCCAAAGGGCAGACGCGATTCAACGGCTTTGACGACAAGATTTTATCGCTGTACGCTCGTGGCATGACGACGCGGGATATCCAGGCACAGTTGCAAGACCTCTATGGAGTAGAGGTATCTCATACCCTGATTTCCAATGTGACTGAAGCGGTGGAGCAAGAACGCAAACTCTGGCAGAACCGCAGCCTGGATGCGATTTACCCCATCATTTACTTTGATGCTCTGGTGGTTAAAGTGCGGCATGAAGGACGGGTGATTAACAAAGCTATTCACCTGGCTTTAGGGGTGAATCTCGCAGGCCAGAAGGAGTTGCTAGGGCTATGGATGACTCAGAATGAATCGTCAAAGTTCTGGCTCTCGGCGCTCACCGAACTGCAAAATCGGGGAGTTAAAGATATCTTCATTGCCTGTGTCGATGGACTGACAGGCTTTCCAGAAGCCATTGAAACGGTCTTTCCGCAAACGACTGTGCAGCTCTGTATTGTTCATATGGTGCGAAACTCCCTCAGCTACGTCTCCTACAAAGACCGTAAAGCGGTCGCCTCTGACCTTAGAGCCATTTACACTGCTGCCACTGAAACCGAGGCAGAGCAGGCTTTAGTTGACTTTGCCGAGCGTTGGGACAAGCAATACCCCACCATTAGCAAATCCTGGATGAATCACTGGAACCGGATTATTCCCTTTTTTGCTTTCCCGCCTGACATTCGTAAAGCCATCTACACTACTAACGCCATTGAATCTATGAACATGACTCTGCGTAAGGTCTTGAGAAATCATCGTTCCTTCCCCACCGATGAATCAGCCATGAAGGTCATCTACTTGGCGATCGCCCATATCTCTAAAAAATGGACGATGCCCATCCGAGATTGGAAAGCCGCTTTGAATCGCTTTGCTATTGAATTTGAAGGCAGGTTTCCACTGTAATATTCCTCTCTTGACACAAACTACTTTACAAACCCCCTCAGGGACTATGTTAGTTGGCATCTTCTATCCGTAGGTGCAACAGATGAAATATTGAAAACCGGATCTTTAGGTTTTGCAAAATTTTGTATAAGTTGGGTTTCGTATCTCGGCCTAACCTACGCGATCAGCGATCGCACTTCGTTAACCTAGCCTGTAAGCCACCGATCATGCTTGAATTATCATTTCAAACAATCTGACAATTTCGATTGTAAGTATTTTCAGCGCGTGATCTCACAGTTTTAAGCAGTTTACCTAGAAGACGCCAATGTAATGGTGCCTGGTTACTCATGGAACCCAATGACGCAAGCCACTTACCTACTTCTGGATGTGTATCATGAAGACATTCCAAAAATACTGGAAAAAATGGAGGCCACATTGAGTCATGGTAATGGACAATCTTGGCTTCCCTAAGCAATTCCTCTTTATACCACTCGTTGTGAGTTCT
>JAESFK010000461.1_pt1 | contig 20697 bp, 19 predicted proteins | sample 9269391 | NCBI WGS metagenome assembly JAESFK01 (sample SAMN14506231, study PRJNA617097) | algae metagenome | isolation source: Drouetiella hepatica UHER 2000/2452 and co-occurring heterotrophs from... | place: Slovakia: Slovak Paradise National Park, Hrabusice, Kosice Region | collected 2000-01-01
CAACGGAGAGAGCACGGCGCGGACACGGAACGGTCTCGTCGGACACGCGGCGGCATCGGTCCGGTCACGTCCTCATCACGACGGCCCGAGTCGGGAACCAGCCGGTCCTAGCGTCCCTCCCACGAGCAGCAACGACGCCGACGGTAGGGGACCACGATGACGACGAGCAGCACCCGCACGCGAACCACCTGGGCGGCCTCCGCCCTCGCCCTGGCTCTCTTGGCCACGGGGTGCAGCTCCACCAATCTGGACGGAAACGGCTCCAGCGGAACCGAGTACCAGCCCGGACCCAACGGCGCGGCACCGAACGGAAACCGCGGCACCGACTCCGAGGACGGCGACTCCGGCTACCGCCCCAACGGCAGCCTCGACCTCACCGACCCGTCCGAGGACGCACAGTCGACCTTCGCGCTCGACATCGACACCGGGTCCTACACCCGCTTCCGGGACGCCGTCCGCAACGGCTCCGAGCTGCCGCGCCATGAGATCCGCACCGAGGAGTTCGTCAACTACTTCGAGCAGGACTACGAGGCACCCCGCGACGGCCTCGGCGTGAGCATCGACGCCGCCACCCTCCCCTTCGCGCCCGGCCACCGCCTCGTGCGCGTCGGCATCCGCAGCGCGGACGTCTCCGACGAGCAGCGCCTCGACGCGAACATCGTCCTCGTCGTCGACTGCTCGGGCTCGATGGACGAGGCCGGCAAGATGGAGACGACCAAGGCCGCCCTGCGCACCCTCACGAGCAGCCTGCGCCCCACCGACCGCGTCGCGATGGTCTGCTACTCCACGGAGGCCGACCTCTACCTCGACCCCACCCCCGTGGCCGACCGTGACCGGATCCTCGACGCCATCGACCGCCTCGAGCCGCAGTCCAGCACCAACGCCGCCGCCGGACTCTCCCTCGGCTACGACGTCGCCGGGCGGATGCGCGCCGACAGCGAGGGCCAGCGCCGGATGACCCGCGTCGTCCTCGTCAGCGACGGGGTCGCCAACGTCGGCGAGACGAGCAGCGGCGGCATCCTCGAGCGGATCGGCACCCAGGCCCGTGAGGGCATCAACCTCGTGAGCGTCGGCGTCGGCATGATCGGCTACAACGACGAGCTGCTCGAGCAGCTGGCCGACCGCGGCGACGGCTGGCACGTCTACGTCGACACCATCGAGGAGGCCGAGCGCGTCTTCGCCACCGGGCTCACCGGCTCGCTCGTCCTCACCGCGAAGGACGCCAAGGCCCAAGTCGAGTTCGACCCCGAGCTCGTCGCCGGCTACCGCCTCGTCGGGTACGAGAACCGTGCGGTCGCCGACGACGACTTCCGCAACGACGACGTCGACGGCGGCGAGGTGTTCGCCGGGCACGCGACGACCGCCCTCTACGACGTCGAGCTGCGGGAGGGTTCCGGCAGAGGGTCGTTCGTCACTGCAACCGTCCGCTACCAGGATGCCCGCGGCGAGGTGGTCGAGCGCTCCGCCGAGCTCGCCGGTCACGAGTGCGTCACCGACCTCGACGAGGCATCACCCCGCCTCCAGCAGGACCTCGTCGTCGCGATGCTCACCGACCGCCTCACCGACGGGCCCTGGTCCGAGCGGGTCGGACCCGACACCCTCCGGCGGGCGGCCAACGGGCTCACCGACCGCCTCGACGGCGACCGGGACGTGGCCGAGCTGGTCGACCTCGTCGAGCGGACCACCGCCTGACGCGGCACCGACGGCTCGGTCAGTACTCGTACCGGTACGAGACCGAGCTGTCGGTGTCCCAGCCGTTCTCCGTGCTGAAGACCCAGAGGACGGACTCGTCGTCCCCGGCGCCTCCGAGGATGCAGTCGTTCCCGGGCCCACCGCCGATGATGTCGTTGCCGTCTCCGCCGAGCAGCGTGTCGCGGCCGTCCAGCCCCCAGATCAGGTCGTTCCCGCCGAGCCCGAGGATGAGGTCGTTGGCGTCGGTGCCCACCAGCTCGTCGCGGCCGGGCGTTCCGACGATGACGTTGCTCCAGTTCACCGAACAGGACGTCGGGAGGATGGGGATGGGCGGCACGGGGTCTGCAGCCCGGGCGGGCGCGGCCACGAGGACACCGCCGGCTGCGAGGCCGAGGACGGCGGACGTGACACGGATGCGGGTGCTGGTGCGGAACATGGGTTTCGTCCTTCTGGTCGGTGCGAGGTCGGATGGTCCGGCCCGGCGTCTCTGCTGATGGATGCAGGCTGGCGCGGGCGCGTCAGCGTGGCGTCAGAACCGGTTCCCGGCGGGGCGCGGCCCGGGTCAGTCCGACCGACCTCGGGTCCGGCGCGGGCGCGTCGATCTCGCGCATCGCGCGGCTCCAGCGCTCGAAGGCCTGCCGGGCCTCCCCGTGCCGCCCGGCGCCGACGAGCCCGGTGACCAGGCGACGGTGCACCTGCTCGTCGTAGGGGTCGACCGCCAGCAGCCGGACGAGGATGCCGAGCGCCTCGCCGCCACGCCCCTCCCGGGATCGCAGGGCAGCGAGCCGGCGCACCGAGGCCGACCACGCCACGCGCACCTCGTCGCGCAGCACCTCGGCCCACTCGTCGGTCTCGTCCTCGAAGGCCGGCCCGCGGTGCAGCGCGTCGACGTGGGCGAGCACCTCGCGGGCCCGGTCGTGCTCACCGGCGTCGAGCAGCTCGACGGCGTGCGCGGCGTCGCGCAGCAGCAGGTCGGCGTCGAGGACGACGGTCCGCAGGTCCAGGCGCAGCCCGTCCTGGTCGGCGACGACGTACCGGTCGGGCGGCCAGGCCTTGCCGGGGTCGAGCACGCCGCGCACGGTGGTCATCAGCACCGAGAGCCGGTGGCCGGTGCGGGCCGGGTCGTCGTCCGGCCACAGCAGGTCGCACATCCGGCTGCGGGTGACGACCCGACCGCGATGTGCCGCAAGCACCTTGACGAAGGTGCGGGCCTGCCGTGAGCGCCACGCCGGCAGAGGCACGGGCACACCGTCGACCGCCACCTCGAAGGGTCCGAGGACCTGCACCGACACGCGCCCCGCCCCCGTCGGAGTCGCCGTCCCCTCCACCGGCTCCCCCGGCACCCGCAGCCCGGCGGCCCGCAGCCGCCGGACGGCGTCGCGGGCCTGGGCGCGGGCCGCACAGTCGGCGCCCGGGAGCCGTCCGAGCAGCACCTCGAGCCGGGCGACCGCCGGTCGCGCCCCGCCCGAGCGCCACACGGACAGCGCCTCGGCGAGGGCGTCTCGGGCCCGTGCCGCGTCGTCCGTCCCGGCCGCCTCGAGCTCGAGGGCCTCGGCGAGCCAGTCGACCGCGCCGACCTCACGGGCGGCGGCGACCGCTGCCCGGGCCTCGTCGCGGGCGGCCGCCCGCTCTCCCCGCGCGCCGGTGAGCTCGGCTCGCCCGATGTGGACGAGGGGCCGCAGGGGCGGCGGAGCGAGGGCGTCGGCCTCGGCGAGGAGGTCGGCGGCCTCGTCGGTGAGGTCGCCCGCCACGAGCCGGGCCAGTCCGCACAGGGCGGGCACGAGCACCTGGGCGTCGCCGGAACCCCGGCTGAGGGTGAGGGCCTCGCCGTAGGCCCGCCTGCTCTGCTCCCGCCGGCCGAGCGCGCGATGCACGTCGGCGACCCCGACGAGCCCGAGCGCTGCCCGGGCCGGACCGAGCCGCCGGCACAGCGCGACCGAGCACTCGAGGTGCCAGAGCGCCTCCTCGGCCCGACCGGTGCGGAAGAGCGCCTCGCCGAGGTTGTGGAGCGTCACGGCCCGGAGCCCGGGCGGGCAGGAGAGCCGGGCCATCCGGACGGCCTCCTCGCCGGTGACGAGCGCGAGGTCGTAGCGGGCCGCGGCCAGCAGGTGGCAGGTGCGGGCGGCGAGGGCGCGGGTGAGGGTGACGGCGTCGCCGGCCTCCCGGGCAAGGTCGGCTGCGCGTTCCTGATGGAGGTCGCGGCGCTCGCCGGCGAGGGTCCGGGCTACGGCGAGGTGGGCGACCGCACGTGGCCGGGCCTGCCCCAGCGCCTCGGCGAGGGCGAGGCAGCGGGCGGCGGCGCCTGCGGCCTCCTCCTCACGGCCCAGCACCACGAGGACGTGCACCCGGCCGGCCCACCAGTCGACCTGGTCCTCGCAGGGATCGTCACGCGTGTGGCAGCGGTCGAGGGCGGCGAGGGCCTCGGGGAACTCACCGGTGAGGTAGTGGAGGGCGGCGACCCGCGCGGAGAGCCCGGCGTCCCAGTCGGTCGGGCCTGCGGCCTCGACGAGCTGTGCGAACCGACGCCGCGCCCCGGCCGGGTCCCCGGACATCCGGAGCGCGTCGGCGAGGGTTCGCCTGATGAGCGGATCCTCCTCTGCCCCAACAAGGTCCGCGCCGGTCACCGCACCGAGGAGGTCCGCCGTCGCCCTGGCGCCGCCACCGCGCAGCACGTCCTCGCCGTGCTCGCGCACGAGTCGTCGGACGGATGAGATGTCGTCGGCGCTCGCGTGAGCCTGGGCGGCGGCGAGCCACTCGCCCTCCCGCTCGAGCACCGGAGCCGCGAAGCGCGCGACCCGGGCCACCTCGACCGGGCCAGCGCGCAGCGCCTCCCGGACGGCCGGCACGAGGACGAGCTCCGGGCGTCCTCTCGTCCGGCGACGAGGGGTGAGAAGCCCCGAGCGGGTCAGCTCCCCCGCGAGGTCGGTTGGCACGCAACCGCCGGTCAGCGCGGCGAGCGCCCCGACGAGCGAAGGGCCCAGCGGCAGGTCGGCATCGAGCGCCGCCGCGGCCCGCAGCACCTCGACGACGTCGGAGGGCTGCACGGCGAGCACCTCGTCGTGCAGCCACTCCCACGCCGCAGCGCCCGGAGCGGTCAGCGCGTCGTCGGCGTCGGTCCTCGGGTCGCGTGCGAGCGCCTCCCCGGCCAGCTCGACGAGCACCGGCCATCCGGCGGTCAGCTCGGCCACCCGCAGCGCGACACCCGTGTCCACGACACCGGAGCGCTCGGCGAGGACGCGGGCCACCTGCCAGGGCGACATCGCGAGGTCGGTGGCGTCCCGGACCGACGTCCGCCCCGCGCACGAGCCGCCGGCAGGCAGCGGGACGGCTGTGCGCGAGGCGATCGCGAAGCCCACGCCGGCGGAGCAGACGAGCTCGAGGACCCGCCCGGCATCCCCGGCGGACAGCCGGTCCAGCGAGTCGAGGCCCACCCACGGAGCACCCTCGGGCAGCCCGGCGCGCAGGACCTCCGACGCGTCGACCACCACCCCGCCGTCGGGGCACGCCGAGTGCAGCATCGTCGTCTTGCCGTACCCCGCCGCTGCCGCGACGATCAGGCGCGCGGGCATCGGGACATCGGGGGTGCGCATGGTGTGATGAGCGACCCCCGGCCCCGCTGATACCGAGCGGACCGTCCGGCCCCGCACGGCGAAGGACCCCACGACGCCCGGTCGTGGGGTCCTCCGCCCGCTGCAGGATGCGGGATGCGGGGTCGCTCGGTCACCACCAGATCCGGGTGGCGGCCGGGAGGTCGTAGGCGCTCCAGGAGCCGGTGACGGCGCCGCTGGTGACGCGGAACCGGATCTTGGAGTACACCTCGTCGTTCCCGTCGGTGTCCGTCCGCGGCAGCACACCGACGACGGTCCGCGCCGCGACGCCGCCGAGCGCGGTGAAGGGGATGGTCGTGCTGGCCGACCCGATGACGTCCTCGTCCGAGTTGTCGACGCCGTCGGCGTCCACGTCACCCGCACGTCCCGCGAGGTCCTGCTCCCGGGTGTGCAGCTGCACCTCGACGGTCGTGCTGCCGCCGTTGGGTGCGGGCATGCAGATGAGCGTGTAGGAGTAGTTCACCTCCTTGAGGCCGGCGCCGTTGAAGGTGCCCCGGAAGGTCGCGGGCGAGGCGGTCAGGGTGCACCCGTCGTGGGTGACGGTGGCCTGGGCCGGGGCGGCCATCCCGAGCGGGACGGCGGCCGCGACGAGGGCCACGCCGACGCCGGCGAGCCTGGTCTTCATGCTGTTCATGTCGTTCTCCATCTGCTGTGGCGGTCGGGGTCGACCGCCGGGTCCGCCGCCACGGGTGTGGCGACGCAGCAGACGATGGGGCGGGCGCGTCAGCGTGGCGTCACAACGCGTGGTCGGGCACCAAGGGAGCAACCTTCGACGAGTAGTCACATCGGGCCATTCCCCACGGGGCACGGCAGGGCTAATCTGCGCGTGTCACTCCGGCAGGGGTTCACAGGAAGGGAGCTGACAGGGCCGACGCCCCGGGTCGTCCGGCACGGACGCGCATGGCCGTGCCATCCCCCTCCACGCGCCCCGGGACGTCCCCCCTCCGTCATTTCCCCACCGCGCGACGACTCCGCGTCGCGCCACAGGTCGGTCCGGCCAGCAGGGGGCCGGACCCTCCGGCCACGACGCCGGCCGCCCCCCACGGGGAGCGGCCGGCGTCTTGTCGTCCGAGGGTCCGCGCGCGGAACCCGGTGTGGCTCAGCCCTTGTCGGACCCCTTGTCGGCGCCCTTCTCCGAGGCCTCGTCGAGGTGCGGGGTCGAGAGGTCGGAGCTCTCGGAGGTGCCCGTGGTGGACGGGACCTCGGAGTCGCCGGCGCCCGCGTCGTTCCACGTCGCGGTGCCCTTGTCGGCCTCGGCGCCGGCCGCGGCCTTGGCCTCCTCGACCTTGGCGGCGGCGGCGTCCTTGGCCTCGGCGGCCTTGACGGCCGCCTTCTCCTTGAGCTCGGTGGCCTTCGTGGACGCCGAGGACGAGGCGTCGGCGAGCTTCTCGCGGACCTCGCCGGCGGTCGACTTCGCGGCGTCGACGGTGTCGTTGACGCGCGCCGAGGCGGACTTCGGCGGCGTGTACGAGCCGGCGCTGGCCCACGGGTCGGGGCGCTCGGTGCTCTTGCGGTAGGCCATGACGGCGGCCCCCGCGGCGACGGCACCGAGGAGGAGGACCCAGCGGCCCTTGCCCGACTTCTTGGCCTTCGCGTCACCCTTGAGCACGGCGTAGGCGTCGGGGGCGCGCTCGGCGGCGACGGCGGCCTGGTCCTTGGCGGCGGCGGCGCTCGCGGCGATGGCGGTGAGTGCGGCCATCACCTTGGGGAGCACGTCGTCGGTGAAGGTCTCCTTGGCGTGCTCGACGCGGGGGGCGAGCGCCTCGTAGGCCTCCTCGGCCTTCTCGCGGGCGGCCTCCGCCTTCTCGCGGGCGGTCTCGGCGGCGTCCTGCGCGCGGTCGCGACCCTCGCGGACCTTCGGGCCGACGGCGTCGGCGTAGTCGTGCGCGTGGTCGCGGGCCGTCTCGTACCGCGCGGCGGCCTGCTTGGACGCCTTCTTCGAGGCCTTGCGGAGGTCCTTGACCTCGGCCTTGGAGTTCTTGCGCAGGTCGTGGGCGGTGGCGGCGGCACGCTCGGCGGCCTCGGCCGCCCGGTCGGCGGCCTTGTCGGCGGCGTCCTGGGCCCGGCTGCTCACCTGGTCGGCGGCGTCGGCGACGGCGTCCCTCGCCTGCTCGGTCCTGCTCTTGCTGCGGAACACGTGTCCTCCTCGGTTGGACGTCTCTGCGCCCATCCTGCCCTCTTTCCCCTGCTCGGGGCACATCAGGGACACGGTCGATGGCGTGAGCGCCGCCACCCGGGGACCCGCCCCGTACGGCTCCCTGTCTGCCCCCAGCCCGCGCCCAGCCGACGCCCGGACGCGCGTGAGAGGATCGAGCACATGAAGGCAACGCTGCACACCAACCACGGTCCGATCGTCATCGAGCTCTTCCCCAACGAGGCACCCAAGACGGTGAAGAACTTCGTCGGCCTCGCGAAGGGCGAGCAGGAGTACAAGGACGACGCCGGCCGCACCAACCCCACGCCGTTCTACGACGGCCTCGTCTTCCACCGGATCATCCCCAACTTCATGATCCAGGGCGGCTGCCCGCTCGGCCAGGGCATGGGCGGCCCCGGCTACACGTTCGACGACGAGATCCACCCCGACAAGCAGTTCGACCGCCCCTACATCCTCGCGATGGCCAACGCCGGCAAGCGGATGGGCAAGGGCACCAACGGCTCGCAGTTCTTCATCACGACCGCCCCGACCACGTGGCTCAACGGCAAGCACACGATCTTCGGCGAGGTCGCCGACGCCGCCAGCCGTGCGGTCGTCGACACGCTCGGCAACGTGCGCACCGGCGCCAACGACAAGCCGGTCGAGGACGTCGTCATCGAGCGCGTCGAGATCGAGGACTGACCAGCTCCTCCCCAGCACGAGACCCCCGGGAGACCGACGTGGCCGACCAACCGCCGATCCCCCCGCCGCCGGCGGAGACCGAGCAGGTCCCGGTCTGCCCACGGCACCCGGACCGGGAGTCGTACGTGCGCTGCCAGCGCTGCGGCCAGCCGACCTGTCCCGAGTGCCAGCGGCCGGCCGCGGTCGGCATCCAGTGCGTCGACTGCGTCCGTGAGGGCGCCAAGACCGTGCGCCAGGCGCGCACGGTCTTCGGCGGCTCCGCGACCGACGGCCGCCCGGTCGTCACCATGACGATCATCGGAATCTGCGTCGTCGTCTACCTCCTCCAGCAGGCCGTCCCCGGGCTGACGAGCGACATCTCGTTCATCCCCGCGGCCGGGCGTGACGAGCCGTGGCGCTTCATCAGCTCGGGCTTCGCCCACGGCAGCCTGCTCCACATCGCGTTCAACATGTACGGCCTCTGGATCATGGGCCAGTACCTCGAGCCGCTGCTCGGCCGGGCGCGGTTCATCGCCCTCTACGTCCTGAGCGCCGTCGGTGGGTCGGTGGTCTACCTCCTGATGTCCGCCCCGCAGACCTACGCGGAGGCCGTCAGCGTCGGCCCCGGGATGTGGTGGTCCAGCGCGGTCGGCGCCTCGGGTGCCGTGTTCGGCCTCTTCGGGGCCTTCCTCGTGCTCCAGCGCCGCCTCGGCCGCTCGGCGGCGGGGATGTACGTCGTCATCGGCCTCAACGCCGTCATCGGCTTCGTCGTCCCCGGGATCGCCTGGCAGGCGCACCTCGGCGGCCTGCTCGTCGGCGCCGCGTGCGCCGCGGCCATCGGGTACCTCGGGAAGGCCCGCGGGCCGCTCCAGCCCCCGGACCGGCGCGTGCACTGGGCGGCCCTGGCCGCCATCGGCATCGTGCTCGTGCTCCTGACCGTCGCGCGCTACGCCACGGCCTGACGGCGGTCGTCCACGGCGCGGTCCACAGGCCGTCCCCCTGTGGATTACACGCGTGTCATTCGTCCCCAGTGTGGACAACCCCTGTGGACAACTCGGCGCTTTGAGGCGTTCGGCGCCCCCCACGCCGGGTGTCCACCCGACTCATTGCGAATCACCCACCCCAACGGGCCCGGATCGGGGCCCACGAGGTGGGTGATGGGCAAGAAGTCGCGGCGGGGTCAGCGCCAGCGGGTCGTCATGAGGAACCCCGAGAGCATCAGGCCGAAGCCCACGCCGAGGTTCCACCGACCGAGCTGCGGCACGGGGTACTGGTTGACGCCCGAGATGTAGAACGTGACGACCCAGACGAGGCCGAGCACCATGAGCCCGAGCATCAGCGGGACGAACCAGCGGGGGTTGGGGGCCTTCGAGGCCGCCCCGGCGGTACGCGGCGGCGTGTACGTGGACTTCTTGCGACCCTTGGACTCGGGCACGGGTGACTCCTCCGGTTCGTTCAGACTCGTGCCCTAGCGTAAGGGCGAGTCGACGAGGAAGGGGATCGAGGGTGGCGGGGACGCACGCGCGCCGGGTCGAGCGACCCTCGCCGTGGCCGTGGCTGGTCCCGGTGGCCGCGCTCGTGGCCGGGGCCCTCTTCGCCTCCAGCGTGCGCGCCTCCCAGGGCGAGGACCTGCGGGCCGACTCCGCCCGCCTCCCCGACCTCATCCGCGAGCAGACCCGGGTCAACGCCGAGCGCGCCGGCGAGGTCGACGACCTGCGCACGCAGGTCGAGGAGGCCACCGCCCGGCTCGCCCCCGGCGACGCGAGCACCCAGCAGCTCGAGCGCCAGGCGGCCCAGATCGCCGCGGCGGCCGGGCGCACCCCGGTCGAGGGGCCGGCGCTGCGCGTCACCCTCAACGACGCCAAGCTCGTCGGCGGCGAGGTGCCCGAGGGTGCGGACCCGGACGACTACGTCATCCACCAGCAGGACGTGCAGGCCGTCGTCAACGCGCTGTGGGAGGGCGGCGCCGAGGCGATGATGCTCCAGGACCAGCGGGTCATCTCCACGAGCGCCGTCCGGTGCGTCGGCAACACCCTCATCCTCCAGGGCCGGGTCTACTCCCCGCCGTACGTCGTCACCGCGATCGGCGACCGCGACGCGATGCGCCGCTCGCTCGACGCCGACGACGACGTGGGCCTGCTGCGCGAGTGGTCGGTGGCCGTCGGCCTCGGCTACGACGTCGAGAACATCGGCCAGGAGCGCTTCCCCGCGTACTCCGGCAGCATCACGCCGTCGCACGCCCAGGTCACCGGCTCGTGATCCGACGCCTCGTCGGGGGGCTCGGAGAGCTGCTCATCACCGCCGGTGTGCTCGTCCTGCTCTTCGTCGGCTGGCAGCTGTGGTGGACCGACGTCGTCGCCGACCGCCAGCAGGAGCAGATCGTCCGGGCGCTGACCGACGACTTCCTCGACGGCGGTGACGGCGGGGCGGGCACCGTCGGCAGCGACGCGTTCCCCGACCTCGGGCAGGACAAGGCGTTCGCCATCGTGCGCATCCCCCGCTTCGGCGCCGACTACGCCCGGCCGGTCATCGAGGGCACCGCCCGGCCGGTCCTCGCGCTCGGCGTCGGGCACTACGACGGTTCGGTGGAGCCGGGGCAGGTCGGCAACTTCGCGATCGCCGGCCACCGCACGACCTACGGGCGGCCGTTCCACGACATCGACAAGCTGCGCGACGGCGACCGGGTGATCATCGAGACGAAGGCGACCGTGTACGTCTACGAGATCACCGACCGCGAGATCGTGCGGCCCTGGCAGACCGAGGTCATCGCCCCGGTGCCCGACGAGCCGGGGGCCACCCCGGAGGAGGCCTTGCTCACGATGACCTCCTGCCACCCGAAGTACAGCGCCACCGAGCGCTACATCACCCACGGCCGGCTCACCGACACCATCGCCCGCGCCGACTGGCGGCTGGCGGAGTGGACCTCCGTCGACGGCCCGAGGGCGGGCTGATGTACGGCGCGCTCTGGCGGGTGCTCCCGGGACCGGTGTGGGTCAAGGCGATCCAGTGCCTGGTCCTGCTGGTCGTCGTCGTCGCGGTGCTGTTCCAGTGGGTCTTCCCCGCGGTCGCCGATCTCCTCCCCTTCAACGACAACACCGTCGGCTGACGGGACGGGCTGTGGCCCGCGGCGGCACACGGTGCACCATGGACGCATGACCCGGGTCCTCGTCGTCGACAACTACGACAGCTTCGTCTTCACGATCGTCGGCTACCTCGAGCAGCTCGGTGCCGAGTGCGAGGTCGTCCGCAACGACGCCGTGTCCCCCGCCGACGGCGCCGACTTCGACGGCGTGCTCGTCTCGCCCGGCCCCGGCACCCCGGAGGAGGCCGGCGTCTCGATGGCGATGATCGAGGCCTGCGCCGAGCGGGCCCAGCCGATGCTCGGCGTGTGCCTCGGGCACCAGGCGCTCGGGGTGGTCATGGGGGCGACGGTCGGGCGGGCGCCCGAGCTGCTGCACGGCAAGACCTCCCGGGTGCACCACGACGGCACGGGCGTGCTGGCCGGCGTGCCCGAGCCCTTCACGGCGACGCGCTACCACTCGCTGACCATCGCCCCCGAGACCATCCCCGACGAGCTGCTGCCGAACGGGCGCACCGAGTCCGGGATCGTCATGGCCGTCCGCCACGCGACGCTGCCGCTGCACGGCGTGCAGTTCCATCCCGAGTCGGTGCTCACCGAGGGCGGCCACCTGATGCTCGCCAACTGGCTCGCCGTCGCCGGGGACGCCGAGGCCGTCCAGCGGGCCGACGGGCTCTCACCGCTCGTGCACGACGCCGCCGGGGTCGCCCGGATGGTCGCCGCCGGCTGACCCCCGGAAGGGCCCGGCCGGGGGCGGTCAGGGGGACGGGGTCTCGGACGGGGTCGGTGACGGGCTGGGGGTCTCGGTCGGGGTGGGGGTCACCGTCGTCGGGGTGACGGTCGGTGCCTCCTTCTGGGCGATGATGATCTTCACCGTCGAGCCGACGTCGGCCTTGGCCCGGCCCTTGGGGTCCTGCTCGATGACCTGGCCCTCCGGGACCGAACCGGTCTGCCGGTACTCCGTCTCGACCGTGAGGTTAGCGTCGGCCAGGGCGCTCTGGGCCTCGTTCTGGCTCATGCCGACGACGTTGGGCACGACCACCTGGCCGGAGGCGACCTCGAGGTTGACGCGGGTGCCGGGCTTGACCCCGACGCCGGAGGCCGGGTCGCTGGAGATGACCTGGCCCTTCTCGGTGTCCGGGTCGTCGGTCTCGGTGACGGTCCCGAGGGTGAGGTTGAGGTCGCCGAGCAGCTGCCGGGCCTCGTCGAGGGTGCGTCCGGTGAGGTCGGGGACCTCGACGTTGTCCGGGCCCCCCGACACGGTGAGCCGCACGGTCGAGCCCCGCGCGGCCTCGGTGTTGCCCGCGGGGTCCTGCGAGATGACCTCGTCCTCGGGCACGGTGTCGTCGGCCACGACGACCGACTCGACCTTGAAGCCGGCCTGGACGAGCTTGACCCGGGCGGTGTCCTCGGGGGTGCCGACGACCGAGGGCACCGTGACCTGCGGGACCTCCTCGGTGCCGAAGTAGCTGACCAGCCCGTAGCCGAGCAGGCCGAGGGCGGCGAGCACCGCGATGGTCAGGAGGATCCACGCGCCAGGGCCCCGGCCCTGGCGCTCCTCCTCCTCGAGGCGCTCGCGCCGGGTCAGCGGGCCGTCGTCCTCCTCCGGCGGCGGCCGGGGCAGGGCGCGGCGCCCCACCGGCGCCTCCATCGCGGCGGTGCGGTCGGAGACCGAGCCGGAGGCCGGGATGGCCTCGGTGGCCCCGGCCGCGAGCACGGCACCGGCCGCCCCCGCGAGGGCCGCGGCCGAGGAACGGGCGGCCACGCTGACCGGGCGTCCGAGCCGGACGGCCTGGAGGTCGGCGCGGAACTCGGCGGCGTCCTGGTAGCGCTCCTCGCGCGGCTTCTCGAGGGCGTGGAGGATGACGGCGTCGAGGTCGTCGGACACGGCCTCGGCGTAGCGCGACGGCGGCACCGGGCTCTCGCCGACGTGCTGGTAGGCGATGGCGACCGGGCTGTCGCCGAGGAACGGCGGCCGGCCGGTGAGCAGCTCGAAGAGCATGCACCCGGCGGAGTACAGGTCGGAGCGGTTGTCGACGCTGTGGCCCTGCGCCTGCTCCGGCGAGAGGTACTGGGCGGTGCCGATGACCGCGTGGGTGGCGGTGACCGTCGCGTTCGCGTCGGCCATCGCCCGGGCGATGCCGAAGTCCATGACCTTGACGGCGCCGTCGGCGCCGATCATCACGTTCGCCGGCTTGATGTCGCGGTGGACGATGCCCTGCCGGTGGCTGTAGGCGAGCGCGTCGAGCACGCTCTCGGTGATGCGCACGGCCTCCATCGGCTCGAGCTGCCCTCTGTCGGTGAGGATCTCGCGCAGCGTGTGGCCGTCGACGTACTCCATGACGATGTACGGGATGTTGATCTTCGCGCCACCGGACTCGGTGTGCACGTGGTCCTCGCCGTGGTCGTAGACGGCGACGACGGAGGCGTGGTTCAGCGCGGCGGCCGACTGCGCCTCGCGGCGGAAGCGGCTGAGGAAGGTGGCGTCGCGCGCCAGGTCGCTGCGCAGCATCTTGATGGCGACGGGCCGGCCGAGTCGGGTGTCGAACCCACGGTGCACCTCCGCCATGCCGCCACGGCCGAGGAGGTCGCCCACCTCGTACCGTCCCCCGAGCAGCTCCGGGACGTCAGCCATGTCGTGCACTCCTCATCGGTTCAACCGCGCTTCCATCATCTGCTTGGCGATCGGTGCCGCGACCGCCCCGCCACTCGTCTCGCTGCCGGCCGTGCCGCCGTCCTCGACGACGACCGCGACCGCGATCTGGGGGTCGTCGGCCGGGGCGAAGGAGATGAACCAGGCGTGTGCCCGGCGGCCCTCGCCGTGCTCGGCGGTGCCGGTCTTCCCGGCGACCTGCGTACCGCTGATCTGCGCCCGGCGGCCGGTGCCCTCGTCGACGGTGGCGACCATCATGTCGGTGAGCGTCGAGGCCACCTCGGGCGTCACCGCCTCGGACAGCTCGGACGGCTCGGCGGTCTCGATGACCGACAGGTCCGAGCCGATGACCGACTGCACGAGGTAGGGCGACATGACGACGCCCTGGTTCGCGACGCCGGCGGCGACCATCGCCATCTGCATCGGGGTGGTCCGCACGTCGTACTGGCCGATCGCCGACTGCGCGAGCTGCGGCTGGTTCAGCTCGGCGGGCACGCTGCTCGGGGTGACCCGCATCGGCACGCTCGGGGCGTCGCCGAAGCCGAACTTCGCGGCCTGCTCGCGCAGGGTGTCGGCGCCGAGCTTCATCCCGAGGTCGCCGAAGGCGGTGTTGCAGGAGACGACGAGGGCCTGCTCGAGAGTGACCCGGCCGGACGGGCTGCACGCCGCGTCGTCGTGGTTGGGCAGCGTGGAGTCGGTGAGCGGCAGGTCGAGCTCGGCCGGGCCGGGCAGCTCGGAGTCGGCCGTGTAGTCGCCGCTGGAGAGCGCCGCGGCGGCGGTGACGACCTTGAAGACCGAGCCCGGCGGGTAGAGGTCGCCGCCGATGGCCCGGTTGACGAGCGGGCGGCCCTCGGCGGCGGTGAGCGCCTGGTAGTTCTCGTCCACCGTCGCCAGGTCGTGGCCGGCGACGGTGTTGGGGTCGAAGCTCGGGTGGCTGACCATCGCGAGGATGGCGCCGGTCTTCGGGTCGAGGGCCACCGCGGCACCACGCGAGCTGCCCAGGCCGTCGGAGGCGGCCTTCTGGACGGCGGCGTCGAGGGTGGTCTCGATCGTGGCGCCGGAGGGCCGGCGGCCGGTGAACAGGTCGGAGACCCGGCGGTAGAAGAGCTTGTCGCTGGCCCCGGAGAGCAGCGAGTTCTCGGACTGCTCGAGGCCGCCGACCGCGCCGAAGAACGAGTAGAAGCCGGAGACGTGCGCGTAGAGCTCGGGGTCGTCGTAGGTGCGCTGGAACTTGAACTCGTCGTCGGTGGGCACCGACTTCGCGACGGGGTTCTGGCCGACGAGGATCTCGCCGCGCTCGCGGGCGTACGTGGCGAGCAGGGTGCGGCGGTTGTCGGCGCGGCCGTTGAGGTCGGCGGCGAAGACGTACTGGATGAGGGTCGTCGAGACGAGCAGGGCCGCGAAGAGGGCCGCGACGAGGAAGGAGAGCCGGCGCACGGGGGTGTTCACGGGAGCCTCACCACCTCGGTGCGGGCCTCGGCCACGGCGCTGGTCTCGGCCGGGTCGGGCAGCGGGCGGCGGGCGTGGTCGGAGATGCGCAGGAGGATGGCGACGAGCGTCCAGTTCGCGAGCAGGGAGGAGCCGCCCGAGGACAGGAACGGCGCGGTGAGACCGGTGAGCGGGATGACCCGCGTGACGCCGCCGACGACGACGAAGCACTGGAGGGCCAGGGAGAAGGACAGGCCGGCGGCGAGCAGCTTGCCGAACCCGTCGCGCGTGCCGAGCGAGGTGCGCAGCCCGCGCTCGACGAGCAGCGCGTAGAGCACGAGGATCGAGAAGAGCCCGATCATCCCGAGCTCCTCGCCGAAGCTCGGGATGATGAAGTCGGACTCGGCGAGGTAGGTGAGGTCGGGGCGCCCGCGGCCCAGGCCCGTGCCGAACATCCCGCCCGCGGCCATCCCCATGAGGCCCTTGGCCAGCTGGTCGGAGGTCTCGAGCGCCTCCGGGCTGAAGGTGTGCAGCCAGAGCAGCACGCGCGTCTGGACGTGGCCGAAGATCAGGTACGCGACGTAGGCACCGGCCCCGAACAGCCCCAGGCCGATCGCGATCCACGACACCCGCTCGGTGGCGACGTAGAGCATCGCCACGAAGAGGCCGAAGAAGAGCAGCGAGGAGCCGAGGTCCTTCTCGAAGACGAGGACGCCGAGGCTGGCCAGCCACGCGATGAGGATGGGCAGCAGGTCACGGGCCCGCGGGAAGGTCATCCCGAGGACCTTGCGCCCGGCCACCGAGAGCGCGTCCCGGGTCTGCACGAGGTAGCCCGCGAAGAACACCGCGAGGGCGAGCTTGGCGATCTCGCCGGGCTGGAAGGACAGGCCGCCGATCTGGATCCAGATGCGGGCCCCGAACTGCTGGTCGCCGATCCCCGGCACGAGGGGCAGCAGGAGCAGGGCGAAACCGACCGCCCCCGCGAGGAAGGTGTAGCGGCGCAGCAGCCGGTGGTCGCGCACGACGACGAGCACCACGGCCGCGATGGCCACCGCGAGGGTGCTCCACATCAGCTGGCGCAGGGCGACGCCGTCGGAGATGTCGCGTCCCTTGGCGATGTCGACGCGGTGGATCATCACCAGGCCGAGGCCGTTGAGCAGCGTGACGATCGGGAGGATGAGCGGGTCGGCGTACGAGGCCCGCCAGCGCAGGACGACGTGGAAGGCCAGCGCCACCCCGAGGTAGCCGAGGCCGAGGGCCGCGAGCCCCGGCGGCACCGAACCGGTCGTCGCGAGACCGAGGTTCACGTACGCGAGCCCGACGATCCCGACCGCACCCAGGGTGAGGACGAGCTCGATGGTGCGCCCGGACCGCGGGGCGACGGAGGAGACGATGCTCATGACGGGGGCGGTGTGGTCGGGCTGACGGTGGGGCTGCCGCTGGGGGTGGGCGTCGGGGTGCCGGTGGACGTGCCGGTAGGCGTACCCGTGGCGGTGCCGGTGGGCGAGGGGGTCGGCGTCGGCGGCGTCCAGGTGTTGGGGACGGTGCGGCAGGGCTCGTCCTGGCTCTGGGCGTAGCGGCAGGCCTCGGCCTGGAGGCGGAGGTCGGCGACGCGGTCGTCGGCCTCGCTGCGGCTGCCGACGTCGATGCCGCGGCGGATGCTCTCCTGGTACGAGACCGGGAGGTCCTCGACCGGGATGGTCGTCGAGTACTCGGTCTCGGACAACGAGATCGGGCCGAGGTCCTGGTCGACCCCGCGGAACACGGTGACGATGCCGTCGTGCTCGGCGAGGTAGTACTGGCGCTGCGACCACGCGTACGCGGCGTACGAGCCCCCGGCGACCACCACGAGCGTGACGACGAGCGCGGCGACGACACGCAGGGCCGTGCCCCGGCGGGTGCGCGGCCCCTCCTCGGCCAGGGTGACGCCCTCCTCGTCGTCACCACCACCGGTGGCGGCCTTGGTGAGGGCCGCGGCCTTGGCGGCCGGCGTGACGGGGATGGGGCGGGTGCCCGTGCGCCTTGCGGCGGCCGCGCCGACCACCTGGGGCTGGGTGGGCGGGGCCTCGACGCGGGAGATGTCGACGAGGTCGCCGACGACGACCGTGACGTTGTCCGGGGCGCCGGCGCGCAGGGCGAGGGCGACGAGCCGGTCCGCGCACTCGGCCGGGTCGGCGGTGCTCGTGAGCACGGAGTCGACGGTGTCGCGGGCGACGTAGTCGGTGAGGCCGTCGGAGGCGATGAGGTAGCGGTCGCCGGCCTTGCCCTGGCGCACGACGAGGTCGGGCTCGTCGTCGGCCGCCCCGGTGAGCACGCGCGTCACGAGCGAGCGCTGCGGGTGGGTCGTCGCCTCCTCCGCGGTGATCCGGCCCTCGTCGACGAGGTTCTGCACGAACGAGTGGTCCTTGGTGACCTGGGTGACCTGGCCGTCGCGGACCATGAAGGCGCGCGAGTCACCGATGTGGGCCAGGACGATGCGGTCGCCCGTGCGCAGCATCGCGATGAGCGTGGTACCCATCCCGTCGAGCTTGGGGTCCTCGTCGACCCGGTCGCCGATCTCGGCGTTCGCGGCGTGGATGCGGTCGAGGAGGGCCTGGGAGGCGTCGCGCCCGGAGAGCGACTCGCCGTCGAGCCCGACGAGCGCGGCGACGACGGTCGAGCTCGCGACGTCGCCACCGGCGTGGCCGCCCATCCCGTCGGCCATGGCGAGCAGGTGGGGGCCGGCGTAGCCCGAGTCCTCGTTGTTGGACCGGACCATGCCGACGTCGGAGCGGGCGGCGTAGTGGAAGGCGAAGGGCATCGGCTACCTCTGGAGCTCGAGCATCGTCTGCCCGATCCGCAGGACGCTGCCCGCGGCCACCTCACGCGGCTCGGTGAGCCGCGTCGCCCCGAGGTAGGTGCCGTTGGTCGACCGGAGGTCCTCGACGAACCACGTGCCCTTGTCGTCCTGGTACAGCCGCGCGTGCCGGCCGGAGGCGTAGTCGTCGTCGAGGACGAGGGCGCACTCGGGGCTGCGGCCGATGAGGGTGCCGGCCGGGCGCAGCGGGAGGGTGGTGCCCGAGAGGGGGCCGGCCGTGACGACGAGCCGGGTCGGGCCCTTCTTCGACGGCTTGGCCGGCCTGGCGGCCCGGCCGCGGCGGCCGTCGCCGGAGGGCAGCACGGGGTTGCCCTTGACGGGGGTGTTGGCCCGCTTGTTGACCCGCGTGCCGTAGAGGTCGCCGCGCAGCACACCGACGACGGCGAAGACGAAGGCCCACAAGGCGACCAGCAGCCCGAGCCGGAGCACGGTGAGGGTCAGCTCGCTCATCATCGGTCGGTCACCGCCGCCCGGCGCGGAAGGTGATGGAGGTGCGGCCGACGGTGATGCGGTCGCCGTCCTCGAGGTGCGTGCTCGTGATGCGCTCGCCGTTGACGAAGGTGCCGTTGGTCGAGCCGAGGTCCCGTGCGGTGCACACGAAGTGCGGCCCGTCGGTGGTCACGCGCAGCTCGCTGTGCCGGCGCGAGATGCCCGGGTCGTCGAGGATGATGTCGGCGCTGTCGTCGCGGCCGAGGATGGTCATCGCGCCCATGAGCGGGTAGCGCTCGCCGTCGACGTCGAGCCAGGGGCGGTCGGCCGGGTTGACGCGCCGGGGGCGGGCCGGCGGAGCGGCCTGCTGGTCCTTCTGCACGTTCGGCCGGGTGGGGCCGTCGTCGTCCTCGTCGGGGAGGGCGGCGGAGGCGGCGGAGGCGGCGGGCGCGGCGGCTGCGGCCGGGGCGGGCGAGGGCTGCGGGCGGGCGGGGCGCTGCTGGCCGGTGTGGCCGGTCGCCCGGGGGCGGGAGGCCTTGCTCGGGCGCAGGCGGAAGACGCCGGTCTCGAGCTCCTCGTTCTCCTCGAAGACGATGTCGATGGGGCCGGCCGGTTGGTAGTGCTGGCCCTCGCAGTGCTCCTCGGCGGCGGCCACGAGGTCGTCCTCGACGCCCTGGAGGTCGGGCTGGAGGCGGTCGAAGTCGCCCGGGCTCAGCTCGATGACGAAGACGTTCGGCACGATGGCGCGGCCGGAGGAGGAGACCGCGCGGTCGTCCATGACGCGCCGGATGTTGCTCGCGATCTCGACGGGGTGGACGGCCGAGCGCAGGTGCCGGGCGAACGTGCCCTGGACGGCACGCTCGATCCCCGCCTCGAGGCGGTCGAGCAGTCCCACGGCGCACCTCCCTCGTCGGTCGTGGGGTCACAGACGTCGGTCCAGCGTATCTGCCACGGCTGGGTGAGCCCTGAACGCCGTGCGCGGGACGTGTGGAGGTGCCGTGGTGGTCTCGTGTCGGTCCGGGCGGGTCGGTCCGTGCGTACCGTGGGGTCATGGTGGCGTCGGTGCAGGTGCTGCGGCCGCGGGAGGTGCCGCTCGGTGGGCCGCGGGCGATGACGGTGCGGCGCACGCTCCCGGCGCGCGAGCGCTCGTTCGTCGGGGCCTGGTGCTTCGCCGACCACTACGGGCCCGACGACGTCGCCACGAGCGGCGGGATGGACGTCGCCCCGCACCCGCACTGCGGGCTGGCGACGGTGTCCTGGCTGTTCAGCGGGGAGGTCGAGCACCGCGACTCGCTGGGGACGGTGGCGACCGTGCGGCCGGGCGAGGTCAACCTCATGACGGCCGGGCGGGGCATCTCGCACTCCGAGGTGTCGACGGCCGGGACGACGGTGCTGCACGGGGCGCAGCTGTGGGTCGTGCTGCCGTCCGGGTCCGCGGAGGTGGAGCCGCGGTTCGAGCACCACGTGCCCTCGGTCGTGCGGCCGGCGCCCGGGGTCGAGGCGCGGGTGTTCGTCGGGTCGCGGTGGGGGTCGTCGTCGCCCGTGCGCGTCGAGACGGCGCTGCTCGGGGTCGAGGTGGTGCTGGAGGCCGGTGCGTCCGTGGCGGTGCCCGTGCCGGACGGGTTCGAGCTGGGAGTGCTCGTCGACCGGGGGTCGGTGGTGTTCGACGAGGCGTCCCTGGCGGCGACCGAGCTGGGCGTGGTCGAGGCGGTGGTCGCCGGCGCCGGGGACGAGGAGCGGGACGGTCGCTCGCTGGTGGTCGAGGCCGGGGGTGAGGGGGCGCGGGTGCTGCTGCTGGGCGGCGAGCCGTTCCGTGAGGAGGTCGTCATGTGGTGGAACTTCATCGGGCGCTCGCACGAGGAGGTGCTGGCCGCGCGGGAGGAGTGGGAGTCGGGGGCCGATGGCTCGGTCGCGGGGGCGTTCGGGCGGGTCGAGGGCTACTCGGGCGAGGCGGCGCGCATCCCGGCGCCGGCGCTGCCGGGGGTGCGGCTGCGCTCGCGGGGCAACCGGGCACGTCAGGAGGCGCGGGGTGAGGAGGCGCCGGTGGTCGAGGCGCCCCCGATGTCCTGAGCGGCTGCCGTCGCCGACCGGTTCGAGGTGTTTCGCTACCCCGAGACGGTCGCCTTTCACCTCGAA
>JAESFK010000462.1_pt1 | contig 20599 bp, 20 predicted proteins | sample 9269391 | NCBI WGS metagenome assembly JAESFK01 (sample SAMN14506231, study PRJNA617097) | algae metagenome | isolation source: Drouetiella hepatica UHER 2000/2452 and co-occurring heterotrophs from... | place: Slovakia: Slovak Paradise National Park, Hrabusice, Kosice Region | collected 2000-01-01
CTCGACATCGACCGTCAGGACCTGGCCGTCCTTCACGACCTGCGTGCCGTCGACATAGACGTGGCGGATGGCGCGGTCGCCCGCCGAGTAGATCAGGCTGCGCACTGGCTCGTGCGCGGGCTGCATGTAGGGGTGGCTCATGTCGACCAGCGAGAAGTCGGCCTTGCAGCCCGGTGCCAGCCGGCCGAGGTCGGACCGGCGCAGCATCTTGGCGCCGCCGATCGTGGCCGCCTCGAAGGCGTGCCGCGTCGTGCCCATCTTGTAGTTCATGGTGATGGCGCGGGCGAGGTAGCAGACCAGCCGCATCTCATCGAGCATGTTGTGCGGGAAGGTGTCGGTGCCGATGCCGACCGTGATGCCGGCATCCATGTAGCGGCCGATCGAGTTCATCACCATGCCGCGCCGCGCGAAGACGGTCGGGCAGTGCGCCACCGAGGCGCCCGAATCGCGCAGCCGCTCGAAGTCGTTGGCATGCGGGTAGTGGATCTGCGGATGGTCGTTCAGGAAGATGCCATGGCCGATGATGAGGTCGGGCCCCAGCACGCCGATCGAGTCGAGCCATTCGATGGGCGTCTTGCCGTGGCGATGGACCATCTCGTGGAATTCGACGACGGCCTGGCAGGCGTGAGTCTGCATCGCTAGGCCGCGGCGCCGGGCCTCCTGCAGCGCCTCCTTGAAGAAGCCCTCGCGGCAGGTGTCGATCTGGGCCGGGCCGACCATGCCGGAGAGGCGGCCGCTGGGATGTTTTGCCGCCTCGTCGAGTGTCGCCATCGAGGCCTCGAAGGCTTTCTCGCCGGCCTTCTCGTCCCAGGCATATTCGACCGTGTGGCCGTTCTTCGTGTACCAGACGCCCTGGCGCATCATCGGGCAGACGACGGCGCGGATGCCCGTGGAGGCGAGGTCGTCCGCCCAGCCGGGGCGCGCCATCGAAAGATCCGTGATGGTCGTCACGCCGCTCTTCAGCAGCTCCGAGACCGCGACCTTCGAGGAAGGACCGGCGTCCTCCGGGTTGAGGCCGAACACCGTCAGGTATTCGTAGAGCGAGCTCTGGCCCAGCTTGTCGCTGCCATACTCCTCGGTGAGGCCCTTGTTGGCGGGCTCGGAGAAGGGATGGCTATGAACGTTGACGAGGCCGGGGATGGCCATCATCCCCTTGCCGTCGACGGTCGTGTCGACCGGGCCCGTGTAGCCCGGTCCGACATGGGCGATCTCGTTGCCCTTGAACACGAGATCGGCATTCTCGAGATAGACGTGCCGCCCTTCGGCCTCGTCCCACGCAACGACGTGGTCGAGGCCGGCGATCTTGGTCGTCTTCATAAGCGCTTCGCTCCGGTTGCTTGCTGTCTGCTGGCTATTTGTAGGCGAGGCCCAGGCCCTTGTAGAGGCCGCAGCCATAGTTGCCGTGCGCCTTGATCGGCTTCAGCTTCGCGCCGGCCACGACGAACAGAGGCTCGTGGAAGAGCGGGATCCAGACGAAGGCATCGTGCACCTTCTGCTGAACCGCCTGGTAGGCCGTCGTGCGGGTTGCCTCGTCGAGGGCGGTCGAGCCCTTGTCGAGCAGCTCGTCCGTTTCCTTGTCCTTCCAGTTCATGCGGTTCGGTGTCGGCGCGTTGGTCGAACGGAAGTAGAGGTTCATCGCGTCGCCGGCGCTGACATAGGGGAAGCTCATGCCGAAGGCGTCGAACTCCTGCGTGGCGAGCTTGCCCCAGGCGACCGTCGCGTCGAAGAGCTGGATCTGCAGATCGATGCCGACCTTGCGCAGGTCACCCTGCACGGCCTCGGCGATCTCCTTGAAGGCGCCCGAGATACCGTAGATGAGCGGCGCGAGCTTCTTGCCGTCCTTGTAGCGGAAGCCGTCCGGGCCCTTCTTCCAGCCCGCCTCGTCGAGCAGCTTCTCGGCCTCCTTGAGGTTCTCGCCGTAGGCCGCCTTGTTGAGCTTGCCGTTGAAGTCGAGGACGTTGGGCATCAGCATCGTCGAGGCCGGGTCGGCGAAGCCGAAGGTCACGGCCTCGGTGATCGCCTTCTGGTCGACCGCGAGGTTCATCGCCTGGCGCACGCGCACGTCGTTGACCAGTTCCTTGTCGACCTTGAAGCCGATGAAGTAGGTCCAGAAGAAGTTCTCGGCCTTGGTCACCGAAAGGTTCTTGTTGGCCTGCAGCTCCTTGATCGACCAGTAGGGGACGTACTGGCTGGCATCGGCCTGGCCGGCCTGCAGCGCGGTGACGCGGGTATTCTCCTCGGGCACCACCTTCCAGATCACCTTGTCGACCTGCGCCTCGGTGTAGTCGTAGATCGGCGGCCCCCACTTGTAGCCCTTGTGCTTGCTGAGCACCGTCGAGTCGCGCGGGGTCCAGCTCTCGAAGCAGTAGGGGCCGGTGCCATCGAAGCCCTTGACGCCGAAGTCGGCGCCGAGCTGCTTGACCTGGTCGATGTTCAGCACGGTGTGGAAGTACTGAGTCATCTGGTAGAGCAGCTCGGAGAAGGGCTTCTTGAGCTTGTATTCGACCGTGACGTCGTCGGGCGCGGTGATCTTGTCGACGTCGCCCATGCGCCATTTCACGAGACCCTTGGTCTCGGGATCGAGCCAGCGCTCGTAGGTCGCGACCACGTCCTTCGCGGTCATCTTCTTGCCGCTGCAGAAGGTGACGTCGTCACGCAGCTTGAACGTGTAGGTGAGACCGTCGGGCGACATTGTCCAGCTCTTGGCGAGGCCCGGCTTCAGCGTCTTCATGTCGAAGTCGAGGTTCACCATCGTGTCACCCATCATGTAGATGACCTCGGCACCCGACCGGGCGGTCGACTTGTGCGGATCGTAGCGATCGGTGTCGATCTCGCGCACGATCGTCACGCTCTTCTGCGCCATCGCCGGCGCCGCGACGCCCACCACGGCCACCGCGGCCAGTGCCGCCACCGTCAACTTCTTCATGCCCACACCTCCTGCTGTTTCACGTCATTGCCTCAACTTCGGATCGAGGGCGTCGCGCAGCGCGTCGCCCAGGACATTGAACGCCAGAACCACGAGGAAGATCGCCGCGCAGGGAAGGGTCGAGACGTGCGGCGCGATCGACAGGAACTTGCGGCCGTCGGCGGCCATGCTGCCCAGCTCGGCAGTCGGCGGCTGGGCACCGAGGCCAAGGAACGAAAGCGCCGCGCCCAAAAGGATCGCCTGACCGAGCTGCAGCGTCATGTAGATCAGGATGGTCGGCCAGCAGTTGAGGGCGAGATAGCGCCAGATCAGCGCGCCGTCGCCGAGACCGACCGCACGCCCCGCTTCCATGTATTCCTGCTGCATGATCGACTGCGCGGCCCCGCGGGCGATGCGGGCGATCGACGGAACCGAGGCGATGCTGAGCGCGACCACCAGAGAGAACAGGCCGGTGCCCATCACCGCCGCGATGGCGAGGCCGAACAGGATCGAGGGGAAGGACAGCAGCACGTCGATCAGGCGCATCAGCGGCTGGTCAAGGCGTCTGAAGTAGGCGGCGCTGAGCCCGATCAGGGCGCCCAGTCCGCCGCCGACCACGACGGCGATGATGCCGATGCCCAGGGTGGCACGCAGGCCGAACAGGATGCGACTGACCATGTCGCGGCCCTGGTTGTCGGCGCCCAGCAGGAAATCCGGGCAACGCGCACCGCCGATCGGGCAGAGACGCATCCGCATGTTCGAGGAATAGGGATCGAAGGGCGCGATCCAGGGCGCGAGGAGGGCGGCGCCGACGAGCACGATGAGAAAAAGCGCCGCAATCGCCGCCGGCGGGTCGCGCAGGATGCGCCGCCAGACGGCATTCTTGCGGCGGATGGCGGCGATGGCGCGCTGGTCGGCCTGGCTTTGCAACGGCAGGGCGGCGTCGGTCATCCGCGGGCGATCCTTGGGTCGAGATAGGCGTAGAGGACGTCGACCAGCAGGTTGATCGCCATGAAGCCAACGGCGAGGATCAGGATCGCGCCCTGCGCCAGCGGGAAGTCGCTCGAGGTGATGGCACCCACGGCCATGCGGCCGACACCCGGCCAGGCGAACATGGTCTCGGTGACGATCGAGCCGCCCAGCAGGAAGCCGATCTGCAGGCCCACCAAGGTAACCACGGGGATCATGGCATTGCGCAGCGCGTGACGGATCGTGACCCGCCAGTCCGAGGCGCCCTTGGCGCGGGCGGTTCGCACGTAGTCGGCGCCCAGCGTCTCCAGCAACGACGTCCGCGTCATGCGCGCGACGGGGCCCACGAAGACCGAGCCCAGGGTCACGGCCGGCAGGATGATGCTCAGGGCTCCATCGGCGGTCCAGATCGGGCCGTTGCGGCCCTGGAACGGCAGCAGGCCGGCGCCGCCGACATACTGGATCAGCAGCAGGCCGACCCAGAAGATCGGCACCGACACGCCCATGACGGAGAGCGCCATGATGGCCCGGTCGATGGCGGTGCCACGGCGCCGTGCCGCAAGTGTGCCCAGCGTGATACCGAGCGGCACCGCCCAGACGAGGCAGGCCAGCATCAGCTCAACGGTGGGCCAGAGGGTGAGCGCGATTTCGTCGACCACGGCGCGGTTGGAGATCATGGAGCGGCCAAGGTCGAGCTGGAACACTCGGCCGAGATAGCGGCCGAACTGGACCCAGAGCGGCTGGTTCAGCCCGAGGTCGTTGCGGATGGCGTCGACTTCCGCCTTGGTCGCGGTCGGCCCTGCGACCACGGTTGCCGGATCGGTAGGCACGACCTGCAGCAGCAGGAAGCCGATGAGCAGCACCCCCAGCAGCACCGGAAATGAAATCATCAATCGATGAGCGATATGCCGCGCCATTTACTTCGACACCTGCCCCTCTTCGGGTAAGAACGCTTGCCGCCGCCGCGACGCTCGACAAGCGTCCGGCGAGTGGCATGATCGCTGCAACCTCATCCCGGGGGCGTTGCAAGAACCGCGCCGAGGAGCGTCGACGATGTCATCAGGTAAGCTGAACGAGCAGGCCAAGGGCGTTTACATCATCGCCGCGACGCCCTTTACCGACGAGGGCGCGGTCGATCTCCAGAGCGTCGATAGCCTGACCGATTTTTATTTGGGCTGCGGCGTACATGGATTCACCCTGCTCGGCATGATGGGCGAGGCGCACAAGCTGACGGCCGACGAATCGATCTCCGTGGTCAACCGCGTGATCGGCCGGGCCCAGGGCCGGCAGGTGATCGTGGGCGTGAGCCATGCCGGGCTCGAGAACGTGCGACGCCTCTCGCACGAGGCGATGATGGCCGGCGCGTCGGGCGTGATGGTGGCGCCGCCGCCGGGCCTGAAGGGCGACGAGGGGATCTACAACTACTATGCGCAGGTCTTCCAGGCGCTGGGTCCGGATATTCCCGTCGTCTATCAGGACTACCCTCAGACCACCGGGGTCTACCTGCCGGTCAGCGTGTTCGAGCGGCTGGTCGACGACTTCGCGCAACTCGTGATGCTGAAGCACGAGGACGCGCCGGGCCTGGCCAAGCTCACCAAGGTGCGCGAAGGCGAGAAGAAGCCCGGCCGGCGGCGTGTCTCGATCCTCGTCGGCAATGGCGGCCTCTATTATCCGCAGGAGATGCGCCGCGGCGCCGACGGTGCGATGACCGGCTTCGCCTGGCCCGAGATGCTGGTGCAGGTCTATGACCTGTTCGCCCAGGGCAGGGAGGAGGAGGCTGAGGACCTGTTCGACATCTATCTGCCGCTGGTGCGCCATGAGGTGCAGCCGGCGATCGGTCTGGCGCTGCGCAAGGAAGTGCTGTTCCGGCGCGGCGCCATCAAGAGCCCCAGGCAGCGCGCGCCCGGATCCTCGCTGACGGCCACGGACAGGACGGAACTCGACGGCATGATGGCGCGCCTCGAACGGCGTCTGGCGGCCGCAGGCCGCCTCGCCAAGGCGGCGGAGTAGGACATGGCTGATTACGATCTGATCGTTCGCAAGGCCCGCATCGTCACGGCCGAGCGCCAGACCGAGGGCGACATCGCCGTCAAGGATGGCCAGGTGGTCGAGATCGGGCCGGACCTCAAAGGTACGGGAACGCGCGAGATCGATGCCGGCGGCAAGTTCGTGCTGCCGGGCGGCGTCGACAGCCATTGCCACATCGAGCAGAAGTCCGGCATGGGCGTGATGTGCGCCGACGACTTCTATACCGGCACGGTCTCGGCCGCGTTCGGCGGCACGACCACCGTCATTCCCTTCGCGGCCCAGCATCGCGGCATGTCGCTGCGGCAGGTGGTCAACGAGTATCACGAGGCGGCGACGCCCAAGGCCGTCATCGACTACGCCTTCCACCTGATCGTCACCGATCCGACGCCGCAGGCACTGGGGCAGGAGCTGCCGGCGTTGATCAAGGACGGCTACACCTCGTTCAAGATCTACATGACCTATGATGCGATGAAGGTCAGCGACTACCAGATCCTCGACATCCTCTCCGTGGCGCGGCGCGACGGCGCGCTGGTCATGGTCCATGCCGAGAACCACGACATGATCCAGTGGTTGGCGCATCACCTGGTCGACCAGGGCCACGGCGCGCCGAAGTTCCACGCCATCGCCCATGCCCGCCTCGCCGAGGCCGAGGCGACCAACCGCGCGATCTCGCTGGCACGGCTGGTCGATGCGCCGCTGCTGCTGGTCCACATGTCGGAGATCGAGGCGATCGAGACCTTGCGTCAGGCGCAGAAGAAGGGGCTGAAGATCTTCGGCGAGACCTGCCCGCAGTACATTGCGCTGACCGCCGACGACATGGACAAGCCCGGTGTCGAGGGCGCCATGTGGTGCTGCAGCCCGCCGCCGCGCGATTCGGCGGCACAGGAAGCGGTATGGGCGGCGCTGAAGGACGGCACGTTCCAGACCTTCTCGTCCGACCACGCGCCGTACCAGTTCAACGCCGGCGGCAAGATCCCCAAGGGCGACAAGACGACCTTCAAGGAGATGGCCAACGGCGTGCCCGGGATCGAGATCCGGCTGCCGATGCTGTTCTCGGAAGGCGTCCAGAAGGGCCGCATCACCCTGCAGCAGTTCGTGGCGCTGACCTCGGCGAACCACGCCAAGCTCTACGGTCTCTATCCCAGGAAGGGCACGATCGCGGTCGGCTCGGATGCCGACTTCGCGATCTGGGATGCCGACAAGGACGTGACGGTCACCTGGAAGGACCTGCACGACAATGTTGGCTACACGCCCTACGAGGGCCGGCAGCTCAAGGGCTGGCCGATCACCGTGGTGAGCCGCGGTCGCGTCGTGGTCGAGGACGGCAAGCTGAACGCCGAGCGCGGGTCGGGCCAGTTCCTGCCCTGCGCCTCGCCCGATTCGTCGAAGCCCATCGGGCAGTCCGCGCCTGAACTGCAGGCCATGTCGCGCTTCGGCCTGAAGCCGCTGTTCTGAGGAAGCAATGAAGCTCTGTGCTGCGCTGCTGCTTGGTCTGATGTCGATGGCTTCAGCCATTCCGGCCGTCGCGTGCACCTTCCTTACAGAGACTTCGATCTACTTTCCCTTTGAGTCCGCGAATGTGGCCGACTCAAAATCGGCTCAGCTTGCCCTAGAGACCTATAAGAAGAAATTCGGAGCGCTTAATCCCGCGTGTGTGAACTTCAGCATCAAAGGTACTTCGGATTCGGAAGAGGCTGGCCCGTCGGATGGACGCATCGTCGCCGAGCGAATAGAGGCTGTCCGTAGAGGGTTGCTTGAGCTTGGGTTTTCTGCGGATCGAATTGACATCGGGCGCCCGATCATCAAACCGACACCACCTCCGACACAGGGGGGCATCAACATTCCAGACCGGTTTATCCGGGTTGACTACAGATTTAGTAAGGGACGATATCGTTGCGACCCTTCCACCAAATATGAAACTCCGTTGCCCGGTTGCCCATGGTATGGGGCCTGTTATCTCGAACTCGTCGATGGCACCGTATGCAATGTATTCAACGTACCCGATCCTCGGCCGAGCAGATACTCGGTGAGTGGTTCCGGTGAGCCTCTCCAATAATGATCGAGAGTTAGAAGAATGTCCCGTCGTCTGAAAGTCTCGTCCGCCCAGCTGGGTCCCATCCATCTCGCCGACAGCCGGGCGAGTGTGGTCAAGCGCATGATCGAGATGTTGAAGGAGGCCGACAGCCGCGGCTCCAAGTTCATCGTGTTCCCGGAGCTGGCGCTGACGACCTTCTTCCCGCGCTACTGGATGGAGGATCCGAACGAGGTCGAGAAGTACTTCGAAAGCCAGATGCCGAGCCCGGATACGCTGCCGCTGTTCGAACTGGCGCGGGAGAAGGGGATCGGCTTCTACCTGGGCTACGCCGAGCGGACCGAGGAAGAGGGCTCGATGCACCACTTCAACACCTCGATCCTCGTCGGACCGGACGGCCGCCTGATCGGCAAGTACCGCAAGGTCCACCTGCCGGGCCATGACGAGCACCGGCCGACGGTGCCGTACCAGCATCTCGAGAAGAAGTACTTCGAGGTCGGCAATCTCGGCTTCAACGTCTGGAAGATGTTCAAGGACGAGGTGATCGTCGGCCAGTGCATCTGCAACGACCGCCGCTGGCCCGAGACGTTCCGCGTCATGGCGCTGAAGGGCGCCGAGATGGTAGTGCTGGGCTACAACACGCCGAGCGACAATATCTACGCGCCGCACGAGCCGCCGTACCTGCGCGTCTTCCACCACATGCTGTCGCTGCAGGCAGCTGCCTACCAGAACGGCATCTGGGTCGTGGCCACCGCCAAGGCCGGCAAGGAAGACGGCTTCTGGCTGCATGGCGGTTCGGTGATCGTCGCGCCGACCGGCGAGATCGTGGCCAAGGGCACGACCGAGGACGACGAGGTCATCTCCTACGATTGCGACCTCGGCCTCGGCGAGTACATCCGCAACACCACCTTCAACTTCGCCAAGCACCGCCGCCCGGAGCACTACAAGCTCATCAGCGAGCGCACCGGCGTGAAGCTCGAACCGTCGAACTGAGGATAGAGAGATGCAATACGCCGCTTCCGACGTTAATCCGCACGATCGCTACAAGATCCTGACGGCCTTCGTGCTGCCGCGTCCGATCGCCTGGGTGACGACGCTGGGGCCGACGGGCGTCGTCAACGCCGCGCCGTTCAGCTTCTTCAACGTGTTTTCCGAGGACCCGCCGCTCTGCATGTTCGCGATCAACAAGCGGCCGGACGGGCGTCTCAAGGACACCTGGACCAATATCGAGCGCACCGGTCAGTTCGTGGTCAATCTGACCGACGAACCGCTGGCGCTCAAGATGCACGAATCGAGCGGCGACTTCGCGCCGTCGATCGGCGAGCCCGATTATCTCGGCCTGAAGCTCGCGCCCTCGGTCGACATCGAGGTACCGCGTCTGGCGGATGCGCCGTGGGCCATGGAGTGCAAGACCTGGCAGATCATCAACGTCAAGGAGGAGAGGCAACTCATCCTGGGCGAGGGCACGCGCTTCCACATCCGCGACGAGCTGTGGGACCCCAAGGCGATGCGCGTCCACATGGACAAGTATCATCCCGTGGGACGCATGTTCGCCGACCGTTACTGCCGCACCGACGACCGCATGGAGTTCCCCGCGGCGCCGGTCGTGAAAGCCGCGGCGGAGTGACGGGCCGTGCCCGTCATCCCGAGCATTTGCGAGGGATCTTCGGGCTCCGGAAAGATCCCTCGCTTACGCTCGGGATGACAACTAAGCCCAGTTCAGCCGGGAGCGGCCGATCGCCATCGCGACGGCGGCTTGGCTGGGCTCGACCACGGGCAGGCCGACATGGCGCTGCAGGCGTTCGCGGTAGCGGGCCATGCCGGCGCAGCCCATCACCAGCACGTCGGCGCCATCCTCGTCGCGCAGTTCGGCCGCCACTTCGGCCATGCGGCTGAAGGTGCGGGCCTCGTCGGCGAGCGCGACGACGCCCAGGCCGATCGCGCGGTCGCCGGCCATGCGGTCGTTGAGGCCCATCTGCCCGACATAACGCAGGTGGCGGGGGATCGACTTGCGCAGGATCGAGATCACGCCGAATCGCTGGCCGAGGGTGAGGGCGGTCAGGATGCCGCACTCGGCAATCCCGAGGACCGGCTTGATCGTGAGTTCGCGCGCCGCATGCAGGCCGGGATCGGAATAGCAGGCGATGACGAAGGCCGAGCAGTCGTTGTCGCGCTGTTTCACCATGGCGCCGATCAGCGGGACGACCTGTTCGACGTGCCCCTGGTTCTCGATGCCGGGCGGACCGTCCGTCAGCGTGACGCATTCGATGGCTGGCCCGCCCTGCATGCGCAGCGGCTCCATGGCGGTGTCGATGCCGCGGGTGACGGCTTCGGTGGAGTTGGGATTGATCACGAGGATGCGGTCGGACATGGGCGGCAAGATGGCCTCTAAATTGCTATTCGACAACGCCTGATCTAACGTTGTGACTTGGGGATTTCATGGGAAGGGAACCAACGAAAATGATGCACCGTCGCTTTGCCGCGCTGGCCGTCGCGGTCCTGATGTGCGCGAGTCCCGCGCTTGCCCAGGACAAGAAGCCGCCCCTGCGTACGGGTGTCGATGGCACCTTCGCGCCGCACGCCATGCCGAAGATGGGCGGCGGCGTCGAGGGCTTCCAGATCGACGTCTTCACCGAGGCGGCCAAGCGCATGAAGCGCGACATCACGATCGATGCCGTGAGCTTCTCGACCCTGATCCCCGGCATGCAGTCCGGCCGCTACGACTTTATCGCTGCGCCGACGACCGTGACCAAGGAGCGCGCCGAGAACATGCTGTTCACCGCGGGCTATCTGTGGACCGCGTTCCAGTTCGGCATCAAGAAAGGCAGCGCGCCGATCAAGAGCTGGGCCGACCTCAAGGGCAAGGCCGTGTCGGTCAACAAGGGCACGCCCTACGAGACGCTGGCCAAGAAGATGGGCGAGGAGCACGGCTTCACCGTGCAGGTCTACGACACCCAGCCCGACGCGACGCAGGCCGTGCTCTCCGGCCGCGCCTACGCCACGCTCGGCGGCAACACGACCATCGTCTATGCCGCGTCCAAGAACCCGCAGTTCATCGCCGACCTCGAGCTCGCCGAAACGCGCGCCCACTGGGCCGCGCCCGTGCCGAAGGACAAGCCTGAGCTTCGGGCCGAGCTGCAGGACGCACTCGACTGCATGAAGAAGGACGGCACGATGGCGAAGTTCTACGAGAAGTGGTTCAACAAGAAGCCGGCCGCCGACGATCTCGCGGTCGTGGTCACGCCGGGCTACGGCGTTCCGGGCATGCCGGGCTACGATCCGACGCCGCATGAACTGAAATGCAACTGACGTTAGCGTCGCCTCCGATGGGGGCGACGGACTAGGCTCATGGCAACGAATCACATCGTCGATGCGCGCGCCATCCACAAGCATTTCGGCACCCTTCATGTCCTGAAGGGTGTCGATCTGAAGGTGGATGAGCGCGAGCTGGTGTTCATCATCGGGCCGTCGGGCTCGGGCAAGTCGACCCTGCTGCGCTGCCTCAACCGGCTGGAGGAGCCGTCCTCCGGTTCGATCCTGGTCGACGGCATCGACATGCTGAACCCGAAGACCGACATCAACCATGCCCGTCGCCGCATCGGCATGGTGTTCCAGTCGTTCAACCTCTACCCGCACATGACGGCGCTGGGGAACGTGACGCTGGCGCTGCGCAAGGTGGCCGGCAAGGGTCGCGCCGAGGCCGAGGCGCTGGGCCGGGCGGCGCTGGAGCGCGTCGGCCTCGCCGAGCGCGCCGACCATACGCCCGGCCAGCTTTCCGGCGGCCAGCAGCAGCGCGTCGCCATTGCCCGCTCGATCGCGCTCGAGCCGCGCGTGATGTTGTTCGACGAGCCGACGAGTGCGCTCGATCCCGAGCTGGTCGGGTCGGTCCTCGAGGTGATGCGCGGCCTGCGCGAGAGCGGCATGACCATGATCGTGGTCAGCCACGAAATGGGCTTCGCGCGCAACGCGGCCGACCGGGTCGTGTTCATGGATGACGGGCTGATCGTGGAGCAGGGGCCGCCCGCGGCGATCTTCGAGACTCCGACCCACGAACGAACGCGCGCCTTCATCGGCCAGATCCAGCGGCACTGAGGGCCGCGTGGCATGAGCGGCTGGGACAAGTTCGTCGAGACCTTCTTCAATGCGAAGGTGATGTGGAAGTACCTGCCGGACATCCTGTCCGGCATGGTGGTGACCATCGAGCTCGCGCTGCTGATCGTCGTCACCGGCCTGGGAGCCGGCCTCGCGCTGGCGCTGCTGCGCAGCCTTGCCATCCGGCCGCTGAACTGGCTGATCATCTTCGTCGTCGACCTGTTCCGCTCATTGCCGCCGCTGGTCATCATCGTCCTGATGTATTTCGGCCTGCCTTACGCAGGCCCGGCGCCGTCCGGCTTCGTCTCGACCTGGCTGTCGCTCGCCTTCGTGCTGATGGCCTTCTCCGAGGAGATCTTCTGGGCCGGCATCACCTCGATCCCGAAGGGCCAGTGGGAAGCCTCGCGTTCGACCGGCCTGTCCTTCGGCCAGACCCTGTTCAACGTCGTGCTGCCGCAGGCTTTCCGGCTCACCATCCCGCCGCTGACCAACCGCACGATCTCCATCACCAAGGGCACGGCGCTGGGCACCGTCGTGGCCGTGACCGAGATCCTGGGGCAGGCGAGCTCGGCGATGTCCAATTCCTACAATCCCTCGCCTCTGATGATGGGTGCTGCAGCCTATATCGTCCTGTTCCTCCCCGTGGTCGTCGCGGCGCGCTGGATCGAATCCAAATTCGCGTGGAAGCGATGATCGAGGCCTTCTTCAACATCGAGATCATGAAGGCGGCCTGGCCCATCGTGCTGACGGGCCTGTGGAACACGATCCTGCTGTCGCTGATCGTGGTGCCGCTCGGTCTGCTCGGCGGCCTGATCCTGGCGCTGCTCGCCTCGATCAAGCATCCGCTGGTGCGCTGGCCGCTGATGGCCTGGGTCGACTTCTTCCGGGCGTTTCCACCGCTGGTCCTGCTGGTCCTGCTGTTCGCCGGCCTGCCGTTCGCCGGCCTGGAACTGGGCGGCTTTGCCTGCGTAGCCATCGCCTTCTTCCTGAATACCGGCTCGTATTACGGCGAGATCTTCCGCGCGGGCATCGACTCGGTGCCGGCCGGGCAGGTCGAGGCGGCACGCTCTACCGGCCTCACCCGGATGCAGGCGATGCGCTACGTCGTGCTGCCCCAGGCGGTGCGCAACGTGATGCCGGACCTGCTTTCCAACACGCTGGAAGTGGTCAAGCTCACGTCGCTGGGGTCGGTCGTCGCCGTGCCCGAACTGCTCTACGAGGCGCGCCAGGCGCAGAGCATCACCTACAATCCGACGCCGATCGTGATGGCCGCGGTGATCTACTTCCTGCTGCTCTGGCCGCTCGTCCGGCTGCTGAGTCGCCTCGAGAATCGGGCGCTGGCCGGTCGCCGCTGACGTCGAAGCCTCAACGCTTCGGCAGGCAGTCGCGGTAGGTCACCGTCTGGCTGGAGCCTTCCTCGACGAAGGCGGTGTCGCCCTTGCTCCAGAAGACGAAGGTGCCGCTCGAATCGGCGTACCGAATGCCTGAGCCGGACAGGGTCTGCGGCAGGCTGAACGTGCGCCCGTCGCTCAGCTGCACGACGACCCGGCCGCCCGGAATGGGCCGCCCGTCGGGTCCGGCGCTCGATTTGCCGTCGTAGAAGTCCGCGACGATCGTCTTGTTCTGCTGGCACTGATAGCGAACCGTCGACATGGGCGCGTCGGGAGACGGTGCTTTCAGCGGCGGCCCGTCATTGCAGGCAGCCAAGGCGGGCAGGACCAGGCAGGTGGCGACCAGAGACGAAGGGCGGGGCATGATCGGATCTCCAGCACGCGGGGCAGTCTTATTAACGCTGCCAAAGGCCGGATGTTTCCGACCTCGTCAATCCTTGGCGAGGGCCTCGATCAGTTCGCGCGTTTTCGTCCGGAGGCTCTTGCTGCGGATCTTGTAGTAGGCGCGGACCAGCTCGAGCGTCTCGCGCTTGGTGTTGAGATCGCCGTCGGCCGGCTTGTCGGCAGCCCGGGGACGGCCGGGCTTGCGCTTGGCGCCTACGGCTGCCGCGTCCATGCCTTCGAAGAAGTGGGCCACGGGAACGTCCAGAACCTTGGAGAATTCGAACAGGCGGCTCGAGCTGATGCGGTTGAAGCCGCGCTCGTATTTCTGGACCTGCTGGAAGGTAAGCCCCACGGCCTTGCCGAGATCCGTCTGGCTCATGCCCAAGAGGGCGCGCCTCTGACGCAGCCTGCTGCCGACGTGTGTGTCTACCGGATGGGAAAGCGCCACGATTACCTCCAAGTCAAGAATAGATATAGTTATCGGATGCGGGTCTTACACCTACCTTTCGCGCAGAGTTCGTGGTGCGACAGTAAGACCTGAAAAAACCAGACTCCGCATCCCGATACCCGCAGGGGCAATGCAGTTGCCGTGCGCCGCCAGGATCCGTACCGTTGAGCCAAGCGGCAAAGACCGCCTCTGGGAGGATTCATCATGTTCAGTCTCATTCGCGCGACCGCCTCATGCCTGATTGCGCTGATCGTGGCTCAGTCTGCGCTCGCGCAGACCAACTGGCCCGACAAGCCGGTCAAGATCGTGGTCGGCTTCACGGCCGGCAGCTCGACGGATGTCACGGCGCGGATGTTTGCACAGAAATTCTCCGAGGCCTGGGGCCAGCCGGTGATCGTCGAGAACGTGGCCGGCAATTCGGGCGCGATCGGCGTCGACCGGGTCGCCAAGGCCGCTCCCGATGGATACACGCTGATGTGGTCGGGCAACGCCGCCATCACCATCCTGCCGTCGATGCAGGCGCTGCCGTTCGATCCGCTGAAGGACCTCACCCCGATCTCGACCTCGCTGGCCATGCCGTCGCTGTTCATGGTGAACAACGACCTGCCGGTTAAGTCGATCCCCGAGCTGATCGCCTACGCCAAGGGCAATCCGGGCAAGCTGTCCTACGGCACGCCGGGTGTCGGCACGCCGCAGCACATCGCGGGTGAGCTGTTCTGCTTCCTGGCCGGGATCAGGATGGAACATATCCCGTATCGCGGTGCCAACATGGCCGACCTCATGAGCGGCGTCGTCCAGGTCGGCATCCAGAACGCCGGCGCGGCGATGCCCCTGGTGCGGGACGGTCGCGTACGCGGCATCGCCGTGACCTCACTGAAGCGCACGCCGAGTGCGGCGGACCTGCCGACGCTGGCGGAGCAGGGCTTTCCGGGGTTCGAGGCGACTTCGTGGTTCGCGCTGCTCGGACCGGCCAACCTGCCCAGGCCGATCGTGGACAAGGTGCGGGCGGAGTCGCTGAAGGTGCTGGCCGATCGGGAGATGGAGAAGAAGTTCACCGCCATGGGCCTCGACCTCGTGGGCAGCACGCCTGAGGAGACGGGGGCCGCCATCGCCGCCGACATCCCCAAGTGGGCGAAGGTCATCAAGGACGCGAACATCAAGACGGGGAAATAGCCTCTCAGCCCTCCCGTTTCATCTTGGCGCGCCGGGCCAGTTCGGCGTCCGAGGACTGCGGCAACTCGAAGGTGCCTGTCCTCACGGTGCCCGCCCGCGTGTAGAGGCTCATCGTGACGCCCGTCGTCGAGAGCCTGCTCTCGGCCAGCTTCAGCGCGCCGGCCTTCGTGTCCTGGCCGAACAGCCTCTTGCCGTGTCCGAGGAGTACTGGGAAGATGAGCAGGCGGAACTCGTCGATCAGGTCGTGAGCGAGCAGGGTCTGCAGAAGCACGGTGCTGCCCTGGGTCAGCAGGACGGGCCCATCTCCCTGCTTCAGCCTGGCGATCTCGGCGGCGACGTCGCCCGTCAGGGCAGTCGAGTTCTTCCATCCAAGCGGCGCGGTCGAGGAGGTGGCGACATACTTTGTCACCTCGTTGAAGGTCTTGCCGATGGGATCGTCCTCGCCGACGAACGGCCAGTGTGCGGCGAAGATCTCGTAGGTCCTGCGCCCGAGCAGGAGATCGAAGGGCTGCGAGAAGCATTCATCCATGAACTGCCCCATCGGCTCGTCCCAATAGGGCACCCCCCAGCCGCCGTGTGCGAAACCACCCGTGGGATCCTCTTCGGGCCCGCCGGGCGCTTGCATGATCCCGTCCAGACTGACGAATGCGCCGGCAACGATCTTTCTCATGGTCCTGCTCCGATGTGTCTGTCCCAAGGACGGGCAATGACCGCCCGATCCGACATCGGTTCCGAAATTTCCCGGAGAGGAAGCGGCCTAGTATTCCTCGATCACCTGCCCGTTCGGATGGATCGTGACCCGCTTCGGTACGCCCTGCGGCCGGGTCGGGACGGGGTCGCGCGTCACCCTGGCCCGCCAGGATCCATCGTTCTCCTGTTCCAGCCGCTGAACCCTGTAGCCCTGGTTCTCCAGCCGGTCGCGTTGCAGCGAATAGGTGTTTGGTTGCGGCGGCGGCGGCGCCATGACCGGGGCGGGCGGCGCAACGGGAGGCGGCGGCAAGGCGCCGGGCGACATGGTGTCGGGCATGCGGCCGCCATTGCCGATCGATCCCGGCACGAGTTGGCCGAAGGCCGTGTCCGCCGCGGCGACCAGGGCCATCACGAAGACGAAGGTGAGCAGGGTGGAGCGCATGCGGTTTATATAGGGTGGCCAACCCGGTCTTGCTAAGAGGGGGTGGGAGAATCGAATGAAGATCAAGGGCGCCGCGTCGCGTAAGTTGCTTTCCGACATCCTGGCGTCGGCCGCCCATGCCGCGCCTCTGCCCAAAGTCCTGGGCCCCATCAGCATCGTCTTCATGGGCATCGGCGCCATCATCGGCGCCGGGATCTTCGTCCTGACCGGTACCGCCGCCGCCCTCTATGCCGGGCCCGCCGTGGTCGTGTCTTTCGTGCTGGCAGGCATCGCCTGTGCCTTCGTCGCGCTCTGCTATGCCGAGCTGGCGACGCTGATGCCCGTATCGGGCAGCACCTACACCTACACCTATGCGAGCCTCGGCCAGTTAGCGGCCTGGCTGGTCGGCTGGAACCTCATTCTCGAATATTCGATCGGTGCGGCCGCGGTGGCCGTCGGATGGTCGGGCTACTTCAACGGCACGCTCGCTTCCATCGGACTCGCCATTCCACCCCGGCTGGCGACCTCGACCGGCCAGGCCGTCCAGCTTGCCGACGGTACGACGGCCATCGCGATCGCCAATCTGCCGGCGGCGGCGATCGTGGCGCTGCTTACCCTTCTGCTCGTCCGCGGTACGCGGGAGTCGGCACGCCTGAACAATCTCATGGTGGCGATCAAGCTGGTCGTCATCCTGGCGTTCATCGGCTTCGGGATCAGCCATGTCTCGGCAGCGAACTGGCAGCCCTTCGTGCCACCGAACACCGGGACGTTCGGGACCTTCGGCTGGAGCGGCGTCCTGCACGGCGCCTCGGTCGTGTTCTTCACCTATATCGGCTTCGATGCGGTCTCCAATTGCGCGCAGGAGGCACGACGGCCGCAGCGCGACATGCCGATCGGCATCCTGGGCGCGCTCGTGATCTCGACGGTCCTCTATATTCTGGTGGCGGGCGTGCTCGTCGGGATCGTGCCGTACCCTGAGTTGAACGTGGCAGCCCCGGTCGGGCTGGCGGCGGATCGCATGGGCATCGGCTGGTTCGCTGCACTTATCCAGCTTGGAGCGCTGATCGGAATCACGACGGCGATCCTCGTTCTGCTCTACGGGCAATGCCGCATCTTCGCGACCATGGCGAACGACGGGCTGATGCCGTCGCTGTTCAGCCGCGTCCATCCGCGGCTGAAGACCCCCTGGCTGAGCCAGATCCTGATCGGCGTGATCGTGGCTGCAATCGCGGCCGTGGCGCCGATCGAGATGCTGAGCGAGCTGGTCGGCGTCGGCACGCTGTTCTCGTTCCTGATGGTCTGCGCGTCAGTCGTGCGACTTCGTCGTCTCGAGCCGCATGCCGCCAGGCCGTTCCGGGTGCCGGCCGTACCCTTGGTGCCGATCCTCGGCATCCTGTCTTGTCTTGGCCTGATGGTCGGCCTGGCGCCGTTGACCTGGGCGCGACTCGTCCTATGGATCGCGATCGGCCTGGTGATCTACTTCGCCTATGGCCGATCGCGGGCCGTGCACAGGCTCGCCGGCGGCCCTCAAAGCAGGGAGTGACGCTTCCGCGTGAGCGGCACGACGACCACACTGGCACCGGGCCGGGCGATAGCCTCGGCGACGGCCGCCGTGACCTCCGCGCCGGTCCTGGCCAGTTTCGCCGGCGCCCCGTAGCCCTTCGCCAGCGCTTCGAGGTCGATCCCCGGCAGGTCGAGACCCGGCACGTTCGGCGTCTCCTCGAGTTCGGCGAAGGATTTCAGGATGGCGTATTCATGGTTCTGCAGGACGACGAAGACGACGTGCGCCTTCTGCTGCACCGCCGTGTAGAGCGCCTGGATCGAATACTGGAAGGAGCCGTCGCCCATCAGGGCGATGACCGGGCGATTGCGGCCGCTGCTGCGTTCCGCCAGCGCGAGACCGACCGCGGCCGGCATGTCCCAGCCCAGACCTCCGGAGGCGAAGGTGTAGAAGCAATCCGGCTTGTCGATGCGGAACTGGTCCTGCATGTCGGTCACGACCGAGGGCGCTTCCTCGACCAGGAGGTAGTCGGGCGGGCAGGCGTCGCGCACGGCGGCCATGATTGCGGCGCCAGACAGGGGCTGCGCCGCCATGTCGGGTTTCTCCGCAGCAGCCCGCAATGGCGCGGACACCGACGGGGACCGCATTTTCACCAGCGGCTGGATCGCCTCGAGGAAGAGCCTGGCGTCGGACACCAGGCTGTCGCCGACGGGTGCCTTGGACGACATGTTGGGATCGTCCGTCACCTGCAGAAGGTGGGTGCCCTTGGGCACGTAGTCGCCGCCGACATAGGGATAGTAGCGGAACACGGGCGCGCCGATGACGATCACCAGATCGTGACCCTCGAACTTCCTGCCCAGCGGTCCGATGGCCGCAGGTAGGGCGCCGGCATGTTGGCGGTGGGTTTCCGGGAAAGGGGTCCGTTCGGCGAACGGCGCCGTCCATACCGGGACGCCCAGAGTTTCGGCGAAACGGATACCCTCGTTCCAGGCCTGGCTGCGGGCGAGGTCGGATCCGTAAACGATGACCGGCGACTTCGCGGCATTGATCCGCTCGGCGAATTCGGCGACGCGAGCAGGATCAGGTCCGATGCGCGTGGCGACCGTGCGGAAGGCATCGATCTCCGGCATGGGCTTGTCCCAGTCGTCGAGCGGCAGGGACAGGAATACCGGTCCGGCCGGCTGCTGCACGGCCGTGGCGTAGGCGCGCATGAAGGCAGCCGGGATGTCCTCGGCGCGTGCGGGCTCGTACGCCCACTTCACCCACGGTCGCGGCAGGTTCACGGCATCGATGTTCGTGAGCAGTGGTTCGAGCAGGAGCATCTCGCGCGTCTGCTGTCCGGCGGTGATGATCAGCGGCGTCTTGTTCTGGTAGGCCGTGACGATGCAGCCAAGCGCATTGCCCATGCCGGCGCCGGTATGGACGTTCACGATGACCGGCTTTCGGAGGCCCTGGGCGATACCGTCGGCAATGCCGACGACGCTCGCCTCCTGAAGGGCCATCACATAGTCGAAGTCGCTGGGAAAATTCTTGAGGAAGGTCTCTTCCGTCGAGCCGGGGTTGCCGACGACGGTCGTGAGACCAAGCTTGCGGAGCAGATCGAAGGTGACGTCCTTGACTGTGCGCATGCCGCTACTTTCTTTGTCGGGGACGGAAAAGTTGCCCCCATCGTAACGTGCGCGGGTCTATGTGCCACGCCGTAATTAGCGCGGCGTCGGCCGGACAAGCGAACGGAGTGCCCCACGAGGGTAGGGCACTCCGCCAATCCACAGGCCGATAGGGTGTGACTCCTACTGCTCGCGGACGTTTCCTGCGGTGTCGAGGGTCACGGCGACCTCGACGTTGTTGCGCATCGCCTTGCCGGTCCAATTGCCGGCGGTGTCACGCGTCAGCTGCTTGATGCCGTTGTAACCCTTGGCCTCCAGCTTCGACTTGGCGGCGGCTTCCGCAGCCGTCGCGTTGGACGAGGTGGCGGGGAGGTTGGTGTTCGGGTTGCTGGTCTGGCCCGGCATCGAGTTCATGTCGCGGCCCGCCGGCGTGCTCGGTTGCATCGTCTGTGCGATGGCGGCACCACCAGTGCTGGTCAAGGCGATCGCGGCAAGGGTAACGAGGGTCTTGTTCATGTATTCCTCCATTGGTTTCGGGAATCTCGTAGGCTGTGGGTAATCAACGCCGCCCTTTGGGAGGTGTTGCATGAAAATGCCGAAACCATTTCCCTTCGATCCGCACATTGGCTGCGCCAAGCACTACCCACTCCGATATGTGAAGAGCGATGGATCCCGGGTCTCTCATCCTCGGCCACGCAGGCCTGTTTGCCGCCGCCTTCCTGGCTGCCACGGTCTTTCCCTTCCAGTCCGAGCTGGTGCTGGTCGGCCTGCTGGTGGCCGAACCGACACATTGGCCGACCCTGCTGTTCGCAGCCTCCCTCGGAAACACGCTGGGCTCGGTGGTCAACTGGGTCCTCGGGCGCCTGGTCGAGCGGTTCCGCGACCGGCCCTGGTTTCCCGTGAAGCCGCGCGACTATGAGCGGGTCGAGGGCTGGTATGCCCGCTGGGGTGTCTGGTC